>Ga0183260_10003701_pt1 | contig 12303 bp, 14 predicted proteins | sample AntDrymUQ4972206_2_FD_129768 | JGI IMG/M metagenome (GOLD analysis project Ga0183260, IMG submission 129768) | Polar desert sand microbial communities from Dry Valleys, Antarctica - metaG UQ497 (22.06) (version 2) (version 2) | ecosystem: Environmental > Terrestrial > Soil > Desert | place...
GCGCCCTCGACGCCATCCGCATCACACTCGCCGGACAACCCTTGCCGCTCACCTCGTGACAGGGCGGGGGTGAGCAATTACTTTATAAGCTCACTGAGGATGGATTGTTGATCGCCCAGTGTCGCCTCCATTATTGAAGCGGCTGCCTGTCGTTTTACGTTCTTCCGGGCTTAGCTGGGGAGGCGCACGCAAAGCAGCATCGGGGATGAGAAGGGCAGAGTAGAGCCATCTTGCTGTCTTAGAGCTGCTCGATGTCCTGCGCCCGGAGCACGATCTCCTCCTGCCGGAACCGCCGTTCGAGCTCCCGCCGGTATTCCGCCCACCAGGCCCGGTCGAGCCCTTCGATCATCACCTCGAACACCACGATCTCGTCGTGGCTGGTCTCCGCGCCGGAGCCCTTCCAGCGGCCCTCGGCCGGTGCGCGGGTGAAGGCGGTGAGGCCGCCGAAGCGGTCGTGGAGTTCCTGCGAGACGCGGCGGAACTGCAGCTGCGGGATGGCCTCGCCTTGATTGTCGAAGAGCGGCAGGAGGATCTGGACGAGGTGCATGGGACGCGTCAGGCCGCTTTCGACCAGTCGGAATAGGTTCGGGTTGGGAACTCGAAGAGCACATTCGTGCGGGTGAAGTCGGAGGAGGCCATTTCGAGGAGGAACGGCACGATCGCGGACGGGTCCGGGAGCGTCTGGGGATCCTCGCCGGGCATGGCCGTGGCGCGCATGGCGGTGCGGGTGCGGCCCGGGTCGACGGCGACGACGCGGATCGGCGTGTTCAGGACTTCGCCCGCATAGGTCCGGGCGAGCGCTTCGAGCGCCGCCTTCGAGACGGAATACGGGCCCCAGAAAGGCCGGCATGCATGCGCGGCGCCGGAGGACATGAAGATCGCCCGGCCGGCGTCGCTCAAGCGCAGGAGCGGATCGAGCGAGCGGATCAGGCGCCAGTTGGCGGTGACGTTGACCGCCATCACCTCATCCCAGACCTTTGCAGGGATGTGGCCGAGCGGCGACAGCTGCCCGAGCACGCCGGCATTGGCGAGGAGCACGTCGAGCTTGCCCCAGCGTTCGAAGAGCGCCGCTCCCAACCTGTCGATGCCCGCGGAGTCCTTCAAGTCGAGCGGGACCAGTGTTGCGGAGCCTCCGCCGCTCTTGATCTCGTCGTCGAGTTCCTCGAGGCCTCCGACCGTCCGGGCAACTGCGATCACATGCGCGCCCGCCGCGGCGAATCCCTTTGCTGCATGGTAGCCGATGCCGCGCGAGGCTCCGGTGACGACTACGACCCGGCCGACCAGCGCTTTGTCGCCGCTCATGCCGCCTCGGCGTCGCTGAAGTCGAGAATGGCCAAGCGGCGCACTTCCCGCTTGTCATCGAAGGGGCCTGGCTGCGTGCGGGGCATCTCAATCGGCCGGAGGCGCTTCGATCTGACGCTCCAGCTGGTTCTGGTCGTCCGTCGCGATGCCCGGATCGTCGGCCGGCGCGTCCGCGCCATCGGCCGGCGCGTCCGCACTTGCCGACGGAGCGTCCGCCGCGTCGGCCGGAGCCTCCACGGCCTCATCCGGCGCGGCGGATTCCTGGATCGCGTCGTCGCCCGCCGCCGGAGTCCCCGCCGTCTCGCCGCGTAGCCGCTCCATGATTTCCGCTTCCGGGTCGTCGGGCAGACGGTTCATCAGGCCGTCGCCGAGATCCTTCAGCCAAGGCTTCGACGCCGCTTGCGCGATCCACACCGGCTGACGATCGGGCGCGATGAAGAAGTCGAGGAACAGGGATGCGATGACGACCAGGATGAGTCCGCGGGCCGCGCCGAAGATGAAGCCCAGCGTGCGGTCGAGCGGGCCGGCTTTGGAATCCAGCACGAAGTCGGAAATCCGCATGGTGATGAGCGAGACCACCAGCAGCGTGATGAAGAAGATGCCGGCGATGGTCAGCCCGAGCGCCAGCTTGCTTTCCTCGATATAGCGCTGCGTGTAGGGGAGCAGGTCGTCCCAGAAGAAGTAGGTGGCCGCCGCCGCCGCCACCCACGATCCGATGGACAGGACCTCGCGGGTAAAACCGCGAATCATGGCGAGCAGCGCGGAAGCGAGCATGACGAGGATCAGGATCCCGTCGAGCATCGTGAACGGCATCGGACCATGGCCTCCCAGAGCAGCCGACCCTCAGGCGGCGCTGAACCTCAATCAAGCGACCTGCTGTCAGCCGCCAGACTCGGCGGCAATCGACGCAACGATACCAGCCAGCGTGGTAACTTCATGCAGAGCGAGAGTCGAGCGCATCCCTTCCCGGCCGCCGCCTGGCACGACGGCCTGCGTGAAGCCGAGCCGCTCCGCCTCCCTGAGCCGCGCCGCCGCCTGCGCCACGGGCCGCACCGCGCCTGACAGGCTGACCTCGCCGAAATAGACCGTCTCCTTCGGCGTCGCAATCCCGGCGCGCGAGGAGACCAGCGCGGCGGCGACCGCGAGGTCCGCGGCTGGTTCGGCGAGCCGCAATCCGCCCGCGACGTTGAGGTAAACGTCGTGCTGCCCGAAGCGCATGCCGCAGCGCGCCTCCAGGACGGCGAGGATCATGGCGAGCCGGCTCGGATCCCAGCCGACAACGGAGCGGCGCGGCGTCCCGAGGCTGGTCTCCGCGACAAGCGCCTGGATCTCCACCAACAGCGGCCGCGTCCCCTCCATGCCGGCGAAGATCGCGCTGCCCGGCGAAGCGGAATCGCGTCCGCCGATGAACAGCAGCGACGGATTGGGCACCTCCGTCAATCCGGCGTCGGTCATCTCGAAGACGCCGATCTCCGAAGCCGGCCCGAAGCGGTTCTTGACGGCGCGGAGCACGCGGAAATGGTGGCCCGTGTCGCCCTCGAAATAGAGCACGGCGTCGACCATGTGCTCGACCACGCGCGGGCCGGCGATCTGGCCGTCCTTGGTGACGTGGCCGACGAGCACGATCGCCGTGCCGCTGGTCTTGGCGAAGCGGATCAGAGCCTGGGCGGATGTGCGCACCTGCGAGACGGTCCCCGGCGCGCTCTCGGCCAGGTCGGTCCACAGCGTCTGGATGGAATCCAGGATGACGAGATCGACGGCCGGGCCGGCCGCCAGCGTGGCGAGGATGTCCTCGACATGGGTCTCCGCGGCAAGCTCCACCGGCGCATCGCGGAGGCCCAGCCGCTCGGCCCTGAGCCGAATCTGCCCGATCGCCTCCTCGCCGGAGACATAGATGACGCGGCGTCCCGCGCGGGCGAGTGCGGCGGCGGCCTGGATGAGGATCGTCGATTTGCCGATCCCCGGATCGCCGCCGACCAGCAGCGCGGAGCCCGGCACGAAGCCGCCGCCGATCACACGGTCGAGCTCGGAAATGCCGGTCAGGGTGCGGGGGAGGTCGGCGGCGTCGCCGGAGAGGGGCACGAGCTCGATCGCGCGCCCGCGCCCGGTTCTCAGCGCCACGGGAGCGGATGACGCGGCGTCCTCCTGCAACGTGTTCCATTCGCCGCAGGAATCGCAACGGCCCTGCCAGCGCGGCGAGACGGCCCCGCAAGCGGCGCAGACATATCGGGCGCGGGCCATCAGCCGGCGTCTACCTCAGGTAGACGCGTTCGGCGCGCCGGCTCAAACCCGTGAGGAGCTCATAGGCGATGGTGGCGGCGGCGCCGGCGACCTCGTCGATCGGGATGTTCGGGCCGAACAGTTCGGCGCGATCGCCCGGCGAGGCGCCGACGACGTCGGTCACGTCAATGGCGATCAGGTCCATCGAAACGCGTCCGAGGATCGGAACCTTGCGGCCCCGGATGTGCGCGCTGCCGCCCCGTCTTGCGTCGCTCGACCCGGTAGCCCGATGATACCCGTCGGCATAGCCCGCCGACAGGACCGCAATGCGCGTGTCGCACTTCAGCCGCTCGGCCGCGCCGTAGCCGACCGATTCGCCGGCCGGTGCCTGGCGGATTTGTAAGACACGGGTTGAAAGCGTCACCACGGTGTTCAGGCTTGGATGGTTTTGAGCGAAGTTCGCGCCGTAGAGTGCAATCCCCGGCCTGATCAGGTCGAAATGGTAGTCTGGGCCCAGAAACACGCCCGCCGAATTCGCCATCGAAGCCGGCAGCGCCGGAAACTGGGCGCGAAGCTGCTTGAAAAGCGCCAGCTGCTCAACATTAAGCGGGTGAGCCGGCGCGTCGGCGCAAGCGAGGTGGCTGATGAGAAGCCGCGGGCTGATGGCGGCGAGGAGCCCCTTGCGCCGGGCAAGCCCGATCGCTTCGCGCAGCGATAGTCCGAGCCGGTTCATGCCGGTATCGACCTGGATCGCCGAAGCCGCGCCACCGCCCAGCCGCGCCCAGCTTTCCGTTTCTTCAAGGGAGTTGAGGACGGGGCGCAAAGCCGCTTCGCGATAGAGCGCCGCCGCATCGGAGAAGAAGCCGTTCAGCACATAGATCACCGCGTCCGGGGCCACCGCCCGTGCCCGCCGGCCTTCCTCAGGCAGCGCCACGAAGAAGGTTCGGCAGCCGGCGGCCCGGAGCGCCGGCACGGCCTGCGCGGCCCCGATTCCGTAAGCGTCGGCCTTCACGACGGCGGCGCACTCGGCCGGCCCGGCTTTCGCCGCAAGGCTTCGCCAGTTCGCCGCCAGCGCGCCGAGATCGATCGTCAGGCTGGCGGCGGAAGCGTCAGTCATCCAGGGGCGCGGCCCTGTTCAGGGCAAGATGCTGCAGGAGCATAATCGTCTTAGCGTCGGCGATCTCGCCGGCGGCGACCATGGCCATTGCCTCATCCAATCGGAGCTTGATCACCTGGATATGACCAACCTGGCTCAACTGTAGCGTTCCGGCAGGTGATCCTCCTTGGCGAGCGAGGAGAAGCGCGTCACGTCGGCGTTGAACTGGAGCGGCACCGTGCCGGTCGGGCCGTGGCGCTGCTTGCCGATGATGATTTCCGCCCGCCCGGCGATCTGCTCCATCTCGGCCATCCACTTGAAGAACTCCTCCGTGCCCTCCTTGGGTTTTCTGTTCTTGTGATAATATTCCTCGCGGAAGACGAACAGCACCACGTCGGCGTCCTGCTCGATGGAGCCGGATTCGCGAAGATCCGAGAGCTGCGGGCGCTTGTCCTCCCGCGATTCCACCTGACGGGAGAGCTGCGACAGCGCCAGGATCGGCACGTTCAGCTCCTTGGCGAGCGCCTTCAGGTTGGTGGTGATCTCGGTGATCTCCTGCACCCGGCTTTCCGACGAGCGTCGGGTCGAGCCGGAGATCAGCTGCAGGTAATCGATGATGAGGAAATCCAGGCCGCGCTGACGTTTGAGGCGGCGGGCGCGCGCGGCGAGCTGGCCGATGGAGATGCCGCCGGTCTGGTCGATGTAGAGCGGAATGCGCTGCATCTCCTGGGCGGCTTCGACTATGCGGTCGAACTGGTCCTCCTGGATGGAGCCGCGGCGGATCTCGGAGGAGGGGACGCCGGCCTGTTCGGCGAGCACGCGCGTGGCGAGCTGCTCCGACGACATCTCCAGCGAGAAGAAGCCGACGATGCCTCCGTCCACCGTCTTGATCGCGCCGTCCGGCTGCTGCTCGCCGCGCCAGGCGCGCGCCACATTGTAAGCGATGTTGGTGGCGAGCGACGTCTTGCCCATGCCGGGGCGGCCGGCGAGGATGACGAGATCGGAGTTCTGCAGCCCGCCCATCATCTTGTCGAGGTCTTCCAGGCCGGTGGCCAGACCCGAAAGGTGGCCGGCGCGCTTGAAGGCGTTACCGGCCATGTCAATGGCGGCCTTCAGCGCCTCCGCAAAACCCTGGAACCCGGTGTTGAAGCGGCCGGTCTCTGCCAGCTCGAACAAGCGCCGCTCGGCGTCCTCGATCTGGGCGCGAGGCGCCATGTCGACCGGCGCCTCATAGGCGATGTTGACCATGTCCTCGCCGATGGTGATCAGGTTGCGGCGGATCGACAGGTCGTAGATCGTGCGGCCGTAATCCTCCGAATTGATGATGGTCGTCGCCTCATAGGCGAGGCGGGCGAGGTATTCGGCGACGCTGATCTCGCCGACGCGGTCGTTCTCCTTCAGGAAGCTCTTGATGGTGCGCGGGTCGGCGACCTTGCCCAGCCGGATGAGCTGGGAGCTCTTCTCATAAATCTGCCGGTGCAGCGGATCGTAGAAATGCGCCGGCTCAAGGAAATCGGAAACGCGGTAGAAAGCCTCGTTGTTGATGAGGATGGCGCCCAGGAGCGCCTGCTCCACCTCGATGTTATGCGGGCTTTGCCGATGGGTCGGCTCGTCTTCAGGGGCAAGGGCGTGGGCGAAGGACATCTCTGATTCGGGGCTGGTTGCGTTCCCCCATAGGCCCCGCGTCCGGCGATTGACAGGCGACGATCCGCGCGGCGTGAAAGCACGCCCGTTATTCCCACTACGCAAGCGGCGCGCCTGCGGCGACTTGATTCGCGCGCGATTCTATTCGCCCGCGAGCCGGAACGATTCGTTCCGACGACGCTCGGCGTTCAGCTCCGCTTCCGCCCTGAACATGTAATCACGGGTCAGCGGAACAGACGTCCTGCTCCTGGCCAGCTGGATCTGGAACACCATCATGGAGCCCTCACGGAAAGCGGCTTCCGAGCCGGCGAGATAGAAGTCCCACATCCGGCAGAAGCGCTCGTCGTAGATCCGCGCCGCCTCCTCCCACCGGTCGCGGAACCGCTCACGCCAGGCCTTGAGCGTTTCGGCGTAATGCAGCCGGAGAACCTCCACATCGGTGACATAGAGGCCGACAGGCTCGATCGCCTTGAGGACCTCCGACAGCGCCGGAATGTAGCCGCCGGGAAAAATGTACTTCTCGATCCAGGGATTGGTGGCGCCGGGCGGCTCGAAGCGGCCGATGGAGTGAAGCACCATCGATCCGTCAGGCTTCAGCAGCCTTGCCACGGTGCGGAAGAACTCGCCGTAGCGGGCGACGCCCACATGCTCGAACATGCCCACGGAAACGATGCGGTCGAACGTCCGGTCGAGCCCGCGATAATCCTGCAGCTCGAAATGCACATGGCGTTCAAGCCCGTTGTCGCGCGCCCGCTGATTGGAGACGCGGTGCTGCTCGGATGACAGCGTAACCCCGGTCACATCCACCTCGGCGTTCTCCGCCAGATAGAGCCCGAGCCCGCCCCAGCCGGAGCCAATGTCGAGCACGTTCTGCCCCGGCTTCAGGTCGAGCTTGGCGGTGAGGTGCCGCTTCTTGGCCCATTGCGCCTCGTCGAGGCTAGCCCCAGGCGTCTCGAAATAGGCGCAGGAATATTGCATGTCCCGGTCGAGGAAGAGGCGGTAGAGGCGTTCGTCGAGATCGTAATGGTGGGCGACGTTGCGCCGCGCCTTGAGCGGCGTGTTGTTCTGCACCCACCGCCGTCCGGCGAAGCGCAGCCGCGCCAGGGCGGCGACGAATGGGACTTCGCGGAACCTAGCCCAGTTCTCATTCGCGAGCAGCAGGAAATCGAGCAGCGTGTCGTCGGGGAACTCGATCCCGCCATCCATGTAGGCTTCCCCGAGCGCCAGTTCCGGATTGCGGAGAAGCGCACGCTCGGCGCGTTCGTTCCTGAAGAGAATGGCGGCGGAACGCCCATCGCCTTCGCCGTAGCGGGACACGCTGCCGTCGGCCCAGGTCACCTGCAATCTGCCTTGCCGGAACACCCGAGCCATCAGTCGATCGAGATGGCGCTTCATTGTCACACCCCCGTCGCATGAACACACGACGGCGCATTGAAATCCCGTTTCGGTCGGGGTGCAAGAACCACTGCTTCAAAGCCGCGCATTCAGAAGAGCTTGCGCAGCGCGCTGGACAGGTTGACGAGGCTCAGGCGCTACCGAACTGTCACGCTGGTGCGCGCCCCATCCCGACCCTCCGGGCTCGGAATTTATCAGGCGTCGGCGGGCGAACGTGGACTTGCTCGCCGGCGCTTCACCTCAGTTCTGTGGGAAAGAAACGAGGGGCGACCCTCATGCCCCTCAATCATCGTCGGCAGTCGAGCTTACCGCTCCTCCTCCGGCTCGGCGGCGGCGCCAGCGATGTCGTCCATAGCCGCGCCTTCAGGCTCTTCCGGCTCTTCGGCCTCCGCTTCCTCACGGAAGAAGCTGCGGCCCGTCAAGTCCTCGCCGCTCGCCTGCCGCTCCGCCTCATCGGCCGAGCGAGCCACATTGATCGTGATCGGCACCTCCACCTCCGGGTGCAGCGTGATCATGATCTCGTGCAGCCCGATCGACTTGATGGCGCGGTCGAGCCGCACCTGGCTGCGCTCGACGCTGAAGCCGCCGGACTCCGCCACTTCGGCGATGTCGCGCGTCGAGACGGAGCCGTAGAGCTGGCCCGTCTCGCCGGCCTGCCGCAGGACCGCGAAAGTTTGCCCGGAGAGCTTCTCGGCGACGCCTTCGGCTTCCTTGCGGGCCTCCAGGTTGCGCGCTTCGAGCTGCACCTTGTCCCGGTCGAAGCGCTTGCGGCTCGCTTCATTGGCCCTGAGCGCCTTGCCTTGCGGCAGGAGGAAATTGCGCCCGTAGCCGTCCTTCACGCGGACCACATCGCCCATCTGGCCGAGCTTCGCCACGCGCTGCAGAAGAATCACTTCCATCTTTGTCTCCTTGCTGTCCCGCCCCTCGACTCCGAGAATTGCGGTTAGGGGCGCCTTCCGGTGGAAGGGCCAACCCCAGCGAACTCAGCACGTAGGGTGGGCAAAGCGCGGCGTGCCAACCAATCACCACGTGGGCACGGCGCGAAGACGCGCCCTTGCCCACCCTACCGCAGCACGTACGGCAGGAGCCCAAGAAAGCGGGCGCGCTTGATGGCCCGCGCCAACTCGCGCTGCTTCTTGGCGGACACGGCGGTGATGCGCGACGGCACGATCTTGCCGCGCTCGGAAATGTAGCGCTCCAGGAGCTTGGCGTCCTTGTAGTCGATCCTGGGCGCACCTTCGCCGGAGAACGGGCAGGTCTTGCGGCGCCGATGGAAGGGCCGGCGCGTCGGCATTTGTGCGATATCAACCATCGGTCCTACTCCTCGTCGTCATCGCGGCGGCGTTCGCGGTCGCGCCGGCGGCGCTCGTCGCGCTCTTTCTTCTGCATCTGCACGGACGGCTCGTCCTCAAGCCCCTCGACCTTGACCGTCAGGAAGCGCAGGACATCCTCGTTGATGCCCATCTGCCGCTCCATCTCGGCCACCGCCGCATGGGGAGCGTTGATGTTCATCAGCGTATAATGCGCCTTGCGATTCTTCTTGATGCGGAACGCGAGGCTTTTCAGGCCCCAATATTCCGCCTTGCTGACAGAGCCGCCGCCGGACTCGATCAATCCCTTATACTGGTCGACGAGCTCGTCGACACGCTGGCCGGACACATCCTGCCGAGCCAGGAAAACATGCTCGTATAGCGCCATGCTTCTCTTGCCTTTCCGTCATTGACCGGCGCGGCGCGGAGCCTCGTCGAAGCCTCGTGCGGCCCATTGATGAAATGGCGCCCCGCGGAAAGGCCCGAATCGTCTTCGAGAGCGGAGACACCGGAAACCGAATCCCTTGTGGATCCTGCGGGCCAATAACTGGCGATCGTCCCGCTTTCCGTTCAGCCCCCAGCCGAAGCCGGTCGTGAAGGGTCGCTATGTAGACGATCCCATCGGCGCTTTCAACTCGCGCCGATGTCCCGCTGAATATTTTCCACGAATCAGATGCGCTTGGGCTCGAACAGTTCGACCAGGTTGCCGGAGGGGTCCTCAAGCAGGATTTGCTTGCCGCCCTGACCGATCACGATCTCGTTGCGAAATCGACTTCCGGCGTTCTTCAGCGTTCCGACCAAAGTCTCCAAATCGTCGACCTCGATCTGTATCCGATTCCAGCCGCCAGGCGCAGGGAACTCTCCATCGGGCATCGCCTGGCCGGCCCCTCCACCTCCTGCGGGCTGGTTCAACAACAGCCGGAGGTCTCCACGCGCGATCATTGCAAAGCCGGGCGCCGGGCGCATCTCCACCGTGAAGCCGAGCTGTCCAGCGTAAAACGAGACCGCAGCGTCCACATCATTGACGATATATCGCACAGACGCAACCATTGCCGCCTCCTCGGATTCGGTGGATCAGGAGACAGCCAGCGGAGGCGGGCGTCAACGGCGGCTCATCGAGGCTTCCCGACTCCTTCGTGTTCGCTGACCGCGCCACAAAGGCGCCAGGAGAACGCTGCGGCGCGACCAAGGCGGCGCGGTCAGGCGGTTCCGAGAGCTCGGGATCGCCAGCGTTCAGGCCCGGAGATTGGAAGTACGCCGTATGTTATTCCGCCAGCGTTGTGAAGGAGCCGAGCCCCGCGACCAATTCCGAAACGTCGCCGTCGGCGCTGTCCACCGCGAGAGCGACGGCGAAGATCAGCGGCTCGACCGCGGACAGGACGAGATCGACGTCATTGATCCGGCACTGATGGACGAGCTCGTGCAGGGAGTCGCGCTTTTCCGCAACCTCTCCCTCATATGAATGCGCGACGATGATCGCGGCGGCCTCGCTGCGCCGCAACGTGTGGACGATCCCGAATCCGATCAGCCACGGGCCGAGATCGAGGAAACGCCCGGCCACCAGCGTCCCGGCGGATGAACTCGCCGCAAGCCCGTTGTCCCTGATGAGTAGCTGGCGTCCCTCGTCTAGGAGATCCTTGACGTGGACGCAGCCATCGGCGCCGCAGGCTTCCACTTGAAAGACGGAGAAGAACGCGTCGGGCAGCTTGGTCGCGATCGACTGTTCGAGCCTATTGCCTTTCGTCGCGGCCTTCGCGGCGAGGCGATCGATCGCGCGCTTCCGGGACGTCCTGACGAACGGGTCGCCTGGGCGTGAATAAAGCGAAGCGTCCAGGATGACGTTGAGGGCGCTCTCCGTCGGCTCTCCCATGACCCGGAGAACCTCGTAGCCAAGTTCGATGTCTTTCTTGGTTAGCTTGTCCGTGCACCGGCCGAGCACCCGATTGAAGGCTTCGCGGACGGCTGGGTAGTCAAACACCGCGGGATCGGCTGGGGCGCCTTCGAACGTGTCGCGATTCGCCGCCGCTCTTCCACGCATCTGGAACCTCGCTGTTCGGGCCACCCTCGAAGCATAGCACCCTGGCGGGATCAGCGCCGTGGCGGCCGCGGACTATCCACATCTGAATTATGAGCTTGCGCTTGCCTGCTCCGAGCAGGACATCGCCCAGACCGAGAGATCGGCGATCTTCTCCTTGACTTGCCGGCGCTCGCTCGTTGTGGATTGCCGTTCGCGCCGGCGATACAGGATTGGGAATGACGGCTGCTTTCATCTTTCCGGGCCAAGGGAGCCAGGCGGTCGGCATGGGCCGAGCTTTGGCCGAGGCGTTCCCGGCCGCCCGCGCCGTGTTCGAAGAAGTCGACCAAGCGCTCGGCGAGAAGCTGTCCGCGATCGTCTGGGAAGGGCCGGAAGACGAGCTCACCCGAACGCGCAACGCCCAGCCGGCGCTGATGGCGGTGAGCATGGCCGCGCTGCGGGCGCTTGAGGCGGAAGGCGTCAGCCTCAATGATTCGGCAGCCTACGTGGCGGGGCATTCGCTCGGCGAATACTCGGCGCTCGCCGCGGCGGGCAGCCTATCGATCGGCGACACGGCGCGGCTCTTGCGGCTGCGCGGCGATGCCATGCAGCGCGCCGTGCCGGAAGGGCAGGGCGCGATGGCCGCCTTGCTCGGGCTCGATCTGGAGCCGGTGCGCGAGATCGCCAGAGAGGCGGCGGGCACGGACGAGGTCTGCGCCGTCGCGAACGACAATGCGCCCGGCCAGGTCGTCGTCTCCGGTCACAGGGCCGCCGTGGAGCGGGCCGTGGACATCGCCAAGGCGCGGGGCACCCGGCGCGCCATGATGCTGGCCGTCTCCGCGCCGTTCCATTGCGCGCTCATGCAGCCCGCGGCTGAGGTCATGGCGAATGCGCTCGCCGCCGCCGACATCCGCGCGCCGGCGGTTCCGCTCGTCAGCAACGTGATCGCCGCGCCGCTGTCGGACCCGACCGAAATCCGGCGAAGGCTGGTCGGGCAGGTGACGGGCACGGTGCGGTGGCGGGAGTCGATGGCGTGGCTCTGCGCGAATGGCGTGACGCGCTTGGTCGAGATCGGGGCCGGCAAGGTGCTGACCGGGCTGGCGAAGCGCATCGTTCCCGATGTTTCCGCGAGCGCGGTTAATACGCCCGACGACGTGCGGGCGCTCGCAGCCGAGCTCTTGAAGGTGGAGGAGCGCCTTGTTCAGTCTTGAAGGCAAGCGCGCGCTGGTGACAGGGGCAAGCGGCGGCATCGGCGGCGCCATCGCGGCGGCGCTGCACAAGCAGGGCGCGGTTGTCACCCTTTCGGGGACGCGGATGGAAGC
>Ga0183260_10003703_pt1 | contig 12299 bp, 14 predicted proteins | sample AntDrymUQ4972206_2_FD_129768 | JGI IMG/M metagenome (GOLD analysis project Ga0183260, IMG submission 129768) | Polar desert sand microbial communities from Dry Valleys, Antarctica - metaG UQ497 (22.06) (version 2) (version 2) | ecosystem: Environmental > Terrestrial > Soil > Desert | place...
CCGCCGCCCGCGCCGGCGCAGCAGTGCGCGGACGGCCTCGATAACGACGGCGACGGCAAGGTCGATTTCCCGGCTGATCCGGGTTGCCTGTCGGCGCTCGACAACGACGAGACGGATCCGGCCCCGCTGACCGCGGCAGCCCCGCTGACCGCGGCAGCCCCGCTGACCGCGGCAGCCCCGCTGTCGCCGCAGCCACTGCTCGCAGCGTCGTCGATTGACGCGCCGGAGGAGCTGCTCAGCCCGTTCCCGGTGGTGCGTCTGCGTGGGCGGATCATGAACCGCACGGTGCGGGTGAGCCGGCTGACGGTGAGATCACCGAGCGGGTCGCGGATCACGATCATCTGCCGAGGTCGCGGTCGCTCGTGTCCGAGTAGGCGGTCGACGCGGGTGACGACGGGTGGGACGGTGCGACTGCGCCGATTCGAGCGCCGCATGCGGTCCGGCACGATCCTGCGGATCTTCGTCACGAAGCCCGGCTTCGTGGGCAAGTACACGCGCTTTCGGATCAGGAGCGCCGGGACGCCGGCACGCCGTGACGCGTGCGCCCGACCGGACGTCACCTCCTTCTCGTGCTTGTAGGCGCTGGACCGAAACCGAAGCCCGCTCGCGTGACGGGACCGCGAGCCGAGGGAGTCAGCTTGGGGCTGCCGGCAGCGCCTGCGGAGCAGGCCGCCCGCGCATGATCACGAGCGTCCAGTAGAGCGCGCCCACACCGATCCCGAGGATCAGCCCTGGAACGAGACCGAAGCCCGCGCGCGTGACGAAGCCCTCGATCAAGCCGGCGAGCACGACCCACGGGATGGTGCCGAGCACGATCGCGATCGCCGCGCGTGCCTCGAGCATCAGCGCGTCGCCGCGCGTGCGGCTGCCCGGGGCGACGATCGCAAAGCCCACGCGCAGGCCGGCTGCTGCCGCCACGCAGATGCACGACAGTTCGATGATCCCGTGCGCTGTGACGAACTCCGCGAACTCCGCGCCGTTGCCGGCGCCGATCGCGCCGCCCATGATCGCACCGAGCGTCGCGCCGTTGAAGGCGAGCACGACGGCCGTTCCGAGGCCAAAGACGAGCCCGGCGGCGAAGGCCAGCAGCGTCACCTGGATGTTGTTCGTCAGCACGGCGCTCGAGAACGCGGCCGACTCGGTCGCCGTCATGCCGGTGTCGCCGACCGGCTCGACGGCGCCGCGAAATTCGCCGGGTACGAGGCCAAGCGCGGCGCCCGGGTCATCGAGCGCCCAGGCGGCGGCGAGCGCCGCGGGCACGAGCAGCAGCGCGATCGCGAGCATCAGCACACCCGGGCGCTCGCGCACCCGTTGCCAGTAGATGCGCCCGAAGAACTGCCACGGCGACACGCGCCGCGGTTCCTCGGAGTAGACGGCCTGGCGGCCGCGCACGACGAGCGACTCCAGGCGCGCGATCACCGGATCACCGCGATAGCGCCGCCGGGCCAGCGCGAGATCGGCGGCGGCTCCGCGATACAGCGCGGCCAGCGCCACCACGGCGCGCGCGTCGCGGCGAGCGCGCCGGCGGCCGCCGAGCAGCCCCTCGAGCTCGCGCCAGTCGGGTTCCCGCTCGTGCAGGAAACGGTCTACCTTCATCGCCATGGAGTACGAGGATCGCATCACGATCCCCACACCGGAAGGCGTGTCGCTGGAGATGACGCTGGCGGGCCTGGGGTCGCGGGCGATCGCGGCCTTGATCGACTTCGCGATCAAGGCACTGCTGGTGGCGCTCGTGACCGTGGTCGCGCTGGCAGTGCTTGACGAAAACCTCGGCGTGGCGGTGCTGTTGGCGCTGATCGGCCTGATCCTGCTCGCCTACGACGTGCTGTTCGAGACGCTCGCGGACGGGCGCACTCCGGGCAAGCGCATCAGCGGCCTGCGGGTCGTTCGGACGAGTGGGCGTCCGGTCGATCTCATGGCCAGCGCGATTCGCAACGTCGTGCGCCTCGTCGACGGGCTTCCCCTGAGCTACCTGCCGACGCTCGTCTCGATCCTCATCACCAAGCGCAACCAGCGACCAGGCGATCTCGCCGCGGACACCGTCGTCATCCGCGATCGCCGCGCAATCGACCGCCGTTCGCGCAAGCCACGAAAGGCAAGCGAGCAGCGCGCGCCGACGCGCCCCGACGCGGGCGCCACATGGGACGTCAGCCGCGTTGCGGCGGACGAGCTCGCCACCGTGCGCGCGTTCCTCGAGCGCCGCGACGGCCTCACGTCCCCGGCCCGCGAGCGCCTGGCCGCGCGATTGGCCGGCGCGCTGCGCCCACGCGTCGCGGGCGCCGACGAGAGCGACCCTGAGCTCTTCCTTGAAATCCTCTATGAGACGAAGAGCTCACGCGGCTGATCAGCATGGATCTGGGCCTCCACGACAAGGCATGCATCGTCACGGGCGCGACCAGTGGGATCGGCCTCGCGACGGCGCGTTTGCTGTGCAAGGAGGGCGCGCGCGTGCTGTTCGTCGCCCGCGACGAGGTCAGGCTGCAGCGCGCGCTGCAGCAGGGCCCCGGCATGCAGGCGCAGGCGTTCGCCGCCGATGTGACCGACGCTCGCGCCGGGGAGCGCATCGTCGCCGCGTGTGTCGAGCACTTCGGGGCCATCGACGTGCTGATCAACAACGCCGGCACGAGCTTCGTGGCACCGCTCGAGGAGCTGACCGACGAGGACTGGCAGCTGCAGTGGGAGCTGCATGTGATGGGGCCGATGCGGCTCATGCGCGCGGCAGCGCCGCTGATAGCCGAGGCGGGCGGCGGGCGGATCGTCAACGTCTGCTCGTCGGCCGGCAAGCGCCCGTCGTTGACGAACCCTGCCTACTCGGTGACGAAGGCCGCGCAGCTGTCGCTGTCACGCGTGTTCGCCGACCGCTTCGCCGCGGACGGCGTGCTCGTGAACGCCGTCGCGCCCGGCGCTGTCGCGTCGCCCCTGTGGACCGCCCCGGGTGGGCTCGCCGACCAGGCCGCGCAGGCGCGCGGCATCTCCCGCGACGAGGCGCTGGACGCACAGCGCGCGAAGATCCCGCTCGGGCGCTTCGCCGAGCCCGACGAGATCGCCGCGGTCATCGCTTTTCTCTGCTCGGCGCGCGCTGGGACGGTGACCGGGGCGGCGTGGTCGGCGGATGGCGGGACGGTCCCGTCGATCCTTTGAGGCGGACGCCTGCTATCACTCGACCGGTCATGGCCGTCAACACCGATGTCATCGGCAAGGCCTATCCGGCCACGACGTACGCGGTCGGGCGCGAGAAGATCCGCGAGTACGCGCGGGCCGTGGGGGAGACCCACCCAATCCATCTCGATGTTGACGCCGCGCGCGAGGCCGGCTACGAGGATGTCGTCGCGCCGCCGATGTTCGCGGTCGTCTACGGAATGGCGGCCGTCGGGGTCGCGCTGTTCGATCCCGAGGTCGGGGCGGACTTCTCGCGGCTCGTGCACGCGGGGCAGGAGTTCGTCTGGGGGCCGCTCGTGATTGCCGGCGACGAGATAGCGACGGTCGCCAGCGTCAGCGACATCAGTGAGCGCGCGGGCAACGGCTTCTTCGTCTTCAAGACGGTTTCGACAAACAAGCACGGCGAGACCGTCTGCACCGGCACCTGGTCGAACATCGTGCGGGCGGCGTGACGATGGCACTGCGAGCCGGCGACGAGATCGAGCCGCTCAAGGTCACGCCCGACAAATACCTGACCGTCCGCTACGCCGGGGCCTCGGGGGATTTCAACCCGATTCACATCGATGAGGACTTCGCGGCCCAGGTCGGGCTGCCTGGAAAGATCCTGCACGGGCTGTACTCGATGGCGCAGGTCGCACGCGCGCTGACCGACGCCGGCGGCGGACCGCAGTCACTGCAACGACTGAGCGTGCAGTTCCGCGGCATGGGGGTGCCAGAGCAGGAGCTGACGGTGACCGGCACGGTGCGCGAGGTCAACGACGAGATCGCGGTCGTCGAGGTGGTCGGCGAGCAGAACGGCAGCGCGATCATCCGCAGATCCGAGGCCGAGCTGCGCGTGGGTTAGCCGGGGCGGACGTTCGGTCGCGTGCGATGACCGGAGGCCGAAACGCTCCTATCTACAATCGGCGTGTGCTCTCCCCGCGCCAGGAGCTGATCCTCCGCAAGGTCGTGCTCGCCTATCAGGCGACGATCCTGCCGGTTGCGTCGCGCACGCTGGCAGCCGACCCCGAGTTGCAGGCGGGCCCGTCGACGGTGCGCCACGAACTCGCCCAGCTCGAGGAGCTCGGGTTGCTCGCCCACCCGCACACATCGGCTGGGCGTGTGCCGACCGACTCGGGCTACCGCTACTTCGTCGACCGGCTGCTGCCGGTCAGCCCTGCGAACAACTCACTCGAGCTCGCGCTCACCCGCCGCGAAGTCGACGAGGCGATGCGCGTCACCACCGAGACGCTCTCGCAGGTCACGAACCTGCTGGCGGTCGTCTCCGCGCCGCCGCTCGAGACGGCCACGATCCGCCACATCGAGGTCCTGCCGCTGCAGCCGCAGATCATCATGGTCGTGATCATCACGTCGACCGGCGGAGTCTCCAAACGCGTGCTGACGTTCGAGGCACCGGTCGACAGCGGCCTCGTCGGCTGGGCGTTGGAGTTCCTCAACGAAGCGCTCGTCGGCATGGGCCTGGGCGCACGCATGCTGCACGCCAAGCTGCTGGACCCGACGCTCGGTCCGAAGGAGCGCGTCTTCCTCGATCGCCTGTCGCCGGCGCTCACCCAGCTCGCAGAGACGGCGGACGACTCGCTCTACTTCGACGGAGCCGCGCGCCTGATGTCCGAGCACCGCTTTCAGGATCTCACCCAGATCAACGAGATCATGCAGATGCTCGAGGGCCGCGTGACGCTGCTGGCGATGCTGCGCTCGGCGCTGGATGAGCGCGACGTGCTTGTGCGCATCGGCTCTGAGAACGAGGCCCCCGCGCTGCGCTCGCTGGCGATGGTGACCGCGGGCTACGGGCTGCCGCTGCGCCCGCTCGGAACGGTCTCGCTGATCGGGCCGATGGCGATGGACTACGGCAGGACGATCGGGGTCGTGCGCGAGGCGGCGCACCAGCTCTCGCGCTTCATCGAAGACGTCTACGACGCCTAGGCCATGCCCCGCGACGCATACGAGGTCCTCGGCGTCGGCCGAGACGCCGACGAGGGTCAGATCAAGAAGGCGTTCCGCGCGCTCGCACGCGAGCTGCATCCCGACGTCAACAACCATGACCCGCAGGCGGAAGAGAAGTTCAAGGAGGCCGCGGAGGCCTATGAGATCCTGTCCGACGCCGACCGCCGCGCGATCTATGACCGCCACGGCCATGAGGGGCTCAAGCGCGGCGGCCAGAGCCCCAACTTCGACGGCTTCGGCTCGATCAGCGATCTGTTCGAGGCGTTCTTCGGCGGCGCGGGCTTCGGGCGCGGCGGGCCGCGCGCCGGCAGTGACGCCGAGGTCGCCGTCGAGATCGATCTCGAGCAGGCTGCGCAGGGTGCGCCGATCGAGGTCAACTACGAGGTCGTCGACCGCTGCGAGCGCTGCAAGGGCAACGCCGCCGAGCCCGGCACGCCGATCAAGACCTGCGAGCGTTGTGGCGGCCAGGGGCTGCTGCAGGCAGTCAGCCGCACGCCGTTCGGACAGGTCGCGCGCACCATCACGTGCGATGTCTGCGGCGGTGACGGCAAGATCGCCGAGAAGCCCTGCACGCGCTGCGAGGGACGCGGCCGCGAGTTGATCACGCACGCCGTCAAGGTCGACGTGCCGGCCGGCATCGCCGACGGCCAGCGGATCCGCATCGGTGGCCGCGGACACGCCGGTGAGCCGGGCGCGCCGGCGGGCGACCTGTACGTGTTCGTCACCGTGCGCCCGCATGAGAGCTTCCTGCGCGACGGCGATGACCTCGTCACGGTGCTCGACGTCCCGGCGCCGCTCGCTGCTCTCGGAGCCAAGCTCGACATACCGACGCTCGAGGGCCCCGACGACGTGCACGTCCGGCCCGGCACCCAGCCCGGCGAGACGATCCCGATTCGTGGCCGCGGCATGCCGATCCTGCGCCGCCCGGGCCGGCGCGGCGACCTGCGGGTCGTCGTCAACGTCGTCATTCCGCGCCATCTCAACGAGACCCAACGCGAGCTGCTCGAGACATTGGCGGCATCGATGACCGACGACAACCTGCGCTCGGATGAGTCGATGTTCGCGAAGCTCAAGCGCACGCTGCGGGTCGGGGCGTAGCGCTGCTCAGATGATCCGCCTCGCGCTGCATGTCGCGCGCGCGGACGCGGAGCTGGCGCTCGCCGAGCTGCTCGAGCTCGCGCCGTCGGGCGTCGAGGAGGTCGATCATGGCGAGACGATCGAGTACGCGGTCTACGGCGCCGCGGGTGAGCTGCCGTCGCTGCCCGATCTGCGCGCAGTCGCGGGCGCGGCGCTCGTCGACATCACGACGTCGGAGGTCGGCGACGACTGGGACACGCGCTGGCGCTCGTTTCACCATCCGGTCACGATTGGCGGGCGGCTGCACGTGCGCCCGCCGTGGACCGATCCGGTCGCCGGCGATCGGAGCCTGATGGAGATCGTCGTCGATCCCGGTCAGGCGTTCGGCACCGGTGCGCACCCGACGACGCGCCTGTGCCTCGAAGCGCTGCTTGCGCTCCCGCCGGCGGGAGCGTTCGCGGATCTCGGCTGCGGCGCGGGCGTGCTGGCGATCGCCGCTGCAAAGCTCGGCTGGACGCCGGTACTCGGCCTCGACCACGAGCGCGAGTCGGTGCAGGCGACGCACGACAACGCCGCGGTCAACGGCGTTGCGATCGACGTCCGGCACTTCGACCTGCTGCACGACGGTCCGGCGCCGTCAGCGCCGACGGTCGCCGCCAACCTGCTGCGCCCGCTGCTGCTATCGCTCGCCGCGACCGGCTTTAAGGGGCCGCTGCCGCGGACGCTCGTCGCCGGAGGGATGCTCGAGCACGAGGCCGACGAGGTCGCCGCGGCCTTCGCGGAGCTCGGCTTGCGCGAGTGCGCGCGCGGCGTGGACGGCGATTGGGCCTCGCTGACGCTCGTGCGCTGAACCTCCCGTTGTGTGAGTCAGCGCACAGGTCGCGTTTGGTATTGGGCCATCACGGCTAGCCCCTAGGCACGGCTTGACGCTGGGCTGTGTCGCCCGCGTCCCCACTTCGCTCCCCGATCTCGCCGTTCCGGGGACAGCTCTACTGATCGGACGTCTTTCATGACCGCTTCTCAGAAGAAGATAATCCAGTACCTGGGCGAGGCCCAAACCAGCGAGCATGGGTTGGCGCGTGTTCTGCAGTCGCAGATCGCGATGACGCCACGCGGCGCCTACCGCACCGCCCTGGAGTCGCATCTGAACCAGACGCGCGATCACGCTGCTCGCATCGACGAGCGCCTGCGCGAGCTGGGACAGGGCGGCAATCCGGTGACCGCCGTGGTTGGCGTCGTCGGCAAGGGCGTCGGGCAGGTCCTGGCGCTGGGCAAGACGCCGTTTGATCTGCTGCGCGGCTCCGGTGGCGAGGAGAAAGTGCTCAAGAACGCCAAGGATGCCTACGCATCAGAGGCGCTCGAGATCGCGACCTACACGGCGATCGAGCGCTTGGCACGTGCCGTCGGCGACGAGAAGACCGCCAAGCTGGCGGCCGCGATTCTCGTCGACGAGCAGAAGATGCTCGATCGCGTCCTGCGCGAGATTCCCAAGCTCACCGATGCCGTCGTTCGCGCCGAGGTCGAGGGCAACCCGTCGTTCGACGTGATGGAGACCGGCGCCGCCGATGCCGTTCGTGAGGCGGGCGCGGCCGCGAAGAAGACGGCGAGCACGACCACCGCACGGGCCAAGCGCACCACGCGCCAGGCTCGCAAGGTGCCGGGCGTCGCACAGGCCGAGGGTCAGATCAAGGGCGCCGTCGCGTCCGAGACCGACCTCGCCGTCGCGCGCTACGACAAGCTCACCGCTGACGAGATCACCGCCAAACTGCCCGAGCTCTCGCAGATCGATCTGGCCAAGATCGACTCCTACGAGCGCAAGCATCAGAACCGCGCCACGGTGCTCAGCCGTATCACCAGCCTGCGCGGCGACGAGCCGTGGGCCGGCTATGACGAGCTGACCGCCGACGAGGTGCAGGCGGTCCTGTCCGCGGGCGATGACGAACTCGCCAAGCGGGTGCGCACGTACGAGCGCAGCCACAAGAACCGCGCCACCGTCTTGAAGGCCGCCGAGCGCGAGCTCGCCACCGCTTAAGGAGGGAGCAGCCACAAGCAGAGGCGATGCGCCGTGCCTGGGAACTTCCCGACGACACCGACGCGCTGGCGGAGCTCGCCGCGGAATGGCGCCCCGTTTCGCTCGTGGGTCTGCGTGCTGCTGCGCGCCTGGCTGGAGGACGAGACCGGCGACATCCGCCGGGGCCGCTCCTCAGCCCGACGTCCCCCCGCTGCCCTGCGGTAGCGCCAGCACGTGCACGGCACCGGCCTCGGACACGGGCTCCGGCCCGTCGAGGTTCTGCGTCGCATAGCCCAGGTCATCCATCAGCGCGACGAGCTCGAGGTTCGTGGCGTGCAGCTCGCAGATGACCACGGGCGCGTGGTGGGCGATCGTCTCGCGCATCCCTTCGAGCACCGCCCGCTCGGAGCCCTCGACGTCGATCTTCACGACGTCGGGGGCGGCGAGCCCGTCGGCGACGAGCGCGTCGACGGTGACAACGTCGACCTCGAGAACCTCCTCGGTGCGCGGGTGCCAGCCGCGGTCGGCCAGATGCGACCAGCCGCCCTCGTCGACCGACAACAGCTCGGCGCGACCGCTGCTTGCGGCGACCGCGACCTCGTGAACGTGCACCGTGCGGGCGTCGTTGAGCGCGATGTTCCGCCGCAGGCCGGCGGCAGCGCCAGGCAGCGGCTCGAAGGATTCGACGCGGCCCGCGGCGCCCGCGAAGCGAGCCGCCAGCAGCGAGAAGAAGCCGATGTTCGCGCCGATGTCATAGACGACGGTGCCCTCGCCCACGTGGCGGCGTAGCGCCTCCTGGACGCCGGGCTCGAGCACACCGCGGACGAGGCCGTAGGCCTGGACGTTGGTCAGCTTCAGCGAGCCGGTCTCGAGCAGCAGTCCCGCCCCGTGGCCGGTGGCGACCATGACCGACCCTTCACCGATGATCTGCTGCAGCGCGTCGATGATCGCGCGCCCCGGCGCGAGCGTCTGCCAGCGCCGCACGCTGGGCTCGGGCAGCCGGGTGAACCCCCGGTACACGTATGACCGCGCCTGCGGCAGAAGCTTGCGGGCCATGGCGGCGAGACTACCCGTAGGCTCCAGGGGAGGCCTGGGAGCGATCTCGCCGCCCGACGCGTACGTTCACCCTGAGTGATCGAATATTCGCTACGTTCGCGGACATGCGAATGCGCCTGACGACCCTGACGGTCCTCGTCGCATGCGCACTCGGCGCCTGCGGCGACGACTCCAGCAAGGACGACAAGCAGCTCCGCTCGGTGTTGAAGGAGGGGCTGACCTCGACGGATCCGGACATCTGCACGCGGCTTGCGACGCCGGCGTTCCTCGCGCAGACGACGGGCAAGCGCGGCCAGGCCGCGCTCGGCGAATGCCGCAAGGACGCCGTCGAGGAGGCCGACGCCGAATCGATCTCGGTGCAGTCCGTCGATGTCAGCGGCGATCGGGCGGACGCGGACGTCAGTCCGAAGGGCGGTGATCTGCCGTTCAAGTCGGTCTCGATCGGGCTGCGCAAGGTCGACGGGCAGTGGAAGTTCGATCAGCTGAAGGGCGGAACGCTTGACCGCGCTGCGTTCTTCCGCTTGACGCGCAAGGAGCTCAGCTCGCCGCCGGGGGCGCTCGATGACGACAGCGCCGACTGCGTCCTGCGCGACTTCAAGGCGGTCAGCGACGAGGCCATCGTGCGATCGCTTGTCAAGCGCGACCAGCGCCTGTTCGCGGTGGCGGGCGTTATCTGCGGCGCTCGCCGGGAGCTCGAGCGCCGGGGCGCACCGGCGCGCGTCGTCACATGTGTCGCGAGGCGCGTCCGGATCGTTTTGACGACGGGCGCGATCGGGCGCAGCCTCAGCGCCGTCGGCGCGGACGCGCGCGAAGTGCTCAATCAGCCGCGAGTCGAGCGCGCGGTGCGGCGCGCCGCCGCCGCCTGTGCTGCTTCCCCGGATGAAGGTCCGTCGGTGCCAGCCGACGGGCAGTTATCCTGAAGGGCAGATGACACTGGCCGACACGGTGCAGAAGGATCTCGTCGCCGCGATGAAGGCGCGCGAGAGAAATCGTGTCGGGGCTCTGAGGCTCGTGCTCAGCGAGCTGCAGAAGGCTTCGAAGGATGGCGATGCCGACGAGCTCGCCGTGCTGCGGCGCGAGCGCAAGCGCCGCTTGGAGTCCGCCAGCGTGTTCCGCGAGGGTGGCCGCGATGAGCTCGCCATCAACGAGGAGGCCGAGGCGAGGATCATCGAGTCCTACCTGCCGGCCGAGCTATCCGACGACGAGCTGCGCGCGATCGTCGGAGTTGCGATCGCCGAGTCGGGCGCATCGTCACCGAGGGACATGGGTCAGGCGATGAAGGCGGCGATGGTGCAGGTCGGCGGCCGCGCCGACGGCAAGCGTGTCTCAACACTGGTATCGGAGGCGCTGCGTGCGTAGCCAGATCGAGCTTCCCAACGACGTCGCAGCCGAGCTTGCGGGCAGCGGCGATGTCGTGCTGCGCGAGATCGAGGGGCACGTCGACTGTGACCTGTTCCTGCGCGGCAACGTCGTCACGCTCGACGGCGCCGATGCCGCGGTCGAGGCCGCTGCGACGGTTGTGCGCGAGCTCGCCGAGCTGATCGCCCAGGGCCACGACATCGCGCCGGGCACGATCGCCGCGGTCACGGGCGCGCTGGACCAGCACACGTCGCCGGCAGCGATCCTCGAGGACGTCGTCTGGCGCCACCGCTCCAAGCAGGTCGCGCCGAAGACCGTCAACCAGAAGCGCTACGTCGACTCGATTCGCGAGAACACGATCACCTTCGGCATCGGCCCAGCCGGCACCGGCAAGACCTTCCTGGCCGTCGCGCTCGCCGCGGCCGCACTGAGCCGGCGCGAGGTCAACCGCATCATCCTCACGCGGCCCGCGGTCGAGGCCGGGGAGCGCCTCGGCTTCCTGCCGGGCGACCTGATGGCGAAGATCGATCCCTATCTGCGCCCGCTGTTCGACGCGCTGCACGACATGCTCGACGCCGAGAAGGTCTCGACGTATCTCGAGCGCGGTCAGATCGAGGTCGCGCCGCTGGCCTTCATGCGCGGGCGCACGCTGAACGACAGCTTCATCATCCTCGACGAGGCGCAGAACACGACGCCCGAGCAGATGAAGATGATCCTCACGCGGCTGGGCTTCAACTCGCGGATGGTCGTCACCGGCGACGTCACGCAGATCGACCTGCCGAAGAACGAAGGCTCCGGCCTCGTCGTCGTCGGCGACATCCTCAAGGAGATCGAAGGGATCGAGTTCGTGCGCTTCGGCGGTGAGGACGTCGTCCGTCACCGCCTCGTACAGCGGATCGTCGAGGCCTACGCCGTGCACGCCGAGAGCCTCGCGCCGGAGCTCAGACCCGCCGATCGCCGCCGGGCGTGAGCGCCGAGCCGCAGCTCGACGTCGAGGTCCTGGGTCCAAGCCGCGTGCCGCTCGAGGAGATCGAGCGGTTGCTCGCGCTCGCGCTCGCGTCGGCCGGGATCGACAGCGGCCACGTCGCGGTCGAATTCGTCAGCGCCGAGCGGATCACCGAGCTGAACGCCGAGTACCGCGGAGTCGATCCGCCCGCCCCGACCGACGTGCTGTCGTTTCCGATCGATGGCGCCGAGCCGTCGCCCGGCCCGGCGGAGCTCGGTGACATCGTCATCTGCCCGGAGCACACCGTGAGCCTGCGCGAGGCGATCGTCCACGGCGCGCTGCACCTGACCGGCATGGACCACGAGATCGATGACGGCGAAATGCTCGCCGTGCAGCGCGAGATCATGGCCTGGGTGACGCCGTGAGCGCTACGACCGCCGGCTTCATTGCGCTCGCCGGACGCCCGAACGTCGGCAAGTCGACGCTCGTCAACGCGATCGTCGGATCGAAGATCGCGATCGTCTCCGACAAGCCGCAGACGACGCGGCGCGCCGTCCGCGGCATCGCGATGCGCGGCGACGCCCAGCTCGTGCTCGTCGACCTGCCCGGCGTGCAGCGTCCCCGCGACGCCCTCACCCAGCGGATGCAGAGCCGCGTCGAGCACGAGCTCTCCGACGCCGACGCCGCGCTGCTGATGCTCAACGCCGAGCAGGGCATCGGTCCCGGCGACCGCTTCATCGCCGGAGC
>Ga0183260_10003704_pt1 | contig 12297 bp, 10 predicted proteins | sample AntDrymUQ4972206_2_FD_129768 | JGI IMG/M metagenome (GOLD analysis project Ga0183260, IMG submission 129768) | Polar desert sand microbial communities from Dry Valleys, Antarctica - metaG UQ497 (22.06) (version 2) (version 2) | ecosystem: Environmental > Terrestrial > Soil > Desert | place...
CTGAGCGGGGAACTCGTGGTGACCAGCAACGACACCCGATTATGCTGCCCCGGGAATACCCACACGTCGGTGATGTCGAACCTCGGATTTATCTCCGTGACAATCGTCTGCTGGTGATCGGACGCCATGAGCGTCCCCCCGGCTACTGCCGCCAGCATGCCTGCCGCCAGCGCTGGCACAATCAAATCGCGCCTGGTGATCCGTCCTTTCATCGCGTCTCCCGCGTACAATAAAGGTGGTGAAATGGGAAGAATTCTACGGGCCCCCCCGGCGCCCGACTTACAGCTTTGTCAATCAAAAAAAAGTTCGCCGCCACACTGATACGTCGACTACCGGGTGCCCGGATTCATCCAACCAGAGGTCGGATGCGGAGGCGAAGTAACACCGCCAGGCGCGCCATCGTCGAACATGGTCATCAGTTTCAATAGCTCGACTTGGCACGTTCCGAGCCACCTGCCTCAAGATGACCGAACTGTTCCAGAGCCGGTTTGCTGGCCAGATGTCCGAAGCGGCTTGCAGTTTCCCGCAATGCACCGTTCTTTCTTGCCCTGATACCCGTCGGCATTCGCCGAAGACCCGCTCACAAGGCAAACCCGGGCACTGAATCATGACAGCATTCCGGCTGCCTGACGTGACGACGCTGGGATCGGTTCGACTCCAGGTTTCTGATCTGGACCGATCGATCGACTACTACCACCGGATCATCGGGCTGGTGACCGTGAGGCAAGGCGGCAATGGCGCGGACCTCGCCGCTCGCGACGATGGCCGGGTCCTTGTCGAGCTGCGTGAACACAAACTTGCCGCCCCCGTGCCGAGGCGGGGCCGGCTGGGGCTTTACCACTTTGCGATTCTGCTTCCGGACCGCGCCGCCCTGGGGCGTTTCGTCAGCCATCTGGCAGAGTCGGGCACGAGAGCCGGCATGTCCGATCATCTCGTCAGCGAAGCGGTTTATCTGAATGATCCGGACGGGCTGGGGATCGAAGTTTACTGCGATCGGACGCGGAGCTCGTGGCGGCGCGTCGATGGGCAGATTGCGATGGCAACCAATCCCCTCGACGTCGATGCGTTGGTCGAGTCAGCGGGCGGGGAGCGGTGGACGGGAATGCCGGCCGGCACGACCATCGGCCACGTACACCTCCACGTCGGCGACATCGAAGACGCCGCTACCTTCTACTGCGATGGTCTCGGTCTCGAAAAAACGGTCTGGAGCTACCCCGGAGCCCTTTTCATGGCGGCGGGAGGCTACCATCACCACCTTGGCACCAACACGTGGGCTGCCGGCGCTACGCGGCCGGCCGATTCCGAATCGCGGCTGCTTCACTGGCAGGTGGTCGTGCCGACGCCGGGTGATGCAGCGGCGGCGGCCGCGAACCTGAGGGCTGGCGGCCATCCCGTGATCGCGGCGGGCGCTGCCTGGCGCGCCACCGACCCCTGGGGAACCACCCTGGAAATCATCGCCGCCGTATCGTGACATTGCGCGCGTCGCCCGGCTAGTTTCATCGGTAACGTGATGCATCGACGGCTGAAGAAATGACTCGGACAACCGATGACGTGCCGCACGAATCTGCGACCGTGTCGACCCTTCGTCGTGCGTTGCTCGCAATTCTTCTGCTCGGAGCCGTTGGGACTCTCAGCGAGCTGTTTCTGATGGAGCACACCGACGGAGTATGGCAGCTGGTACCGGTGGTGCTGCTCGGCGGGGGCGTGATCGCCATCGCCGCGCACGCCCTCAACCAGCACCATGTGCCGTCGATTCGCGGCTTTCAGGGGCTGATGGTTGTGTTCGTGCTCAGCGGAATCATCGGAATTATCCTCCATTACCTGGGTAACGCGGAATTCGAGCGCGAGATGCAGCCGGATACGCGCGGCCTTCTACTGATCAAGGAATCACTCATGGGCGCGACCCCTGCAATGGCCCCCGGCACGATGATCCAACTGGGCCTCATAGGCCTTGCCGCGACCTTCCGCCACCCGGCATTGCGCGAAAAATGAAGTCGGTCGACCGACGCGTGCGGCGTCTGATCCGCCACGCGTACGAAAACGTGCCGTACTACAGGCAGCATTTTGACACGCACCGAATCCGGCCCGAGGATATTCGAGGTGCTGAAGATCTGTCGATAATACCGGTCAGCAGCAAGCAGGATCTTCAGCGCGACGCGTCGGCGTTTCTTGCGCGTGGTTCAGAGCCGACGTCACTCATCCGTCACACCACCAGCGGATCAACCGGCCAGCCGGTCGCTATTCTCAATTCGGTAGCGGAGCAGCACGAGGTGAACATCGGCCGCTGGCGCCTCGCGTATTACTACGGGACCAGGCCGGGCGCCCGCGCGGCGTGGGTGGCGATTACGAGGCCGTCGCTGCAGCTGGAGAGACGTCTGCTGAGATTGCTTACCGCTTCACGACTCTATCGCCAGAAGAGAGTCAGCTGTCTTCTGCCTCCCACGGAAATTCTGCGGCAGCTTCGCGAATTCCGCCCCAGCTCCATCAACGGGTTCCCCGGCGTGATTGCGCAGGTCGCGCAGGTCGCGCTCGAAATCGGGTGCACGGATCTTCAGCCTGAATACGTGGGTGTCGGAGGCGAAGTGGTAACTCCCGCCATGCGGAAAAGCATCGGCGAGGCGTTCGGCGCTCCGGTGTACGATGTCTACGCCTCCCACGAGCTCGGTGTTACCGCCTATCAGTGCCGCTACGGGCCGACCTACCATGTGCGCGATGACGCGGTCGTGACCGAGATCCTGGCCGACGGAGGACCGGTAGCCGTAGGACAAAGCGGGGGGCTGATCGGCACGAATCTGAACGCCTTCACGATGCCGTTCATCAGGTATGTTATCGGCGATGTCGTCACCAGAGGGCCCGACTGCTGTACCTGCGGCGCGACCTCTCCGACGATCACTGCCATCGAGGGTCGGGCACTCGACTATTTTCGTCTTCCCGACGGGAGAACACTGCATCCCTTCTCCTTCAATCTCGGACTGACACCGTGGATCCGGAATTTCTCGATGGTGCAGGAGAGAAGTGATCTCATCACAGCGTATGTCGTCGCATCTTCCGAGCGGACTGGCGATCAGGTCAGCGAGCTCGAGCATTCCGTCCGGCGGGTTCTGGGTCCGCGCGTATCATTCAGGATGCAGTTCGTCGACACAATCTCTCCCGCGCCTAGCGGGAAGTTCAGACCGTACCGCGGTCTCGCGCCGCAGGGTTCCGGGGGGACTGACACGTGAGAATGTCGGGCATTACTGACGAAATGGCTCGCTCGCCCGGCACGAACGTTTTTGTACACGGAGTGACCTCGATTGGAAATCTGGCAGGAGTCAATCTCAACGACGACGAGTCCCATCGGGCGCTTCTCTTCGCCCGGGAGCATGACATCGTCGTCGTCCCGACGCCGGTAGACATCGATTTTCTGAGCTGCGTCTGCTCGCTCGGTCTCGAAATGCCGGTAAGCCGGATCGTCGTTGCTTCAGACGGGGTGGAACCCGCGGCCAGTGGCTCTCTCGCCGAAACGCTGATATCGAATCAGGCGGCGCTCGACAACATCGCGACGATGTGCGGCGATGCCCCGATCACTTTAAGTCCTTTCATTTCTACCGATGTAGAATGGCGGCTGGCCGCTTCACTCGAGACACGCCTCGGTCGACCGGTACGCGTGTTGGGCGCTGCCGCGGACCTCGTCAGAAATGCGAACATGAAGCATGTGATACGCGCCCGCGCATCGGAGAATGGTGTGCCGCTCACGCCCGCGGAATTGGTGCGGACGCAGCAGTCAGCGACTGATGCTGCGGACCTGGCCGCGGCGATCGAAAGAACCCTTGGCGTGACCGGGCGGGTGGTGGTGAAAGGCTCCTTCGGTGCGTCCGGCTCCTCCACCTTCATCGTCGAGACTGAAAGCGGAATCTCAACCTGCGTTGCCGCCATCACTGGCCGCCGCGACAACGATGTCTATATCGTGGAGCCGCTGTTCAATATTGTTTGTTCTCCCAACATCGTCATGTGGATGAGCTCCGATGGCGGCGATGTCTCGTGCGTGAGCGTCAACGACCAGTGCATCGACCGCCGGCTCGTTTTCGCTGGAAGCACCTATCCGTCGGAAGGATCGCTTCTCCCCGAGATGATCGAAGCTGCGTCAGTCCTTACTCGCACACTTCAGCAAGAGGGATTCACCGGGGCGGCGGGATTCGATTTTTGTGAGTATGAGGATACGCTCACTGGAACGCGCAGATTTTTCCTGTCAGAGCTGAATGCACGGATCAATGGCGGGATGTACGCCACCGTACTCATGGAGCGGCTCAACCTCGCGCAGGCGACGCGTGGTCTGCCATCGGTTGCAGCGCTTCGCTCTACCAGCGTGTTTACCTCGCCAACGACTTTCGCCTCCGTCCAGGCGCGCTGCGGAGAGCTCATGTTCAACCCGCTCACCGGCGCCGGCGTCGTTCCGTTCAATCCAGGTCGCCTGGCCGCGGGAAAGATTGCGCTGGCGTGTTTCGGAGACAGCCCGGGCCAGGTGGAAGAGCTGCACTCGGAGTGCCGAGACCGGCTAGGTTGACTGGTGCGATAGCTGCGGCGGATGTCGCGCTGCCTCGCCCCGACAACTACAAAAACTGTATGGAAGACCAGACTGAAAACGTGAACGGCTTTACGTCGCTCGGCATCGCGGAATCCATCGCCGAGACCCTCAGCGCCCTCGGGTACGAAGAGCCTACCCCCATTCAGCAGGAAGCAATTCCGCCACTCCTCGAAGGCCGCGATCTGCTCGGCCAGGCGGCCACCGGCACCGGCAAGACAGCAGCATTCGCGATCCCCATTCTGCAACACATCGCGGCAGATGCGGGGCGCAACGCGTCGAGACCCGCAGTCAGCGCACTGGTTCTGGTACCCACGCGTGAGCTCGCGATGCAGGTAGCGGAAGCGGTACACAAGTACGGCAAGGCCTTCGGTGCGCGGGTGCTGCCGATATATGGGGGCCAATCCATTCATCAGCAGCTCACCGTGCTGCGGCGCGGCGTGGACGTCGTCGTCGCCACGCCCGGCCGCGCGCTCGATCACATCAAGCGAAGCACCCTGGACCTGAGCCACGTGCGAACGGTGGTTCTGGATGAGGCGGACGAAATGCTCGACATGGGCTTCGCGGAGGACCTCGATGCGATCCTCGAGGCGACGCCAGAACAGCGACAAACGGCACTCTTCTCCGCCACGATAGCGCCGCGCATCAAGTCGATCGCCAAACGCCACCTCAAGGATCCGGTGAACGTCAAGATCGCAGGGGAGCGCGCCGTCACCGGAACGATTCCGCGGGTGCGACAGGTTGCGTACATGGTGCAGCGGCAGCAGAAACCGGCGGCCCTTGGACGGGTACTCGACATTGAGAATCCCACGTCAGCGATAGTGTTCTGCCGCACTCGCACTGAGGTCGACGAACTTACCGAGACCCTCAACGGCCGCGGATACCGGGCCGAAGCAATTCATGGCGGTCTTTCGCAGGAACAGCGTGACAGAGTGATGCGCAGATTCAGAGAAGGAGGTCTCGAGCTGCTCGTCGCAACTGATGTTGCCGCGCGTGGACTCGACATCGGACACCTGTCGCACGTCGTGAACTTCGACGTTCCGTCGTCGCCGGACGCATATGTCCATCGGATCGGGCGCACCGGCCGTGCCGGCAGGGAAGGTGTAGCGATCACGCTTGCTGAAGCGCGCGAGACGGGAATGCTGCGAAACATCGAACGTCATACCGGACAGAAGATCAGGATTGAAACAGTCCCGACGATTCTTGATCTGAAGGCGCGGCGTCTCGAGGCGACACGTGCGTCTCTGCGAGAGGCGGCCGGTGCTGGGGGTCTCGACTCGTTTCGGATGATCGTCGAATCACTTGCCGACGAGCTGGACCTGATGGATGTCGCCGCCGCTGCGGTAAAGCTGGCCCACGAAGCGACCGGCGGCTCGACTTCCGACGAGGAAGATTTCGCGCCCGTGACGAAGCCGCATGAGCGAGCGAAGAAAGAGGGCGCCCCAAAGGCTTCCGGCAAGCGGGATGAATACGACTCCACGTCTGGCGGCAAATCATCCAGGCGACCGTCGTCGAGGGAGGACGGAGCTTCAGCATCGAAATCAGGGCCGCGCGGCAAGAAGCGAGGGACACGTCTGTATGTTGGCGTTGGCCGGCGCACGGGCATCCGCCCCGCCGATCTGGTCGGAGCGATTGCGAACGAAGCCGGAATCTCCGGTCGGGATATCGGCACGATCGAAATGGGGGACGGGTTTTCGCTCGTCGAAGTGCCTGAAGAATCGGTGGATGCGATCATCAGCGCATTGAGTGGCGCGAAGATCCGGGGGCAAAAGGTCACCGTCCGGCGCGAGCGGGAATTGAACGCATTCAAGAAGGCGGACAAGAGCGGCCGGCGGTAAACTGTTGCGGATGATGTGCCACATGTGCATTGTCCCGGTATGACAGCCCAACCCGCCCCTGCCGGCAACCCACAGAGCGTCGACTCAGCGGATGGGCCTTCCCCCGTCGCGGAGGAACTGGCCGACGCGGCCGAGGCGATGGGCCCATGGGTCTGTCGGCTGGCACGGGTCGGATACGCCTCCAAGGGTGTCGTGTACGTCGTCGTTGGCGCACTAGCGGCGCTTGCGGTAGCCGGGTTGGGCGGCCGAACGACTGACGGCCGCGGCGCAATGTCGATGATCCTGCAGCAACCCTTCGGGCGGATCATCATCGCGGTGTCGGCGCTCGGACTGCTTGGTTACGCGGTCTGGAGGTTTATCGCCGCGTGGCGCGACACCGAGCATCGCGGAAACTCGTTCAAGGGAAAAGCGCTCCGGCTGGGACAGGTCGGAAGCGGGATCATCGCGATTGGTCTCGCCATCCAGGCCTTACGCGTCGCGGCCGGCGACCTCGGCGAAAGTGAGGCGACCAGGGAATGGACGATCCGGTTCCTTCAGGTGCCAAGTGGCCGGTGGCTGGTCGCAACCGGCGGCATGATCGTGATAGCCTACGCTCTTTTCCAGTTCCGCAAGGCCTTCGCGAGCGACATCAACAAGCATCTCCACCTTTACCGAATAGAAGATCACTGGCACGGGTGGATTGAGAAAATGTCGCGGTTCGGGCTCGCTGCGCGAGGCGTCGTGTTTCTGATCATCGGCTGGTTCATCGTGGTCGCGGCGGTGAAGTACAGCGGAAAACCGGTCAGGGGAATCGACGGTGCGCTGGATACAATTGGACGACAGCCATACGGTCCTCTCGTGCTCGGGGTCATCGCGTTCGGGCTGGTTGCCTACGGCTGCATGCAGCTCGTAAACGCACGGTGGCGACGAGTCGAGGTCGATTGATCGTCGGCAGAGCGCCCGGCGCGTGACGCACCGGTACATTCTCGGCGTTTCTGCATTTTTTCATGACAGTGCCGCATGCCTTCTTCGGGACGGCGCGATCGTCGCCGCCGCGCAGGAAGAGCGTTTCACGAGAATCAAGGCTGACGATTCCTTTCCATCGCGCGCATCCCGGTATTGTCTCGATTTTGCCGGCATCGACGCGAGTGATCTTGAAGCCGTCGCCTTCTACGACAAGCCGCTGCTCAAGTTCGAGCGAATCATCGAGACCTGGCTTGGCGTGGCTCCCCGGGGGTTCCGCTCATTCCTCAAGGCCGGTCCGCTCTGGATAAAAGAAAAACTCTACACCGATCGCGCGATTCGGGATGGGCTGGGCGGCTACAGCGGCCGCGTGCTCTACTCCGAGCACCACGAGTCACACGCGGCCAGCGCATTTCTGCCGTCGCCGTACGACGACGCCGCAATCCTCACGGTCGATGGCGTTGGTGAGTGGGCCACCGCTTCCATCGGACACGGACGCGGCGCCGAGATCGAGATGATGCACGAAATGCACTGGCCCGACTCGCTGGGCCTTCTCTACTCCGCATTCACCTATCAGGCCGGATTCAAGGTCAACTCGGGTGAGTACAAGGTGATGGGCCTTGCGCCCTACGGCAGGCCAACATTTGTCGAGGCCATTTACCGGGATCTGATGGACCTGCGCGAAGATGGCTCATTCACGCTCGATCAACGGTACTTCAATTACCTGAGCGGACTCACGATGACGAGTCCTGCGTTCGACGATCTCTTCGGAGGTCCTCCTCGTGTCCCTGAGACTGACCTCACTCAGCGGGAGATGGACCTCGCGCGAAGCGTTCAGGATGTTTGCGAAGAAGTTGTTCTGCGGATGGCAGGAACGGCGCACAGGGAAACGGGAGCGCGCGCACTCTGCCTGGCCGGCGGAGTCGCGCTCAATGCAGTCGCCAACGGCAGGGTGATCCGGGAAGGCCCGTTCGAGAACGTCTGGATCCAGCCCGCGTCGGGCGACGCCGGCGGCGCAGTGGGCGCAGCGATGCTCGCGTGGCATCGTTACTTCCAGCAACCGCGTGCTCCGCTGCGGCATGACGCGATGCAGGGGGCCATGCTCGGGCCGTCGTTCGGAGACGACGAAATCGAGGAAGCCCTCGACGAGAGCAGTGCTGTCTACGAAAGGCTGCCAACCGGGGAGATGATAGTTCGCGCCGCCAGCCTGCTCGCCGGCGAGCAGGTCATCGGCTGGTTTCAGGGGCCGATGGAATTCGGACCCAGAGCGCTCGGCGGCAGAAGCATTCTTGCCGATCCCCGGAGTCCGCGCATGCAGGCGCTGATCAACCTCAAGGTCAAGTTCCGCGAGGGTTTTCGCCCTTTCGCCCCGAGTGTGCTTGCCGCCGACGCCGCGAGGTACTTCGAGCTGGAGGGAGAATCACCGTATATGCTGGTAGTTGCGCCAGTTCGAGTTGAGCGGCGCTGCCCCGTTTCGGACGACGCCCCCGACGTATGGGGCCTGGAGCGACTCAACGTGCCGCGATCGGATATTCCCGCGGTCACGCACCTCGACTACTCAGCGAGGATCCAGACAGTCACCAGTGAAGCGACGCCGACTTATCACGCACTCATTTCGGAATTCAACCGGGTGACAGGGTGTCCGTTGCTGGTGAACACATCGTTCAACGTGCGCGGAGAGCCGATCGTCTGCTCGCCGGCTGATGCCTACCGTTGCTTCATGCGCACGGGCCTCGACTACCTCGTGATCGGGTCGTTCGTTCTCGCGAAGTCGGACCAGCCGCGCACGGCCGGCGGATCGAGTCCGCAGGCGACGCTTCTCGATTGACAATGCGAGCCGAAGGCGCAGGCGGAGCGCGTTTCTCTGCAGCGGATGGGCGCCGATTCGCGTTTACCGTTTCCGCCGCGCTCGCAGTTCTGGCTGCAATCCTGTACTGGCGCCACCGCGGACAGGCGGCCGGTGTATGCGTCGCGCTGGCAGGCGTGCTTATCGCTGCGGCACTGATCGCGCCCTCGCGGCTCGCACCGGTGGAGAAGGCGTGGATGGCGCTGGCGCGGGTAATGTCGCGAGTCACGACGCCGGTATTCATGGCCATCATTTACTTTGGTGTCCTGAGTCCGGTCGCCCTGTTCAGACGTGCGATCGGAAAGAACGCTATGCTTCGCGTGCGCAGCAGCAAGACCTTCTGGGTTGCACGAGAGCAAAGCACGGACGCCGAGCGGACCCGGCGGCGTATGGAAAGGCAATTCTAGGAAGAGGGCGAGAATGGGATTTTTCGGACTTGTCGGGGAGCTCTGGGCGTTCATGAAGGAGCGGAAGAAGCTATGGCTGCTGCCGATCTTCATCGTGCTGTTGCTGGTGGGGGGCCTGCTGGTGTTCGCGCAGGGTTCCGCGCTGGCGCCATTCATCTACACGATTTTCTAGGCGGTCGTGAGCAAGCGGCGCCCGGTTCCGGGAAAATCATCGCGACCCCAGTCAGCGGCGACACCTCGTGTCGCTGGGATGTCGCGCAGAAAAGTCGCGGTTTTTTCCACTGTCACCCTGCTGATCCCGGTCGCCTTGGTGGCGCTGCTTGAGCTGGGGTTGCGAGCGGGAAACTACGGTGGCGAAGCGCCGCTGTTCGAGACCGTACCGGTTTTCCAGGGCCGTTACCTCGTCCCTTCAAGAAATGTCGGAAGGCGATATTTCCCCGGCGACGACAATGCGCCCAGCCCGCCGACAGATGCATTTCGCGCCGTAAAACCTCCACAATCGCTGCGGCTGTTCGTCATGGGCGAATCGTCCGCCGCCGGATTTCCATACCCGCGAAATGGAATGTTCTCGCGGATTCTTCGTGACGCGCTACAGGATGTCCTTCCGGGTCACAACGTGGAAGTCATCAACCTCGGCATCGCTGCCACGAACAGTTACGCAATCGCAGACCTGGCCGACGATGTCATCGCGCAGCAACCGGACGGCGTCCTCATCTACGGCGGTCACAACGAATACTACGGCGCGCTTGGTGCCGGTTCCTCCGAGACGCTTGGCGCGTTCCCGGGTTTTGTACGGCTCTACCTGCGGCTGCAGCGGTTCAGGACCTTCGTGCTGCTGCGCAACGGAATGAATGCAGTGCTTGCGTCCGTCGGCCGCAAGGCGTCGACAGCCGACATGGCGGCCGATCCGAGCCGAATGGAGAGCGTTGTGCGCGACCAGCTCATCGAGCTCGGAGGCCGCAGCTACGAGCGCGGCAAGTACCAGTATGAAAGCAATCTGACAGCGGCCATCGGCACTTTCAGGAAAGCGGGCGTTCCGGTCTTCATCGGGAGCACTCCGAGCAACCTTCGCGATCTGCGGCCATTCGGCAGCACAACGACGCAGGCAGGGCGGGCCGCGCACGCGACCTTCGATTCCGCGACCGCCGCGCTGGCCCGGAACGATACTTCGCTCGCGGCAGCTCAGTTCGCGCGTTCGCGAGACCTGGATCCGATTCGGTTTCGCGCACCAGGAGAGTTCCGACCGCTCGTGGAGCGGATCGCGCGCGAGACAAAGTCACGATACGTCCCCGTGGAAGAATCGTTCGCGGCATCCGCGGCGTATGGAATTCCGGGCTCCGATCTCTTTCTCGAACATGTTCATCCCGATCGGCGCGGATACGCGCTGATCGCGAAGGTCTATTTCGACGCAATTGCCGGCAGCGGATTTCTGGGCCGCCGGGCGGAGGTATCCCGGCTTGGGTCATGGGATAATTATCTGCTGGGCATGCGACTCACGGCGCTCGACGAGAGAATTGCTCATCACACCGTCAAGACTCTCACGACGCGCTGGCCGTTCGTACCGACAGGTTCGCAACTGGATTATCGCGGCAGTTACAGGCCGGTGAACTTCATTGACAGTCTTGCGTTCGCGTCGTCTCGCGGCGGGATACCATGGGCGGAAGCGAAGGTCGAAGCGGCAGGTTTTTTTCTGCGGCGCGGAGACGTCGATGCCGCGATCGCCGAATACGATGGGCTGATCCGCGACGCACCCCAGATCGACCTTGGCTATCGGCTGGCAGGGAGAGCCCTGATTTCCGCCGGTCACCCCGCGCGTGCCCGGCCGTACGTCGAACGCGCGTACTCCACGACACCCAGCGCCAGCAACTCGTTTTCGGTGGGCCTCCTGACTCTACAGGACAAGAATCCTCAGGGCGCCATCCCGTTTCTCGACCAGGCGGTGCGCCTCGATCCGACCATGCTCGTCGCGATGTACCAGCTGAGTCTGGCATACGGTCTTTCGCGTGATCTGGAGCGTGCCCGCGATGTCGCGGCGAGACTTCGGCGGATACAGCCGGGATACCCGGGACTGGTGGAGTGGATGGAGGCGCTGGGCATGGGGCCGGGCTGATCGCACGTTCCTTGCTTTCAGCCCCGATGGCACTTCCCCCGAGAACCCATATCAGGAGCACCACCATGTCCAGATCGTCATTCATTGCACTGCCGGCCAGGGTTGTCGCTGGCGCGATTGTCCTGGTGGGGTGCGCGAGCGCGCCGATCGTGTCGAACGACAGGGTCGCAATCGCCGGCGCCGTCATCGTCAGCTCTTCCGGTGTTCAGCTTGGCACCGCCGAGATCTGGCAGGACGCAAATGGCGTTGTCCACGTCGAGGCTCAGCTGCGCGACATGCCGCCCGGTGCTCACGGCATCCACTTTCACGCTGCTGGTCTGTGCGAAGCCGCAGGATCCACGCCCTTCGCATCGGCCGGCGAGCACTTCAATCCCCTCGGCCGACAGCACGGGCTGGATAATCCCGCGGGGCCCCATGGCGGCGACGCGCCGAACCTCACGATCGGTGCCGACAGGCTCGGCAGAGTCAGCTTTACTACCGACCGTGTTTCGGTGACACCGGGATCAACGACGCTTTTCGATGGTGATGGTACTGCGATCGTCATTCACGCCAGCGCCGACGACCAGATCTCGCAGCCATCCGGCAACAGCGGC
>Ga0183260_10003705_pt1 | contig 12295 bp, 10 predicted proteins | sample AntDrymUQ4972206_2_FD_129768 | JGI IMG/M metagenome (GOLD analysis project Ga0183260, IMG submission 129768) | Polar desert sand microbial communities from Dry Valleys, Antarctica - metaG UQ497 (22.06) (version 2) (version 2) | ecosystem: Environmental > Terrestrial > Soil > Desert | place...
CACCCGGCACCGCATCGAGCACTGTGGCTACCCGACCCCGGATCAGATCGCGCGCATGGCCAGTCTGGGGATCATCCCCGTCAACCAGCCGAATTTCCTCGTCGATTCCGGCGACGATTTCCTGCGCCATCTCGGACAGCGCGCTCACCGCCTGCAACCGATCCGCGAAGAGCTCGACGCCGGAATCCGCCCCGTGCTCTCCAGCGATGCCTTCGTCTCCAGCTTGCGCCCGCTCGATACCATCAGCGCCGCCATGATCCTCCGCACCCGCAACGGCGAACCGATCGGCATCGATCAGCGAATCAGCCTCGATGAAGCGCTCTTCGCCCACACCATCGACGCGGCCACCGCAATCGGGATGGAAGACCGCATTGGCTCACTGCAACCAGGGAAACTCGCCGATATCGCCATTGTCGATGGGATTCTCGAAAACACGGAACCCGAGCGCATCGGCGCGCTCGAGATGTGGATGACCCTTCTCGACGGCGAGATCGTGTGGACGACCAACACCTGACTCAGCTCTTGGTCGTTTCCTGCCTGCCGTTCATTCCGGCAAATGACCCGATCCCGAGCCCGATCGCCGCGCCAATAAATGCCACGCCGATCGTAGTGATCGGCCGGCTGGCCACGTCATCGAACATCGGCGCCGCCAACCAACCGACGACGATCCCGCCCAGCAACCCCACGATCAGACCCATCGCCGCGCCCCGCTCGGCGCCAGCGGCATTCATACGGTCGACATCGGTATTGTCCAGCCAATCTTCGGCAGCTTCGGCGTAGACCAGCCCCAGAATCGCCCCATACACCAGGTGCAAAATGAGATTCCCGAAGATTGGCAACGGACCGGCCCCGATATCCATCCCGAACATCCCGCCACCCATGAACGGCAGGAAGAGGACCAACGACAGCAACCAGGGAATGAGCGCGAAACGCACCCCCTTCCACCAGCTCGCCCCTTCCAGCCGGGGCTCGACGTAGCGCGCGTAGACCATCGCCAGCAGCAGACCCATCACCAGGTTGGCGCCGATCGCTACCACGATGCGATCGGCTGTCATTGCCGCCAGCGGGTTATTGACGAGCGCCCAGCTCCAGCGGGTCACCGTGCCGCCCTCGGCACTGCCAATCGCGCCGGCCAGCCAGTAGGCGATCACCAACACCACCGTCATCGCGAACGTGGCCAAAAAGCCGGCCAGAACCCCGGCCCGCAGCCAGTCCTCCCGCGGCGCGTCGGTCGACGAAGACGAGGTGACGCTGAACTGCCGGTTCATTTGGCTCCCCTGACATGAATGCGGATGGCTCCGACGCGGTGTCGTGTGGGGCCCGAGGTGAAAGACTTCCCTGAATGTACGTTCGCATAAATCGTCCGGATGTTACGGAATCCGGGTTCAGATGCAGACGGGGATGCTCTGACCGGCCAGTAAAAGGTGCCGGGAGCGGGATTCGAACCCGCACGGCCTTGCGGCCACCAGCTCCTAAGGCTGGCGTGTCTGCCATTTCACCACCCCGGCAAGGTCTTCCCCCAAGTGTACCGGGCCGCATTGACCATTGCCGCGTTCCGACCGCTCGGATAGCATCCCCCGGTCACTATCCGCCGTACCGGGAGGAACGACCGATGTCCACTACTGCCGCCGATCCGCCCGCCCGCAATCCGTTCGGCCAGACCGGGCTTGCGGTTCCGCCCATCGCCGTCGGGTGCGCCCCGATCGGTGACATGCCTGAGGCATTTGGCTACGGGGTCACGGAAGAGAACGCGCTGGCCACCATTTTCGCCGCCTTGGACAGTCCCATTCCCTACATCGATACTGCCGCGCTCTACGGCGACGGCGAAAGCGAGCGACGCGTCGGCCTCGCCCTGCGCGAGCGTGGTGGACTGCCGGCGAACGCCTTTCTCCAGACGAAACAGGGCCGCAATCCCCAGAACAACGACTACTCCGGGGAGACCGTCAAACGGCGGATGGAGCGTTCCCTGCAGCTCCTGGGGGTCGACCGCATCGAGGTCGTCTACCTCCATGACCAGGAGTGGACCACCTTCGACGACGCGTTCGCCCCCGGCGGCCCCATGGCGGTGCTCCAGCAGTTTCGCGATGAAGGCGTGATCGGTCACCTCGGTGTCGCCGGCGGACCGATCCCGCTCCAGATTCAGTACATCGAAACCGGTGTCTTCGACGCGGTGATCCACCACAACCGCTACACCTTGCTCAATCGCTCGGCGGAACCGCTGATCGAAGCCGCATCCGCCCGCGGCATAGCCGTGCTCAACGCGGCGCCGTACGGCAGCGGCGTGCTCGTCAAGGGTCCCGATGCCTACCCCCGCTACGCCTATCAGCAGGCCTCCGCGGAGATGATCGACCGCGTCCGCCGCTTCGCCGCCATCTCCGAGAGCTACGGCGTGTCCCTCGCCGCGACTGCCCTCCAGTTTTCGACGCGCGACCCGCGCATCACCGCCACCATCGTCGGCATGAGCCGCCCCGACCGCATCACCGATACCCTGGCCTACCTCACCACCCCGATCCCCGACGCCCTCTGGGAAGAAATCGCCACGATTCCCTTCGACATGGACGATCCGGAAGCCAACCGCTTCCAACGAGGGTGATAGGGGGGTGGGGTGATAGGGTGATAGGAGTCAAGCCACTCGGCACAAGCAACCCACTTGGCATGGCTGACCGGTTTGAACAGCGGACCACTTACACCCCATCACCCCATTACCCTCAAAACACTTGCGGATAACTCCATCCTCCCGTATCATGCGCGCCATGAGTGATTCTGGGCGCACCACCAAGACCAGCGGCACCATCGGCGTGATCTCGATTACCGAGACCACCACGATTACCGTGCCTGCCGGTCCGGGGGGGTGCGACTGAGGTCGCGAACTCCACAGCAACGGATCGGCAGGCGGGAGCGGATAACGCTCCCGCCTCTTTTTGTGCAAACGCGAACGACACGCGCAGCGAAGGACGGGGCAGATGATCGTCATGAAGTTCGGGGGCACCTCGGTGGGCGACGCGGCGCGTTTGCACCAGGTCGCCGCCATCATCGAGACCCAGCCCGCCCCCCGGGCCGCGGTCGTCTCGGCGGCCTCAGGAGTGACGAATCTCCTCCTCGACGCCGCCCGCGCCTCCGCCGTGGACGGCGATGCCCTCTCCGCCAAGCTCACGACGCACATTCGGGTCCGCCATCACGACATCGCGGCCGCTATCGCCAGCGACCATGAACGCGCCGCCGCGGTCGCCGCCCTCGACCAGCTCCATGCCGCGCTCGACGACGCCCTCGCCGCCGTCTCGCGGGCCGGCGAGCTCAGCCAGCGCAACTCGGATCGTATTCTCGCCACCGGCGAAAAAGCAATGAGTGTCCTCCTCGCCGCCACCCTCCGGGCACGCGGCACGGCCGCGGTCCATATCTGGGCCGACCGCGTCATCGCCACCGACGATCGCCACGGCAACGCCCGCCCAGACCGTACTCGCACCCGCGAGCTGGCGGCTCTGGAAATGAAGCCACATCTCGACGCCGGTTCGACGGTGGTGATGACCGGATTCATCGGCTGCGCTCCGGATGGCGCGACGACCACGCTGGGGCGGGGTGGCTCCGATTACAGCGCCACCCTGCTCGGGGCCGCGCTCGATGCCGACGAAGTGCAAATCTGGACCGACGTGCCGGGCGTGCTCTCCGCTGACCCCCGCCAGGTGCGGGATGCCCGCGTTGTTCCCGGCATCTCGTATGACGAAGCCCAGGAGCTCGCGCATTTCGGCGCCAAAGTGCTGCATCCGCGCACGATTCGTCCCGCCGTTTCGCTGGGCATCCCGGTACGTATTCTCTCCACCTTCTTGCCCGGCGAACCAGGCACACTCGTGACGCGGGAAGCTCCTGCGGACAGCGTCAAAGCCGTCACCGCGCTCACCAATCTCCTGCTGCTGACGATCGATGTTCCCGAGCTGGAAGACCTGGCGTCAGCCTCGGCGGCCGTTTTCGGGGCGTTACATGACGAACGGATCGAGGTCATCGCCGCGTCGCAGGCGTCCTCCCGCCGCCGCATGATCTATGTCGTGGATGCCACCGGCCATGGTGGTTGCACCCGCGTCGGGCAGCGCATGAGCGCGGCCCTCGATGCCGCCGGCGTCGACGCCGAGGTCGGCTGCCGGGAGGACGTCGCGCTGGTTGCCGCCGTTGGCGAAGGCGTGGCGGCCGCGCCCCAGACCCTGTCGCAATTGCTCGCGATCCTGGGCCGGGCCGAGATTCCGGTGCTCTACACCAATCAGCAGCACTCCAACGTGGCGCTCACGGTCGCGGTCGCGGGCAAGGACGCCGCCCGCGCCGTGCTCGCCTTGCACGACGCTTTTGTCCGCCCGCAACCAGCAAGCTCCCGCGGCCGCCGCCCCCGCCGTTCCCACATGCTCGCCGAGAGCCTGCGGGTTGGGTGAAGCCCCTTTCCTCCCCCTCTCCCGGCTCGACGGGAGAGGGGGGCAGGGGGGTGAGGGGTGAGGCCGCGAGGTCGAACTACCATCCAGAATTCGTATCATCGTCTGGACGAGGAGGCAGCGCGTGAACACCGCTGATACAAGCAAGAATCAGAAAATTCCCGTTGCCGTACTCGGCGCCACCGGTAGCGTCGGTCAGCGCTTCGTACAGCTCCTGGCCGGGCATCCCTGGTTCCGTCTGGCCGAGGTCGTCGCCTCGGACCGTTCCGTGGGTCGGCCCTATTCCGAGGCCACCGACTGGCGATTGAGCGCGGAAATGCCGGAGGACGCCCGCGCACTCTGCGTCAAGGACTACGATGCTGCCCTCGAAAGCCCTGTCGTCTTCTCCGCGTTACCGGGTGATATCGCCGCGGAGATCGAACAGCGCATGGCTCGCGAAGGCCGTGCCCTCTTCTCCAACACCTCCACCCACCGCATGGCGCCCGACGTCCCGCTCCTCATCCCGGAAGTGAATCCCGAGCATGTCGCCGCGCTCGCCGTTCAGCGCCAGAACCGGGGGTGGAGTGGCTTCATCGTCACCAATCCCAACTGCTCCGCCATCCACCTCGTGCTGGCGCTGAAACCCCTGCACGATGCCTTCGGCATCGATGCCCTCTCTGTCGTCACCATGCAGGCGGTATCGGGCGCCGGCTACCCCGGCGTGCCCTCGCTCGACATGATCGACAACGTCGTCCCCTTCATCAACACCGAAGAGGAAAAGATGACCGAGGAAACGAAAAAACTTCTCGGCGGATTCGACGGCGAGTTCCAACCGGCCTGCATGACGATGACCGCCCACTGCAACCGCGTTTCGGTGCGTGACGGCCACACTGAGTGCGTCTCGATCCGCTTCCGCACCCCGGCCACCCCCGAAGACGCCGCGCATGCGATGGCCGCCTTCCGGGCGAAACCGCAGGAACTGAACCTACCCAGCGCCCCCAGACACCCGGTTATCGTCCGCACCGAACCCAACCGCCCTCAACCAATCCTCGACCGTGACGCCGAGAACGGCATGGCCACCACCGTCGGCCGCGTCCGGGAATGCCCGCTGCTCGGCGCCAAGTTCGTCCTCCTTGGCCACAACACTATCCGCGGCGCCGCTGGCGCCTCGATCCTCAACGCCGAGCTCTTCAAGGTCGAAGGACTCCTGCCCATCTGAAACGAGATCCTCATCAACGCCCCTTCCGACACATTCTCGCCATCGGCCGTTCCCCCTCTCCCAGCTCGACGGCTGACCGGGGCAGGTAGCCGCGTGGAGACCACTCGGCGCAGCACAGAGCCCCTCTCCCTGCGCACAGGGAGAGGGGTTGGGGTGAGGGTTTCTCAGGGAGAGTGGGGCAGGGGGGTGAGGGTTCGCCGCCGCGTCTTGACACCGAATTCTCCCTCCTATATAATTCGGATTATGAACTATTCGGATACTGAATCTTCACCATCGCAACCCGCAGACGCGGACCCGATCGACGCCGGCGTCGCTCTCTTGCCAATGATCGCGAAATCGCTGTTTTCCGCAATCTCCCAGATCGGACACGTCCTTGGGTTGACGCCGGCCCAGGTGAAGGTCTTGCTCCAGCTTGGCACCCGCCACCAGATGGCGGTCGGCGAGATCGGCGCCGCCCTGGCCTGTTCGATGCCCGCCGCATCCGAGCTCGTCGATCGCCTCGTCGACGCGGGGCATCTCGTACGCACAACCGATCCCTCCGACCGGCGGCGGGTTCTCATCCACGCCACACCCGAATCGGCGCGTATCAGTGCCCGTCTGCGAGAGCTCCGGGAAGCCCAGATTCGCTACGCGTTGGACCAGCTCGCGCCGCACGAACGCCCAGTCTTCATCAGATCGCTGGAAGCACTGGTGGCGGGGCTCACCCATGGTGGAATAGCAACCGACGCGCTCTCCGAGATGTCACTGAGCCAATCCGCACGAGGGAACAACGAATGACCGCGCCCACAACGCCAACGGCCGATGCCGCGCCAGACCGGGAGCGCAATCCCTGGCTCATCCTGCTCGTTCTCTGCGGCGCGATCTTCATGCTCCTGCTCGATACCACGATCGTCAATGTCGCCCAGCAGAAGATCAAGGTAGGTCTCAACGCCGACCTCTCCCAGATCCAGTGGATCCTCGACTCGTACATCCTGGCCTTCGCGGTACTAATGCTCTCCTTTGGCCGCCTGGGGGACGTCTTCGGCCGCAAGAAAATGTTCGTCGTGGGTATGGCAATCTTTACCGCCGCCTCCGGGTTATGCGGTATCTCCGGCTGGATCGCCGATCTGATCGGCATCCCCGGCGCCACCGCGTTGATCGTCGCCCGCGTGTTGCAAGGCATCGGCGGCGCACTGATGATGCCGCAAACACTCTCCCTCATCATGGTTGCCTTCCCCCCCCACAAGCGAGGCGCGGCCATGGGTGTCTGGGGATCGGTCGTGGCCATGGGCGCGGTGCTCGGTCCCCTCATTGGCGGCTACATCGTCACCAGCTATCCCTGGGAATGGGTCTTTTTGCTCAATATTCCGGTCGGTATCGTGGCCATCCTGGCCACCCTATCCATCGTGCCCGAGTCGCGTGATCCGCTCGCCTCCGGCAAGCTCGACTTCGGCGGTGTCATCTTTTCCGCCACCGCCATCTTCGCCCTCGTCCACGCCTTGATTGAGGGACCCAAGTTCGGCTGGACCAGTCCCCAAACGCTCGGTCTGCTCGCGCTCAGCGCCGCGATCTTCGTCATCTTTGTCTGGTGGGAGCGGCGCGTCCCCGATGCCATGGTGAAACTCGAGCTGTTCGGCATCCGGAACTTCTGGGTCGCCAACGTCATCGGCATGGCTATCCCGTTCGGGTTGTTCGGCATCTTCTTCCCCTTGACCATCTTCCTCCAGGGCGCGCTCGGCATGACGCCGCTCGAGGCCGGTCTCACCACGATGCCGATGTCGCTGATGCTGATGGTCGTCGCCCCGATTTCCGGGCGCCTTTCGGACCGCATCGGCGCGCGCTGGATTCTCATCACCGGACTCACCATGGTCACCGTGGGCATCGTCCTGATCACCAGTCAGATATCGACATCCACGAACTGGCGGTCGCTGCTGCCAGCGCTGCTAGTGACCGGCATCGGCATGGGCATGACCTTCGCCCCGATGACCGCGGCGGCCATGTCCCAGGTGCCGCCGCGCATCTCCGGCAGCGCCTCTGGCATCCTCAATACCTCCCGCAACATCGGACAATTGCTGGGGATCGCCGTCCTCGGCTCGGTGCTGCAATCGCGTCTCGGCTTTCACGCCATCAATCAGTTCGGGTCGCTTGCAATCGGCGATCGCGCGTTGCGTGACGACATTGCCGGGCTAGTGCGCGATGGACGCATGGAGGTCATCCCATCGGTCATCCCGCCCATGATGCAGGACCAGCTCCCTCTGATCTCCGCCACCGTAAAGCAGGTCTTTGTCCTCAGCATGCACGAGACGTTTTACGTAGGCGCCTTCGTCTGCCTGATTGCACTCGGATTCTCGTTCCTGATGCGCAATCCCGGCCGTCGCCCGGCGCCCTCCCCGGCGCCGGACCGGATCGGGGACAACACCCCGCTTCCCGCCGCCGCGGACTGAATCTACACCTCGCAGAGCCCCTCTCCCTGGGCACAATGACAGGGGGAGGTATGCCGCGTGGAGGCCACGCGGTTCGGTGAAGAACCCCTCTCCCTGCGCACACTTGCAGGGAGAGGGGTTGGGGTGAGGGCATACGTTCCTACCTCCCGACACCCGAAATGTTTGCCAAGTTTGCCAAGTTCGGTACTATCGACCCTGCCTCGGCCCCGGCCTGAAAGGAGACGCAGACCCCCGTGGAGATTCGCCTCGATGGCCAGACCGCCCTCGTCACCGGCGCCAGCAGCGGTATCGGCCGTGGCATCGCCGAAGCGCTCGCCACGGCCGGCGCCGACGTCGCCATCAATTACTGGACCGACGCCGATGGCGCCGCAGAGACGGCGCGGAGAGTCCGCGCCTCCGGGCGGCGGGCGCTTGTCGTCCAGGCCGACGTCGGCGATCCCGCGCAGGTCACGACAATGTTCGACCGGTTCGACCACGAAATGGGCCCGATCGATATCCTCGTCGCCAACGCCGGCCACGCCTCAACCCCGAAACCCCTCTACGAGACGTCATGGGAGGAATGGGACCGCGTCCTGCGATCCAACTTGCACGGGGCGTTTCTGTGCGGACAGCAGGCGGCGCGGCGCATGGTGGCGCGCGGCAATGGTGGCCGCATCGTCAATATCTCTTCCGTTCACGAAGAGGCCTGTAATGTCCCCAACGACGGCGCCTATTGCGTGGCCAAAGGCGGTATTCGCAATCTCACCCGCGCCATGGCGCTCGAGCTCGGACCGCATGGCATCACCGTCAACGACGTCGCGCCGGGCATGATTCTCACCCCCATGAACCAGCACGCCCTCGACGACCCCCAGTTCCTGGCCCGCGCCGAAGCGCAGATTCCGGTGCGCCGCGCCGGCACACCAGACGATATCGCGGCTATGGTTCTCTTCCTCTGTTCCGGTCATGCTTCCTATTGCACGGGTGGGACGTATCTCGTCGACGGCGGCTGGATGCTGAACTGGCCGCCGGTATAGGGAAGGAGCCACCATTGAGCGCCACACGCCGCGGTCTGATCGCAAGCAGCGCCTCGGCGCTCGCCGTGGGCGCGCTCACCACCGCCGCTCCGGTCTCGGCCATGCAGTACGACCGCGATCTGATCGACCTTCTTTTCGCCCAGGAACAGGCCCAGATCGCCCTCTATACGGCGATCCTCGCATCCTTCGACCAGACGGCGTTTACCGGGACCGGGTTCACGGCGACAACGAGGAGCGGCATCGAAGACATCCTGGCCGCCGAACAGACCCATCTCACCGTCGTGACCCGACCCGACGGTCCCCAGTTGCCCCCGCCAGCCCCGCCCACGCTGTCGAGCCTCCGCGATGCCCTCGCCGACGCCGCCGCGTTCGAAAACCTCGTGGTCGCGTCATATGCGTTCGTCATTGCCAACATTGCCCGCCCGCGCTTGATTCGCGATCTGCTCGGTATTCACAGCGTTGAGGCGCGGCAGGCAACATGGCTGGCGTTGCTGCTGGGAAACGAGCCGTTCCCCGACGCCATCGATCCACCGGTGACGCTCGATCAATCAACCGGCCAATTGATCGAACCCCCGCGCGACCCGGGTTTGGCGGCAACCCCGGTCGCGAGCTCCGCGATGGACCCGATCCTGGCGGCGATCGCGCGGGAAATCGGCGTCTCAGCCGATGATCTGAACGTGGTCAGTGCCACGCCCCAGACCTGGCCGGATAGTGCCCTGGGATGCCCGCAACCGGGAATGCTCTATGCCCAGGTCATCACCCCCGGGTTTCAAATTGTGGTGGACTCAGGCGGGGAGCAAATTGAGTTTCACAGCGACGAGCAAGGCAACGTCGTTCGCTGTCCCTGATCGTGGCATCACCTGAACAGCCCTATAGGCGCTGGTACTCCTCCAGATCGAGCACGAACACCGTAGCCGCCGCTGGGGGAATCCCCTCCACGGTCTCCGGCGGCGCCATTCCCGAGCGCGCGGATTGCCGGATCAGGTCGAGCACATAGTCGACCTGATTCTCGTCCGCCCCGATCATGAGCGTCGTGTTGCCGCGGCGCAAAAACCCGCCCGTGCTGGCGAGCCGGGTCGTTCGGAAATCCGCCTCCAGCAAGGCATCGACGACCGCGTCCGCAACCTCGTTCTGGATTACCGCGATGACCAGCTTGTTCATTCGCTTCGCGCCTCACAGAACTGGCGACCACCGGCACTCGCCGCGGAACCGGTATTTTCCAGCATGTTACCCCGCGTCGGGGTTCTCGTGCGCCATGCTTTGCAAGCCGCGTGCCCGGCGCGCATCGAGATAGCCCTGCAAGATCACCGAAGCGGCCACGGCATCGACCTCACCTTGGCGCCGGTCCTTCCGATTTCCCCGCTCCCGCAGTACCCGCTCCGCCACCGCCGTCGTCAACCGCTCGTCCCAGAAATCGATCGCGATATCGGGACCGACCACTACCCCCAGCGCGTCCGCAAACGTCCGCACGATCGCCGCTTGCGATCCCTCCCGCCCGGATAATCCTGTCGGCAGTCCGACGATCAGGCGATCGACATGCTTGGCGATGGCCAAATCGCGCAGCTCGGCCAGGTCTCCATGTTTGCGCAGCACGATCCCCAGGGGCGATGTGATCAAGCCAAGCTCATCGGCGATCGCGACCCCCACCCGCCGTTCTCCGACGTCGAGCCCCATCGCTCGCCCCCTGAAGCGACTCACTCGGCGACCTCGAACTGAATCCGCGCCGCGTTCTTCGGCATTTGCGGGGCGAGCCACGACGGTTGGTACTCGATGCTGAAATCGGCAATATCAGTGGATTCCGCCAGGATTGCCGTCGCCTGCTCCGGACTGGCCCCAGCCAGCGCGGCAGCCAGGGCGCTTCGCTCCGCTTCATCCAGAACTGCGTTCGCATCGGCCTCCGCCGTGACTTCGAGCCGAATCCCACGCTCCGTTTCCTCCATGGCGACCGGTTCCCCGAAGACGATTTCTTCCGGCTCGAGCGCAAACCCCGCTGGCGCATCGTCCGCCAGGCTTGAAGCAAGCCGCTGCTCGAAATCCGCGCTCGCCGCCGCGCCATCATAGGTCTGGACAACAATCGTCATCGTCGCCTGCAACGAGACGCTCTCGGTGTCCTCACCCACCTCATGGTCGAACTCGTCGCGTTGCGCGGCAACGCTCACCGTCGCGGGAAGCAGCGCCGCGCCAGGCTCCGTCTCGGCGACAGCGGTCGCCGCCAGTGTGGGCGCGGCCCCGATAGCGGCGGCGCTCAGCGCCTCCAGATCGGCCTGCGCGACGACGGGGAACTCCTTGTCCGAGCCGCCACCGGCTGGTCCCATGCGATTGCTGTAATAGACGCCGTTGGGCAGCCGGCCGCCCAGCTCGCCGGTCCCCACATTGCCTGCCGCGCCCGGCGCTTCGGCCTGCACCCGTCCCGTGGCGGCGCCTGGCGCACCGCTCGCGGGATCGGCGGCGGGCACCGTGACCGCCTCGACGAAGGTGAACGCGACCCCGGTTTCCGTGGCTACCGCCGTCCCGGCATCGATAGTCAGCGGTTCGGCGGATGCGTTGCGCAGCTCGATCGCGCTGCTCGCGGTTCCGTCCGGTTCGAGGCGCATCCCGGTGACCGGCGCCGCGCTCTCCCAGACGACCTCGACCTGGCGCTCCTGGGGCGCCAGCGCGAACACCGCGCCGGCATCGAGCGGCTGACCATCGGCGGTGACGTCGAACATGACCGAGCCGATCAACGGCGCAGACCGGGGCACAATTCTGACGGTTGCCTGCGGCACCAGAAGATTGAGCGCCAGGAAGGCCCCGATCACCAGCACGCCAAGCACCACGGCTACCGGCAGCCAGCGCCGGGGGGGATTGCTCAACATCGGTTCGGAACCAGCGTCTTGATCCTGATCCGGACCGGCGAGCTCCTCCCCATCGCGGGCGAGCGCATCCGCTTGGTCCAGTCGCGGCCAGGAGCGATCGGGATCGGCGCGCGGCACGGGGCCCGTGACCGAGGTCTCACCGGGCCAATCGCCGTTGTCTGGTGGTTGTGGTTGCGGCACCGGCGTCCTGGCCGGCGGTGCGGGAGGCACCGCCACCGCCGCGGCCATGACGCGCGCTCGCGGCAGCGCCCGCGCCGGGATGCCCAGCCGCTCCGCAAGTTGCAACCGCAGCGGATCGGAGGTACGCAGCAGCACCGGCAGGCGATCTTCGTCGATCGCCTCCTTGAGCGACCGGAACTCCCGCGCCGTCAGCAGCATCGCGCTGTCGATAGGA
>Ga0183260_10003706_pt1 | contig 12294 bp, 10 predicted proteins | sample AntDrymUQ4972206_2_FD_129768 | JGI IMG/M metagenome (GOLD analysis project Ga0183260, IMG submission 129768) | Polar desert sand microbial communities from Dry Valleys, Antarctica - metaG UQ497 (22.06) (version 2) (version 2) | ecosystem: Environmental > Terrestrial > Soil > Desert | place...
AACCTGGCATCGCCAGGTGGGTGCCGTGCGGGGCGTCGGCAACGCCTATCCCCGACGCCGGCTCCCTTCACGTGTGTGTTGGTTCACGTTTGGACCGAGGCCACGCACAGGGTCGAGCGCGGCCATCCTACCTCGTCAGGCGTGTCTAGCCGGTTACCTCGGTGGCGAACCTCCACTCGATCTCCGACGTCCCTTCGAGATCCAGGAGGCGCGCCAGCGCCTCGGTGACTTCGAGCTGTCGACCGGGCTCCACCAGCGTGTTGTCGATGATCTCGCTGAGGACGAGGTTCTCACCGTTTCGAAGCACGATCTTCGCGCCGCACGGAAGCACCGGGTGCGTGACGCCTAGCGCCTGGGCAGCCAGCACCTGACCGCACGTCGTTCGCTGTGCGTCGCCCGTTTGCCCGCGGGAGCCGGCGAAGGCCGTGTTCCAACTCGCGGGCGCAGACCCACTCCCGCGCGCTGCGGCGCCGTCCTCCTGCGAACGCTGTACGACGACAGCTGCCGCAAGCACGGCTCCGAGCAAGGCGATGCCTCCGAGAACGAGCAGGCGATGTGCGAGAAGGTCGATCACAACGGGAAGTGTGGCGAATCGAGTCGTCGGAGCAAGCCGTTGCGTCGGACGCGGCCGACCTCCGCCCGCAACACCGCCCCAACGACCCCCAGGGGATCCCCCGGATCCCTGTGGTCCGAGTAGCGAGCAATCAGTCGCGGCACTGCAACGCATTCGTCACGAGTGTGTGCATTTCTCCATGCCGCGCGTGGCCTCCGACCGAGACCTCCGCCGGTCCGGAGGACGCGCCCGCTCCACATCGCGGAGGCGACGTCCTCCAAAGGGCACGCACGCGGCCGAGTCGCGTCAGGTGGGGTCGTCGAGCAAGCGAATGCCAAGCTCCGCGAGCTGGGCGGCACCCACTACGGCCGGGGCTCCGGTGAGCGGATCGGATCCGCTCGACACCTTCGGGAACGCGGTGACCTCGCGGATGTTCGGCTCACCCGCGAGCAACGCGATGAACCGGTCGAGCCCCAGCGCGAATCCGCCGTGAGGCGGAGCTCCCATCTGCAGGGCCTCGAGAAACCATCCGAACTTCGCGTTCGCCTCGTCCTCGGCCATGCCCATCGCTCGGAAGACCTGCTGCTGAACGTCCGAGCGGTGGATCCTGATCGAGCCCGAGCCGAGCTCCCAGCCGTTCCAGACGAGGTCGTAGTGCAGGCTGAGCGCATTCGCCGGGTCGCGCTCGATCAGCTCCTCGTGACCATCGAGCGGACTGGTGAACGGGTGATGCACGAACGTCCAGCCGCCGGTCTCCTCGTCGAGCTGGAAGAGCGGGAAGTCCAGCAGCCAGTGGAAAGCGTCGCGCGTCTCGTCGACGAGGCCGAGCTCACGACCGAGGTGGAGGCGAAGCGCACCGAGCACGCGTTCGGCGACGGGCACCTCGTCGGCGACGAAGAGCACCGTGGAGCCGGGTTCGGCGGTGAAGGCATCCAGCTCGGTAGGAGAAAGGAACTTCGCGATCGGAGACCGCACCTCACCTTCTGCGTCGTACACGAGGTACGCAAGACCTTTTCCGCCCCACTCCTTCGCGAAATCCTCGAGCTTCGAAAGCTCGCCGCGTGAGAGCGGCTTCGGGACGACGAGGAAACGCACGGTCGAAGCGCCGGCGAAGACTCCGAATTCGGAACCGCGGGTGACGTCCGTTGCATCCTGGATCTCGAGCCCGAAGCGAAGATCCGGCTTGTCGGATCCGTAGCGGAGCATCGCTTCTCGGTACGAGATGCGCGGAAACGGCCGCTCGGGAGGCTCCCGGCCGACTGCTTCGAACGACGCCGCGACAGCCGTCTCGAGTACCTCGAGGACGTCGTCGCGTGTGGGAAACGCGAGCTCGAGGTCGAGCTGACGGAACTCGAACTGGCGGTCTGCACGAAGATCCTCGTCCCGCCAGCACGTGGCGATCTGGTAGTAGCGGTCGAAGCCTCCGACCATGAGCGCCTGCTTGAAGAGCTGCGGCGACTGAGCCAGCGCGAAGAAGGTTCCCGGCTGCAGGCGAACCGGGACCAGGAAGTCGCGAGCTCCCTCGGGCGTGCCGAGCGTGAGTCCCGGCGTCCAGATGTCGACGAAGCCCTGGTCGTCCATCGAGCGGCGGATCGCCGCCACGACGGACGCACGCAATCGGAGGTTGCGCTGCATCCGCTCGGTGCGCAGGTCGAGCCAGCGGTAGCGCAGGCGCAACGTCTCGTCGACGCCCTCGTCGTCGAGCTGAAAGGGCAGCGGTGTGGAGCGCGAGACGATCTGGAGCTCGTCTACCTGCAGCTCGACCTCACCCGTCGTCATCTTCGGGTTCACCGTCTCGGGAGAGCGCGCGACGACCTCCCCCGTGACCTTGAGCACGAACTCGTTGCGGATCTCCCGCGCGAGCTCGGCGGCGGAGGAAGCGCGCTCCGGGTTGATCACGAGCTGCATGAGCCCGGTGGGATCACGAAGGTCGACGAAGACGAGCCCCCCGTGATCGCGGCGACGAGCTGCCCAGCCGGCGAGCGTCGCGGTCCGCCCCACGTCGCCGGCGCGAAGCTCGCCGCACATCGCGTCTCGCCAGCTCACGACAGCAACCTGGCTAGGACGTCCTCGAGAGCCACGTCCTCATCGGCCTGCCCACGTCGTCGAACCGTGGCTCCGTCGGCTCGAACTTGGACGACCGTCTCTGCTCCGACGCGCGAGGCCTGAGTCAGCTGGCCCTTCAGCGAGCGACCGGCGTAGTCCGTGTCGCTCGAGATGCCGCGCGCCCTGAGCGTCCCGAGCCAGGTCGCTATCAACGCCCGCGACGCACCGTCATCGGCCGCGAAGAAGATGTCCGTCACGGGTCTGACTGCCTCTCGACCTGCGTGCTCGACGGCGAGCACGAGGCGTTCGATCCCGGCGCCGAAGCCGACCCCGGGAATCGAAGGCCCACCGATCTCCTCGACCAGGCCGTCGTAGCGTCCGCCGCCCGAGAGCGCACTCTGCGCCCCTTCGTCGGGACCGAGGAACTCCCAGGTGGTGCGCGTGTAGTAGTCGAGACCGCGGACCAGCGTCGTGACGATCTCGTAGGAGACGCCGCACGCGTCGAGATCACGAAGAACCGCGGCGAAGTGCTCCTTGCACGCGTCGCAAAGGGACTCCCCGATCTTGGGCGCATCGTCGAGCGCCTCCTGCACAGCCTGGGGCTTGGCGTCGTAGTTGTCGAAGACGCGCAGCGGACTCGTGGATGCCTTCTCTCTCGTCGGGTCGTCGAGGCGGTCGAGGTTTACAGCGAGCCACTCGCCCAGGCGGTCGAGGTAGGCGGGCCTGCATTCGCGACACCCGATCGAGTTCAGCGCGAGCGTGAACTCGGTCACGCCCAGGCGCGATAAGAGCGCGTGGTAGAGCTGAATGATCTCCGCGTCGACGGACGGGTGATCGGATCCGATTGCCTCGACCGAGAGCTGCCAGTGCTCCCGATAGCGCCCGCGCTGCGGCGCCGCGTAGCGATACATCGGGCCGATGGTGTAGAGCTTCACCGGCTGCGGCTCGCGGTGCATGCCGTGCTCGACGTACGCACGGCAGATCGGCGCGGTTCCCTCGGGTCTCAGGGTCAGCGAGCGGCCCCCGCGATCTTCGAACGTGTACATCTCCTTTTGCACCACGTCGGAGCCCGCGCCTGACGTTCGTTCGAAGAGCGCTGTGTCCTCGAACACGGGCGTGACGATCGGCCGGTAGCCGTAGAGCGCGCAGAGTTGCTCGGCTTCTCCGACCACGAGCCGCCAGAGCGGCTGCTCCGCCGGTACGACGTCGTGCGTTCCTCGCGGTCGCTCGATCCTCGCCCGAGAGCTCACCCGGTTCGCTCCGCGCGTAGATCGGCGAGGAACGGGTTACGGGCGAGCTCGTCTCCGAGCGTCGTCGCCGGACCGTGACCGGGGTAGACGACGGTGTCGGGAGGCAACGTGTCGACGAGCAGGCGAATGGACGCGAGCAGCACGCCCCAGTCCCCACCGGGAAGGTCCGTGCGTCCAACCGAGCCCGCGAAGAGAACGTCGCCCGAAAAAAGGCTTCCGTCCGCGTGGTAGGCGATATGCGCCGGGGAATGACCGGGTACCGGGAGGACGTCCAACGAGAGACCGGCGATGTCGATCTTCTCATCCCCTCGCAGCAAGACGTCCGGCACATACGGACGAAGCGTCATTCCGGAAGGCGTGAAGCGGTTCGGGTCCTCGAGCAGCGTTCGCTCTCCCTCGGCCATGTACACGGGCGCCCCGGTGGCCTCAGCGAGCTCGGCGACGCCGACGAGGTGATCCCAGTGGCCGTGTGTCAGGAGGATCGCGATGCACCGAGCTCCGAGCCGCGTGAGCACGACCTCGAGGTCGCCCACGTCTCCGCTCGGGTCGACGACCACCGCCTCGCGGGCGTCCGAATCCGCCCGGACGACGTAGCAGTTGGTACCGATCGGTCCGAGCGAAAGCTGGTCGACGACTAGGGCCATCAGCGATCCTTGCTTACTGCTTGCCGGCCTCGCGCCGGGCTTCCCGCTTCTTGAACGAGCGCCACATCACGCCGTCGAGGAAGTAGCTGAAGGGAATGAAGATCGCCACGACGAACGCCGCCTGCGTGATCTGCTCCACAAGCGTGAGATCGCTCGAGAGGAGCATCACCACGACGAACATGACCGGAGCGAACACGAGGCCCCGCTTGAGCGTGCGCCGCCAGGAGGGCGGCTGCGCTTCCCGTCCCATTCGCGCGGGAGCCGCGCGCTGGGTCTGCGAGCCCGTCTTGCGGACGGGAACCTCCTCGGCGTCGAGCTCGTTCCCCTCGGCATCCTCCCAGACGTACTCGTGCCGGTGCTCCTTCGCTCGACGGCGACGTTGCTTGCGGGTCGGCATGCCGCGATTATGCCCGGCTGTTCCAGACCGTCCGGCCGCCTTTGAGCACCGTGTGCACGACGGGGCCGGCGAGATGGTAGGCGAGATGACGCCAGTCCTCCGCGTCGAGAAGCACGATGTCCGCGTCATAGCCCGTTGCGAGCCGCCCCTTCCGATCTGCGCGCGCGAGGACATGGGCAGCGTTCACGGTGCACGCCGTGAGAGCCTCTTCGGGTGCGAGCCCGAGCTGCGTACACGCGAGCGAGCAGACGAGGGGCAGGCTCTCGCAGAAGGCGCTTCCTGGGTTGAAGTCCGTCGCCAGCGCGATTGCGGCTCCTGCATCTGCGAGGGACCGAGCCGGTGGCATCGGTCTTCCGAGAAAGAGCGCGCTCGCGGGCAAGAGAACGCCGACGACGTCGCTGGCGGCGAGGGCCGCGATGCCGCTCTGGCCCGTGCTCTCGAGGTGATCCACCGAGCGCGCGCCGAGCTCGATCGCAAGCGGGATGGCTCCCGCTTCGGTGAACTGATCGCCGTGCAGGCGAAGCTCCAGGCCGGCCTCGCGGCATGCGCGGAGATACCGACCCGCTTCGTCGACGTCGAACGCGCCGCGCTCGAGAAACACATCCGCTGCCTCCGCGATCCGAGCGGCTTCCGGGAGCACTTCCGCGATGAGGAAGTCGACATAGGCGGCTGGGCCGGCGTCGGCGAACTCGGGCGGGACGGCATGCGCACCAAGCCAGGTCGGAATTCCGCCTGCCGCCCGAATCGCGCCGAGCTGGGCAAGCTCGGTCTCGCGATCGAGCCCGTATCCCGACTTTGCCTCGAACGTCGTCGTCCCGGAGCGAAGCATCCAGGCAACGTGACGCTCGAGCGCTGCAGCGAGCCCGGGCTCGCCGGCCTCCCGCGTCGCACGGACCGTGGACAGAATTCCCCCTCCCGCCGCATGCAGCTCCTCGTAGCCGGCACCTGACGCACGCAGCGCGAACTCTCCGACGCGGTCGCCGGCGAAGCAGGCGTGGGTGTGGCAGTCCACAAGCCCTGGGATCGCCGAGAGCCCTCGCCCGTCGCGCTCTTCGACCTCGCCGGTGAGTGGCTCGAGGTCGCGCATGGCTCCTACGGCCGTGATGCGCCCCTGCTCGCACAGGATGTACGCCCGAGAGAGCACGTCCACTGCGGCGAGCCCGGCTCCTCGCAGCGGAGCCGTCCGGCCCCGTGGGGTCACGACCTGCGCGAGATCGCGGATGAGCAGCCGGGCAGTACCCTCGGTCCCCGAAGGGCTCACGGACGCGTTTCCGGCGCCGTCAGCGACGGGAGGTCCAGACCACCTCGACGTGCGGCGTCGAGTGCCTCTTCGTATCCCGCGTCGGCGTGCCGCATCACCCCGGTTCCCGGATCGGTCGTCAACACCCGCTCGAGCTTCTCCGCAGCCGCATCGGTGCCGTCGGCTACGACGACCATTCCGGCGTGGATGGAGTTGCCGATACCGACCCCACCGCCGTGGTGCACGCTCACCCAGGTCGCTCCCGCGGCCACGTTCAGGAGAGCGTTCAGGATCGGCCAGTCGGCGATCGCGTCGGAGCCGTCCTGCATCGCCTCCGTCTCTCGGTAGGGCGACGCGACCGAGCCCGAGTCGAGATGATCGCGGCCGATCACAACGGGCGCGCTCACCCTGCCCGAGCGCACGAGCTCGTTGATCGCCAGTCCTGCACGCGCGCGATCGCCGTAGCCGAGCCAGCAGATCCGCGCGGGCAGACCCTGGAACTCGACCCGCCCGCGTGCGAGCTCGAGCCAGCGACGGAGGAGGAGATCGTCCGGGAAGAGCCCTCCGAGCTCGAGGTCGATCGCCTCGATGTCCGCAGCGTCCCCCGAGAGCGCTGCCCATCGAAACGGTCCGATCCCGCGACAGAAGAGCGGCCGGATGTAGGCCGGGACGAAGCCCGGGTATGAAAAGGCATCCGCTACGCCGGCTTCATGGGCCTCCCCTCGTAGGTTGTTGCCATAGTCGAAAACGTAGCAGCCTACCCGGACGAGCTCGAGCAGCCCTTCCACATGGGCCGCGATCGACGATCTCGCACGCTGGAGGTACTCGTCGGGATCGGTCGTACGAAGCTCCGCAGCCTCGCCGACGTCGAGACCCGCCGGGACGTACCCGTGCAGCGGATCGTGCGCCGCCGTCTGGTCGGTCACGAGATCGAAGCTCTCGCCCCGCCGCGCGAGCTCGGGCACGAGCTCCGCGGCGTTGCCGAGCAGGCCGATCGACAAGGCACGTCGCTCCGCCGCCGCCGTACGGAGGCGCGTGATCGCGTCGTCGAGCGAGTCGGCGGCCTCGTCCAGGTAGCGCGTCTCGAGCCGGCGCTCGATGCGTGACGGATCGACCTCGATGCACAGAATCGCGGCACCCGCCATCGTCGCCGCAAGAGGCTGTGCCCCGCCCATCCCGCCCAGCCCGGCGGTCAGGATCGTCCGTCCCGAGAGGTCCGTGCTCCCGAAGTGCTTCTCGCCTGCGGCGGCGAACGTCTGGTACGTCCCCTGCAGGATCCCCTGCGTGCCGATGTAGATCCAGCTCCCAGCGGTCATCTGCCCGAACATGGTCAGCCCCTCGGCCTCCAGGCGCCGAAACTCGTCCCAGGTCGCCCAGCGCGGGACGATCAGCGAGTTTGCGATCAGGACGCGCGGCGCCCAGTCTCCGGTCCTGAAGACGCCGACGGGCTTGCCGCTCTGGACGAGCAACGTCTCGTCGTCGCCGAGCCGCAGAAGCGTCCTCACTATCGCCTTCAGCGCCTCGTGGTTGCGCGCGGCCTTGCCGGTGCCTCCGTAGACGACGAGCTTCTCCGGATGCTCCGCGACCTCAGGGTCGAGATTGTTGAGTAGCATGCGCAGGGGAGCCTCGGTCTGCCAGGAACGCGCGTTCAGTGCCGGTCCGCGGGGAGCGCGAATCCGACTCAGGTCACCAACGAGAGCCTCGACGGCAGCGTCCGCAGTCGCGAGATCGGTCATGCGATCGCTCCGATCCTCTCCTCGGCGGCAGCAACCACACCTCGCGAGCGGATCGCCGTCGCCACGTGCTCGATGTCGACGGTCAGCGAGCGGTCGTCGACCAGCCTGGACGAGAGCGAGCGTACGACGTCGTAGACACCGCGCACCCCCTCGCCCGGCTGAAGCGGCGCCAGGAACTCCACCGCCTGGCTGCCCGCGAGAAGCTCGATCGCAAGTGTCCGTTCGGCGTTGTCGAGCACGCGCAAAGCCTTCAGGCCCGCCGCGTTCCCCATCGAGACGTGGTCTTCCTGGCCCGCGCTCGTCGGGATCGAGTCGACGCTCGCCGGATGGGCGTACACCTTGTTCTCGGAGACCAGTGCGGCCGCGACGTACTGGGGGATCATGAAGCCGGAGTTAAGGCCGCCCTCCCGCACGAGAAACGGTGGGAGCCCGTCCGAGAGGGTCGGATTGACCATGCGCTCGATGCGCCGCTCCGAGATGCTCGCAAGCTCCGCGACCGCCATGGCGAGGACGTCGAGGGCGAAGGCCAGCGGCTGTCCGTGGAAGTTGCCGGCCGACACGATCACGCCCTCGTCGACGAGCACGAGCGGATTGTCGGTGGCGGCGTTCAGCTCCACCACGACGGTCGCCTCGACGTAATCGAGCAGGTCGCGGCAGGCGCCGTGCACCTGCGGCGCGCAACGGAGGGAATACGCGTCCTGCACTCGGTCACACCAACGATGCGACTCGATGATCGCGGATCCCTCGAGGAGCCGCAGGACGTTGGCCGCCGCCTCCTGCTGCCCTTTCAAGGGGCGCGAAAGGTGCACGGCGGGAGCGAAGCTCGTCCTCGACCCCTGAAGCGCCTCCAGTGACAGCGCGCACGCACAATCGGCGGTCTGAGCCAGGCGCTTCGCGCGCTCGAGACCGAGCGCGGCCATCGCCGCCATGAACTGCGTCCCGTTCACGAGAGAGAGCCCCTCTTTGCTCACCAGGCGGATCGGCTCGAGCCCGACTCGGCGAAGCGCGACATCGCCGTCCATCACCTCGCCGCCAACCATCGCTCTACCCTCGCCGACCAGTGGGAGGGCGAGATGCGCGAGCGGCGCGAGGTCTCCGCTCGCGCCCACGGACCCGCGGGCAGGCACGACGGGAAGGACACCGCGGTTGAGGCATTCGACCAGCAGCTCGACGGTCTCCACGCGAGCGCCCGAATAGCCCTTGGCGAGAGCATTCGCGCGCAGCAGCATCGCCGTCCGGACGACATCGTCCGGATAGGGCTCGCCGACACCGCAGGCGTGACTTCGGAGCAGCCGTAGCTGGAGCTCGTCCGCCAGCTCCTCCGGGATGCGCGCGGTCACGAACCGCCCGAATCCGGTGTTCACGCCGTAGGTGTGCTCGCCTTTCATCGAGTCGACCAGCTCGCGCGCCGCGGTCATCCGCGCCTTCGCCGTGTCGCCGATCTCTGCCGTGGCGCCGTGGACGGCGACGTCCCACACATCCGCGAGCGTGAGATCTTCTCCCGTCAGGACGAGCGACCGCGACACGGCTCGAGTCTAGAGGCTTGATCTGAAATTCACGACGGGCCGGATGACGGCCACGACGCCGGCTGCGCGCCAATCTCAGATCGAGCCTCTAGAGCCGAGACGAGCTGACGGCGCGTTCGAGCACGCGTGAGGCGTCCACCCCGGGAATGGAGACACCGGCTGTCGACGCGTCGGCCAGCACGCGCTCCGGGACGAGCCCGACCAGCTCGCCGTCAGCCACCTTCACGCCGCGCCAGGCGGCTTCCTGCCGAACGCGTTCCACCACCTCGTGGAGCGGGGAGCGCTCCAGATCCAGGACGTTCATGCTCACCTGGACACGACCGGCGTGCCTCAGCTCGAGACCGATCGCCTGGACGCCGGGCATGCCGCCTCCGGACTCCCGGATCGAGGCGGCGATCGCCCGCGCGACTCCGACATCACCTGTGCGCAGATCGACGTTGTACGCGACGAGCGGCGGTCTCGCTCCGACGAGAACTGCGCCGACGCGAGGATCGATTCTCGAGGGGCCGGCGTCCACCCGAAGCTCGTGCGCCTCGAGGCGCCGCTCGAGCTCGGCGAGGCCGCCGGAGCGGAAGAACGCGGGCCGGCTGTCACCGCCGACCGTGCCGTACAGAAACACCGGGAGCTCGAGCTCCGTGCCGAGGCGGTGGGCCACGGCGAGCGCGGTCTCCTCGGCCAGCGCCGCCTCGGACGGGACAAGGTGGACGAGCGGCACGACGTCCACGGCCCCGACCCTGGGATGGACACCGTCGTGCGAACGCAGGTCGACCAGCTCGAGCGTGCGCGCGATACCGGCCAGCAGCGACTCGACGAGCGGTTCGGCCTCACCGACAAGGGTGAAGACCGAACGGTGGTGATCCGCATCCGCGTGGACGTCGAGGAGCGTCGCGCGGCTTGCGAAGGCGTGTCCGATCTCCTCGATCGCGCCTGCGTCTCGCCCCTCGGAAACGTTCGGCACTGCCTCCAGCACGATCCGTACCCTACGAGCACGTGACTGCGGAGGAGGATTCCACGACACGACCGCAGTCGGCGCGGCGGACCTTCGTCCGTCTGCTCGCGTTCCTCCGGCCGTATCGCGCGTCGCTCGCCGTCTCGTCGGCTCTCGCGATCGGATCGCAGGTAGCGGGGATCCTCGTTCCGGTGCTGATCGGGTTCGTGATCGACGAGCTCTACGGTGACCAGGACAGCACGGCTCTCATGTGGTGGATAGGTGCGATCGTGGCGCTCGGGCTCGTGCGCGGCGCCCTGATGCTCGGCCGGCGACTGCTCTCCGGCAGGCAGGCCCTCGCGGTCGAATACGACATGCGCGACGAGCTGTACGCGCACTTCCTGCGCCTCTCCTTCGGCTTCTACGACCGGAGCCAGACGGGGCAGCTCATGTCCCGGGCGACGACCGACCTGCAGTCGGTGCGCTTCTTTCTCGGATACGGCCTCATCTTCTTCGCACAGCACGTGGTGACCATCGTCGTCGTCTCGGCAGTGCTCTTCGTCTACAGCTGGCAGCTCGCTCTCGTCGCGCTCGCGATCACGCCCGCGATCGTGCTGATCGCCCAGCGGTACAGCCGCGTCTCCCATCCTGTGCTTCGCGACGTGCAGGCCAAGCTCGCCGACGTCTCGACCGTGGCGGAGGAGAGCATCGTCGGGGTGCACGTGGTCAAGTCGTTCTCGCAGGAGGAACGTCGAGCAGAGCAGTTCGCCCGCGCCGCGGACTCGGTCTTCGAGCGCACACTCGCCGCAAACCGCCAGCGCGCCCTCTACGTGCCGTTGCTCAGCTTCCTTCCGCTCGTCGCGCAGGCGGCGGTTCTCCTCGTGGCCGGGCGAATGGTCGTCGACGGAACGATGTCTCCGGGCGACTTCTTCACCTTTTTCCTGCTGCTCGCCATGCTCGTGATGCCGCTCCGCATGCTGGGGATGTGGGTCGGTCAGGCGCAGCGTGCGACCGCGGCGGGCGAGCGTATCTTCGAGGTTCTCGACGAGCCGGAGGAGATCTCCGACCGCGCCGGGGCGCAACCGCTGCCCCCGGGGCCGGGGCACGTCCGCTTCGAGGGTGTCGACTTCGGCTACGAGCCTGGCCGTCTCGTCCTCGAAGACGTCGATCTCGAGATCCCGGCCGGCCGCACTCTCGCGCTCATCGGCCGGACGGGCTCCGGCAAGACCACCCTGGCCGCGCTCGTGCCGCGGTTCTACGAGGTCACGAGCGGACGGGTGCTCGTGGACGGTGCCGACGTCAGAGACGTCCAGCGTCGGTCGCTGCGCCGCGAGATCGGGGTCATCTCCCAGGATCCGTTTCTCTTCTCGGCGTCGGTGCGGGACAACATCGCTTTCGGCCTGCCGGACGCTCCGCACGAGGCGGTCGAGGCGGCCGCGCGTGCGGCCCAGGCCCATGACTTCATCCTCGACGACCTTCCACACGGGTACGAAACCATGATCGGCGAGCGGGGGATCACTCTGTCCGGAGGGCAACGGCAACGGATCGCAATCGCGCGCGCGCTCCTGATCGATCCACGCATTCTCGTTCTCGACGATGCGACGGCGTCGGTGGATGCGACGACGGAGGCACGGATTCGTGCGGGTCTGCGTGAGGTCATGCGCGGCCGAACGACGATCATCATCGCCCACCGGCTGTCGACGATCGCGCTGGCGGACGAGATCGCGGTGCTCGAGAACGGCCGCATACTCGCGCGGGGAACGCAAGCGGAGCTCCTGGCGGAGAGCGCGCTCTTCCAGGAGATCCACGAGCACGGTCTCCTCCAGCAGGTGGTCGCGGGATGAGCAGCTTGCGCGGACGCGGCTCATCGGTGGTCCGGCGCGACTCGGCGCACATTCGGCACGAAGACGTTTCCCATGCGTACGCATTTCCGCGTTACGCTCGCAGTGGGTGGTGGGCCGGGGTGCCCCGTCA
>Ga0183260_10003707_pt1 | contig 12293 bp, 9 predicted proteins | sample AntDrymUQ4972206_2_FD_129768 | JGI IMG/M metagenome (GOLD analysis project Ga0183260, IMG submission 129768) | Polar desert sand microbial communities from Dry Valleys, Antarctica - metaG UQ497 (22.06) (version 2) (version 2) | ecosystem: Environmental > Terrestrial > Soil > Desert | place...
GCGACCACTCGCCGGCCACTATCCTCTCCGATGGCACAACTGAATCCCGGTAGGTTGACCGGTACTCCCTGCGAAACACCCAAGCGTTGGCGGGCCGGTCGCCGTGCTGATCCGGTGCGCCTACAAGTAGCTCGGTTACCGGGCGCCCCTTCACTGACCGAAGCCGCATCGGCACAATCGGCGTCGCCACTGTATGTAGCAGCCCGGCGTCTCGTAACTCCCGCTCGATGGCGGGCAGCTGATCCGGCTGAATGTCGAACAGGACGAGGTTGGGGCGGGCAGGTCCGCCGGTGACGCTGAGCTGACGCAGCAGGTTGAACTGAATCAGGTACAGGGTGCCGAGCAGGAAGGCTCCGAATCCTATTGCCAGCACCAGGGTTACAGTCTGATTGGCCGGGCGGTGCAGATTTGCGAGACCCTGCCGCCACACATAGGGCCCGCGGGCTGGAAGCCAGCGATGCATGGCTCGGATGAGCACCCGGGCTGCAGCCCACAACATCAGCAGCGCCACTCCGATGGCAAGAGCGAAGATCGCTCCCCGCCGCCAGCTTCCGACCTGATAGGCGGCCAACGCGACTGTACTCCCGGCCAGAGACAGGGAGGCGACAACCGACCACCGGTCCCACGAGGATCGTTCTGATTCGTAGGGACGGCGCAACGCCGAGAGTGGCGACACTCGGCGGACAGCCAGCAATGGAAGGAAGGTGAATACCAGAGCCACCCAGAGTCCCATTCCGACCCCGAGCCCCACCGCGCTCCATGAAAAAGTCGGAGAAACATACACAGGCAGCACGCTGGAGAGAACGCTGGGCAGCAGCCTCTGCATCCCTACACCGGCTACCGCCCCTGCAACGCTTCCGGCCAGTCCCATCACCCCGGCCTCGATCAGGTAGATCGCGAAGATGGAGCCGGCCGTTGCCCCCATACAGCGAAGTACCGCTACCGAGTCGGAGCGTTGCCGAACGAATACGACCACCGCGCTGGCTACCCCGATCCCTCCGAGGAGCAGGGCCACCAGCGCTACCAGTCCGAGGTAACCGGTAAGACGGGTAAGAACGTCGTTGAGGTTGCGCTGGTCGTCCGCGACCGTCCGCACCCGAACCCGTTCCGGTCGCAAAGAGGGGCGGTACCGATCGGCCAGCGCCTGGGCAGATACGTTGGTCGGAAGCTCCAGGAAGGCTTCGTGCTCGACCCGAGCGCCAAAGCCCAGCAGCCGGGTCTCGGCCAGGTATCGCGCCGGGATGTATATCCTCGGACCGAATGCGAATCGAACCCCGGCATCGCTCGGAGCGCTCCGAACCGTCCCGGTGATGACGAAACGGCCTTCACCCAGTGATACGGTGTCGCCTATACCGGCGTCGAGGGCGGTAAGGAGAGACGGATCCACCACCACGTGGCGGCCAGAGTCGAGCTCCGACCATGCCCGCTGCGGGCTGGTCTTGATCTCACCATAGAAGGGGTACTGCCCCTCGATAGCGGCCACCTGCACCAGCCGAGTGCCGGAGGTGCGAGGTACGTAGGCCATCCCTGCGAAGCTCGTGATCCGGGCCAGACGTGAGCCTCGCGACAGCGTATCCAGCAAGGCCTCGACTGCCGGTGAAAAGGGCTGGCGGCTCACCAGCGCCAGGTCCGCCCCAAGCAGGGCGCGCGCCTGTCGCCGAACCGAATCCTGGAGATTATCGGTGAAAGAGTTGATGGCAACCAGCGCGGCTACGCCAACCGCCACGGTTCCCATGAGTAGCAGCAGGCGGCGCGGCGCGGCCCGGAGCTCGCGGGCCGCCATTCGGAAGACAAAGGCAGTGGCCTTCACGCGGCTGAGTCGGCCACCACGCTGCCGTCCGCCAGCCGGATGGTTCGGCCCGCGCGCTCGGCCAGATCCAGATCGTGCGTCACCAGCACAAGTGTGGTGCCCAGATCACGATTTAACCCCACCATCAAATCGATGATCGTGGCTCCTGTCCGGGCATCGAGGTTGCCGGTAGGCTCATCCGCAAAGAGGATCTTGGGGCGGATGCTGAACCCCCGCGCCAGCGCTACCCGCTGTTGTTCTCCTCCTGAGAGTTGTGACGGATAGTGGTGCTCGCGCCCGCCGAGACCGACTCGAGATAGCAGCTCTATGGCCCTCGAGGCTGCACCCCGATCCCCTCGAAGCTCCATTGGCACCTGAATGTTCTCCTGCGCGGTAAGCGTGGGGATGAGCTGGAATGCCTGAAAGACAAATCCGACTTTCTCACCCCGAACCCTTGCGCGCTGGTCCTCGGACAGGACACCGAGCTCCTGACCATCCAGATGGACGGTCCCCGCGCTGGGCCGGTCGAGTCCGGCAAGTAGTCCCAGCAGCGTGGTCTTTCCACTTCCTGAAGGCCCCAGTATGGCAAGGAATCCACCCGGCTCCAGGCTGAAGGTTATATCCTTCAGCACGGTGAGCTCCCGGTCGGCGGAGCGGTAGGTCCGGCTTAATGACTGGCACTGCAGCATGGTGGTGTGCATCTCGAATGATAGCCCGGTACATAGCTCTATTCTGCCTGGTGGCGGGTGTTCCGGGTTGCGATCAGATCACTGAGAAACCACGTGTCAGTCCTCCCGCCGCCAGCAGCGCCGCTGAGCGGCCGTCGGTGGTCTTTCTAGGGACCAGTCTTACCGCGGGGTTGGGTCTCGAGCCGGAGCAGGCCTATCCGGCCCTTATCCAGCAGAAGATCGATTCGGCAGGTCTCGAATTCCGGGTTGTGAACGCCGGCGTGAGCGGAGAGACCTCGGCCGGAGCTCGCCGCAGGATCGACTGGCTTCTTCGGGAACCGGTCGCCGTGCTGGTGATCGAAACCGGAGCCAACGACGGTCTTCGCGGACTGCCCGCCGACTCGCTGCGAGCAAACATCCAGGCCGTGCTCGATCGTGCCCGGCGGCTCCAGCCCGCTCCCCGTCTGGTGCTGATCGGCATGCGGGTTCCGCCAAACTATGGTCGAGCGTATAGCCAGCAGTTTCAGACGATTTATAGCGAGGTGGCTCGAGCCAATGGTGCCGAGCTCGTACCGTTCCTGCTCGAGGGAGTAGGTGGCGTTGCGGGGCTAAACCAGCCCGACGGAATCCATCCCACGGCAGAGGGTCAGCGTGTCATGGCAGAGACGGTGTGGCGGGTGATGGAGCCGTTGCTTCGGGAAAAAGCGTGAGTCGGAGCCGTTGGTCGGAGCGTAGCGACCATCTCATCCTTAGCGCCGCGAAGGATCGCTCACTATTTCCCGAATAGCCTCTACCGCCGTATCGATCTCTTCTCTCGTGTTGTAGTAGTGAGGCGAAATCCGAAGCGCCGATGTGGTCTGCTTCTCGTCCATGTCGATCACGGCATCCTCGCGATGGGGCGAGCTGGTGTTGATGCCACGGGCCCGGAGCAGGAGCTTGATGTCGCTGGTATCGCGTCCGGCTATGGCGATCGTGACGATGGCGCAGAGCTCGGGGCCCCGGTCCAGGACCCGCACGCCCGGAAGGGCGGCCAGACAGGCTCGCGCGTAATCAGCCAGCTCGTACGCCCGGTGCCCTGCGGTGTCCACACCAACCTTCAGTGCGTATTCGGCCGCGGCTCCCAGTCCCAGCACCAGAGCGTAGGCAAACTCCCAGGTCTCGAACCGCCCGGCGTCCGGCCGTAGCTCGAATGAGTCGGCATCGGTCCAGTCAGCTCCATGCATATCGACAAGCAGCGGATGAGCGCCTGACTGTAGGGCCCGATCCGATACGTAGAGGAAGCCGAGCCCGCGAGGCCCACGGAGGAACTTCCGGGACGTGCCTGAGAGGTAGTCGCAGTGAAGGTTGTCGACATTGAGCGGTACCTGGCCCACCGCCTGGCAGGCATCGATCAGATAGGGCACCTCAGCTTCCCGGCAGATCCGGCCTACTGCTTCCACCGGCTGCACCAGTCCCGAGTTGGTTGGAATCCAGGTCAGCGCCACAAGTGCTGGTCGCCGCCGGCTGATAAGTCTCCGAACAGCCTCCGGATCCACTCCCCCTTCCAGCGCATCGGGTGCTCGAACGATCTCCACACCGCGGCGGCGCGACAGCGACAAATACATGATCTGGTTAGAGGCGTAATCTGCCCGGCTGGTGAGCACGATGTCGCCGGGGCCAAGATCGAAGGCGCTGATCGCCTGAGCAAACGCCACTGTAGAGTTCTGCACCAGCGCGATGTTGCGGAACTCTGCTTCCATAAGCCGGGCAACGGCCGCGTGGGCCCGCTCTATGGCCTGCGATTGCGCGTCCGCCGCTTCGTACCCGCCGAGCTCCTGCTCGAGCGACAGGTGCGCAAGGATGGCCTCATGGACGGGTCGTGGCATGAGCGCCGCCCCGGCGTTATTCAGGTGGACCAGGCCAGCGCAACCCGCGGTATCGGAGCGCCACCGCGCGAGCTCGGAGGAAAGGTCCCGTGTCACCGGGCCATCCATGCGCTCAGCTCCTCGATTCCCCGCTGCCAGTGATGGGCAAAGCGCCGGGCAGCGGCCTCCCGGTCATTACCCCGTAGTGCCTCGATGATGCGCGCATGGTGCTGGGTAGACAAGCTCAGCCGACCGGCATCACGAAGGTAGGCCCGCATGTACCGCCTGGGTACCTGCCAGAGCGAGGTAATCATGGAGAGGAGACGGCCGTTAGGGCACCCCTGTAGCAGTGTTCGGTGCCACTGCTCGTCGAGATCGATACACTGGTCGGGATTTCCCCGCACACCCGCAAGCTCGCGATCGATCCCGGCCAACAGCGCCAGCCGCTCTGCCGGAACCTCTCCGGAGAGTTCCAACGCCAGGGTCTCGAGCCGTGTCAGAATCGCTCCGGTCTCCTGCATCTCCGCCCCGTCCAGGGGCGTTACACTGAAACCCCGGCCCATGTCCGCCGCCACCACTCCCTCGCGGGCCAGCCGGAGCAGGGCTTCCCGGACCGGAGTTCGGCTGACGCCGAGCCGCGCGGCCAAGTCGGAATCCTTGACCCGGGCTCCAGGCGGCAGGTCACCGCGATAGACCTGCTCCAGGATCTGGCGGTAGACCTCGTCTCGGAGGGGGGTACGGGTTATGATTTGGGCTCCAAGCTGTATAGTGCATACTGTATACGGTATTTCGTATGGTGGGTCAAGTCTGACACTGGGTATAATTACCATGAAGCTCCTTGCCTTTGCTGCGTCACTCCGGCGTGAATCGCTCAACCGCCACCTCATCAACCTGGCGGTCGAGTTGGCGCGACAAGACGGAGTGGAAGTAGATCTTGCCGACTTCCGCGACTTCTACATGCCGCTCTACGACGCCGATCTTCAGAGCTCGGAGGGGTTTCCTGAAGGCGCGCGGGACTTGGGCCGGCGCATCGATGCTGCGGATGGGCTCATCATCTCATCGCCGGAATACAACTATTCGATGCCCGGAACTCTCAAGAATGCCATCGACTGGGTATCACGGATGAAGCCGATGCCACTCCGGGGAAAGCATGGGTTTCTGCTCGCAGCGTCCACCTCGTTGGTGGGTGGAATCCGGGGACTCTGGGCTCTCCGCGTTCCGCTCGAGGGTCTCGGCGTTACTCTTCAGCCGGACATGTTTGCCCTGGCGCAGGCGCAACAGGCCCTGGATAACAGCGGGAGGCTGAAGGACCCTCAGATGCAGGAGCGGCTCTCGAAGATGGTCAAGGGATATCTGGAGATGGGCCGGAAGCTGTCGGCAGCGTAACCGGAATGGAGACGGTACCGAACGCTTCCCCGGGCCGGCGCGCGTACCTCAGGTCCACGATATTCACCATGAACCGGCTCTTACCGACCTGTTCGATCTCGAACGCAGGGAATCGGGCCCACCCGAGGAAACGGCGGCCCAGCGGGCTCTTGGCCGCCACCGGCAGTGCAGGATGGGCCGGGCGTTTGCGGGAGAAGGTGAGGACTTCGTCGAAATTCACCTGAGGTTGCTTCATCCACCGAAATGTTCCTACCCGGTACTCCTGGCCCTGCTCAACCACGAACTTTCGCGTCAGGGGGTCCAGGGGCACCGGCCCGGCCATAACCTCCTGCACGGAAACACCGGTCTTTGATGCGACCTCCCGGGAGATGATGCTTGCCGCCACCCTGCCGGACAGCGCCATCGCACATGCATATAGTGTTACCAGAGCAAGCGAAAGCCAAACCGGCCGGCTGGAGTTGCCACGGTTCGCTTTTTCCCGCCTTGCACTGTAGTACACTCCCAGCCCCAGCGCGACCGACACCCAGGGATCGACGATGAACAAAGTGTCGCCATAGAACCACTGGCCCGAGAACGGCATGAGCCAGCGCACACCATACGTGTTCAGCGTGTCGAGGACTGGGTGGGAAATAATGGCGATGAAGGACAGGAGGAGCAGTTGCCCCGGTTTAACCACGGACGCCGCCGCCCCGTGCCGGAGCCGATGCAGAATCAGCAGGCAACCCGTCAGCAGAAACGGAAGCGCCGCCAGAGCTAGAACGCCGTGGCTCCATCCCCGGCGCCACTCCAGATCGGCCCCGGGACCGGCGAAATAAGCCAGAGCATCCAGATCAGGAAGATTGGCCCCGATGATGAGTGCTGCGCTGCCCAGGGCGGTTCGTCTGCCCAGACCGCACCGGGCCAGGGCAGCCCCGGCCAGCGTGTGGCAGACCGGGTCTATTCGAGTCTCGCTTCCATCTCGATGGCAACGTTGCCCTGCAGGGCGCCGGACACCGGACATCCCTGCTTGGCGGCGTCCGCTGCTTTTGCAAAGCCGGCCTGATCCACGCCGGGAACTTTGGCAACCACCTGCAGCCGCATCTTCGTAATCTTGAATCCGTCTCCGACTTTCTCGAGGGTACAGGACGCCTTGGTGTTGACCCGGGATGCCGGCGTGCCGCTCTTCTCCAGCCCGGCAGACAACGCCATGCTGAAGCAGGCTGCATGTGCCGCGGCTATCAGTTCCTCCGGATTTGTGCCCCTCGATCCTTCGAAGCGGGTGGTAAACGAGTAGTCGCCCTCGAAGGCCGCCGAACCTGCCTTGAAATGTCCTCGGCCACCTTTGAGACCTCCCTCCCATACAGCGGTTGCATTGCTCGTGGGCATGATCACCTCCCTGTTAGACTCTAGCTTACCGGCTTCCCCTCTGTATCGATCAGCTTAATCTCGCCCAGCTTCAACTCGCGCAGTCCCGGCTCGATCTTCGACCGGTCGCCCACCACCACCCAGATCAGCTGATCCGGGTGTACCACCTCCCCTGCAGCCGCGGTTACCCCTGCCACGGTCTGCGCCCGGACCTTCTCAGCGAAAGTGTCGTAGTATCGATCGTTCAGTCCGTACGTCACGATGTTCCCGATCGAGGCCGCAAGCGCCGCCATCGTTTCCCACGATCCAGGGAGGGTGAGGGTCAGGGACGCCTGTGCGCGGGAGAGCTCGCCAGCATGGATCGGGCGACCCTTTACGATCCCCCGCAGCTCCTTCTCCAGCTCTACCACTGCTTCCTTCGTCTTGTCGGTTTGCACCGGTGCATATGCCACGAAGGGACGCTGCCCTCGCGCATCGCGGAAGAAGGTATAGGCACCGTAGCTCCAATGCTTGTCTTCCCGCAGGTTCATGTTGACTCGGGAGCTGAAGTCACCGCCGAGCACGCTGTTCATCGTCTCGATCGTGACCTCCTGAGGATTGGCTTTGGGAGGTGCGACGTGGCCGGCGATGATGACCGACTGCAGTGACCCTGGCCGGTCGATCAGGTAGACCACAGGACGTTGCTGACGGCCGACTGTGGCGATGTTCTTGGCCGGAACGTCACCCACCTTCCAGTTTGCGAATAATCGCTCGAGTTTAGGCTTGATGTCCGCCATCGTGGTAGCGCCCACGACCACCAGTGTGGCGTGATTGGGCTTGAACCAGGCCTGATGAAAGCGAACGAGATCGTCGCGCTTGATCTTCCCAGTCGACTTCTCGGTTCCCGATCCGGTCCAGGGGTTGGCGTAGGCGTGCTCCGGTCCGTACACGAGAACAGGGAAGACCCTCAGCGCGAGTCCGACCGGTTCGGCCTTTTCCTGCTGAATCTGCGCCAGCCGTTGCTTCTTCAGACGCTCGAAATCGGTGCGCGGGAATGTCGGGTTCAGGACCACGTCGCCAAAGACATCCAGAGACGCGTCGAGGTTCTCCTTCAGCGCCTCCAGCGACACGCTGGACACGTCGAGCTTGGAGCCGGTCCCAAGATTAGCGCCGAGCTGCGCCAGCTCGTCGCTGATCTGAAGCGACGTACGGCGAGTAGTGCCCTCATCCAGCATGGCCATGGCAAGGCTGGCTGTGCCGGGGATGCCGGCATGGTCCGCGGCGAATCCCGCATCGAGCAGCAGATCGAGGCGCACCTGGGGTATTGCATGACGCTGAGCGAGAATAACCTTCAATCCGTTCGACAGCGTTGCTCTCTCAAGATCGGGGAATTTTGTGTCCGGCGGAGTACCCGGTCCGGGTAGTTTTGAACGGTCGGCCCCCGACTTGGCTGCCAAGTGCTCCGGGTAGGGGTGGACCTCCAGGCTGTATACCCCGTCCGCCAGCCATTGCCTGGCGGAATTGATGAGCTGCGCCGGAGTGGCTCGCTGAACCCGATCCAGCCTGACTTTGTAGAAGTCGGGGCGGCGGCCAAATATTTCACCCTGGGCCAGCACGTCGGATTTCCCGCCGAAGCCGCCAATGCGCTCGATGCCACGAATGAAGCCGGCGCGGTACTGTGTCTTAACCCTTCGCATCTCCGCCGCGGTGGGGCCGGTGGCAAGAAGGCGGGCCAGCTCCTGGTCAACCGCCTTCTCGACCTGGCTTAGATCCGTGCCGGGACGGGCGCTCGCCTCGATCACAAAGAGACCGCCAATTTCCCGGAGATCCAGTGAGGCCGAGACGTCGGTGGCGATTTGCTCGTCGTAAACCAGCCGCTTGTAGAGCCGGGACGTCTTACCGCTGCTCAGGACATCACTCACCAGGTTCAGATAATCACCCTCTGCCGTGCCCCACCCCGGAATATTCCAGACCTTGTAGATCCGGGACTGTGGAACACGATCCTGCATGATTCCACGCTGACTGCCACTGCGTTTGGCCACCCAGGCCCGTTGCCGCGTTACCGGCGGGCCTGCCGGGATGTCGCCAAAGTATTTCTCCACCTTCTCCCTGGCTGTTTGGGCGTCGATGTCGCCTGCCACTACGACGACCGCGTTCGCCGCCCCATAGTACTGTTGGAACCAGTCCTTCACATCCCCGAGTTTGGCCGCGTCCAGGTCCTCCATCGAACCGATGACGCTCCAGGAATAGGGGTGATTGGCGGGATAGAGCTTGGGCGTCAGAAAATCCCACACTTTGCCGTACGGCTCGTTCTCTCCTTGGCGTTTCTCGTTCTGTACTACTCCGCGCTGCTCATCGAGCTTAGGCTGGCTGATGGCCCCTGTGAGATGTCCCATCCGGTCGGACTCCATCCAGAGCGCGAGGTCGACCGAGCTAATCGGAACGTTCTGGAAGTAATTTGTGCGGTCCTCGTTGGTGGTTCCGTTCATGTCGGTGGCACCGGCCTGCTCCAGCGGTCCGAAAAAGTCCTTGTCGTAATTCTCGGTGCCGTTGAACATCAGGTGCTCGAAAAGGTGGGCGAAGCCGGTGCGGCCTGGCTTCTCGTTCTTGGAGCCGACGTGATACCAGACGTTCACTGCAACGATCGGCGCCTTGCGATCTTCATGCACAATGAGGGTGAGCCCATTGGTCAACTGGAAGCGCTGGTACGAGATCTCGAGTGAGGTCGGCCTTGGTGGGGCGGAGGACTGGGCCCGTAACACTGTGTCAGGGACCACTCCGATTAGCGCGGCCAAGGCAAGAAAAGCTCTGGGAGACACAACTGCCTCTAATGAAAAAGGTTTTCGTAGGCAGAGCGGCGGGATTTGCTCCGGGCACCGGCGCCCTTGCAATGACTTCAGGAACACAGTGACACCGATGAGGCGTGGTTCTAAGACGTATAGCAGTGTCTGAAAGTTGCAGGTAGCACTTCTAGCTCACCGGTAGCGGGGCTGGTGTGGGCGACTGATTCACGCCGAGCCAATAGCGGGCAATGGTCTGAATGGTTCGCGAAAACTCCTCGTACCTGACCGGTTTCTGCACCCAGCTGTTGGCGCCCAGTTGATAGCACTGGGCCACTTCCCGTGGATCGGTGGATGACGTCAGCACCACAATCGGTGCGACACAAGTACGGGAGTTTGCCCGTACCCCCCGAAGCACCTCGACGCCATCCAGCTTTGGTAACTTCAGGTCGAGTAGAATGAGCCGAGGCAGGGGCGCTCCCAGCCGCTGTCGGAACTGGCCACGTCCGAGGAGGAAATCCAGAGCTTCCTCACCATCGCGAGCAACCTCAATTCGATTGCCCGCATCGAGCTCGCGCAAAGGCCGCAGTGTGAGCTCCACCTCCAGCGGGTTGTCCTCGACCAGGAGGATGTCGACGGGCGGCGGGGCGGCGGGGCGGCGGGGCAGTTCTGTGCTCGGCTTCGATGTCATTCTGGACTCGCCACATCTGCGATGTCCTGCTGTTCTACTTCTCCACCACCCCGCTGCCCCGCTGCCCCGCTGCCCCGCTGCCCCAGCGTCATATAAAACGTCGCGCCCGCATCCGGCTCGGACTCTGCCCAGACCCGCCCGCCATGCTTGTGCGCAATGCGCTGAACGATGGCCAGGCCGGCGCCGTTCCCCTCGAACTCGTCCGGGCGGTGCAAGCGCTGAAACATGGTGAACAGCTTGCCGGCATAGGCCATCTTGAATCCTACTCCATTATCCTCGACGCGGATTCCTACCTGTCCGTCGACTTCCACCGCCCGGACTCGGATCGTGGCTCGTTGGAGCGGCCGGGTAAACTTGACGGCGTTAGCGATTAGCTCGGTGATGGCGACTCTGGTTAGTGCGAGATCGCAATCGACCGTGGGGAGCTCATCTATCTCCCACTCAATGACCCGGCCATCGGCGGACGACCGTAGCTGGTCTACGACGTCCTCGACCAGCGTCATGAGCCCGACCTCCCGGCGGAGCAATGCCTGGCGACCGATGCGGGAAAAGTTGAGCAGGTCCTCAACCAGAGTAGCCATCCGGTCGGCAGCCTGGTGTATCCTCTCGGCATAGTGCAGAGCACCGGGCTCGAGCTCGCTCCCGTGGTCGTCCAGCAACATCCGGGAAAAGCCCATGAGATGCCGGAGCGGTGCTCTGAGGTCGTGACTGACGGAGTGCAGCAGAGTCTCGACCTCGGCCGTGGCTCCGCGTAGCGCGGCATTCCGCTCGCCCAGCTTCCGCTCGAGCTCACCGGTCTGGTAAGACAGCTCCTGCCGCAGACGGGCGTGCTGAATGGCAATGGCGAGGGGAGACGTTACCTCGAGCGCGATGTCGCGATGCTCCGGCTCGAACGCCGCGGGCGCGGAGGAAGCGAGGTTGATCTCACCGATAACCTCACCTTCGACCATCAGTGGAGCCGACAGCAGGGATCGTAATCCTTCGGCGAGCAGTTGGCGCATGATCGGCGGCGGATCCTCCAGGCCGGCCAGATCCTCGATGTAGCGGACCGAGTTTCGTTGCAGCACTTCCGGGGCTGAGAACTCGCCCAGCGGATATGATGTCGAGGCCATCTGAGCCCCGCTGGAGTAGCCCGCTATGAGCTCGGCTTCACCGCGGTCGAAATTGAACAGTACCACGGTACAACGCTGACAGGGCACCATCCGGCGTACGCGCCCCATTGCCGCACGGCCAACCTCGGAAGGTGACTGGGCCGCGAGTATGGCCTGATCCATGTCGTGCAACATGCCAAGCCGGTCCGCGGACCGCCGTAGCTGATCCTCGGTCCGTTTCCGCTCGGTAATGTCGGTGACCATGCCCACCGTGCCTACCGTCGCGCCGTCCTTTCCCAGGATAGGACTCGCTGAGACCAGTCCCCAGAGCTTGGTGCCGTCTCGACGCCGGAATCGAAGGTCCTGGTTCTGTCCGGGCCGCAATGCCCGCCCGGTCAACGTTCGTTGGGCAGCTGGTCGAGAGTCTGATTCGATGAAATCGTAGACTGGCCGGCCGAGCAGGCTTCCATTGCTGTACCCCAACAAATCTGCCAGACGTTGGTTTACGTAGGTGATCACCCCCCGGTCGTCCGCCACCCAGATGCCTTCCTGTGCAACGTCGATCAATTGCTTGAAGCGCTGCTCGCTCTCCTGCAGTGCACTGGTTCGCTCCTCCAGGCGGCTCTGCCGGGTTTCGAAAGCCGCGGCGTGGGCCAGAGCCGCGCCCATGAGGCCTCCCAGCAGACGCAGCGCTTTGGCGTCGCGGTCGGTGAATGCATGA
>Ga0183260_10003708_pt1 | contig 12292 bp, 19 predicted proteins | sample AntDrymUQ4972206_2_FD_129768 | JGI IMG/M metagenome (GOLD analysis project Ga0183260, IMG submission 129768) | Polar desert sand microbial communities from Dry Valleys, Antarctica - metaG UQ497 (22.06) (version 2) (version 2) | ecosystem: Environmental > Terrestrial > Soil > Desert | place...
ACCAGGTCCGGCACCGGCGCGCCGTACGCCGCCGCCAAGGCCTCGGGGGATGGGCGCGGGTAGTTCGCCGGCGACACATCGGGCACCGGACGACTCTGCCAGACGGTCTGCCCGCCCCGCTTTTCGACCCCATGACCATTAGAACCGGCCGCCAGATGGTCATGGGGTCGAAAAGTCGGGTGTGGGGGTGTGGTGCGGCGCTGCGGGCGCGTCGCACGTGGGGTGGGACCGGGTCGTGGTAACCGCACTTTGACCGGTACGGCGGGAGCCGGTAAGGTTTCCCCTTGTGCCTGGGGTGACCTGGGCACTTCCGAGCGCCCGGACCAGGGTCTCACGGTCACCGGCTGCGCAGCCTCTCTCCCGAACGACCTGGGCGGGGACGAGGATGCGACACGCCCGACCGCGTGGGTCGGCGGGTGCTTCGGGGCAGCACCCGCACGGCTCAGACCGCAACTCCACAGCGCAGCACCACGACGAGAAGGACGACGCGTGCCCACGATCCAGCAACTGGTCCGCAAGGGCCGGACGGACAAGATCGAGAAGACCAAGACGCCCGCGTTGAAGGCGTGCCCGCAGCGTCGCGGCGTCTGCACGCGCGTCTACACGACCACCCCGAAGAAGCCGAACTCGGCGCTGCGCAAGGTCGCCCGCGTCCGGCTCACGACCGGCATCGAGGTCACGGCGTACATCCCGGGTGTGGGCCACAACCTGCAGGAGCACTCGATCGTGCTCGTCCGCGGCGGTCGGGTGAAGGACCTCCCCGGCGTCCGCTACAAGATCATCCGCGGCTCGCTCGACACCCAGGGCGTCCGCAACCGCAAGCAGGCGCGCAGCCGCTACGGCGCAAAGAAGGAGAAGAGCTAGTGCCTCGCAAGGGACCCGCGCCGAAGCACCCGGTCATCAACGACCCGGTCTACGGCTCGCCGATCGTCACCTCGCTGGTCAACAAGGTGCTGCTCGCCGGCAAGAAGTCGACGGCCGAGCGCATCGTCTACGGCGCCCTCGAGGGCTGCCGTGAGAAGACCGGCACCGACCCGGTGATCACGCTCAAGCGCGCGCTCGACAACGTCAAGCCGACGCTCGAGGTCAAGAGCCGGCGCGTCGGCGGGGCGACCTACCAGGTGCCGATCGAGGTCAAGCCCGGCCGGGCCACCACGCTCGCGCTGCGCTGGCTGATCCAGTACTCCCGCGCGCGGCGCGAGAAGACCATGACCGAGCGCCTCATGAACGAGCTGCTCGACGCCTCCAACGGCCTCGGCGCGGCCGTGAAGAAGCGCGAGGACACCCACAAGATGGCGGAGTCCAACAAGGCCTTCGCGCACTACCGCTGGTAACTGACGGAAGCGACGAGCAACCCATCATGGCTACGCAGAAGGACCTGGGCCGTACCCGAAACATCGGGATCATGGCGCATATCGACGCGGGCAAAACGACGACGACCGAGCGCGTCCTGTACTACACCGGCCGGACCTACAAGATCGGCGAGGTCCACGAGGGCGCGGCCACCATGGACTGGATGGCGCAGGAGCAGGAGCGCGGCATCACCATCACGTCGGCCGCGACGACGTGCATGTGGAACGACCACACGATCAACATCATCGACACGCCCGGTCACGTCGACTTCACGGTCGAGGTCGAGCGGTCGCTGCGCGTGCTCGACGGCGCGGTCGCGGTGTTCGACGCCGTCGCCGGTGTCGAGCCGCAGTCCGAGACCGTGTGGCGCCAGGCGGACAAGTACGGCGTACCCCGCATGTGCTTCGTCAACAAGATGGACCGTGTCGGCGCCGAGTTCCACCGGTGCGTCGAGATGATCATCACGCGGCTCAACGCGATCCCGCTGGTGCTGCAGCTGCCGTGGGGCGTCGAGGGCGACTTCAAGGGCGTCATCGACCTCGTCGAGATGCGCGCGCTGCTCTGGCCGGCCGACGGCAAGGGCGACACGTTCGACGTCGTGTCGATCCCGGGCGACCACGCCGAGGCCGTCGCCGAGTGGCGCGGGAAGCTGCTCGAGACCATCGCCGAGAACGACGACGAGCTGATGGAGCTCTACCTCGAGGGCCAGGAGCCTTCGGTCGAGCAGCTCAAGGCCGGCATCCGCCGCGCGACGCTCGCGAGCAAGCTCACCCCCGTCCTATGCGGCACCGCGTTCAAGAACAAGGGCGTCCAGCCCATGCTCGACGCGGTCGTCGACTTCCTGCCCAGCCCGCTCGACGTCGGCGCGATCGAGGGTCACAAGGTGCGCGACGAGGACACCGTCCTCACCCGCAAGCCTTCGGACGACGAGCCCTTCTCGGCGCTCGCCTTCAAGATCATGAGCGACCCGCACGTCGGCAAGCTGACCTACATCCGGGTCTACTCCGGCACGCTCAAGAGCGGCGCCCAGGTGGAGAACTCCACCAAGGAGCGCAAGGAGAAGATCGGCCGCCTCCTGCAGATGCACGCCAACCACCGCGAGGACATCGACGAGGTCGGCGCCGGCGACATCTGCGCGGTCATCGGGCTGAAGAACACCACCACGGGCGACACGCTCTGCGACGCCGCCAACCCGATCGTCCTCGAGTCGATGAGCTTCCCGGCGCCGGTCATCTCCGTCGCCATCGAGCCCAAGACCAAGGCCGACCAGGAGAAGCTCGGCACCGCGATCCAGCGCCTCGCCGAGGAGGACCCGACCTTCCAGGTCCGCACGGACGAGGAGACCGGCCAGGTCATCATCTCCGGGATGGGCGAGCTGCACCTCGACATCCTGGTCGACCGGATGAAGCGCGAGTTCAAGGTCGAGGCCAACGTCGGAAAGCCACAGGTCGCCTACCGCGAGACCATCCGACGCAAGGTCGAGAAGGTCGACTACACGCACAAGAAGCAGACCGGCGGCTCGGGCCAGTTCGCGAAGGTCCAGATCGACCTCGAGCCCTCCGGCGGTGACGGCGGCGGCTATGAGTTCGTGAACAAGGTGACGGGCGGTCGCATCCCGCGCGAGTACATCCCGGCCGTCGACGCCGGCTGCCAGGAGGCGATGGAGTTCGGCATCCTCGCCGGCTACCCGCTCGTCGACGTCAAGGTCACGCTGCAGGACGGCGCCTACCACGAGGTCGACTCGTCCGAGCTCGCGTTCAAGATCGCCGGCTCGATGGTGTTCAAGCAGGCCGCGCGTCAGGCGGACCCGGTGCTCATGGAGCCGATGATGGCCGTGGAGGTGACGACGCCCGAGGAGAACATGGGTGACGTCATCGGCGACCTCAACAGCCGCCGCGGCATGATCCAGGCGATGGAGGAGCGCGGCGGCAACCGCGTCGTCAAGGCGCTCGTCCCGCTGTCGGAGATGTTCGGCTACGTCGGCGACCTGCGGTCGAAGACCCAGGGCCGGGCGAACTACTCCATGCAGTTCGACTCCTACGCCGAGGTACCGGCGAACGTGGCCAAGGAGATCATCGCCAAGCGTTCCGGCGAGTAGCAGCACAGCCGCCCGGTACCCGGGCAGACCCCCGTCCCAGCGAATCCGTCGTACCGGCAAGAAGCACCGTCCAAGGAGGACAGCGTGGCGAAGGCGAAGTTCGAGCGGACCAAGCCGCACGTCAACATCGGCACCATCGGTCACATCGACCACGGCAAGACGACCCTGACCGCGGCTATCACCAAGGTCCTGCACGACGCGCACCCGGAGCTCAACCCCTTCACGCCGTTCGACCAGATCGACAAGGCGCCGGAGGAGAAGGCCCGCGGCATCACGATCTCCATCGCGCACGTGGAGTACCAGACCGACAACCGGCACTACGCCCACGTCGACTGCCCCGGTCACGCCGACTACATCAAGAACATGATCACCGGCGCGGCGCAGATGGACGGCGCGATCCTGGTCGTCTCCGCCGCCGACGGCCCCATGCCGCAGACGAAGGAGCACGTCCTCCTGGCCCGCCAGGTCGGCGTCCCCTACATCGTCGTCGCGCTCAACAAGGCCGACGTCGTCGACGACGAGGAGATCCTCGAGCTGGTCGAGCTCGAGGTCCGCGAGCTGCTCTCGTCCTACGACTTCCCGGGTGACGACCTGCCGGTCGTGCGCGTCTCGGCACTCAAGGCGCTCGAGGGCGACGCCAAGTGGGGCGAGTCGATCATGGAGCTCATGGCCGCGGTCGACGCGTCCATCCCCGAGCCCCCGCGTGACATGGACAAGCCGTTCCTGATGCCGATCGAGGACGTGTTCACGATCACCGGTCGTGGCACCGTCGTCACCGGTCGCATCGAGCGTGGCGTGGTCAACGTCAACGAGACGATCGAGATCGTCGGCATCCACGAGAAGACCCAGAGCACCACGGTCACCGGCGTGGAGATGTTCCGCAAGCTGCTCGACTCGGGCATGGCCGGTGACAATGTCGGCCTGCTGCTGCGCGGCATCAAGCGCGAGGAGGTCGAGCGCGGGCAGGTCTGCTGCAAGCCGAGCTCGATCACCCCCCACACCGTGTTCGAGGCGAACGTCTACATCCTCGGCAAGGACGAGGGCGGCCGGCACACGCCGTTCTTCAACAACTACCGCCCGCAGTTCTACTTCCGCACGACCGACGTCACGGGCGTCGTCCAGCTGCCCGAGGGCACCGAGATGGTCATGCCCGGCGACAACACCGAGATGACGGTCACGCTGATCCAGCCGATCGCCATGGAGGAGGGCCTGCGCTTCGCCATCCGCGAGGGCGGCCGCACCGTCGGCGCGGGTCGCGTCACGAAGATTCTCACGTAGCACCAGCAACGTCCGCGGTACGGCGGCGGGGGCGGGAGCGCCCGCCGCCGTACCGCGAAAACTCTCCTCGGCAGCTAGAAGACAAGGGAAACGCCACATGGCGGGACAGAAGATCCGGATCCGGCTCAAGGCCTACGACCACGAGATCATCGACAGCTCGGCGCGCAAGATCGTCGAGACGGTGACGCGCACCGGTGCGCAGGTCGCGGGTCCCGTGCCGCTGCCGACCGAGAAGAACATCTACTGCGTCATCCGCTCGCCGCACAAGTACAAGGACTCGCGCGAGCACTTCGAGATGCGCACGCACAAGCGGCTCATCGACATCCTCGACCCGACGCCCAAGACCGTCGACTCGCTCATGCGGCTCGACCTGCCGGCGGGCGTCGACATCGAGATCAAGCTGTAAGGGACTGCTGACGTCATGGCATCGCAGATCAAGGGGATCCTGGGCGAGAAGGTCGGCATGACCCAGGTCTTCGGCGCGGACAACCGGGTGATCCCGGTGACCGTGGTGAAGGCCGGGCCGTGCGTGGTCACCCAGGTGCGCACGCCCGCGGTCGACGGGTACTCCGCCGTCCAGCTCGCGTACGGCGCCATCGACCCGCGGAAGGTCAACAAGCCGACCCAGGGTCACTTCCGCAAGGCCGGCGTGCCGGCCCGCCGGCACGTGCAGGAGCTGCGCACCGCCGACGCCTCGACCTACGAGGTCGGCCAGGAGGTGACGGTCGACGTGTTCGAGGCCGGCACGAAGGTCGACGTCGTCGGCACCAGCCGCGGCAAGGGCTATGCCGGCGTCATGAAGCGGCACAACTTCCACGGCCTGGGCGCCGGCCACGGCGTGCAGCGCAAGCACCGCTCGCCCGGCTCGATCGGCGCCTGCGCGACCCCGTCCCGCGTGTTCAAGGGCACCCGCATGGCCGGCCGGATGGGTCACGAGCGAGTGACCCTCCTCGGCCTGACGATCCAGTCGGTCGACATCGAGCGCGGTCTGCTGCTGATCAAGGGTGCGCTGCCCGGCCCGGTCGGCGGCCTCGTCACCGTCCGCAGCGCCGTCAAGACCAAGGCCTCCAGGGTGGTGAAGGCATGACCGGCAAGACCCTCTCGGTGAAGGACCACACCGGCGCGGACTCCGGCAGCGTCGAGCTGCCCGACGCCGTCTTCGACGTGACGTCCAACGTCCCGCTGATGCACCAGGTCGTCGTCGCCCAGCTCGCCGCGGCCCGCCAGGGCACGCACAAGGTGAAGACCCGTGGCGAGGTCCGCGGCGGCGGCAGGAAGCCGTACCGCCAGAAGGGCACCGGCCGGGCCCGTCAGGGCTCGATCCGCGCGCCTCAGTTCGCCGGCGGTGGCGTCGTTCACGGCCCGGTGCCGCGCGACTACTCGCAGCGGACGCCCAAGAAGATGAAGCAGGCCGCGCTCCGCGGCGCGCTGTCGGACCGGGCCCGCAACAACCACGTCCACGTCGTGAGCTTCGGCGCGGCCGGCGAGTCGCCGTCGACGAAGACCGCGATCGCCGCGCTGAAGGCGATGGGCGTCGGCAAGAACGTCCTCGTCGTCGCGGGCCGCGCCGACGAGGCGCTGTGGAAGAGCCTGCGCAATGTGCCGGCCGTGCACCTGCTCGACCCGGGGCAGCTGAACACCTACGACGTCCTCGTCAGCGACGACGTCGTGTTCACCGAGGCCGCGCTGGCGACCTACCTCGCCGGGGCGCCCAAGGGCCGCTCGGCGAAGGCCACCGCGCGCTCCGGCGAGCTGGCCGAGGCCGCCACCGACACGGGCACCACCGCGCCGGCTGGAGCCGGCAAGTCCACCGACGAGCTGGTCACTGAGGTGGCCGCGCAGACCGACAAGAACCTGCTCGTCGAGCCGGCGATCGAGGAGACCGCCGGCGACGTGCCGGCCGCCGGCGCGACCGGTACCGAGGAGGGTGGCCAGTGATCCCCGACCCGCGCGACGTCATCGTGCGCCCGGTCATCTCCGAGAAGAGCTATGGGCTGCTCGACGGCAACAAGTACACGTTCGTCGTCGCACCGGACGCCAACAAGACCGAGATCAAGATCGCGATCGAGCAGATCTTCGGCGTCAAGGTCACCGCCGTGAACACCAGCAACCGCAAGGGCAAGCGCAAGCGCACGAAGTTCGGCTACGGCACCCGCAACGACACCAAGCGGGCCGTCGTGAGCCTGGCCGAGGGCGACCGCATCGAGATCTTCGGCGGACCAGGTGCTTAACCCACGCAGTGTTCTCGCTGCGCTCGAAAACTGCGTGGGGACCCAGATGAAGGACAAGAGCTGATGGGTATTCGCAAGTACAAGCCCACCACGCCGGGGCGTCGCGGCTCGAGCGTGGCCGACTTCGTCGAGGTCACCCGCTCCGAGCCCGAGAAGTCCCTCATCCGACCGCTGCACAACAAGGGCGGTCGCAACTCATACGGCCGGGTCACGACGCGCCACCAGGGCGGCGGCCACAAGCGCGCCTACCGGGTGATCGACTTCCGTCGGGACAAGGACGGCGTGCCCGCCAAGGTCGCGCACATCGAGTACGACCCCAACCGCACCGCGCGGATCGCGCTGCTGCACTACGCCGACGGCGAGAAGCGCTACATCGTTGCGCCCAACCGCCTCAGCCAGGGTGACACCGTCGTCAGCGGGCCGTCGTCGGACATCAAGCCCGGCAACGCGCTGCCGCTGCGCAACATCCCGGTCGGCACGGTGATCCACAACGTGGAGCTCCGGCCCGGCGGCGGCTCGAAGATCGCCCGCTCGGCCGGCGCCAGCGTGCAGCTCGTCGCGAAGGACGGGCCTTACGCCCAGCTGCGCATGCCGTCCGGAGAGATCCGCAACGTCGACCTGCGCTGCCGCGCGACGGTCGGCGAGGTGGGCAACGCCGAGCAGTCGAACATCAACTGGGGCAAGGCCGGCCGCATGCGGTGGAAGGGCAGGCGCCCGACCGTCCGCGGCGTGGCGATGAACCCGGTGGACCACCCGCACGGCGGTGGCGAGGGCAAGACCTCCGGTGGGCGTCACCCGACGACCCCGTGGGGCAAGCCCGAGGGTCGCACCCGCAAGCACAAGCACAGCGACGCACTGATCGTGCGCCGCCGCCGTACGAACAAGAAGCGCTAGGGGAGTAGTTCGCGATGCCGCGCAGCCTGAAGAAGGGCCCCTTCGTCGACGACCACCTGCTCAAGAAGGTGGACGAGCAGAACGCCAAGGGCGCCAAGAACGTGATCAAGACCTGGTCTCGGCGTTCCACGATCATCCCCGACATGCTCGGGCACACGATCGCGGTGCACGACGGGCGCAAGCACGTCCCGGTCTTCGTCACCGAGGGCATGGTCGGGCACAAGCTCGGCGAGTTCTCACCCACGCGCACCTTCCGTGGGCACGTGAAGGATGAGCGGAGGGCACGTCGTGGCTGAGCAGCAGATCGCGCCCGGCGCCCGCGCGCAGGCGCGTTACGTCCGCATCACGCCGATGAAGGCGCGGCGCGTCGTCGACCTGATCCGCGGTATGCCCGCCGGTCAGGCCCGCAACGTGCTCACCTTCGCCCCGCAGGCGGCGAGCGAGACGGTCGCCAAGGTGCTCGCCAGCGCCGTTGCGAACGCCGAGCACAACGAGCGGCTCGACCCGGACACCCTCTGGGTCAGCGAGGCCTACGTCGACGAGGGCCCGACCCTCAAGCGGTTCCGGCCCCGCGCCCAGGGTCGCGCCTACCGCATCCGCAAGCGCACGAGCCACATCACGGTCGTCGTCGAGAGCCGTCCCGACTCCGGTGCCGGTCGCACCGCGGCCACCAGCAAGAGAGGGGCCCGCTAGTGGGTCAGAAAGTCAACCCGCACGGGTTCCGTCTCGGTATCACCACCGAGTGGAAGTCGCGCTGGTACGCCGACAAGCTCTACGCCGACTACGTCAAGGAAGACGTGGCGATCCGACGCCTCATGTCCAAGGGCATGGAGCGGGCGGGCATCAGCCGCGTCGACATCGAGCGCACCCGTGAGCGCGTTCGCGTGGACATCCACACGGCGCGTCCGGGCATCGTCATCGGCCGCCGTGGCGCCGAGGCCGACCGGATCCGCGGTGACCTCGAGAAGCTCACGGGCAAGCAGGTGCAGCTGAACATCCTCGAGGTCAAGAACCCCGAGATCGACGCGCAGCTGGTCGCCCAGGGCGTCGCCGAGCAGCTCTCGAGCCGGGTCTCGTTCCGGCGCGCGATGCGCAAGGCGATGCAGAGCGCCATGAAGGCCGGCGCCAAGGGGATCCGGGTGCAGTGCTCGGGACGCCTCGGCGGTGCGGAGATGAGCCGCAGCGAGTTCTACCGCGAGGGGCGCGTGCCCCTGCACACGCTGCGCGCGAACATCGACTACGGCCTGTACGAGGCGCGCACGACCTTCGGCCGGATCGGCGTGAAGGTCTGGATCTACAAGGGCGACGTCGTGCAGAGCCGGGCCGAGCGTGACGCCGCCGAGGCTACGGTGCGCGCCGCGCAGGCCCAGCGTCGACCGGTTCGCAAGCCGCGCAGCGACTCCCCGCGGCAGGCGCTGCCGGCCCAGCCGGGCGAGCTGCCCACCGAGGCAGACCTCGTCGACGTGACCTCCGACGTCGAGGCCACTGCGGATTCCGTGGAGTCCCCGGCCGTCGAGTCGGCTGCCACCGAGTCGCCCGCCACCGAGTCGCCCGCCGTCGAGTCGGCTGCCACCGAGTCGCCCGCCGTCGAGTCGGCTGCCACCGAGTCGCCCGCCGTCGACACCGAGACCGCAGACACCGCCGGGGGGGGTGCCGAGTAATGCTGATTCCCCGCCGCATCAAGCACCGCAAGCAGCACCACCCGGACCGCCACGGCGCCGCCAAGGGCGGCACCCGCGTGACGTTCGGCGAGTACGGCATCCAGGCGCTGGAGTCGGCGTACGTCACCAACCGGCAGATCGAGTCGGCCCGAATCGCGATGACCCGCCACATCAAGCGTGGTGGAAAGGTCTGGATCAACATCTACCCGGACCGTCCGCTGACGAAGAAGCCGGCTGAGACCCGCATGGGTTCCGGGAAGGGCTCGCCCGAGTGGTGGATCGCCAACATCAAGCCCGGGCGGGTGATGTTCGAGCTGTCGGGCGTCCCCGAGGCCATCGCCTCCGAGGCGATGCGACGGGCGATGCACAAGCTGCCGATGAAGTGCCGGTTCGTGAAGCGCGAGGTGGGTGAGTGATGACCAGCGCCGAGGACCTACGCGGTCTCGACGACGACGAGCTGCTCGGTCGGCTCAAGGAGTCGAAGGAAGAGCTGTTCAACCTTCGGTTCCAGGTCGCCACCGGACAGCTCGACAACAACCGACGGCTGCAGACCGTCCGCCGGGACATCGCCCGGATCTACACGGTCATGCGGGAGCGCGAGCTCGCCTCCATGGCGGGCGGCGCGTGATGGGAGACGCAGTGAGCGACACAGCGACCGAGGACCTTGACCGCAACTTCCGCAAGCTGCGGGAGGGCCTGGTGGTCAGCGACAAGATGGACAAGACCGTCGTGGTCGCCGTCGAGGACCGCGTGCAGCACCCGCTGTACGGAAAGACCATGCGCCGCACCAGCCGGCTCAAGGCGCACGACGAGGACAACTCCGCCGGCGTGGGCGACCGCGTCCGGCTGATGGAGACGCGTCCGCTCTCGGCGACGAAGCGCTGGCGTGTCATCGAGATCCTGGAGAAGGCCAAGTGATACAGCAGGAGTCGCGGCTGCGCGTGGCCGACAACACCGGTGCGAAGGAGATCCTCTGCATCCGGGTGCTCGGCGGTTCCGGTCGTCGTTACGCACGGATCGGCGACATCATCGTGGGCACCGTCAAGGACGCCCTCCCTGGTGCCGGCGTCAAGCGCGGTGACGTGGTCAAGGCCGTCATCGTGCGGACCGTGAAGGAGAAGCGTCGCCCGGACGGCTCCTACATCAAGTTCGACGAGAACGCTGCGGTCCTCATCAAGGACGGCGGGGACCCTCGCGGAACCCGCATCTTCGGCCCGGTCGGCCGTGAGCTCCGGGAGAAGAAGTTCATGAAGATCATCTCGCTGGCACCGGAGGTGCTCTGACATGGCCGGCATGAAGGTCCGCAAGGGCGACAAGGTCCGGGTCATCTCGGGCAAGGACCGTGGTCTCGAGGGTCGCGTCATCCAGTCGATTCCGACCGCGGAGAAGGTGCTCGTCGAGGGCGCCAACCGGATCAAGAAGCACACCAAGATCACGTCGACCGCCCGGGGCTCGCAGTCGGGCGGCATCGTGACGCAGGAGGCGCCGGTCCACGTCAGCAACGTCATGGTGGTCTGCCCGAGCTGCGACAAGCCGTCGCGCCTCGGCAGCAGCCGCGACGACGCCGGCCGGAGCAAGCGCGTCTGCCGCCGCTGCGGCGCGGAAGTCTGAGAGGGATCGACGTGACCACAACCGACGAGCGGGCGGCCCGCACGCTGCCCCGACTCAAGGCTCGCTACCGCGAGGAGATCGTCGCCGCGCTGCGCGAGCAGTTCGGCTACGCCAACATCATGCAGGTGCCGACCGTCACGAAGGTCGTCGTCAACATGGGCGTCGGCGAGGCGGCCAAGGACTCCAAGTTGATCGACGGCGCGCTGCGCGACCTCACCGCGATCACGGGCCAGAAGCCATCGGTCCGCAAGGCCACGCAGTCCATCGCCCAGTTCAAGCTGCGTGAGGGCATGGCGATCGGCGCGAAGGTCACCCTTCGCGGCGACCGGATGTGGGAGTTCTTGGACCGGCTGGTCAGCGTCTCGCTGCCCCGGATCCGCGACTTCCGCGGCCTGTCCGACCGGCAGTTCGACGGCAACGGCAACTACACGTTCGGCGTCACCGAGCAGTCGATCTTCCACGAGATCGACTACGACAAGATCGACCGCCCCCGTGGCATGGACATCACGGTCGTCACCACGGCCGCCAACGACGAGGAGGGGCGCGTGCTGCTCCGTCAGCTCGGCTTCCCCTTCAAGGAGTCTTAACCCATGGCGAAGAAGGCCCTCGTCAACAAGGCCGCGGCCAAGCCCAAGTTCAAGGTCCGTGGCTACACGCGATGCAACCGCTGCGGACGACCGCGTGCGGTCTACCGGGCCTTCGGGCTCTGCCGCATCTGCTTCCGACAGATGGCGCACCGGGGCGAGCTCCCCGGCATCACCAAGTCCAGCTGGTGACCTTCAACATGAATTCACCTCGAACCGGCTCGGGCGTTTCGCGTCGTCGCGGCGTTTCGAGCGAAGCGAGAAAGGCAGCGACGAAGAAATGACGATGACCGACCCGATTGCGGACATGCTGACGCGCGTCCGCAACGCGAACCACGCCTACCACGACAACGTGGCGATGCCGTACAGCAAGATCAAGACGCACATCGCGGAGATCCTCCAGCAGGAGGGCTACATCGCCGGGTGGAGCGTCGCCGAGGTCGAGAAAGGCAAGGACCTCGTGATCGAGCTCAAGTACGGCCCCAACCGGGAGCGCACCATCGCCGGCGTACGCCGGATCTCCAAGCCCGGTCTGCGCGTGTACGCCAAGCGCGGCGGGCTGCCCCGCGTGCTCGGCGGCCT
>Ga0183260_10003709_pt1 | contig 12291 bp, 16 predicted proteins | sample AntDrymUQ4972206_2_FD_129768 | JGI IMG/M metagenome (GOLD analysis project Ga0183260, IMG submission 129768) | Polar desert sand microbial communities from Dry Valleys, Antarctica - metaG UQ497 (22.06) (version 2) (version 2) | ecosystem: Environmental > Terrestrial > Soil > Desert | place...
AGCGCGTTCGAGGCGAGCCCGGACGTCGCGCGGTTCTACGACGAGATCGTCGCCCTCGACCCGGTCGACGACTGGGACGAAGGCAGAGACGAGGATGAGACTCCGACCTGGGCAGGGACGCCGGAGCGCTCGGACCGGGTCGTCTCCCTCGACTACAGCTGGTCTGCGCCCGACGCGTTCCTCGAGGACCTTCAGCGTCTGGCGGTCGCGCACGAGCTCGTGCTCTACGACCCGCAGGGGCCGGACGTTCACGTCCCCGGCGACACCAGGGAGCCGGGCCTCCCAACCTGCGGGAGATCGTTCGGGTCGGCGCGATCGGTCTAGGCGCCGCGGCGGTCGCCGTGGGTGCGTGGCTCGTCTCGGTCCCGATCCTCAGCTGGGTCGTGATCGCCGTCGCGCTCTTCCTCTCGCTCATGGCCGTGTACACGTTCTACGACCGCGCCCGGCAGGCGCGGTCGCGTCGGTCGTCCGTCGCTTGAAGGTAGGCCTCCCTCGCAGCGTGCCCGCGATTGAGCTCTCGACGCTTCGGGTATCGCCGCTTGCAAGCGACGAGGGAGGCGTTCCGATGGCGGACGGGTTCGTACACACCGTGCACCGCGATGGCTCGTGGCGCACCACGATCGAAGGGCAGGACGAGCCGCTGGCCGGCTCGTACTCGACGAAGGAGGTCGCAGTCGCGGCCGGACGTGACGAGGCGCGGCGTCGGCAGACCGAACACGTGATCCACAACGAGGACGGAACGATCGGCGAGCGCAACTCGTACGGCAACGACCCGTCCGACCGGCCCGGATGAGGATGGACGACCGTTCGGAGCCCGAGCCGGACGGCTACACGGGCGAGCAGCTGCGAGAGTTTCTCGAGTGCTGGCGCAGACCCGGAGGCGTCCTGGCCCGGCCCCAGCTTCGCGCCCTCGTCGGGTGGAGCGGTACCCCCGACGAGGAGCTGGGGGCCCTGGGGGTAAGCCTCGAGGCGACGACCCAACACGTCGAAGCGAAACCGCTCTCGCCGGACCAGCGGCGAGGGCACGTCAGCTGGCTCGACCGCCTTCGGAGCCTCCTCGGTCGGTAGGCGGTGCCGAACGACGAGTCGTGGGGAGTCCTGCCCCGCGGGTCGTGTCCTCGTTTGGCCGTAACAGCGGCACGTCCATGTTCATGGAGCGTGTCTGGCCCTCGGCTCATGATCCTGACGATCGTTGGCAGTCGCCTGTCTGACGAGCCGCTCGATGACGTGAATGGGTTGACGCCCGAGTCGAGCATCATGCGGACGTCAGATTCGGTCACGTGGGCGTGCGAGCTCATTGCTGTGTCCGCCTCGAGCTCGGATGGTGGCCATTCATACCCCACCGTGATGGCCGGAGAATCCCCTCGTTCGAGGAAACCAGAGGCGTTCGCGTTTGCCGGCATGTTCGGTGGGGCGGTCCCCGGTTGAAAGTACCCTCCGAGCGGGTAACGGACCAGTTCCACCGGCGCGGCGCGCCCAAGAGAGGCAGGCGTACGACTTGCGGCAGGACGGAGCGAAGGCGGGAGATCTAGGCCAACCGGACGGCTCTATCGAACCGGGCCTGAGGCAGCGTGCGCACCTGCTGATTCCCCTCGCTCTCCGGACGCGACTCGAATCCGGTCGCACCCAAGACTTGGTCGCCGACCTCGCCCACGAAGAGTACGAAGGCCGAAACGTCCTGAGCATCGTTGCCCGTGACGAGTACGACGGGCTCGAGGAGGTCACCTACTATGACCAGCTCGTCTTTAGACGCCACAGATCCACGTCAGTCGAAGAACCTGACGGGGACGGCAACTAGGTCTAGGTCGCTCGATGAGGACCCGGCTCCGCGCGCCCGTTCGAGAGCGGGCCTCCCACTTGGTGCGGCGTATCTCAACCTCCCAGGGCCTTGCAGCCGACTCATCGATGTGCCGGGAACTGAGTTCGGGCGAGCGACGCCTTCAGAGAGCCATGGCCGAAGCGGGGCCGGGTCGCTCCCGGGATCAAGCAGCCCTCAAGGGGGCTCGACCAATGTGATGTTCGTCGACCATCGCAGGGTAATTGCGTAACCCGCTTTCTCTCGCGCGCGCCTCTGTACGGGCCGGAATCCTAGTCGGCGTCACAGGAGCAACAGCAGTTGGTCTGGCAAGCGGGGTTTGTTCGGTGTGGGAGAAGGGCATCCCCCCGGCGATGGAGGCGGGGGGTACCAATCCGTTGGATGCGGCGCGCGTCGCACGGGTGACGCAGAACGAGGCGTTGTTCCGCGAGGTGAACGAGCAGATCGCCTCGCTCAACCAACTGGGCGCGCAGCTCGATACGGTCGGTCTTGTCTGCGAATGCGGATATGCGACCTGCGGCGATGTGATCAACGTTCACAGGTCTGTCTACGAGGCCGTCCGGGCGCAGTCGGACAGGTTCATCGTGGCCAGCGACCACGTGATCTCCCAGATCGAGAGCGTCGTTGAGCAGCACGTCGACTTCGTCGTCGTTGACAAGAAGGACGGGCTTCCCGAAGAAATCGCCAGTGCAACGGACCCCCGTGCCTGAGCCTTCCCGCGAACCCGAGGAGGTGACCGCGCGCCGAATCGCCGAGAACGAGGCCAAGGTGCGCGCGGTCAATGAAGAGATTGAGGCCACGGCGCAGCGGGTTGCCCCGGATGCGCTTCTCATTCCGTTCGTGTGCGAGTGCGGCCGCCCGGAATGTCTTGCCATCCTTCGCCTTTCGCGCAACGCGTACGAGGAGGCCCGGACAGACGCGCGATGGTTCATCTGCAGCCCCGGTCACGAGCTCACAGAACACGGGTACGAGCGGGTCATCCAGAAGAGAGACGGATTCGTCATCGTGGAGAAACAAGGTGATGCCGCTCAAGTTGCTGAGCAGCTAGATCCCCGATCCCACGTGCAGTAGGCCGGCGGAGCCAGGTTGCATTGACGTGACGGTGTGTGCCGTCGCGCCCCCCGCCTGCCCGACCGTCAACTCTGCCGCGCGAACTCCTCGATCGCACTCCAGATCTACAGCCACGAGTTCGACCGGGCGCACAACGCGGACGAGCCCCGCACCGCGCTCTCGAGCGCGTTCGGGCACGTGCTCGACGCCTCCAGTTGCACATTCCGGTTTACATCGAGCGGCCCGTCGAGCTGGGACGGGCCGCGATGCGGCATGAATCGTGAAGCGGGCGATGGGGCTCGAACCCACGACCCTCAGCTTGGGAAGCTGATGCTCTACCAACTGAGCTACACCCGCGAGGCCTGCATCCTAGCCGTTCGAGTTCCCACCCCATCGGCGCTCGAGGGCGAGCGGAGCTGAGGTGGTCGTTTCGCGCTCGGAGCCGAGTGTTGCTCGAGCTGGAGCGGTTCTAGTACCAGCGGCCCTTGGCAAACCCGCCGAAGGCGACGAGCCCGACCACGGCGATGATGATCCCGATCCAGAGGCTCCAGAAGATCGCGAGAGCGATCCCGAGGATGACGAGGATCCCGCCGAGGCCGATGCCGCCGAGCCGTCCGTTGCCGTTCGCCATCGGAGCTCCTTTCGTCCTGGAATGTCTCATGGAGAACCTACGGCACTTCCGGTGGAGGTTCAAGGGCGCGCGCGCCTCACGGAACCCTCACAGAGCCTGCGTACGCTCCGGCCGTGCGCCCCGTCGCCCTCGCAGCGGTCGCCGTCGCGGTCGTCGCACTCTGTGTCGATTCGACACAAGGTCGGGCTTCGCCCGAGCGGCTCACCGCACAGGAGCGTCGCGCCGCGAGCGCCGAGGTGTTCGGTGGACTCGGAACGTGGATCGACATCTACGACACCGCGCTCTACCGCACGCCGAACGCGACCGCGGCACGGCTCGCCGCGCGTGGGGTCCGGACGGCGTGGATCGAGACCGCGAACGACCGCTCGACGGTCGACGTCGTCGAGCCGAGTGGGCTCGGCCGGCTCGTCGACGCGCTGCACACCCAGGGGATCGAGGTGGTTGCGTGGTACCTCCCGGGTCACGACAAGCCGGCCCGCGACCTCCGGCGCGCCCGGGCGATGCTCTCGTTCGTCACCCAGACGGGCGGTCGCTTCGACGGCGTCGCGCTCGACATCGAGTCGCTCCGCGAGAAGAACGTGCCACGCCGGACGGCGAGGATGCTCGACCTCCTCACGCGTCTCCGTGCGGAGGCGGGCGCGACGCCCGTGGCCGCGATCACCTACCCGCCGCGCGCTTTCGAGCGCCACCTGAGCTGGTGGCCGAGCTTTCCGTGGGCGGAGATGGCGACGCAGGTCGACGCGTTCGTGCCGATGCTCTACACGGGCGGCGGCTTCCCGGGCTACGACGCCACGTACGGCTACGTCGCACGCTCGCTCCGTCTCCTGCGGACGGCGGTCGGACGGCCGATCGTCGTGCACGCGGCGGGGGGCGTCGCGAACCGGATGAACGCCGACGAGCTGAAGGCGTTCTCCGACGCAGTCCTCGACGACGGCAGGATCACGGGCTGGAGCCTCTACGACCTCCAGACGATGACGCGGGCCGCCTGGTCGGCGATGACACGTCTCAGCGTCTCCCGAGGCTAGAGCTCGTCGAGCAGCCGGTCTATGCGCGCGACCGGCTCGAATCCGAGCCGCTCCAGGATCGGCCGCGACATCCGGCCCGCGTGCGTGACGACCGCCGGAGCGCCGCGGGCAACCGCCTCGGCCGCGCGGGCAGCGACGAGTGCACGATACGCGCCCCTCCCGCGGTGCGAGGGTAGCGTCGCACCACCGAAGAGAATCGTACCGTGCGGTGTGTGCGCCGCGTCGGCCGCGGCGACGAGCTGGCCGTCGACGAGCGCGACGAACGTCGAGCCGTCAACGCCCTCGCGCTCGAAGTCACGCGCCTCGGCGTCGCTGCCGACGGGCCGCGAGTCGTGGAACGCGACGCGCTGGATGCGCCGTGCCTCGAGGAGCTCGGCGAGCGAGCACACCGGCCGTGCGCTGACCCCCGCCGGAACCGCGAGGGCTGGCGCGCTGAGCACCATGCCGTGGGCTACGGGGTCGTCGTCGTGCCGCAGGCCGAGTGCGAGCAGGCGGTCGACGAGGCCGGTGGGCGTGCAGGACTCTCCGAGCTCCCACTCGGCACCGCGTCGGCCCTCCGAGCGAAGGAGGTCGCGGATCTCGGCGAGAACGTCCTCGACGTCGCTTGCGCCGAGTCTCACGCGCTGGACGGTCGCCGAGCGCGGCGACGTCCCGGCACTCAGCATGATGGCGAAACGACCGTCCGGATCGCGATACAGCACACGGCCGGGGCCGAGCGGCTGATGGACGTTGGGGTTCTCTGCGAGCTCGCGGATCACACCGGGCGCCGCCCGAGGGCGGCGCGGAGCCGGTCGCGCGTCGCCTGCAGATGCTCGGGCAGCACCTTGACGTCCGCGAGCACCGGCATGAAGTTGGTGTCGCCCGCCCAGCGCGGGACGACGTGCTCGTGGAGGTGTCCCGCGATCGATCCACCGGCAACGGCACCGAGGTTCCAGCCGACGTTGAACGCGTCGGGTCGGTAGACATCTCGAAGCGCGTCGATTGCCGTGGTCGTCAGCGCATGGATCTCGCTCACCTCGTGAGGCTCGAGGTCGGCGAGCTCCGCGACATGGCGCACCGGCGCGACCATCAAGTGTCCGGACGCGTACGGAAATTTGTTGAGCAGGACGAATGCCCGCTCACCGCGGGTCACGAGCATGCTCTCGTCGCCGAGCGCGCCCGTCGCCTCCGTACAGAAGACGCAGCCGTCATCCGATCCCGCGCGGGCGATGTATTCGAGGCGCCAGGGAGCCCAGAGCTTCTCCGTCACGCTGTCGCGCCCTCTTCGGTGCGATGGTCGCGCGCCAGTTCGTGGCGCACGCGCTCCCGGAACTCCCGGTAGGCGACGTACTCGTAGGCAATGAGTCCGAGCAGGACGGCGAACACGATCGCGACGGTTGCGAGGGCCGGCAGGACGAGACCAAGAGGCAGCACCGCGAGCAGGACGATCGCGCTGGCGAGCCGGGTCCTCGACAGGGTGCGCCTGATCCGGAACCGGAACGCGACGAGCGCCAAGAGGTAGAGCGCCACCCCGCCGACGAGCGCGACGGCCGGAATCGTCTTCAGGTCGTCGCCCACGTGCTCGAGCGTCTTCTTCGCACCGAGCGCGAGCAGCACGATCCCCGCGACCATCGCGAAGTGGAGGTACGAGTACGCATCGCGCCCGAGCTCGTTCTGGTCGCGACCCGCCTCCATCTCCGTGAACTGCCGCTCGGCCACCCAGACCGTCACGTCGAAGTAGATCCACCACAAGGCTGCCGCGATCGCAATCCCGAAGACCGCCGCCACGATGACCCCGGTGCCGACGACGGCGTTCGAGCTGACACCGATCGCGACGATCGACTCGCCGAGCGCGATGATGAGAATCAGGCCGTGGCGCTCGGCGAAATGCGCGGGCATCAAGCGCCAGCCCTCCGCGCCGATGAGGTACGGACCAGCGGCGTCGAGCAGAAGTGCCGCGCCCCACAGGACGAGCTGGAGGGCACCGTCGGTGGCCGAGGCGACGAGGAGCAGCGTGACACCCAGCGAGGTGCTCGCGGCGAGCCCGACCACCGACCTTCTGAGACCGGGATCGTCTCGGCTCGCGATCGTGAAGAGCCAGATGTGGGCGATACGGACGAAGCCATACGCCGCCGCGAAAATGAGGCCGTCGTCCCCGAACGCGTTCGGGATCGCAAGCGAAGCCACGAGAAAGGCCGCCATCGCGGCGAAGATCGCGAGCCTGACGGTGCCCGCCTCGGGGTCGACGACGCTCGTCAGCCAGGCGTAGCCGACCCAGGCCCACCAGAGCACGCCGAGGACTAGGAGGCCCTGCGCAAGGCCTTCCCAGGTGGGGTTCGCCGCCATCAGCGCCGTGCATTGCGTGAGCGCGAGCACGAAGACGAGGTCGAAGAAGAGCTCGAGCGGGGTGACACGCTCCTCCTCACGCTGCCGCGCGGTGACGAGGCGCGAACGCGACGAGGCTTCCATGCGCTGATCCTCGCATGCGTCGTGGTCGCCGCGGCGGGCCGGAGTATGCTCACGCCCCGCGGTGCGGCGCCGGGAGGAGGATGGAGGTGCCGTACCCGTTCGTCGAGAGCCCCAACGTGAGCCGGAGAGCGAGCCGGGCGATCGACGTCGTCGTCATCCACACGATGGAGATCGCGGAGCGGCCCGATGCGGCCTCGATCTGCGCGCGGTGGTTCGCGACCAAGGCGTCGGAGGTATCGGCCCACTACTGCGTCGATGCCGGGACGGTCATCCAGTGCGTGCGTGAGAAGGACCTCGGCTGGCACGCGCGTGGCGGCAACACGACCTCGATCGGCGTGGAGCTCGCCGGCTTCGCCCGGCAGAGCCGACGCGAGTGGGAGGACGACTACTCGCGCGCGGTTCTCGAGCGCGCAGCCGCGCTCGTCGCGGACATCTGCCTCAGGCAGAGGATTCCCGTGCGCTGGCTCGCGCCCGGCGATCTCGTCGCGGGTCGGCGTGGGATCACCGGGCACGTGGACGTGAGCCGCGCGTTCGAGCTCAGCGACCACTGGGATCCCGGGCCGGGCTTTCCGGTGGAGTCGTTCCTCGACAGCGTGCGCGCGGCACAGCAGGCGGCGCGTGTCTAGCGCGGCTTCGACTCGAGCCTCATCAGGCCCGGCCCGTGAGCGAGCCGAGGCCGGTATTCAGCTTGGCCCCCGGGCAGGCGCCCCAGTAGCCGGCCCGGCGGCTGCGAGCGCCCGCCACCGCGTCGAGCAGCGCGCTCGCGTAGAGCCCGCGATCGTTCCGGAAGAAGTACGGGGAGGCGGCGCCGCGGCGGACGAGCTCGACGTTGACGTTGCGGCTCCCGGCGAAGACGTAGCGGAGCGGACGTCCGTAGCGGTCGCTCGTGTCGAGTCGCGGATCGGCCGCGAGGCGCACCTCGGTGCCCGGGCCGGCGAGTGCGATCAGCTCGCGGTGCGCTGCGTGTCCGTAGCAGTCCGTCCGGAGCTCCGGCGCATCGATCTGGAGGAGCCGGAGCTTGCGGCCGTCGGCGAGCGTCAGGCTGTCGCCGTCGCCCACGCGAGCGACGACGCCGCTCTCCGCGGATCCGGTCGGTTGCGGACCGGGCTCGGGCTCGGTTCGGCAGCCCGTCGCGCCCACCGAAAGCGCGATGAGCAGCGTCACCGCGTAGGTCAGTCGCCCGGCACCCATACGAGCCGCGTCTCGAGCACGCGCACGTCGGTCGCTTCGAGGCGGATCGAGAGCGCGTCGACCTCGACAGCGACTGCCTGCCAGCGCTCGTCGATCTCGGCGAGCTCGTCGAGGAGCTCCTGCTCGAGCGCCGCGAGCTCGTCCGTGGCGGTTTCGACCTTGCCGGCGGCGGTCTCGCGACGTTCGGACGTCCGCGCGGTCATCCCGCGGCGAGAAGCCGCGCCCCCGATGGCGCTCGTGATGGAGCGGGTACTGCGGCGGCCGCCGAGGAGGGCGCCGAGCACCGCGCCCGCGCCCGCGACCAGCTCGTTCGCCTGCCGCGAGCGCTTGTCCGTGTCCAATTCCTCGACCCGTCGCTTCGCGAGCTCGAGCGCCTTCTCGAGCCGATCCTCCTTCGCGCCGAGCCGGTCGCGGATCTTCGCAGCTTCCGCATCCGCGCGCTCCTGCGCCGCCGCGTCGCAGCGGGCGGCGAACTCCTCGGCGCCCTCATCCGGGCGCGAGACGAGCTTCAGCGTCCGATTCCGCTGGAGCTCGAGCGGGCGACGATCGACGAGATGCCGTTTGATCTCGCGCTCGGCCGACCGGAAGAACGTCGCCTCGGCGACGGCGACTGACGGCAGGACGTAGGCCGCGGCTGCGGGCGGGGTGCTCGCGAAGTCGCGGTCGTCGTAGTCGACCTGCGTCTCGCTCGCGAGGTCGAGACCGGTGTCGAGCGGCCCGTAGAGCGCCTCGTACTCCTGCTGCTCGTCGATGTCGGCGGCGCTGTCGTCGTAGCGCAGCGAGACCCGTGCGGCGAGGAAGGCCCGCAGCCTCGTCGAGCCCGCAACGACGCCGATCTTGGCCGACCAGGGAGCCGCAGGATCGAGGTAGGAGACGGGGACGCCGGACGCGACGGGAGGGGCGACGGACGTTTCGTCGCTCGCAAGTGCGGCAGGTGGGGCTGGCGTCGTCGCCGGCGGCGTCGAAGGGTCGGGCTCGGTAACGCTGGTCGCCGCGGCCGGGCGCTCGAGCCGTTCGACCTGCTCCTTCGTGAGCGGGCCAGCAAGGTAGGACATCGCCCAGCGCGTCGCGAGGAGCCGTGGGGTGGAGGACTTGGCCGAGACGAGCAGGAACTGCCGCTTGCCGAGCCCACCGATCGCCTTGTCGAGCGCGGCGACGTCCGTCCCGCCTGCCGCCGAGCGCAGCCCTTCCAGCACCCGCGCCTTGTCGTTTTCCGTCTGCAGCCGGCCCACGAGCCAGGTGCCTGCGTTGGACATCGCCTTGTAGTCGAGGTCGACCGGGTTCTGGGTCGAGAGCACGAGTCCGAGCCCGAACGCGCGTCCCTGCTTGAAGATCGTCAGGATCGGCTTCTTCGGTGGCGGGGAGGCGCTGGGCGGTACGTAGCCGAAGGCCTCGTCCATGTAGGCGAGGGCGCGCAGATCGGGGGTTCCGTCCTGGCTGCGCATCCATGTGACGAGCTTCGAGAAGACGAGCGTCACGACGAATTGCCGCTCCTGCTCGGAGAGGTGGGCGAGGTAGACGACCGCGCAGCGCGGCTTGCCCTCGGCGGTGAAGAGGAGCGTCTGCGGATCGAGGGCGTCGCCCTCGCCCCACGCGGCGAAGGTCGGCGAGGCGACGAGCGCGTTCAGCGTGAACGCGAGCTTCGTTCGCTCGGCCGGCGGGAAGAACTGGTCGATCTCGAAGACGCCCAGCTTGCGAAGCGGGGGAGCCTGGATCTCGCCGATCAGCGTTCCCAGGTCGAGATCGCGACCCGCGCGCCAAGCGTGCTCGAGGAGGTTCGCGAGGAGCACGTGCTCGCGGCTCGCGAGCGGGTCGGCGGCGATGCCGACGAGCGCGAGGAGGCTCGTGACGGTGCCCTCGATCTCGTCGCGCAGCGCCTCGGTGTCGGTCTCCCACGCGAGCGACGGGGCTCGGAGCGAGCCGATCACGTTGAGGGGCACGCCCGCCGTCGAGCCTGGCGTGTAGACCGTCACGTCCGCGGCGTCGCGCAGCGCCCGGAGCCGCTCAGGACCGATCCCGTTCGCCTCGAGACCCTCCCGCCAGATCGTTGCCTGCCGGGCGGCGTGGTCGTCGACCGAGATGCCGGCAGCGCTCGCCTCGGCCTCGCTCACCCAGGGCCGGAAGCTCGCGGGCTCGAGCTCCGGGAACACGAGCGCGAGGTTTCCCATGTCCCCTTTCGGGTCGAGCACGAGCGCCGGGATCCCCGCGAGCAGCGCCTCCTCGATCAGGCAGACCGCGAGACCGGTCTTGCCCGAGCCGGTCATCCCCACGACGACGCCGTGGGTCGTGAGGTCGCTCGAGCCGATGACGACCCGGTCGGCTCCGGGCTTGCCCGTCTCCGGGTCGATCGCGAACCCGAGGTGGAAGGAGCCGCGGTCGGCCATTCCCGGCGGAGTCTAGAGTCGCATGATGCTCGAGGATCTCCGAGTCGATCCGGGAACGTCGGCCCGTCTCGCGGCTCGCGATCCCTCCGACCGGCTCGGTCTCGACAAGCAGGAGGGGGAGAGCCGTCTGGAGGTGCTCGTCGAGCGGATCGACGCACTCCAGTACCGCCTCCACGCCGAGGATCGGCGCAGCGTCCTCCTCGTCCTCCAGGGGCTCGACGCCTCGGGGAAGGACGGCGTCGTCCGCCGCGTCTTCGAGGGCGTCAACCCGACCGGGGTCGAGGTGACGTCGTTTCGTGCGCCGCTCGGGGTCGAGCGCGACCACGACTATCTCTGGCGAATCCATGCGGCGCTGCCGCCCCGTGGGAAGATCGGCGTCTTCAACCGCTCGCACTACGAGGACGTCGTCGCGGTGCGGATGCACGAGCTCGCACCGGAGGAGGTCTGGCGGCGGCGCTACGCGCACCTGCGGGCTTTCGAGGAGATGCTGATGGACGAGAGGACGTCGATCCTGAAGGTCTTTCTCAACGTCTCCCGCGAGGAGCAGCGCGCGAGACTCCAGGAGCGGATCGACGATCCGGAGAAGCGCTGGAAGTTCCGCCGCGACGACCTGGAGGTGCGCAGGCGGTTCGACGACTGGCTCGCCGCGTGGGAGGAGGCCCTGACCGAGACGTCGACCGACGCGGCGCCGTGGTACGTCGTCCCGGCCGACCGCAACTGGGTGAAGGCGCTCGGCGTCGCCGAGCTTCTCGCAGGTACCCTCGAGCGCCTGAGCCCGCAACTCCCCGAGCCCGAGGCAGGGATCGAGGGTCTGCGCGTCACGTAGCGGCGAGATCCATCTCGCCCTCACGCGAGGGCTGCTCGATTCTTTCCCGCCGGTTACTCCGACATCCGCTCACACGAATGTCGGGCGGGCGAGATGGATCTCGCCCCTACAGGAGGATGCGTGTGGCGAGCTCGGGCGGGCAGCCGCGCCGAACGAGTGCAAGGGCGTCGTGGAGGTCGACCTCGACGTTGGCCGCCAAGACCGCTGCAGCGTCGAGGTCGTAACCGGAGCGGCAGAGGGCATCGAACCGCCAGGCCAGCACCTCCGCCGCCTCGTCGACTCGCAGATCCTCGAACTGTGCCGCAGTCATCGAAGTCCCCTCCGTTGCTCCGTCGGTGCGTCGCCGTTGCTCGCCATGGATCAAGCGTCGGCGATCGCGCGGCGTGCCTCTTCCCCCGAGGGGCGAGGCGTGCCTAGCCCTTTGTCTGGTGCTGAGGGGAAGTGCCTGGCCTGCGGGCCTGAAGGATCCCTACGACGTGAAGCGGAGCGACCGCGCGACCGCGGTGAAGGTTCCGTTGCGTTTCCGGGCCTCCGCAGGGAGCGTCGAGAACGTGACCACAAGGCTCTTCGTCGGACGGAGCACGAGGTACTGAAGAGTCTGGACGGTGAGCCGCTTGCCCGCGTTGACGAAGTCGACCTTGTACGACGCACGCACGGCCTTTCCGGACGGGAGCGTCACGACGCTCGTCGCGACGGGGCCACGAAGCGTCGTCAACTGTTTCTTGAGCTCGCGACCGTAGATCGCGGCGATCTGCGCCGGCGTCAGACCCGGCGAGGGAGCGGTGAGTACGACGTTCACGTTGGTGGCGAAGCCTCGACTGGCTCCCAGGTCGAACGCCATGAGCTTGATCGCCGAGTTCGCGCCCGTCATCTGCGCCACGAACGGCCGGAGCGAGGGGTTGTCGTCGAGGAAGCGCCTG
>Ga0183260_10003711_pt1 | contig 12289 bp, 5 predicted proteins | sample AntDrymUQ4972206_2_FD_129768 | JGI IMG/M metagenome (GOLD analysis project Ga0183260, IMG submission 129768) | Polar desert sand microbial communities from Dry Valleys, Antarctica - metaG UQ497 (22.06) (version 2) (version 2) | ecosystem: Environmental > Terrestrial > Soil > Desert | place...
GCTTGGTGCATTGGATCTTGATGCCAATGAAATTACAATTACTGAAAAAAACATTGATGCTAACCACTTACATCTTGTAGCCCCTTTTTTTCACCAGTATGCTTATACAGGCAGAAAGCCTCTTGCACCTAAATTAATTAAAACAATAAACAGTGAAACAGTGATCGTGGATACTACCTTAAAGTGGAATCCTGATAACTGGAATATGCGTATTGCTGAAGTATCTATTACAAAAGGAACCTATCGTAATGATATAAAAGAATTGGCATCAACCCTGAATTATTTTGATAGTAGGCATATTCATTTCAATGACATTAATGCTTCTATTAAAAATCTAAATTGGTTAAGTGATACACTTACAGCAGCAATAGATCTGAAAGCTAAAGAAAGGAGTGGCCTTGTAGTGCAAATGCTTAAATCCAGTGTCCGTATGCATCCGCAGATTATGGAGTTTAAAAATCTGTATCTGAAAACCAATCGTAGTGTGTTGAGCAATTATTTTGCAATGAGGTACACAGATATCAGCGACATGAGCGATTTTATTCATGCGGTGAATATGGTTGGTGATTTTCACCAGGCATCCATATCAAGTGACGATCTTGCCTTCTTTGCCCCCGAAGTAAAAAACTGGAAAAGAACCCTTTTTATTGATGGAAAAATCAGGGGCACTGTGGATGCGCTAACCGGTCAAAATGTAACATTGAGAGCTGGAGCTAACACATCTTTATCCGGTGATTTCAGCCTTGTAGGATTGCCCGATATCAATAAAACATTTATAAATGTACAGGCCGATGAATTGAGAACTAACTATGCTGATGCGGTCACTTTTGCTCCTGCATTACGCAAAGTAACTACACCGAATCTGCAAGGCTTAGGTGCAGTTAAATTCAATGGATCCTTTACTGGTTTTATAAATGATTTCGTAACCTATGGAACGATACAAACCGCTCTGGGCACAGTAAAGAGTGACCTTAATATGAAATTGCCTTCCATAGGCGAACCATCATATTCCGGTACTATTGCTACTGATAATTTTGAATTAGGTAAGCTGCTCAATAATGGTAAACTGGGAGTGATTGCTTTGAATACAAAGATCAAAGGAAGAAGCTTTGACTGGGACGCTTTAGACTTAACCGTGGATGGACAGATCAGGAAGTTTCATTACGATAAATACACTTATCAAAATATTACTGCTAAGGGCCGCCTGAACAAAAAAGTATTCACGGGAGATATGGTGATCAAGGATCCTAATGCAGATTTAAGTTTGCACGGTTCTATTACATTTAGCGGCACTACCCCTGCATTTGATCTGGATGCAGATATTGTGAAAGCGCATTTAAAAGCTTTACAATTAACTGAAGATGATCTTTCACTAAGCGGGCGGATCAAACTTGCATTCAAAGGCAATACAATCGGTGATTTCTTAGGTGCTGCAAATCTGAGTATGGTAACATTCACAAAAGGAGAGAAAAAAATAACACTGGAATCATTTGACATTTCATCAACTTATGAAAATGGTGTACGCAAAATAAAAGCAAGTTCTACACAATTTGATGCAATAGTAACAGGGCAGTTTGACCTAAAATCTCTCCCTGATGCTTTCACACTTTTTTTAAACCGTTACTATCCTTCTTACATAAAACCACCCCGCAGAAAAATCCCTAATCAAAATTTTACCTTCGATATTACTACAGGCCTTGTTGAAGACTATGTTCAACTAATAGACAAAAGATTATCGGGTTTTAACAACAGCCACATCACAGGTGCATTAGATGTTGCATCAAATACATTGATACTGAATGCAGATGTCCCTGTTTTTGGTTTCAATCAATATAGTTTTGCTGATGTAAAATTGAATGGTACCGGCAATTTCCAAAGGCTCGCCCTGACGGGTCAGGTGAACAATGCTGTAATAAGTGATAGTCTTAGTTTCCCACAAACAACATTCACTATAAATGCACAAAACGACATTTCAGATATTACTATTGCTACTACTGCCAATCAAACTATAAACCAGGCAAATCTTTCTGCTCAAATAAAAACATTCAGTAATGGTGCTACTGTTCTTTTCAATCCATCCTCATTTGTATTAAATGGTAAAACATGGTCTATAGAACAAGGTGGTGAACTCGATTTCAGGGCACAATCAATGGTGCAGGGGCAGTTAGTGCTTAGGGAATCAACACAGGAAATACGCATCAGTACTGAACCATCAGATGTAGGTACCTGGAACGACCTGCACATAGCACTTAAAAATTTAAACATCGGCGATCTCTCGCCTTTCTTTGTAAAAACTAACCGGATTGAGGGTTTACTGACTGGAGAGATACAGGTAGAAGATCCTAAAAACAGGTTTAATGTTATTTCCAATATCCGAACTGATCAATTACGTGTGGATGATGATTCAATCGGGCAGGTAAAGGCATCTATATTTTATAATAATAAAACAGGATTGCTGACAGGTAATGGCAGTAATGTAGATCCTGAACATCAAATTAAATTTGATCTGGCTATTGACCTGAAAGACTCTGCAAATCTACATATTGATCGCATTTCTGTTAAACCTGTAAATTATCCCGTAAAAATTCTTGAACGTTTTATTGGTACTCTGTTTTCAGATCTGCAGGGCTATCTTACGGGCAACCTTGATATATTGGGCGAAGGTGCATCACGCGATTATGTAGGAAAAGCAAGGCTTACAGATGGTGGCTTGAAAGTAAACTTCACGCAAGTGTTCTATAAAATAGAAAATGCAGATATCGAATTGAAAGAAAATGAACTTGACCTGGGGACTTTGAAACTAATAGACAGTAAGGGAAATACAGCAACAGTAAGAGGCACTATCGGACATAACAGCTGGCAAAACATGGTCTTCGATATTACGGCTGAAGTAGATGATCGGCCGATGCAATTGCTCAATACCGGTTATAATGATAATCAACAATTCTATGGTCGTGCATTCGGTACTGGTTCATTAGTACTGGTGGGACCTCTGTACGATATGAATATGTATATAGAAATACAGCCATCTTTAAAGGATAGTTCTTTTATCACATTACCTCCTGCACGCAGTAGAGAAAGTGGTCAGGCAAGCTTTATGGTAGAGCGTAAGTATGGTAGGGAAATGAATACAGAAGATTTGAGGGGATCAGGATCTAATATCACTTATGAAGTAAATATGTCAGCCAACCCTATGGTAAGTATTGAGGTGATACTAGATGAATTGACAGGCGATGTGATCAAGGGTCGCGGAGTAGGAAACCTGCGCATGCGTGCAGGTACTTCCGAGCCATTGAGTATGCGTGGCAGGTTCGATATTCAAGAGGGCAGTTACCTGTTTACTTTTCAATCTTTTTTCAAAAAACCATTTCAACTCAGGCCTAACGGTAATAATTTTATAGAATGGACAGGCGATCCTTATACAGCACAAATTCAATTTGATGCCGTGTATAGAGCAGAGAATGTAAGTTTCACTCCGTTGGCATCGAGTCTTTCATTAAACGATCAAATAAAAAATTACCGGGGGGATGTAAATGTTGTTGCACTATTAAGCGGAGAATTGTTCAAACCAACCTTTACTTTCAAGCTTGAATTTCCGGAAAACAGCGCTGCTTTCACTGATCCCACACTTGCATTTGGCATACAACAAATAGAAAAAAATGCAAATGAACTTAATAAGCAGGTAACCTATCTTATTGTATTCAATTCTTTTGCTCCTTATGAAAGCACTTCTTCATACAATCCGTTAAATGAATTTGCATACAGCACCATATCAGGTTTGTTTTTTGGAGAAATTAATAAAAGGCTCAACCAATTGTTGTCCAAAATTTTAAAAAATAATGAGCTCACATTTAATTTCACCGGCTCATTGTATAACCGAAATCCAATTGACCAAAGTTCAAAAGGTTTCAAAATAAATCAAACTGATTTTAATGTAAGTTTTGGCAGGTCCTTTTTAAATGAAAGAGCACAGATACTTGTAGGAGGTACGCTTGATGTGCCGATAGAATCAGATCTTGAACAAAGCATAAGATTGTTTCCGGATGTGAGCCTGGAGTTGCTGATCAATAAGTCAGGCACTTTGCGGGCTACATTTTTTTACTCACAAAATCCCGATTTTGTTTTTGGATCGGCTCAGGCTTCAGGCCGCAATCAAAAAGCAGGTGCAAAACTTTCTTATCGAAAAGAGTTCCCTTCGCTTGCAAATATATTTCTGGGCAGGCCAAAAGGGAAAAGAAAGGATACGATTCCAATGAAAACTTCTGTTGACTCTGCTTCTACTGTGCAGGAAAATAAAAAATGATTGTTGCTTGTAAATATTTCAGCATCATTTAAACAAAGTCATGCCCTAACTTATCACGCTTGGTTTGCAGGTAACGTTCATTGTGCGGATTCGACTCAATGTTTAAAGAAACATTCTCAACGATCTCCAATCCATATCCTGTCAGGCCTACACGCTTTTTAGGGTTATTGGTTATGAGTCTGAGTTTACTGATTCCTAAATACCTTAATATTTGCGCACCGATGCCGTAGTCACGTTGATCCATTGGAAAGCCAAGGTGCAAATTAGCTTCCACAGTATCCATACCATCTTCCTGCAACCTGTATGCTTTTAATTTATTCAATAAGCCAATGCCTCTGCCTTCCTGGTTCATATATAATATAGCGCCCTTACCTTCCTTCTCCACCATCTGCATGGCCAAATGTAATTGTTCTCCACAGTCGCAGCGCAAGGAAGAAAGTATATCACCTGTAAAGCATGAGGAATGTACTCTAACCATTACTGGTTCATTCTCTTTCCAGTCTCCTTTTATAAGTGCCATGTGTTCATTGCTTGTATTTTTTTCCTGGAAAGCGATTAGCTTAAAATGTCCAAACCGTGTAGGCATATCCACACGTACTATTTCTTCAATCAATGAATCCCTTTTTAGCCTGTATTCTATAAGATCTTTGATTGAGATGATCTTGAAATCAAATTTTGCAGCGACTTTCCTTAATTCAGGAAGTCTTGCCATGGAGCCATCATCATTCATTATTTCCACCATTACTCCTGCAGGTTCGAAACCTGCCAGGCGGGCAAGGTCAATAGAAGCTTCAGTATGACCAGATCGGCGAAGTACCCCACCCTTTTTTGCTCTAAGCGGAAATATGTGACCAGGTTTACCCAGATCTTCCGGTAATGTATCGGGATTGATTAGGGCCTGCACCGTCTTTGACCGGTCGTGAGCAGAGATACCAGTGGAGCAGCCATGTCCCAGTAGATCAACGGATATAGTGAAAGCAGTTTCATGTAAAGCCGTATTGTTATTAACCATGAGGTCCAGTCCCAGATCATCACACCTGTCCTCTAAAAGACCTATGCATATCAGCCCACGGCCATGTTTACTCATGAAATTGATGACCTCAGGGGTTACATTGCGGGCAGCAGCAATGAAGTCGCCTTCGTTCTCACGGTCTTCATCATCTACGACAATCACCAGTTTGCCTTCTTTCAAGTCTTCGATCGCACTATCTATAGAGTCCAGCATTTTACTTCGTTTGTGCAAAGGTAAAGACTGATTTCTGGCCAATGCAGCATAAGAGTAAACGGGCATGTCTTAGTTTGGTCGGTTAGTAACTTAATGTTAATATCTACCTGTATCGGGGTGGTGAATAATCACTTTCTTTGCATCCGAAAACCTAAAATATATGAGAAAAGGAATTTTACTTTTACTACCAATTTTTCTGTTTTTTTCTTCTTTATTAAATGCTCAGGTGACTACAAGTAGCATGAGTGGCACCGTGCAAGATACCGATGGTTCTCCACTTGGAGGTGCAACCATTCTTGCATTGCATACACCCTCAGGTACCCGGTACACTACTATTACCCAATCTTCGGGTCAGTTTACCATCAATAACATGCGGGTGGGACCTTACCAGGTGACTGCAAGCTATGTAGGTTTTCAAAATCAAACTTTTGATGATATTACATTGCAGCTTGGGGAGACCTCTATTCTGAATGGCACATTGGCAAAAACAGATCAAACTCTGGAAAATGTTGTTGTTACAGGTGGGCGTCGCAGTAATATAATGAATGCCAATCGTACCGGTTCTGTTACCAACATTGGTGTGCAGCAAATTAATCGTTTGCCCTCTATTACAAGAAGCTTAAACGACTTTACCCGCCTTACCCCACAGTCGAACGGAAATGCAATTGGGGGTGGTAATTCACGCCAGAATTTCATTACTGTAGATGGATCTGACTTTAATAATACTTTTGGTATAGGCTCTAATCTGCCTGCCAACGGAAGTCCTATCTCATTAGATGCTATTGAAGAAATTTCCGTAAATATCACTCCGTACGACATCCGTCAAAGTGGGTTTATTGGTTCTTCAATTAATTCCATCACACGTTCCGGAACAAATCAATTTACGGGTTCTGTTTACACTTATTTCCGCAATCAGGGACAACAAGGCAATCGGGCAGGAAAAACTGAATTTCCTGTGCAACGTTTAGATTTCAACCAGTACGGTGCACGTTTCGGTGGACCTATAATTAAAAATAAACTGTTCTTTTTCGGAAGCTATGAAACAGAAAAAGCAGTACGTCCGGGTCAGCAACGATTTGCTGCAACAGCCACTACTGGCACAGGATCTTATGGTTCAAATTCGAACATTACACGTCCGCTTGTTGCTGAACTCGATTCTATTTCAGACTACCTGCAAAAAACTTATAATTACGACCCAGGCCCTTACCAGGGTTATAATTTCGAATCGAACCGTACAAAAATACTTGGACGTATAGACTGGAATATATCGGACAAGCACCGATTGAACCTGCGTTACAGCCAGGTGGAAGGTAAAGATCCTTTTTTTGTGAGCGGTTCTTCAAGTAGTGCAGGTCCCAATTTTCCGTTTGGTAGGGGTCGCACAGATTTAAATGCATTACATTTTAGCAATTCCAACTACTTCCAGGAAAATAATTTTTACTCTTATCAGTTAGAACTGACTTCAAAACTTTCAAACCGTATAGGGAATGTATTACGTGCTTCCAGAAACAAACAGTATGAGCCACGTAGCAGTAACAGTACAGTGTTTCCATTTGTTGATATTTTAAAGGATGGCCTACCTTTTACTTCTTTTGGTTATGAGCCTTTTACATTTGGTAACCTTCGGGAAGTAGATATACTTTCTGTATTGGACAATGTGACGCTGACGATGGGTAAACATAATGTACTTGCAGGCGGACAGGTAGAGTTTAGTAAAACAAGAAACGGATTTAATCCTCTTGGCCAATCATATTACAGATTCGCATCTTTTAATGATTTTAAAAACGGTGTAAAGCCAATCAATTTTGCGCAGACCTTTTCATTTCAACCAGGTTATGCGCAGGCTTTTCCTTCATTCAAATTTGCCCAGTATGCAGGTTATGTACAGGATGAAATAACTATGAACCCAAAATTCAGATTAACACTTGGTCTTCGTGCAGATCTTACAACATACCCTGATGTAGCAGAAGTAAAAACAAATCCATTGGTAGCAGCACAAACTTTTGCTGGAGGTTTAAGAGTAAATACAGGGAATTTGCCTGAACCTAAGGTTATGTTCTCACCTCGGGTTGGCTTCAACTATGATGTTTATGGAAATCGTAGTTTGCAGGTACGTGGCGGAACGGGAATTTTCACAGGTCGTGTGCCATTTGTATGGATCGTAGGTCAGTCAGGCAATTCAGGAATGTTGCAGATCAATCAGCAATTTTCAGGTACTTCTGTACCTGGTCCATTTAATCCTGACCCTGCTACTTACCGCCCTGCTACCCCACCTACCCCAGGAACATTAATCCCTACTTCAGTTACAGCTTTTGCTGAAGACTTTACCTTACCGCAGCAATTGAAAAGCAGTTTAGCAGTTGATTCAAGGTTGCCGGGGGGCATAATAGCATCAATTGAACTTATCTATGCTAAGGACCTGAATGTATTTTACTCTAAAAATGTAAACTTAAATAACCCTACCCCGCTAAATATTTCAGGTTATCCTGATAATCGTTTGATCTACCCGGATGCAAACAATCTAAAGTTTATAAACAATATTACATCTGCAGGTGTGCCACAGCAAGGCGCTACTGGCCAATACAATGTAATCGTTAGTGGAAATGAGAAAAAGGGATACTACGCCTCTATAACCGGAAAGCTGGAAAAGCAGTTCTCCCGTGGCCTTTATGCATCTGTAGCTTATGTGCATACGGAAGCCGGAAACCTTTATGATGGAATAGGAGATCAGCCTTTCAATACATGGAGTCTTATAAATACAGTGAATGGCGCTAATAACCCCGTATTGGATATTGCAGGCTATACCGTACCAAACAGGTTTATTGCAGCTTTGTCTTATCGTAAAGAATTTTTGAAGCACCTCGCAACTACAGTTTCTATTTTCTATGAAGGTGCAAACCAGGGACGGTTCTCATATACTTATGGCACAGACCTAAACAAAGATGGTCAGACCAATGACTTGCTTTATATTCCACGTGACCCATCTGAAATTTCATTTGCTCCTTTAACAATAGGTAGCGGGCCCACCGCCGTTACTTACACAGCAGCCGACCAGTCTGCACGTTTTTTCAAATACATTGATCAGGATAAATATTTGCGCAAGCGCAAAGGAACCTATGCTGAACGGAATGGAGCCTTGACCCCATGGCGCAATCAGTTTGATGCAAAGATTCTTCAGGATATTTTCACCAACGTTCTTGGTAAAAAGAATACCATTCAGTTGAGCCTTGATATATTCAATTTTGCAAACTTATTGAACAACGAATGGGGCTTAACTCAAAGTACAAATGCGGCTTCTTTACTAACTATATCCAATGCTTCATCCATTGTTCCGGGTGGAGCTGTCAGACCCACATTCCGGTTGGCAAACGACCGCGGTATGCCTGTATCTGAAACATTTCGTGATAACATAAATCTTTCTTCTACCTATTATATGCAAATGGGAGTAAGATATATTTTTGGTAATTAGTAATACCGTTAATTGTAAAAGTAAAAGTCCTGAATTCAGGACTTTTACTTTTTATCCCATTACCAATGAGGCTTCAGCAAGCTTCTGCATTGATTTTTACGGACAATTGATTTTTAGCCCAGCCCCAAAGTAAAAATCCAGGCATAGCCCGTGCCCAGGTAGGTACATCGTGTTTACCATCTTCAAAATTTACATATTTGATATCGGAATTATCATAACCTTTTTTCTTCAATTCATCTATGAACGACAATGTATCGTCAATAGAATCTATGATACCATTTTTGTTTCTATCTGCCACCTCATCCAGCGATCCTGTTGTAAAGTAAAATCTTAAGCCGGCATGATACTTACCATTTCTTATTTGACGGTGCATTATGCGGTCAGTGTCTTCGTTATATCCCTGATTTAAATCTCTCAATCGCCACCAAAGGGATCCTGAAAAAACACCAACAGTAGAGAACAACTTTGGATGATGCCAGGCCATATCTATTGCGGTAAGCCCCCCCAGGGAAAAGCCGGCCAGGTTAGTGGTTAGAAAATCAGGTGCATAGTAATGAGTCCGAATGTAAGGAAGAAGTTCATGTATAATGAAATTGTTATATGCTTCCGATTTTGATCCTCTGCCCTGGCAATCTAATATTTTAGCTGTCCCGTATTCCTGTCTTCGTTCTACACCTGCATGAATGCCAACACAAAAAAGGGGTTGTAATAATCTTGTTGCGATCATTCCATCCAGCATGGCAGCGAAGTTCATGGTTATCAAATCCTGACCATCGTTAATCAGCAAAAGATTTACTCCGGAATTCTGTTTTAAATATTTGGGAATATAAAAATCCACCAACATGTCGCGATGCAAAAATTTCGAAGCCAACTTCCTTTGTTCAATCACTATCTCTCCACAATCTATCATTTGCATATCGTCAAAAATAAGCTATACTGAGAATCAGTTTCTTTTAGAAAAATAAAGTACACTTGCCTAATTTTTTTTCGATTTATATTTTAGTTGTACTTTAAGCGCAACTTTTATCCCTTAATAAAAAAATATGAAAAAGATTGGAATTCTTTATGGTCAGGAACGCTCTTTCCCTACAGCGCTTATAGAAAAAATAAATAGTAAAGGCATAGAAGGCATTACAGCGGAGCCGGTTAGAATAGAAGCCGCTCTACAAGGAGAAAGCAGCGGATATGCAGTAATATTTGACCGCATTTCGCAAGATGTACCCTTCTACCGGACATGGCTAAAAAATGCAGCTCTATGCGGTGCAGCAGTTATCAACAATCCGTTTTGGTGGAGTGCAGATGAAAAATATTTTAATAATTGCCTGATGACTAAAGTAGGTGTGCCGATACCCAAAACCGCTATCCTTCCTTCTTATGAATTACCGTCAGATACTTCCAACGATTCTTTTGCCAACCTTGCTTATCCACTGGACTGGGATGGTATTTTTGAATACACAGGCTTTCCGGCGTATATGAAACCTTATGCCGGCGGGGGCTGGAAAAATGTGTACAAATTGCACGACAAAGAAGATTTTTTTAAGAAACATGCAGAAACAGAACAACTGGTAATGATGCTTCAGGAAGAAATCATTTTTGAAGAATATTACAGAATTTATTGCATTGGTAGAAAGTATGTACACATCATGTCTTACGAGCCCCGAAACCCGCACCACCTGCGCTATTCAGCAGATTTTAAACCCTCATCTGAAAGACTGAAGCAGATGGAAGAGATTGTTTTAAAGATCAATAATTATTTGGGTTATGATTTTAATACTGTGGAATTAGCCATCCGGGATAATGTACCTTATGCAATAGATTTTTGCAATCCTGCCCCCGATGCAGAACGCACCAGTGTAGGTGAAGCCAATTTCGAATGGGTAGTGGAAAATGCAGCCAACTATGCCATAGAATGTGCGCTGGAACAAAAAGAAGGACAGGATAATCTAAGCTGGGGTGAATATGTAAAACGAAGTGCAGCCGGGAAGGTTTTAGTTTGAGGTTTGTAGTTGAGGGTTTGTAGTTTGCTAGTACGTTTAATTTTTCAAGAATGTTTCAACCGTCAAACTATCTTCTGTCATCCATCATCCATCATCTCTCTCTGCCAATCATAAATTAAGAATCATAAATAATAAATCAATGCATGGCTCATTTAAATTATAATCTCTTCACTTTGGGAGTAGAAGAAGAATACATGGTAATGGATCCTGAAACGAAGGAACTGAAAAGCCATGAACAAAAAATTGTGCAGGAGGGGCAGAAAATTATAAAAGACAAAGTAAAGGCTGAAATGCACCAGGCCGTAGTGGAAGTAGGCACAGATATCTGCAGAAATATTGATGAAGCGTATGAGGATATCACTACACTTAGAAAAACTATTTCTGAAATTGCAAGTGGATTAGGATTTGCCATGGGTGCTGCAGGCACGCATCCTTTCAGTCTTTGGCAAAGTCAGATGATAACTGATCATGTACGTTATAATGAAATTGTTGCAGAATTGCAGGAAGCAGCACGAAGCAATCTAATTTTTGGGTTGCATGTACATGTGGGTATGGAAACCCGTGAAATGGCAAACCATATTGCAAACAGCACCCGATATTTTCTTCCACATATATATGCATTGAGTACCAATTCTCCTTTTTGGGAAGGCCGCCAGACAGGTTACAAGTCTTTCCGGACAAAGGTGTTCGACAAATTTCCACGCACCGGCATACCTGAAAGTTTTGAAAGCATCGAAGCTTACGACAATTATATTAAGCTCTTGATGAAAACCAATTGCATAGACAATGCAAAAAAAATATGGTGGGACCTTAGGGTACATCCCTTCTTCAATACTGTTGAATTCAGGATTTGTGATGTGCCCTTAACTGTAGATGAAACCATAGCTATTGCCGCTCTTTTCCAGGCAGTATGTGTGAAAATTCATAAACTGCGTTTACAAAACCTGAACTTCATTCAATATCCGCGCACGTTCATCAATGAAAACAAATGGCGGGCAGGCCGCTATGGTATTGATGGCTACTTGATAGACTTTGGTAAAGAGGAAGAAATAAATACAAGAGTACTTATCTATGAATTACTCGATTTTGTAGATGATGTGGTGGATAATCTGGGTTCGAGGCATAAGATGGCATACGTGCACAAAATCTTAGAAAACGGAACGGGTGCAGACAGGCAATTAAAAGTTTATGAACAAACCAAAAGCCTGGTTGAAGTCGCAGGTTATATACAAAATCAGTTTTTAAATAATCTTTAAAAAAATTATTATTTTCAAGATTATTTAGTTAGTTTGTAA
>Ga0183260_10003713_pt1 | contig 12288 bp, 15 predicted proteins | sample AntDrymUQ4972206_2_FD_129768 | JGI IMG/M metagenome (GOLD analysis project Ga0183260, IMG submission 129768) | Polar desert sand microbial communities from Dry Valleys, Antarctica - metaG UQ497 (22.06) (version 2) (version 2) | ecosystem: Environmental > Terrestrial > Soil > Desert | place...
CGTGCAGGAGCTCGAGCGTGTGCTCTTCCGCGAGCGCGACCGTACGGACGACGCCGGGGACGGCAACGAGCTCAGCCCGGAAGACGTAGGCGCGTCGGCTCACGAACCCACTATTCCACGCGCCGCCACCGGTCGTGCTGCCGGCGCGCGTTCGGCGCGCGGCTGGGATCGAGCCGGGCGACCTCGTCGTCTCCGTCCCGCTCGCGCCCGGCACGCTTCTCGTCGAGAAGGTCGGCGGGCCGCCCGGGCGCCGGCTGAAGGAGCTGCTCGAGTCCGACGACAATCCGCTCCGCGGTGCCTACGGGCCCGATCCGCAGACCTACGTCGACGAGCTGCGCGGGCCGTGGCGCGACGACGTAGCCTCGTAGACGCGGTTCGCGCCGCCGGCCACGACGCGTTCGTCGCCGATACGGCACCGCTGATCTTCCGCCTCGAGCGCGCGGCCGAGCCACGGTTCGTGCGCGCCGGCGACCCGCTGTTCGATCGCGTCGACGACGGCGAGCTCGGTTGCATCGTCAGCACGATCGCCGCCGCCGAGCTCCTCGTCGGAGCCCATCGACGGGGTGGAAGCGCGATCGCCGTCGTCGATGCGTTCCTGCGCGGACCGTCGATCGGGGTGTCACCTCCCGACCTGGGTACGGCGGGCATCGCGGCGCAGATACTCGCGCGGGGGACGCTGCGGCGGCTGGGCGACGCGTTCATCGCCGCGACGGCTGTGGATCTCGGGCTGCCGCTCGTGACCGCGGATCGACGTCTCGCTCGCTCGGGCGCCGCCGAGGCGTTTCTCGTCGCGGATTTCGCATAAGGGACGAGATGCGGTCGAGGCACTCGTCTCGGCACGTAGCCTGCGGCGATGAGCTACGAGATCCGCCGCCCGACCCTCGAGGACGTCCCGCAGGCAGCCGCCGTCCTGCGCGAGTGCCAGCTGCACGACTTCGGCTACGCGGACAGCACGGAGGAGGACGTCGCCGTCGGCTGGCGCATACTCGATCTCGAGCGAGATACCTGGGTCGTGGCCGCGGACGGCGCGCTCGTCGCCGTCGCCGCTGTTCGCGACAACCGCCCGACGAAGGTGTGGGCATTCGCCGAAGTCCTGCCCGCTCACCGAGGCCGCGGTCTCGGCGCCCGCCTGCTCGAGCTCGTGGAGGCACGCGCGCACGAGGCGATCGCGAAGGCGCCGCCCGAGGCGCAGGTGAACCTGACGCAGGAGTTCGGGCCACAGAACGACGCCGCCCAGGATCTGCTCGAGCGGAGCGGCTACATGTTCGCGCGGCGTTTCTGGGCGATGGGGATCGACCTCGACGAGGAGATTCCCGCGGTCGAGCTTCCGCCCGGGCTTCGGCTGGAGACGTTCGTGCCGGGAAACGAGCGCGCGGTCTTCGACGCCACGGAGGACGCCTTCCGCGACCACTGGGACTTCATCCCGCACGACTACGACGAGTGGCGGAGCTGGAACGTCGAGCGCGAGAGCTTCGACCCCTCCCTCTGGTTGCTCGTGCTGGACGGGGACGAGATCGCCGGCGCGTCGCTCTGCTCGGTTCGCGAGGGCGAGGGCTACGTCGGCATCCTGGGCGTCCGGCGACCGTGGCGGCGGCGCGGCCTGGGGCTCTGCCTCCTGCGTGCGAGCTTCGCGGAGTTCCGCCGCCGCTCGTTCCCGCGCGTGACCCTCCATGTCGACTCCGAGAATCCGACGGGCGCCACGCGCCTGTACGAGCTCGCCGGGATGCGGGTCGTCGCCCAGTCCGACGCCTACCGGAAGGTTCTTCGCGAGGGCGTTTCGGCCGGGGCCGGGGTCGGGTAGCACACCGGAGAGGGCAAACCGACAGAGGAGGCGAGATGGCAGAGGTCGACGAGTCGATCGAGCTGGACGTTCCGGTCTCGACGGCGTACAACCAGTGGACGCAGTTCGAGGAGTTCCCGCGGTTCATGGAGAACGTCGAGTCGGTCAAGCAGACCGACGAGACGCATCTCCATTGGGTGGTCGAGCTCGCAGGCAAGCGGAGCGAGTGGGATGCGGAGATCACCTACCAGGACCCTGACCAGCACATCGCCTGGAAGGCCACCGACGGCAAGAACAACGCCGGCTCGGTGCGGTTCGAGCGCCTCGGCGACGAGCGCTCCCGGATCAAGGTGCGAATGACCTGGGAGACCGAGGGCGCCGCCGAGAAGGTCGGCGAGGCGATGGGTCTCGACGACCGTGGCGTCAAGGCCGATCTGAAGCGCTTCAAGGAGCTCGTCGAGGGTCGGGGCCAGGAGACGGGCGCCTGGCGCGGTGAGGTTCGCGAGGGGGAAGTGACCTCCTAGCTGCGCCTACCCGCGCAACAGATTCTGTTGCGCTACAATCGAGTCATGCCCGTTGCGACGAACGTCAAGGTGCGCGCGCTCAGCGAGGACTTCCGCTCGCAGTCGGCGGTCGCGGACATGCTGGGCGTCAGCCGCTCGCGCGTGACGCGCTGGTTGCGCGGCGCCGGGATCGATCCCGTCAACGCGGAGCGGGTCGACCTGCTCGAGCTGGTCTGGTCGAGCCTCTCCCGCATCTACACCCCCGAGGTGGCGCGCTCCTGGCTGTTCGGCCTGAACCCGCTCCTGGGCGACCGGCGGCCGATCGACCTCGTGCGCGCGGGCCGGGCCGAGGAGCTGATGCGGGCGATCCGCGCCGAGCGCGCGGACTCGTTCGCGTGATCCTCCACCGCTGCTTCGCCTGGAACCCGCGCGCGCGGGCAGCGAACGAGGACGGCCCGCTCTGGTTCCCGCGCGCCTACCAGGGGGAGGGCAGGCACGACAATCCGGACGTCTACGGCTGCCTGTACGTGTCCGCGGACGCCCGCTCGGGCGTGGTCGAGCAACTCGCGCGCTTCCGCGGTCAGCGGCTGGTGCCGGCGATGCTGCTGCGGCGTGGCCTCCGCCTCGCGCTTGCCGCGATCGAGCTCCCGGACGGCGAGCGGGTGATCGACCTCGACGAGCCCGCGGTGCTGGCGGCGAACGGGCTCAGGCCCTCGCAGGTGGCGACCCGGACGCGCGAGGTCACGCAGCCGTACGCGCTCGACCTGTACCGCAGGCATGCGGACGCGGCAGCTCTCGGCTGGTGGTCGACCTTCGAGTCGCTGTGGCCGAACTACACCGTCTTCGAGCGCTCCGCAGAGGCGCTACGACTGGCCGACGTGCGCCGCCTCGAGGTTAATGACCCGCCCCTCATGGAGGCAGCAGACCTGCTTGGGATCGCCGTCTGAGAACACTTGACAACGACCGGCTCAGGTTTTATGGCGCCACCAACAACACAGAGGAGGGTTGCGACATGACGATCGTTCGACTTTCTCCGTGGGGCCAGCTCGCCACCCTTCAGAGCGACATGGCCCGCTTCGTGAACCAGGCACTCGGCTCGAGCGAGGGCGGCAACGGCAGCGGACAGGCGAGCACCTGGCTGCCTCCCGTCGACGTCGCCGAGACCGCGAGCGAGCTCGTGCTCGCCTTCGATCTGCCCGGCATCGCGGAGGAGGACATCGCCGTCGAGCTCGACGACAACGTGCTCACGATCAGCGGTCAGCGCGAGCGCAAGCATGAGGCGGAGGGCGAGAGCTTCTACCGCTACGAGCGGCGCTTCGGCGCCTTCTCGCGCAGCGTCTCGCTGCCGTCCGGTGTCTCGGAGGCCGACATCGCCGCGAGCTACGAGAACGGCGTCCTCGAGGTCAGCGTGCCGAAGCCGCAGGAGCCGAAGCCGCGCCGGATCCCGATCGGCACGGGCTCGGCCCGGGCGATCGAGGGAAAGGGCCGGCGGAAGAGCTGATCCGAACGCAAGCGGTGTGGTTCTCGAGAGCCGGGGCGTCGCCCCGGCTCTCGCGTCTTGGAGGCTTGGCGCAAGACGTGTTTCGGCGGCGGCCGCCCGGGTAGGTGAACTGTGACAAAAGTGAAACAAGGAGGAGACGAATGGCAAACGTTCAGGAGTCCATCGAGGTCGATGTCCCCGTTTCGAGCGCGTACAACCAGTGGACGCAGTTCGAGGAGTTTCCGCGCTTCATGGAGGGCGTCGAGTCTGTGACCCAGCTGGACAACACCCACGTTCGCTGGGTGGCCGAGATCGCCGGCAAGAAGCACGAGTGGGACGCCGAGATCACCCATCAGGAGCCCGACAGCCGGGTCGCCTGGCGGGCGACCGACGGCAAGGACAACTCGGGCGCCGTGACCTTCCAGCCGCTCGGCGCCGAGCGGACCAAGGTCGAGGTCGAGATGAGCTACGAGACCGAGGGTCTGCTCGAGAAGGTCGGCAGCGCGATCGGCGTCGACGACCAGCGCGTGAAAAAGGACCTCGGACGCTTCAAAGAGCTGATCGAGGGCCGCGGCGGCGAGACCGGCGCCTGGCGTGGAGAGGTGCGCGGAGGCGACGTCACCTCGTAGTCACTGCTCCACGGAACTGCCGGAAAGGGCGGGCCTCGGTCCGCCCTTTTTCGTGCCCTTTCGGGACAGGGCCCTTCAGAGCCAGGTCCTCCGGAGCCATCTGGCGCGCGGCCCGGTGCCGTGCTTGCCTGCTGGGGGAAGTCATCCCCTCGCACATCACCGGAGGTTCGTCCATGCGTGTTCATCCCGTCGGCCTGGCCCTCGTCGTCGTCGTTGTTCTCGCCCTGGCGGTTCCCGCACACGCCGGAGCTGCGCCGGCTGGGACGGCCTGCTCGGCAGTCGCGTTTCCGGCTCGGGTTCCCTCTAGCACGATCCAGCTGAGCGAGGTGGAGGCGGATCCCGTGCTCGCCGGGGCCGACACCGCGAACGAGTGGCTCGAGCTGCGAAATATCAGCCCCTCCACCGTCATCCTTTTAGGATGGAGCGTCGCGGACAGCAGCAGCAACGACGTACTTCCGACGGTGACGCTGGCGCCGAACACCTGCATCGTGATCGCCGCAACCTCCGCCGGGTTCCTCTCCGAGCACGCAGGCTACGACGGCCTCGTGATCGCGCTCGCAAACGGCACGATCGGCAACGGCCTCGGCAACTCGGGCGACGTCCTCATGCTGAAGGACGCGGGCGGCGCCGTCGCCGACTGCGTCGCCTGGGGCAACGGCACCGGTTGCTTCTCGCCGACCGTGCCCGCCACGCCCGCGAACACGAGCGACACCCTGCAGCGCAAGCCTTCGCCCGATACCGATACCGCAGCCGACTGGAGCTCGGCGGCACAGTCCGTCTGCGCGTCTGCGTCGACCGGGGTGCTACTCACCTCGTTCACAGGTGCGCCGGCCGGGAAGGCGGGTGTGAGGCTGCGCTGGAGGACGGCGGCTGCGAGCGTCGGGCTCGGTTTCAACGTGTGGCGGAGCGCTCGCCGCGACGGCGGCTTCGCGAAGGTGAACCGGCGCCTGATCGCGCTCCGCGCCGGAACGCCCGCCTACGCGTTCGTCGACCGCGTGCCGCGCCGAGGGCGAACGCTCTACTACCGGCTACAGGTGATCGACGGAGGCGGCAGGTCGCGTTGGGGCGGCTCTCTGGCGGTGCGGCACTAGGGCGGACTCCTAAAGCTCTCCCGCTGCGATGCTGTCGAACATCAGCACCTTGCGCTCGAGGTCGAAGGTGGGGCTGCTGCTTCGCCGCAGGAGCTCGAGCAGGACATCCGCATCCTCGGCGGTCGGGCGGAGGATGTACTCGTCGACGCCGTTGTCGAGGATCAGCTGCAACGTCAGCGCCCCCGGCTCGCCCCGCTCCTGCTCGGTCCAGGACGCCTGAACGTGGGTCACCTGCCGTACACGGATCTGGTCCTCCGTCCGCTGCTCCTCCGCGTCTGCCATCGTGCATCGTCTCCTCTCGCTCCTGGGATCCCGGCCGCGTAGAGGCTACTCGGCGGCACGAGTCGGGCCTCGCGCCGCGGGAAATGGTTAACTCCGACCCAGGGACTCGAGACAGAGGGAGGCGTTCGTGGCAGAACTTTTCAGTCAGGAGGAGCTCGAGGGCATCCAGCAGCGAGCCACGGAGCTGGCCTCGGAGCTCGAGGCTGACGCCAGCCTGCGTACGGCGCTCCAGCTCTTCGCCGAGTCGGCCGCGAACCTGATCCCCAAGATCCCGGGCGCCGACTCGTCGGACGCCCGGCACGAGGGCTGACGGCGAGGGCCGGGCGGGCTACCGTCCCGGCTTCTGATCCGCACGGCGCGCCCGCTGCAGTGAGCGCCAGCGCCGCCGCTCGTCGGCCGCGGCCCGCTTGTCCTGCCTGAGCGCGAGCGCGCGCAGCTCTCGCTGCAGCTTGCGATAGCTCGCGAGCCGCTCGGACGGCAGGGTGCCGCTTCGCTCGGCCTCGAGGACCGCGCAGCCGGGCTCGCTCTCGTGCGCGCAGTCGGCGAAACGACAGGTCGCGGCCAAGGACTCGATGTCGTCGAAGGTGGACTCGAAGCCGTCCGCCGCACTCCAGAGCTGCAGCTCCCGCATCCCGGGGGTGTCGAGCAGCAGACCGCCGCTCGGTAGCGCGACCAGCTCACGGTGGGTGGTCGTGTGCCGGCCGCGGCCGTCAGCCCGGAGCTCGGCGGTTCGCTGCACGTCTCGGCCGCTGAGCGCGTTCAGCAGCGTCGACTTCCCGACGCCGGAGGAGCCGAGCAGGGCGACCGTGCGGCCATCGCCGACGTAGCTCCGAAGCTCCTCGAGCCCCTCGCCGGTCACGGCGCTCGTAATCACGACCGGCACTCCGAACGTGACCGTCTCGACCTCGGCGATCGCGCCGTCGAGATCGGGACAGAGGTCACTCTTGTTGAGGACGACGACGGGGCTCGCGCCACTCTCCCAGGCCAGCGTCAGGTAGCGCTCGAGCCGGCGGAGGCTCAGCTCGGCCGTCAGCGCCGAGACGATGAAGACGACGTCCACGTTCGCTGCGACGACCTGCTCCTCGGTCGCCGCCCAGGCCGCTTTCCGGGAGAACTTCGTCCGGCGCGGCAGGACGGCGTGGATGGTGGCACGTCCCTCGTCGGCGCGCGTCTGCAGGGCGACCCAGTCGCCGACGGCGGGCAGATCGCCGCGGCCGAGGGCGTCGTGACGCAGCTTGCCGGAGGGCTCGGCTCCGAGCTCGCCCCCCTCTCCGACGACGATGTACGTGCCGCGATGCTCTGCGGTCACGCGGGCGGGCGAATAGCCGTTCTCGCGGTGGGGCTCGAACTCGGTTGCGAAGCGCTCATCCCAGCCGAGACGGACGAGTGCTGCCTCGGGCGGATCTACGCTGTCTGCTTCGTGCAAGGTGATCTCCTTCTGAGGCGATGGGTGGAAGGCGTGGGACGGATCGCCGTCCTAGCGCGCCTCGGAAGGGGAAAACCCTGGTCGGAGTGCAGCCGGCTAGGCGGCGAGCCCCATGGCTCGACGAGCTAGGGAGGTGTGCACATCGGCTGTCATAGTCGCCACCTCCTCGGGCCGGCTCCGCTCATAACGCGGAGATCGCAGAGAGTATGGCTGTGCGGGTAGCCCCGCCGCAAGGGCTCAGGACGAAGCTGGTTCGGCGTCGTGCCCGGCAGACGCCCGCTGCCAGAGCAGGAAGCTGACGAGGAGTGTCCAGAGCGGAAGGCCGAACAGGAGCCCGAGCCAGCCGATCGGCGGAATCAGGAGCAGGAGCGCGAGAGCGAGCGACACCCACGCCAGCCAGCGCGGGAGTATCCCGGTTCGCAGGACTGCGACCGCCGTCGCGATCACGAAGAGGGCCGCGGCGAGCTCGGCGCTGAAGAAGAAGCCCGTACTGAGATGCCAGAGCGCCTCGGCGGCCTCGCCGCTCAGGGCCGCGTCACCGTCCTCGATCTGGATCGCGGCTGCTGCGTGCGGCGCCATCATCCCGAGCAACATCGACCCGGTCACGATCCCCGCTGCAAAGACGGGCCCCGGAACGCGCGTGCCTCGGGCCCCGGTTGCCTGGAGGTGCTCTCGCAGCACGCTCACGAACCAGAGGAAGAGGAGCGTGCCGAGCCCGAAGATGAACGTCCCGACCAGGATCGCACCGGAGTTCTCGTCGTAGTATTGGGAGAACTCGGCCGGTGCCGCGTCTGACTCCGGCTCGTCCTGGAAGAGGAGAAAGGCTCCGATCACCCACAGAACCACGGCGGCCGCGCCGGTCAGCGGCGCGAGCCGGTCCCAGCGATCGCCGGACAGGGAGCTTCGGTCGGCTCTCTCGTCGCGCGCGGGCGTTGCCACAGCCGGGCGATCGTCTCGCGTCGGGTGCCGCCTGTCAAGGGCGGTTCGAGTCGCCGGCCGGGGGGCGAGGATCACTCTCGCGGAAGCCGGACCCACGCTCTTACAGCCGGTGCAGCGCGTACCACGTCAGCCCGTGTTCTTCGCGTTCGAGCAGAAAGCCTGCGTTCTCAAGCGCGCGACGGGATGCCACGTTGTCGGCAAGAACCTCTCTCGCGACCACCCGTTCGACCTGGGGCTGCGCCACCAGCCAACCTGAGAGCGCGGCTACGACTTCGTTGCCGTAGCCGCGCCCACGGTGTTCCGCCGCCAGGCCGTACCCAATTTCGATCGCGCCTGCGTCATCGAGACCGCCGACCGTTCCGCAGTCACCGATGACGACTTCCCCGAGCAGGACGAGCCAGACAAGTGACCCGCCATCCGGAGCCGTCGCCATCCGCATCGCATCGAGGGTGTCGTCGTGCGGCCAGCCTTCGGCTCTCGTGACGGCTGAGAAATCCCCGGCGAGAACGGCACGGGCAACCTCTCCAGTCAGAGGTGCCAGAGCGAGTCGCTTCGTCGCGATTCTCGTGGGTCGCAACAGGTCGACCATGATGCACCACGTCCGATCAGTGCGGTCCTGGGGCCGCTCTACAATCGCCCTTCCGTGCCGCAGGCGCCCTTCGTTCACCTCCACGTCCACTCCGAGTACTCGATCCTCGACGGCGCCTGCCGCATCCCGGCACTCGCCGCCCGCGCGGCCGAGCTCGAGATGCCCGCCGTCGCGCTCACCGACCACGGCTCGCTCGCCGGCGCGGTCGAGCTCTACCGCGAGACCGGCAAGCAGGGGGTCAAGCCGATCATCGGCTGCGAGGCCTACGTCTGCGACGATGCAAGCGCGCAGACCAAGGGCTACGCGCACCTGACGCTCCTCGCCGAGACGAACGAGGGGTACGGCAACCTGATCAAGCTGGCCTCGGCCGGCTACCTCGGCGGGTACTACTACAAGCCGCGGGTCGACTGGGGGCAGCTCGAGACGCATGCGAGCGGGCTGGTCGCCCTCTCCGGCTGTCTCTCGGGTCGCGTCAGCAAGGCGCTCGAGGAGGGGCGCCCCGGCGACGCCGCGGCCGACCTCGACCGGCTCGTGCAGATCTTCGGCCGCGACTCGACCTACGTGGAGATCCAGAACGCGGGGCTCGACGAGCAGGCGCGCATCAATCCGCTGCTCGCCGATCTGGCCACCGGCACCGGCCTCCCGCTCGTCGCCACGGGCGACGTCCACTACCTCCTGCACGAGGATGCCCGCGCGCACGAGGCGCTTCTGTGCATCCAATCCGGCGACACGCTGAAGAACCCGAATCACTGGCGCTTCGACACCGACCAGTTCTACTTCAAGCGCCCCGAAGAGATGGCACAGGACTTCGCCGCCTACCCCGATGCGCTCCGGCGAACGCTCGAGGTGGCCGAGCGCTGCACGGTCACGATGGAGCTCGGCAAGATCCTGCTCCCGAAGTTCCCGCTGCCCGACGGGCGGGACGCGTTCGACTATCTGGTCGAGCTCTGCGAGAAGGGCCTGTCGCGACGCTACGAGCGGCTCACGCCTGAGCTGCACGAGCGCCTCCAGTTCGAGCTGAAGACGATCCGCGAGATGGGCTTCGCGGACTACTTCCTGATCGTGTGGGACTTTATCGCCTTCGCCAAGCGGAGCGGCATCCAGGTCGGTCCGGGCCGGGGCTCGACCGCGGGCTCGCTCGTCGCCTACTGCCTCGACATCACGGATATCGACCCGATGCGCTACGACCTCCTCTTCGAGCGCTTCCTCAACCCGGGCCGGAAGTCGATGCCCGACATGGACATCGACTTCTCCGTGGAGGGCCGCGAGCGGGTGATCAACTACGTGGCCGAGAAGTACGGGCGCGACCGCGTTGCCCAGATCATCACCTTCGGCACGATGATGGCCCGCGCCGCGGTGCGCGACTCCGGACGGGTGCTCGACATCCCCTACAGCGCCGTCGACCGGATCGCGAAGCTGATTCCAGAGGGGCCGAAGGTTTATCTCGAGGACTGCCTGAAGCCGGGCGCAGAGTTGCGGCAGGCATACGACGCCGACCCGGTCGTCCGCGAGATCGTCGACCTCGCCAAGCCGCTCGAGGGGCTGGTGCGGCAGGACTCGATCCACGCGGCCGGCGTCGTCATCGGCGACCGCCCGCTCGTCGAGTACGTGCCGCTCCAGCAGAAAGGCTCCGACCAGGAGGTCGTGACGCAGTTCGGCATGTGGGACGTGGAGGCGGTCGGCCTGCTCAAGATCGACTTTCTCGGCCTCCGCAACCTCGACGTGATCGACAAGGCGCTCACGCTCGCCGGCGGGATCAAGTACACGGACATCCCGCTCGACGACCGCAAGACCTACGAGATGCTCGCCCGCGGCGAGTCGGCGGGCGTCTTCCAGTTCGAGTCGTCGGGCATGCGCGAGGCGCTCCGGCAGGTGAAGCCGACCGGGTTCGAGGACCTGATCGCACTGGTCGCGCTCTACCGGCCGGGCCCGATGGGCTACATCCCGGTGTACGCCCGGCGCAAGGCCGGCCTCGAGTCGGTCACCTTCATCGACCCCCGCCTCGAGCCGATCACCGGGCCGACTTACGGCATCTGCATCTTCCAGGAGCAGTACATGGAGATCGCGAAGCAGCTCGCGGGTTTCACTCCCGCCGAGGCGGACGATCTGCGGAAGGCGATCGGGAAGAAGATTCGCACCCTGATGGACTCGCTCAAGGACAAGTTCCTGGAGGGCTGCGCCGCAGGCGACGTCACCCCGGCCGTCGCCGGGCAGCTGTGGCAGGACATGGAACGGGCAGCCGACTACTCCTTCCCGAAGGCGCACGCGGCCTGCTACGCCTTCACGGCCTACCGCACGGCCTGGCTGCGGGCGAACCACCCGCACGCGTACATGGCCGCGCTCATCTCCTCGGTGATGAACACGAAGGATCGCGTTCCCTTCTACGTCAACGCCTGCCAGGAGATGGGGATCGAGGTGCTGCCGCCCGACGTCAACTCGTCGGCCTGCGACTTCGCGGTGGTGGAGGGCAAGATTCGCTTCGGCCTGAACGCGGTCAAGAACGTCGGCGATTCCGCGGCCCGGGCGATCGTGCGCGCCCGCGAGGCGGATGGGCCGTTCGCCTCGATCTGGGACTTCACCGCGCGGGTCGATCCGCAGGTCTCGAACAAGCGGGCGCTGGAGTCGCTCGTCAAGTGCGGCGCGCTCGACTCGACCGGAGCGCCGCGCAAGGGGATGCTCGGGGTGCTCGAGCACGCGCTCGCCTGGGGCGGTCGCGAGCAGGCGGACCGGCTGGCCGGCCAGAGCTCGATCTTCGACCTCGGCCCGGGCGACGGGCAGCAGTCGGATCCGCCGAGGCATCACCCGCCCATCCCGCCCGGCGAGTTCGACAAGGGGGAGCGCCTCAGGCTCGAGAAGGAGTCGCTCGGCCTCTACGTCTCCGAGCATCCGCTGCACGGCGTGCGGGATGCGTTGGCGAGAAAGACGAACTGCGGCCTGGCCGAGCTCGAGCGGCGCCGGGACGGCGAGGTGGTCACCGTGGGTGGAATCGTCGGCTCCCTCAAGGCGCTCACGACGAAGAAGGGCGAGCCGATGGTGTTCCTGCGGCTCGACGACCTCGCCGGCAGCGCGGAGGTGGTCGTCTTCAACTCGGTCTATGCCGCCGCACGCGAGCTTTGCGCAACCGATCGGTTGCTCGTCGTGAAGGCCCGGGTCGACCACAAGCAGGAGGGTGAGACGAAGCTGATCGCGATCGAGGTCTCGGCCTTCGAGGCAACGCCCGAGCGCCGCGAGGTGCACCTGCGGGTCGACGCGCGCCAGGCGCGCGCCGGGGTGATTCGCGAGCTCGCGGGGCTTGTGCGCGAGTACCCCGGCGAGGCTGCCGTGCTGCTGGCGCTCGAAACCTCGCAGGGGCCTAGGCGCCTCGCCTTCGGCCCGTCGCATCGCGTGCAGCCGGTGCCGGATTTCTTCGCCGAGGTGAAAGCGCTCCTCGGCGAGGCCGCTGTCAACTAGTGTCGTGAGTCGTTAGTTCGCAGGGACCGGGCGGTGGGCGCCGAAGTCGTCGTCATCATCGTCGACGATTGGGGGCGGTTATGCCGGTTCTTGCCGAAGTCGTGCTCACTGACGAGGAG
>Ga0183260_10003714_pt1 | contig 12283 bp, 12 predicted proteins | sample AntDrymUQ4972206_2_FD_129768 | JGI IMG/M metagenome (GOLD analysis project Ga0183260, IMG submission 129768) | Polar desert sand microbial communities from Dry Valleys, Antarctica - metaG UQ497 (22.06) (version 2) (version 2) | ecosystem: Environmental > Terrestrial > Soil > Desert | place...
CAAGTCCAGGGAGGGCTGGAACATGCACGTCTTCGGGCGGTGCGACGTCGCGACCCTCCAGCGCAAGTACGACGTCGTCGATTCGAGCGCGAAGTACTCCACATGCCTGGATATCGACACCGTCCTCACCCTGAGTGGTCCGTCCACCCTCGCCTACGGCGGGACCGCCACGCTGGATGCCTTTCTGGAGGTCGTCGACTACGCCGGGTACGATCGGCTCGGGGGGAACAATCTCTCCAACCGGATGGTCAAGTTGCAGCGCCGGCCGGTCGGCACGGTCGATTGGGTCACGTGGGCGACGATGACCCCCGGTTCATCGTCCGGGACGTACTCGACGAGCCTCACGCTTCGTTCAAGCACCGAGTTCCGGGCAAGATTCAGCCCGAGTGGCGAGGGCCTCAACGCGGACACCAGCCCGATCGTTCGGGTGAATGTCGGGGCCTGTACCAGCGCCTGTCCATCGTCGGCCGACCAATGAGTCGAAGGGAGGGAACGATGTCCTCGTTGGCGCACGGGGCCCGCCGGTCCCTGAGCCTCGCGCTCCTCGTCTTCGTCGTCGCCAGTTCGAGCGTGGCCGCGGCGGGATGCGGGCCTGGCGCGTCATCGTCGATCGGCGGGTCGCCGCCGCCGGGCGCGGGTGGCGTGGCGTCGCCCGTCGCGGCGATCCTCACGGCCGCCGCGGGCGTCACCCAGGCTCCCGTCGGGACGAGCGGCAAGGTCCCGCCCGTCGCCAGTCTCGGTGTCGACGGCGGAGATCCTGTTCCGGGCCAGCTGGGCACCTACATCTGGGCCGACGGCGGCTCGGATTCAGCCTGGCTACCCGGCACGCCGCTCACCGTCGGCAGCGGCGAGCGACTGACCCTGACGATGGCTCCGGAGGTGCCGCTCCGTTCGTGGCGCGCCCGGTATACCGCCGCCCGGGCCACGGACCCGACCGGCGCGAAGGCGCTGTCCGAAGGCGTCGGCCGGCCGACCTTTCCTGCGCCTCCTGCAGGCACGTGGACGGTCGAGGTCGCGATGGCGTTCGCCGACCGCGCCGACTCGGCGAGCTATTTCTGGCAGGTCACGGTCAGCCCGTAGAGCGGGCTCGAGCGCGGTCGCGATGCGGCCGCGCTCGTCAACCTCGGCCTCGGCATCGCGCCGCTCGGAGCCGCGCCCGTCAGGCGACCGTGACCGGCTGCTCCAGTGCGAACGAGGACACCCGCGCCTCGTCGGGCAGCATGGCGCCCATGATCTTCTGCAGGGTGAGGAGATGGACGCACGAACCCCAGCTGTCGAAAGAATGACAGGTGCAGTGCCATCGACCGGACTCGAGCGCGACTTGATGCGTGTCGTTGTCACCGCGGAAGGTCAACGAGAGTCGATCCAACGTGATCCGGTCTGGCTCCCGGGCATAGCGGTTCGCCTTCTCCACCTTGCCGATCAGGGAACTGTGCATCGACGTGCTACCTCCGTCGCCCCCTGGGCGCTGCCGGGGCCGCCGTCCGGTCATCGCACCTTCGACCGGTGATGACGGTCACGTCGGGCAAGCCTACACCCGACCGGCCGCCGCGGTCATCTCCCGACCACCGGTTACGGCGCGTTCGTGCCCTCCCGACCGAAGTCATCCTCGAGCCGGATGACGTCGTCGAGCTCGGGCGTCGAGACCTCGATCAGCTCGCAACGCTCGATCGCCTCGTAGCGGTGGATCCGACCGGTCGGCACGTGACGGTGCTCACCCGGACCGAGCTCCTCGGAGCGCACGACCCCATCGTCCCCCTCCAGGTACAGGCGCAACCGGCCCCCCCGGACGAAGATCGTCTCGTCCTTGATCTCATGGCGCTGGAGGGACAGGCGATGACCGGTCTCGATGATGAGGATCTTGCCGACATAGCGATCGGTGTGGGCCCAGATCAGCTCGTGCCCCCACGGCTTCTCGACGCGGCGCGCGGCGGGATCGGACATCAGCCGCGGACCAATCGTTCGCCGGCCGCGAGCAGCGACTCCTGGACGTCGGGTGACGTGGCTTCGGTGTAGATCCGTACGAGCGGCTCCGTGCCGGACGTGCGGATGAGCAACCACGACCCATCGGCGAGGAAGAACTTGAAGCCATCGCCGGTCTCCAGCGCAACGGTGTGCTGGATCGTCTGGCCGGCGATCTCGGACGGTGCCTGCGCGGCAAGCTCCACGAGCAGCCGGCGCTTGACCTCGGGATAGACGGCACGATCCACATGGACGTCGATACGCCGATACCAGGACGGCCCGGCGAGCTCGTGGAAGTGCTCCAGCATCTTCGAGACGGGCCAGCGGCCGGCGGCTCGTTCGCGGATGCACAGGTCCAGGAGCAGCAGGTCGGCGTAGATGCCGTCGCGCTCGGGCAGGTGCATCCCGAACCCGAACCCGCCCGATTCCTCGGCGCCCATCATCGCCCCCGTCTCGATCATCCTGGGACCGATGAACTTGAACCCGACCGGGGTCTCGTGGGTTTCGATCCCGTAGTGCGCGCCGAGGCGGGCCGCCATCGAGGTGTTGTTGACGCTGACCACGACCGGGTCGCGCCAGCCACGGTGCTCGGCGAGGTAGTACATCAGGAGGCCCGTGACCTGGAGCTGGTGGATGAACGTCCCGCGCTCGTCAGCGGCCCCGGCGCGGTCGGCGTCGCCGTCGAGCAGCAGGCCGAGATCGAAGCCGCCCTCGGCGATGAGGCGCAGGGCCTCGTCCACATTGGGCCGGATCGGCTCGGGATTCAGGCCGCCGAAGAACGGGTTGCGTTCCTGGTGGATCTCGTGGACCCGGATCCTGCCTCCGGCCAACAGCCGCGACAGCCAGCCCGCACCCGCTCCGTAGAGCGGATCGACCAGGACATCCAGGTCCGCGGCTCGGAGCGAGTCGAGGTCCACCGTCCGCCGGACGAACCGTTCGTAGCCCTCGTACGGGTCGAACCGATCCACCTGCCCCGCTGCTTCGGCCTCGGCCAGCGGCCGGCGCTGGACGTGGTGCCCGCCATTGATCGCCAGTCGGGCCTCGATCACGCCCAGGAGGTCGGCACCGGCCGCCGCGCCGGTGGGCGCCTTGACTTTGAAGCCGTTATCCGTCCACGGGTTATGGCTGGCCGTGATGACGATCCCTGCGGCGGCCCCGCGCTGGACCACTTCGAATGAGCTCATCTGGGTCGGCACCGCGTGGGTCGCCAGCGCGACCGGGATGTCATGGCCCAGCAGGACCTCGGCCGCGGCCGCGGCAAAATGTTCCGAGGCGAATCGCCGGTCGTAGGCGATGACGACGCCTCTCGCCTGCTCCCCGCGGTCCGCGACGTAATGGGCGACCCCGTCCGCGCAGCGTCGCACGCTGTCGAACGTGAACTCGTCCGCGATGCGGGCACGCCAGCCGTCCGTGCCGAACGTGATCGTCGGGGCCGACGTCGCGGCCGCAGGCCCATCCGTCATCGTGATCTCACCCTCCAGCCGCGGCGCAGCGCTCGATCATCGCGTGGATCCGCTCCAGGTCCGGGGCCGCGCCGCGCAGGACGGCGATCGGCTGGAGCGCGGTCATGCTCCCGGAGCCGGTCGGTGAGATGACCCCCAGCCGCCCTCCGACCCTTCGAACGACCAGGTCGTCCGACCCGACTTCGACCGTCTCCCCGGGCTGGACCACGCCGCCCTCGCCACGTGCCCCGATCCCTTCCAGCAAGGCGCTCCACGACCCGACATCGGACCAGCCGACATCCATCGAGGCCATGACCACCTGACCGCTCTGGGCCGCCCCCTCCATGACCGCATGGTCGATGGAAAGCGGCGACTGGATCGACTCGTAGGCGCCCGCCAGCATCTGGGGCGAGTCGGCCATCGGCTCGAGAGACTGGATCAGGCCGGTATAGCGGATCAGCGCTGCCCGGATCGCCCTACGCCGCCACAGGAACATGCCGGCGTTCCAGGCGACGCCTTCGACCTTGGTGAGCTCGATCGCCTGGACGAGTCTGGGCTTCTCCCGGAACCCCTGGAGCGGATAGGCCAGGAGGCCGGCGATGGACCGGCCATCGGCGACTCTCGGGATCAGGTAGCCGTACTCCGTCGCCGGCCGGGTGACTCGCGTTCCCAGGGTGACCAGCGGGTCCTCGATCCCGAAGGCGCCAGTCGCAAGCTCGTCCGCCGAGGCGCGCAGCACGTCGACGTAGTCGTCCTCGCGCCCGGGATCGATCCAGGCATCGGCCGGCACCACGACCATGACCTCGTCATCCGGTCGGTCCACGACGATGGTCGCGAGGGCGATCGCCGCGGCGGTATTGCGACCCATCGGCTCGAGGAGCAGCGCCGCGTTCGGCACCTGGTCGCGGACGAGCGCCTCATAGCGGCGGTCCGTGATGACCGTGATGTCGTCGGTCAGACGGCCCAGCCGGCGCGAGGTCGCCTCGAGCAGGGTCTCGGGACCGAGCAGCGGCAGGAAGGGCTTGGGCCGCTCGGATCGGCTGAGGGGATGGAGCCGGGTCCCGCCGCCGCCGGCCATGATGACGGCGTACATGGTCCTCATCGTAGCGTCCGGGCGCCGGGCTCGGCTGACGGTCAGAAACTGGGCGGTGTCACGCAGAACAGGACGGTCGTGGTCGTTTCGCCCTGGTTCGCATTCCAGTGCGGCAACCGGGAAGGAAACGTGATCGCGTCGCCCTCGCGCAGGACGTAGTGCTCATCGGCCACCCACAGATCGAGCACGCCGCCCAGGACGACCACGACCTCCTCGTCCGAGTCGTGGGTATACGGTTCCGCGCCGGTCCCGCCGCCAGGCTCGATGGTCGAGACGATCACCTGGAGGCGCCCCGCAAGGTTCGTGGTCAGGAATTCGTCGACCGCCTTGAGGCCCGGGTACTCGATCCGCCGTCGCGCCTCCCGGCGGACGACCCTGCCGGTCTCTGGTTCCTCAGCGAACAGCTGGGCGATGGACACATCCAGCGCCCGGGCGATGCGCTGGACGGTCGCGATCGACGGACTCGTCACGTCGCGTTCCACCTGGGACAGGAAGCTCTCGGTGACGCCAGCGCGCGCGGCGACCTCGCGCAGGGTGAGGTGACGAGCCTGGCGCCTCGCGCGGATCCGTACGCCAAGTCGCAGGTCGGTCACGTCGCGCCTCCCGAGCCCGGGTGGGTTTCTTCAGCGAGCTGAAGTATAGGTACAGTCACACTGGGAGTGCACGCGGAGCGCCGCGGCGGGACCGCGAGATTCGCACGAAACTCGCGTTGACGGGCGCCGACGCCACCCGTAGGATGCAGCGAACCTGTAGCAGTGCTACAGCGCAATGTGCGACCCGGGACGCCCTTTCGAGGAACGCCGTTGACCGCTTCCATCGCCAGGAAGACGCGATGCTGACCACGAGCCATCCGACAGGTCGCCACGACGGTCCCTCGCCCGGGGAATCGTCGCCGGACGTGCAGATCCAGAACGTGACCAAGCGTTTCGGTGCCGTCGTCGCGGTGGATCGGATGAACCTGGCCATCGACCGCGGAGCGTTCTACTCGTTGCTCGGACCGTCGGGCTGCGGCAAGACGACGACCCTCCGGATGATCGCGGGCTTCGAACAACCGACCGAAGGCGAGATCCTGCTCACGGGGCAGCCGATCGCCGGTGTCCCGCCGTATCGGCGCAACGTCAATACCGTGTTCCAGCACTACGCCCTCTTCCCGCACATGGACGTCGCCCAGAACGTGGGCTACGGCCTGCGCCAACAGAAGGTCTCCCGGGCGGAACAGGTGCGTCGGGTCGGCGAGACCCTGGACATGGTCCGCCTGACCGGGTACGAGCGACGCCGAACCTGGGAGATGTCCGGCGGCCAGCAGCAGCGCGTCGCGCTGGCTCGTGCGCTCGTCAATCGGCCCACCGTGCTGTTGCTGGACGAGCCGCTCGGCGCCCTGGACCTGAAGCTGCGCAAGGAGATGCAGCTCGAGCTCAAGGCGCTCCAGCGCGAGGTCGGGATCACCTTCGTGTACGTGACCCACGACCAGGAGGAGGCGCTCACGATGAGCGACGTCATCGTGGTCATGCGCGACGGCCGGATCCAGCAACAGGGCGATCCGACAGACCTCTACGAGCGCCCGGTCAACCGCTTCGTCGCGGACTTCATCGGCACGTCCAATTTCCTGCCGGCGACGGTCCTGGAGTCAGCCGGCGCGGACGGCATGACCACGGTCCGTACCGGCCCTGGCCTGACCCTGCGCGGTCGAGTCACGGACGCCGGGGCGAACGCAGCGACCGGGGACGCCGTCACCGTCGCGACCCGGCCGGAACGACTCCAGGTCCACGCGGCGGACCGTGCGGGCACAGCGCAGGCCGGGTCGAGCGAAGTCACCGGTCGGGTCCGGCAGGGCACCTACCTCGGTGACACCACGGAGTATCGGATCGAGACCGAGCAGGCGGGCGAGCTGATCGTGCGCCACCAGAATGCGGCAGGCGCCGGTGGCGCCCTGGGGGCAGGTCCGGGCGACCGGGTGGTCGTCCGATGGCAGGAAGCGGCCAACCTCATCCTCGTGGGCTGAGGCGTCAGGACGAGCCCGGGATCCCCCGGGAGGAGGAGCAGAGATGGCACAGGACGAGATCGAGCGAACCATCCGGAGGATGGCCCAGGCGCCACTCAGTCGTCGCGGGTTCATGCATGCGACCACGCTGAGCGCGAGTGCCGCATTCCTGGCCGCTTGTGGTGCCAAGAGCGGTGCGTCGGCGTCAGCCGGTGCGCCTGCCTCGGCCGCTGCATCCGCTGAGGCCTCGACGGCGGCATCTGCCGCACCGTCGACCGGCGCCGTCAGCGGCGACATCGAGAAGGAACTGTTCATGTACAACTGGGGCGACTACGTCGACCCCGACAACATCGAGGCGTTCAAGGCAAAGTTCGGCGTCACGAAGTTCACCTATGACACCTTCGCCTCCAATGACGAGCTGCTGACCAAGCTCCAGGGCGGGGCCATCGGCCAGTGGGATGTCAGCGCGCCGACAGCCGAATTCGTGCCTGCTCTGCGCGACCAGAAGTTCATCCAGAAGATCGACTTCGCCAAGGTGCCCAACGCGAAGTTCATCGAGGCCGCGTTCAAGGGCGTCTGGTGGGATCCCACGGACGAATGGCAACTGCCCAAGGACTGGGGCACGACCGGCATCACGCTGCGCACGAAGGTGGTCAAGGAGGAGGTCAAGACCTGGAAGCAGTTCTTCGAGGTCGCCCCCAAGTACTCCGGTCGCATCGTGCTCGTGGACTCGCCTGGTGACGTCTTCGTCGCCCCGCTCAAGTCGCTTGGCTACTCGCTCAACACGAAGGACCCGGCCGAGCTGGAGGAGGCCCGCAAGATCCTCCTCGCCTTCGCCCCGCACGTGCTGGCCCTCGACTCCGACCAGTACAACACGAAGATCGCGACCGAAGAGGCCGTCATGGGCCTGACCTGGACCGGCGGCATCCTGGAACTGCGCGACGATCCGGAGACGGCGGACACGGTCTACCTCATCCCCGAGGACGGGACCCTCTTCTGGCTGGATACCTGGGTCATCCTGGCCGATGCGCCCCACCCCAACGCGGCCCACGCGTTCCTGAACTTCATCCACGAACCTGAGGTCCAGGCCAAGGAGACCGTGACCAACCAGTACGCGACGCCCAACAGCGAGGCCAAGAAATTCATCGACAAGAAGATGCTGGACGACCCGGCCATCTTCGTCCCGGATGAGGTCCTTGCCCGACTGGAAGGATCGGAGGACACGTCCACGGATCCGATCCGCCTCGACATCTGGGAAGAGTTCAAGTCGAAGATCGGCCAGGGGTAGCCGACCCAGCGGTCCCTCATGGCCACCCTCGCCCGGGCGGCGTCGGTCCAGCCGGTGCCGCCGCGCCGTTCGTTCCGCGCGGGCCTGCTGACGGCGGTCCTGCTCCTGCCGGCCAGCCTGTGGTACCTGGTCCTGCTCGTGGCGCCCCTGGCCATCGTCGTCGTCATGAGCTTCGGGACGCCCAGCCGGATCGGCGGATTCGATCCTGTCTTCAGCCTGGACAACTACAGCCAGGCGTTCGAGCGGTCGACCCCGTTCGTGACCAGCCTCGTGATGGCCGTCGCGGGCACGGTCCTGTGCCTGTTGACGGCCTTGCCCCTGGCCTACTTCATCGCCACCCGGGCCGGCCGGCGCAAGTCGCTGCTGATCGTCCTGCTGATCGTGCCGTTCTGGACGAGCTTCCTCATCCGGACCTACGCCTGGCTGACGATCCTGGGGCCGGACGGCCTGGCGGGATTCATCGGCGACTTCATCGGTGATCCGGCGTTCCGGATCCTGGGCACGCCCGCGGCCGTCCTCCTCGGCCTCGTCTACGGCTACCTGCCGCTCATGGTCTTCCCGATCTACGTGACGATGGAACGGATGGACCGCGGCCTGGTCGAGGCGTCCAAGGATCTCGGCGCCGGCCGCCTGGCGACCTTCCGCCAGATCACCTTGCCGATCACCCTGCCCGGTCTCATCACCGGCAGCATCCTCGTGTTCATCCCGCTCATGGGTGAGTACGTCATCCCCGCCATCCTGGGCTACGGGCGGGTATTCCTCGTGGGCAACCAGCTCGTCCTGCAGTTCCTTGAGGCCCGGAACTGGCCGGAAGGCGCGGCCCGGGCCGTCGTGCTCATCCTGATCATGCTGGTCAGCGTCACCTTCTACGTCTGGTTCTCCAACCGCGGTCGCAAGGGCCGCGAGGTCAGCGTCCTGTGAGCACGACGGCGGGGGTCGCGGCGACACCGGCGACCCGTGGACGACCGCAGCGCGACCGCTTCGGTCGTCTCGTTGAGGGCTGGCTGCGGGGCCATACGCTGCTCATCTACCTGTTCCTGTACATCCCGATCATCGTGGTGGTGGTATTCAGTTTCAACGCCACGGACCGGCGGGTGACGGACTGGCAGGGCTTCAGCCTGCGCTGGTACGAGAGCGTCCTGTCCGACACCGTGGTCCAGGGAGCCCTGCTCAACAGCCTGATCGTGGCCACCAGCACCGCGATCATCGCCACGATCTTCGGCACGATGGCGGCACTCGGCCTGCAGCGAGCGCCGCGATGGTTCCGAACCCCATTCGAGGCGCTGACCTTCATCAGCATCATCGTGCCCGAGATCGTCATCGCGTTGTCCACGCTCGTCTTCTTCTCCAGCGCGTTCGACGTCCTGAACCCGTTGCTGGACCTGCGCCTGCGCCTTGGATTCCAGACGATCATCGCGGCCCATGCCCTGTTCAACATCAGCCTGGTGATGCTGCTCGTGCGAGCCCGCCTGAGCGGCATGGACCGCACCCACGTGGAGGCGAGCTACGACCTGTTCGCGACGCCCTGGCGGACGTTCCGGCAGATCACGTTCCCGCAGCTGATGCCGGCCATCGTCGCCGGCGGTCTGCTGTCGTTCACCTTCAGTTTCGATGACTACGTGATCACGACGTTCGTGTCCGGTGCCGGGTCGACGACGCTGCCGCTGTATGTGTTCGGCACGATCCGCAAGGGCGTGACCCCCGCGACCAATGCAGTCGCGGCCGTGATGCTGTTGATCACCCTGTCCGTCCTGCTGGTCGGCCAGTTCCTCGTCTGGCGCAACGCCCGGCGCGCCGGCCAGCGCGGGGCACAGGCGTCGGTGGCCGGGATGATCGCCGAGCAGTCCGCCTAGGGCCGGGCGATCCGGCTAGTCGGTCAGGCGACCCCGGCCGGCTCGGGTAGGCCGGCTTCTGTCGCCAGGAGGGCGGCCTTGTCCGTGCGCTCCCAGGGCAGGTCGAGATCGGGCCGTCCGAAGTGCCCATACGCCGCCGTCTGGCGATAGATCGGTCGGCGCAGGTCCAGGGCGGCGATGATCGACGCGGGCCGCATGTCGAAATGGCGGTCGATCAGGGCCTGGATGGCGACGTCGTCGATCTTGCCGGTGCCGAATGAGTCGACGCTGAAGCTGATCGGCCGGGCGATCCCGATGCCGTAGGCGACTTCGACCTCGAACCGATCGGCCAGGCCCGCGGCGACCACGTTCTTGGCCACCCAGCGGGCCGCGTACGCCGCCGAACGATCCACCTTGGTCGGATCCTTGCCGGAGAAGGCGCCGCCACCGTGGCGCGCCATCCCGCCGTAGCTGTCCACGATGATCTTTCGCCCGGTCAACCCGGCATCGCCCATCGGACCGCCGGTCACGAACCGGCCGGTCGGGTTGACGTGCATGACCGGGTCCGTGTCGCGCAGTTCGCGCGGGATCGTGGGCAGGATCACGGATTCCACGATGTCCGAGCGCAACCGTTCCGCGCGGACGTCCGGGTCGTGCTGCGCGGAGACGACGACGGTCTTGACCCGCTTCGGGACACCCCGCTCGTACTCCACCGTGACCTGGGTCTTGCCGTCCGGGCGCAGATACGGGAACTGCCCGGACTTGCGGACCTCGGACAGGCGGCGGGCCATCCGGTGGGCCAGCGCGATCGGCAGCGGCATCAATTCAGGGGTCTCGCGGCAGGCGAACCCGAACATCATGCCCTGGTCGCCGGCCCCCAGCTCCGATGATGAGGCCGCGTCGTCGCGGATCTCGAGCGCGGCGTCGACGCCCTGGGCGATGTCCGGCGACTGGGCATGGACCGAGACCAGGGTCCCGCATGTCTGGTAGTCGAAGCCGTAGTCGGCCCGGGTGTAGCCGATATCGCGGACCGTATCGCGGACGACCTGCTGGAAATCGACGTAGGTATGCGTGGTGATCTCGCCGAGGACCAGGACGAGACCGGTCGTCGTCGCCGTCTCGCAGGCCACGCGCGCATCGGGATCGTCGCGCAGGATCGCGTCCAAAATGGCGTCCGAGATCTGGTCGCACATCTTGTCCGGGTGCCCTTCGGTCACCGATTCGGAGGTGAACAGGTACTGTGCGGCGTCGACGATGCTCATCCAGGATCCTCTGCGGGGCTGAGCGCCGAGCGTACCACGGGCCCTTCGCGGGGTTGGGTCAGGCCTGGACGCCGACCGACGATCGACGTCGAGCGTTCAACCGCCAGGCATCCAGGCCGGGAAGCGCAAGCTCGGGCAGCGAACCCGAAGGGGTGAAGCCGAAGACCGCGCCGAGGAACGCGATCTCCGCTTCCGCTGCCCGTCGGATCGCGCTGCCTCCGCGGAAGCCATGCGCCTCGCCCTCGAAGGCGAGGTAGGCGTGCGGGATGCCCCTCGCCGCGAGCGCCTCCACGATGGCCTCCGCCTGGCTGGGCGGCACCACCTTGTCGTCCAGGCCCTGGAGGACGAGGACCGGGCAGGAGATCCCATCGAGGTGGTGGATCGGCGATCGCTGCCGGTAGGTGTCGGCGGCCTCCGGATACGGCCCGATCAACCGGTCCAGGTAGCGCGACTCGAACTTGTGGGTATCGACCGCCATCGCGGCGAGGTCGCCGATGCCGAACTGGCTGATGCCGGCCGAGAAGGTGTCGCGGAAGGCCAGCGCGGCCAGCGTCGTGTAGCCCCCGGCGCTCCCCCCGGCGATCGCCAGCCGGTTCGGGTCCACGTCCCCGCGTGCCACGAGGAATCGTGCGGCAGCGACGGAGTCGTCCACATCGACCACGCCCCACGCTCCATCGAGGGTCTCGCGATACGTTCGGCCGTAACCGGTGCTGCCGCCGTAGTCGACGTCCACGACCGCGATCCCGCGCGTCGTCAGCAGCTGGATGTCCAGGTCCAGACCGCTCGAAGTGCCGGAGGTCGGGCCACCGTGGACGTAGACGACGAGTGGCGGGAGCTCCCCTTCCCGACCGATGTAGTGCGGATTGTGGGGCGGGTAGTACTGGGCGTGGGCGACTCGTCCGTCCGTCGATCCGAAGGCGATCGACTCGGGTACCGAGACATAACGCGGGTCCAGGGGGACGCTTCGCTCCCGGCGCAGGACCAGGTTGGGGGCCAGGGTCGCCGCGTCGAAGGTCACGACCGCAGCATCTTCGGTCGGTGAGGCGGCCACGGCGGCCACGCCGGTCGGACCGGCGACGAGGCCATCCAGCTCGGTGTACGCGAGCGGGATCAGCGTTGGGCGCTGTCCGGGGACCACGCGGAACAGTCGATCCGTCCCATCGCGACGCCCCACGGCCGCGATCGAACCGTCCGCCAGGAACCCGTACGACGACAAGCCGAGCACCCAGGCCGGATCGGCGAACTCAGCCTCCGTCGCGCACAGCGGCTCGAGCCTCGGGCCGTCCATGAGCCGATACAGGTTCCACCAGCCGGAGCGGTCACTCACGAAATGCAGGATCCCGCCCGGCGACCATTCGGGCTGGGCGATCGATTCCTCCGGGCCCCCGGCGGCGAGGTCGGCGCGGCCGACCGCACCCGCCTC
>Ga0183260_10003715_pt1 | contig 12279 bp, 12 predicted proteins | sample AntDrymUQ4972206_2_FD_129768 | JGI IMG/M metagenome (GOLD analysis project Ga0183260, IMG submission 129768) | Polar desert sand microbial communities from Dry Valleys, Antarctica - metaG UQ497 (22.06) (version 2) (version 2) | ecosystem: Environmental > Terrestrial > Soil > Desert | place...
CGGTCGAACCGACCTCTGGCGGGTTATCGCCGAGTTGGTGGCCGAGGGGACGACCCTGCTCCTCACCACTCAGTACCTCGAGGAGGCCGACCGGCTGGCCCATCGCATCGCCGTCGTCGACGGGGGCCGGGTCATCGCCCAGGGCACCTCCGCCGAGCTGAAGGCGTCGTTGGGGGCAACTGTGGTCGAGGTGGGCTTCGGCGAGGAGGGCGATGCGGTTCGGGCCCAGCCGATCGTCGCCCCCTTCTCCACCAATGAAGCGGGGAGGGACGGGACGATGGTGCGCATCGAGGTCTCCGACGGCCCGCGAGTACTGCGCCAGGTGCTGGCCGGCCTCGACGCCGAGGACCTGAGCCCGGTCTCGGTGGCCTTGCGCGAGCCCAGCCTCGACGACGTGTTCCTCAGCCTCACCGGCCACCACGCGGAGCGCGGAGCCGCCGACGGCGACGGCGCCTCGCCCCCCGAACCAGGAGTCGGACCGTGACCCTCGCCACCGACCCCGCCGGTTCGGCTCCCCAGACCCGGAGCCGGCTCAGCCGGGCCGTCGCCGACGCCAACGCGGTGGCCGGACGCAACCTGCTCACCATCGTCCGCCTGCCCCAGCTGCTGGTGTTCTCCACCATCCAGCCGGTGATCTTCGTGCTGCTGTTCCGTTACGCCTTCGGCGGGGCCATCCAGGGGAACCTCAATGTCGACTACGTCGACTACCTGATGCCGGGGATCTTCGCCCAGACAGTGGCCTTCGGGGCTATGAGCACGGGTATCGGCCTGGCCGACGACCTCCAGAAGGGGCTCATCGAGCGCTTCCGGTCGCTGCCCATGGCCCGCTCGGCCGTGCTCACCGGCCGCATCCTGGCCGACCTGGTGCGCAACGTGTTTGTCGTCATCCTCATGTGCATCGTGGGCTTCGCCGTCGGCTTCCGGATCCACACCAACGTCTTCGAGTTCATCGCCGGCCTCCTGGTGCTGCTGTTCTTCGGCTGCGCCCTGTCGGCCATGTTCGCCCTCATCGGCCTGTCGGTGCCCAATGCCGAGAGCGCCCAGGCGGCCGGCTTCCCCTTGCTGGCCCCGTTGGTGTTCGCCTCCTCGGCCTTCGTCCCCGTGGACACCATGCCCGGCTGGCTCCAGGCTTTCGCCGAATACCAGCCGGTGTCGGTGGTGATCGACGCAGTGCGGGCGTGCGCGCTCGGCACGGGGCCGGGCACCGACGGCCTGCCCCGGGGTCCCGACGCCCTGCCCCTGGTCCTGGGCGCCGTGGCCTGGACGATAGGCATCCTCGCCGTGTTCGGGCCTCTGGCCGTCCGCCGCTATCGCCGCGCCGCCTGAACTGATCGTTGCCGGAGGGGGGAATCCGCGTCGCCGTCATACCCCCTTCGTAGGCTTGGGCACATGGCCAAGGTACGGATGGTTCATCGGTGTCAGGACTGCGGGGCGGGCAGCGCCCAGTGGTCGGGGAAGTGCCCGGCGTGCGGGGCCTGGAACAGCCTGGTCGAGGAGGTCGAGACCTCCCGCGGTGCAGGTGCGGCTCGGGCGCGGGTGGCGACCGGTTCGGCGGGAGCGGGCGCCGGGGGTTCGGGCGGCCACGCGGCATGGGATTTCCCCGCCGCTCAGGCCGTGCCCATCGCCGAGGTGGTCTGCGACGGCTGGGCGCCACGGCCCACGGGCGTCGCCGAGCTCGACCGGGTGCTGGGCGGGGGCCTGGTGCCGGGGTCGGTCACCCTCGTGGGCGGAGAGCCCGGAGTGGGCAAGTCCACCCTGCTCCTGCAGACGCTGGCCTCGCTGGCGTCGACGGGCGCCCGCTGCCTGCTGGTCACCGCGGAGGAGTCGGCCGAGCAGGTGCGGCTGCGGGCCGAGCGCCTGGGAGTGGCCGGCGCCGGCGGGCTCTGGCTGGTGTCGGAGACCGAGCTGTCGAGGCTGATGGCCCTCATCGAGGAGGTGGAGCCGTCGCACGTGGTCATCGACTCCATCCAGACCACCTTCGACGCCGACCTCGACTCCGCCCCCGGGTCGGTGGCCCAGGTCCGCCACTGCGCCCACCGCCTGGTGCAGCTGGCCAAGCGCCGGGCCATGGTCATGGTGCTGGTCGGCCACGTCACCAAAGAGGGCAACCTGGCCGGTCCCCGGGTGCTCGAGCACACAGTCGACACCGTGCTGAGCTTCGAGGGCGACCGCCACCACGCCCTGCGCCTCCTCCGGGCCACCAAGCACCGGTTCGGTTCGACCGGCGAGCTGGGGCTGTTCGAGATGGCCGAGACGGGGTTGGTCGGTGTCCCCGACGCCGGGGCCTTCTTCCTCGCCGACCGCCGCGCCGGGGTGCCCGGCTCGGCCGTGGTTCCGGCCATGGAGGGTCGGCGGCCGCTGCTCGTGGAGGTCCAGGCGCTGGTGGCCACCACCCAACTGCCGTTCCCCCGCCGGTCGGCCGAGGGTGTCGACAACGGCCGACTGTCCCTCCTCCTGGCCGTGCTGGAGAAGCGTGCCGGCCTGGCCATCGCCAAGTCCGACGTGTACGCCTTGGCCGTCGGCGGGGTGAAGGTCTCCGAGCCCGCCGCCGACCTGGCCATCTGCCTGGCCGTGGCTTCGGCGCACGCCGATGTTCCCATTGCCGCCGATGTCATCGCCTGCGGTGAGGTGGGCCTGGGCGGTGAGCTTCGCCAGGTCGCCCAGCTCGACCGGCGGCTGGCCGAGGCCGCCCGGTTGGGCTTTCGTTCGGCAGTGCTGCCGACCTCTGCGCCCGAGCCCCCGCCCGGGATCACCGCCGTGCGGGCCGCCACCGTGGGCGAAGCCGTCGCCGCCCTGGGCCTGCGCGGCCCGTAGGGAAATCTGCGGAAAGGGGAATCGGGGGGAACACCACCAACTACCATTTCGGAGGTGCCCGCCCGCCGACATCTCGGGCTGATCGACGCACTCGCCACGGTGGCCCCCGGCCAACCGCTGCGAGAGGGGCTCGATCGCATCCTCCAGGCCAACATGGGCGCGCTGATCGTCGTGGGCGACGGGCCCGAGGTGCTGGCCATCTGCTCCGGCGGATTCCTCTTCGATGCCGAGTTCAGCCCCCAGCGGCTGTCAGAGCTGGCCAAGATGGACGGCGCCATCATCCTGGCTTCCGACGCCAGCCGCATCGCCCGGGCCAATGTCCACCTCGTGCCGAACCCGAGCGTGCCCACCTCCGAGACCGGCACCCGCCACCGCACCGCCGAGCGGGTGGCCCGCTCCCTCGAAGGGGTGGCGGTGATCTCGGTCTCCGAGGACATGGCGTCCATCGCCGTCTACTACGGCACCCACAAGCACCCCATCGAGGCCAGCCCCCGCCTGCTGGCTCGGGCCAACCAGGCACTGGCCACCCTCGAGCGCTACAAGAGCCGCCTCGACCACGTCTCGGGTTCGTTGGCCGCGCTCGAGGTCGAAGACCTGGTGACGGTGCGCGACGTGGTCACCGTCGTGCAGCGCATCGAGATGGTGCGCCGCATCGCCGAGGAGGTGCACGGCTACATCGTCGAGCTCGGCTCCGACGGCCGCCTCGTCCGCCTCCAGCTCGAGGAGCTGATGGGCGGCGTCGAGATCGACCGCCGGTCGGTCGTCAAGGACTACTTCCGTGAAGGCGACGGCTGGGGCCTCACCGAGTCCATCAACGCCTTGAGCGAGCTGAGCACCGATGAGATCCTCGATCTCAAGTCGGTGGCCGAGGTGCTGCACCTGCCCGGCGACCCCGCCGACCTCGACACCGGGCTCGAGCCGCGGGGCTACCGCCTTCTCGCCCGAGTGCCCCGCCTGTCGGAGACGATGATGGACCACATCGTCGGCCGCTTCGGTTCGCTGCACAAGATCCTGCGGGCGTCGATCGCCGACCTCGACGAGGTCGAGGGGGTGGGAGTGACCCGGGCCAAGGCCATCGAAGAGGCCCTGCGGCGCTTGGCCGAAACGAGCATCCTCGACCGCTACGGGTGAGAAAGGGCGGAATCTCCCGTCGGGCACCCGGGTGCTTCGCACCACGCCCGCCGGTGCTGGCGGGGCCGCTGCCCCACCCGCCGCAGCCAGAAGCTCCCCCGACAACCACTCAAGTTGTCGGCCTGGGACTTTCCTGTCACTCTAGGTAGGTCCCCTGTTGTATGTCCCCTGGGAGTGGTATGCCTTTCGACGTAGGCGACAAGGTCGTCTATCCGCATCACGGCGCAGCAGTGATCGAGCGGCGCGAGCGGCGCGATGCCTTCGGCACCGATCGGGAGTACCTGGTGCTGAAGCTCGCCTACGGCGATCTCACGCTGATGGTCCCGGCCGACAACACCGACGAAGTCGGTCTTCGTGAGGTCATCAACGACGAAGAGGTCGAGGAGGTGTTCGCCGTCCTCCGCAAGAAGGAGGCCCGGATGCCCACCAACTGGTCGCGTCGCTTCAAGAACCACGTCGAGAAGCTGAAGTCGGGTGACATCTACCAGGTCGCCGAGGTCGTGCGGAACCTGTCGATCAGGGAGAAGGACAAGGGCCTGTCGGCCGGCGAGAAGCGCATGCTCACCAAGGCCCGCCAGATCCTGGTGTCGGAGCTGACCTTCGCCATCGGGGTCGACGAGGAAGAGGCCGAGAGCAAGCTCGACGAGGCCCTCCTCTAGCAGCGTCGGTCTTGAACGTCCCCGGCGGCGCCCGGTGAACGAGCGCCGGTCCCGCCCGCCGCGGGGTTCCCGCCGCACGCCTCCTCCGGGTCGCGGATCGACACGGGGCACCGACTCCCGGCAAGGACCGGGCGGCGAGCAGGTCGAAGGACGCCAGGCCGTGGCCGAGTTGCTGGCGGCGGGGCGGCGGAAGGTGATCGACGTGTGGCTGGCCGCCGAGGCCGACCACAAGGCGGCGCCGGTGGTCGACCGCATCATCGACCTCGCCGCCGGCCGGGGCGTGCCCGTCCGACGGGTTGCCCCCGCCCGCCTGGCGGCCGAGGCCCGCACCGAGGCCCCCCAGGGGGTGCTGGCCCACGCCCTCCCGCTCCCCGATGTCGAGCTCGACGACTTGTGCCGCCCGAGAACCACCCCCGGTGCCGCCGGCTGGGCCGGGGGCGCCCAGCCCCCGTTCCTCCTGGCCGTCGACGGCGTCACCGACCCCCAGAATCTCGGGGCCCTGCTGCGCACGGCAGAGGGCGCCGGGGTCACCGGTGCCCTGCTGCCGCGCCACCGCGCCGCCCACGTGACCGCGACCGTCGCCAAGGCAGCCGCCGGGGCCGTTGAGCACGTCCCCATCGCCGTCGTGGCCGGGCTCCCGGCTGCTCTCGCCCGGGCCCGCGATCTCGGGCTGTGGGTCGTCGGCCTCGACCCCGGCGCCAACCAGAGCCTGTTCGACCTCACCCTGGCCGACCAGGGCGTGGTCGTGGTGCTCGGGGCGGAGGGTCGGGGCCTGTCGCGCCTGGTTCGGGACCGGTGCGACCTCCTGCTCGGCATCCCCCTCAAGGGCCGCCTGCCGTCACTCAACGTGTCAGCCGCCGGGGCCCTGGCTCTCTTCGAGATCAGCCGGCGGAGGTAGGGCCGTTGACAGGAGCTTTCGCGATGGTTACAAAGGTCTTCTTCGCTCTAGTCAAAGGGCACTTACCGTTCACCCACCAGTGCACCGTCGTTGCACCAGGGAGCGCTCATGTCGCACTATCTCGGTGCTGTCCACGTCGAGTTCAGCGATGACGATCTGGTGCTCCTGTTCCACCAGGGTCACCTCGAGGCCCTCGAGCTCCTGTTCGAGCGCTACCGCCGCTTCACCCGGGCCAAGGCCCGCGCCTACTTCCTCGTCGGCGCCGACCGCGACGACATCGAGCAGGAAGGCATGATCGGCTTGTTCAAGGCGGTGCGTGATTACCAGCCCGAGCGGGAGTCGTCGTTCCGGGCCTTCGCCGAGCTGTGCGTGACCCGCCAGATCATGACGGCCATCAAGTCAGCCACCCGCCGCAAGCACCAGCCGCTGAACCAGTACGTCTCCCTGAGCGGCTTCCGCGCCGCCGAGGGCCACGACGACCGCTCGGCCGACGACCTCCTCGACGACCACCAGGTGCCAGACCCCGCCGACGAGGTGGTGTCGTCGGAGCGCCTCCACGAGATGCGCACGTGCATGGCCGAGATGCTGTCGTGCCTCGAGATCGAGGTTCTCAACCTCTACCTGCAGGGGCGCTCGTACCACGACATCGGCGAGATGCTGGGCCGGCACGCCAAGTCGATCGACAACGCCCTGCAACGCATCAAGCGCAAGCTCGAGGCCCACCTCGCCGCCCGCGACGCCGAAGAGATGGCCCCCGCCGTCGCCTGACCGGCTGTTCCCGGGGGGGACGGGCTAGGAGCGGTCACGTGGCGCCGCCTGCAGGGCGCAGGCGGCGCCACCGCATCGCCCACCACGAGCCGGTGGTCGGATTCGAACCGACGACCTGGCGATTACAAGTCGCCTGCGCTACCGGACTGCGCCACACCGGCGGACGGGTCCGCCACGCGCCAAACTGTAGCCGTGAGTGGGGGATGCTTGACCTTGATGCCTGACGCGGGCAGTCTGCCGAACATGGGACTGTCGGATCGAGACCGTGCAATCCTCGATTTCGAGCGGTCGTGGCGGGTCACGTCGGGCACCGCCACCTCCCCGACCAAGGAGGCCGCCATCCGGTCCCAGCTCGATCTGTCGCCCACCCGGTACTACGAGTTGCTCCGCAACCTGTCGGCATCGGCCGATGCCGTCGCCTACGACCCGCTCGGCGTCCGCCGCCTGCGCAAGTCCCAGAGCCGTCGCCGGCGGGCGCGGTTGGAGGGGTGGCCCGCCAGTCAGCCGCCAGGCCGTTGAGTCAGCGCCCAGGTCCCGACGCGGCCATCGGAAACAGCTCGCGCGGCGTCATCCTGCTCGTCGTCGCCCTGATCCTCGGCGTCATCATCCTCAACAAGACCGACGCCGGCGGGTCGGGCCCGTCGGTCGAGGCGGACAGCCCGGTCACGACCGAAGCCAAGTCCGGTTCGGCCACGACGAGCAGCACCCGAGCCCCGCGTCAGCCGGCGGAGATCAAGGTGCTGGCCGCCAACGGCAGCGGCGTCGCCGGCCTCGGCTCGCGCACCGGCGACCGTCTCACCGCCGCCGGCTACAACTCCCTCGCTCCCACCAACACCGACACCGAGGTCGCCACCTCTGTGGTCGCCTTCACGCCCGGCTTCGACCTGGAGGCGTTCTACGTGGCCCTGGCCCTCGGCCTACCGCCGACCTCGGTCCTGACCCTCGAGGGCAACACTTCCGTCCCCGACACCAAGGGGGCCGACATCGTGGTCCTCGTCGGGCCCGACCTCGACGTCACCGCGCCGGCGGCGGGCGGCGCCACCACGCCCACGACCGTCTTCGGGGTCACCACCACTCTCGGCTGACCCTCCGCACTCTCGGCTGACCCTTCGGCGGCTTCGCTCCCCGTCACCTCACCCGGCGGGTCTCGGAACGCACCTCGATGGTGAGCGTCCCGCCGACTCTCGAGCCCCGGTCGTCACCCGCCGGGGCCAGGGTGAGGGCGAACTCCCCCAGGGTCACGGTGGCGGCCCGCTCGACCGCCCCGTCGGCCAGGTCGCGGGTGGCGGTGCCGTCGGTCGTCTCGGTGCCGTCCAGAGCCACCGCGTTGCCCCGCAGCGCGGCCGTGCTGGTGACCGGGAGCCGGGTCTGGGCGCGGGTGGAGGCGACCTTGCGCCCGTCGAGCAGCCCCAGCTCGACCAGGCGGCCGGTGCCGACGAGGCGGGCGTCGGCGTTGCCCGGCAGGCCGGAGGGCGCATCGATGGTCCAGCGCTCCCCGGGCGAAAGGGGTCGGTCGGGCGGCGCGCCGGGGGCTCCGGGAAGGATCTGGGGCAGGGCGTCGGGCCCCACTACCGACGGCGGCAGGCCTTCCACCGCTTCGACGCCGGCCAGTTGGGCGGCCCGGTCGAGCCGGACGACGAAGGTGCGATCCGGCATCTCCGACTGGCGCAGCCGCACTCGCACCCGCACCCCGTTGCCGTCGGCGCTCAGCACCGTGTGGTCGGCCCGCAGCATCACGTCGTCCTCCGAACGCTCGGGGGCGGCGTCGGCCAGCCGTGTCGTGGTCACCGAGTGGATGCGTACCTCGTACTGGTAGCTGGAGCCGACGGGAGGCCGGAACGACACCCGGACCTCGTCGCGGCTGCACGCGGTGAGAGACGAGCCCACGCCGGCGGCGGCCGCCAGCGCCACGAACAGCTTCCTCACGTGATGCACTCAGCCGACGCTAACGGTTGGGGTCGCCGGCGGGTACCGCCGGTGCCGGCGCTAGGGTCGACCCGTGGCGTCGCCGGGCGGTCATGAGCAGCTGGTGGCGACCCTTCGCGACGACCCCGGTCGGGGCGGGGTGTTCTGCGACTTCGACGGCACCCTGGCCGAGATCGTCGACGCCCCCGATGCGGCGCGGCCGGTGGAGGGTTCCGTCGACGCCTTCGCCGCCCTCACCCGCCTCTACGCCAAGGTGGCCGTCATCTCCGGCCGGCCGGCCGCCTTTCTCCAGGAGCACCTCGGCGACCACGGCCTGATTCTGGCCGGCCTCTACGGACTCGAGCGGGTGGAAGACGGCGAGGTGCACATCGCCGAGGAGGCCCGCCGCTGGCAATCGGTGGTGGAGGAGGTTGCGGCCCGGGCCCCCGACGAGGTGCCGGCGGGCGTGACCGTGGAACCCAAGGGCTTGACCGTGGCTCTCCACTTCCGCACGAGTCCCGGCGCCGCCGACGCCACCCGGACCTGGGTCGACGAGCAGGCGGCGGCCACCGGCCTCGTGGCCAACCCCGGGCGCCAGTCGTTCGAGTTGCGCCCGCCGGTGACCACGTCGAAAGGCACGGTGCTGGCCGGCCTGGCCGAGGGCCTGACCGCCGCCTGCTTCCTGGGCGACGACCACGGCGACCTCACCGCCTTCGACGCCCTCGACGACCTGGCCGCCGCCGGAGTCACCACCCTGCGGGTGGCGGTGCGCAGCCAGGAGTCGCCCGCCGAGCTCCTCGAGCGGGCCGACCTCGTGGTCGATGGCCCCACCGAGGTGGTGGCCCTCCTCCGCCGCCTCCTGCCCGACGAAGCTAACTCTCCGCCGCAACCCTGAGCTGGTCGTCGAGCCAGTCGCGGGGGCGGCGGGCCGTGGCCGCCCGGTGGAGAGCGGTGGCGTGGTCCTTCCTCTGCTCAGGTGACATGGTCAGCGCCGTTGCCAAGACGTCGGAGGTGCCGGCGATGTCGAAGGGGTTGACGGGCAGGGCCACGTCGCTCAGCTCCTCCCAGGCGCCGGCCTCGCGGCTCAGCACCAGGACACCGTCGCGTTCGTTGACGAGCACGCCTTCTTTGGCCACCAGGTTCAGCCCGTCGCGCACGGGATTCACCAGCAGCACGTCGTAGCGCCGCAGGGCGGCGACCGAGCGGGGGAAGTTGTCGGTGGTGTCCACGGTGATCGGCGTCCAGTCGGGGGTGGCCCAGGTGCGGTTCACGTGGCGGGCGAGGGTCTCCACCTCCTGGCGGTAGGAAAGGTACTCGGGAAGCCCCTCCCGGGAGGGGTAGATGAGCGCGGCGAAGACCACCCTTCCCCTCCATTCGGGATGAGTGCGAAGCAGGTCGTCGTAGGCCAGGAACCCCCGCAACAGGTTCTTCGACAGCTCGATCCGATCGACCCGCACGATGAGCTTGCGGTCCCCCAGCGCCTCGTCCAGCGCGACCACCTCGGCGGCGCAGTCGTCGGAGGCGGCGACGCGGCCGATGTCGTCGGGGTCGGGGGTCATGGGCGACACGAAGGTGGACGGCTTCATCCCCAGCACCGACGTGCAGCAGTCCTCGAAGTTGGTCGCCCACCGCCGGGCGTGGAACCCGCACGAGCTGTGGCTGCTCATCCCCACCAACAGCTCCTCGGCCACCTCGACGGGCAGCACCCGCAGCGCACCGGGTTCGCAGAAGGGAACGTGGGTGAAGTGCACCGCCCGCAGATCGGGCCGGTCCTGGGCCAGCCAGGTACCCACCAGGGCCAGGTGGTAGTCCTGCACGAGCACGATGGCCCCCTCGGGCGCCTCCTCGATTATGACCCTGGCGAAGGCGTGGTTCATGTCGCGGTAGGCGGCCCAGGCCTCCCTCCACCGCCGATCGAGCCGGGGGCGGCGGGGCAGGTCGTACAGCCCGTGGTGGACGAACCAGAGGGTGCCGTTGGACACCACGTCGTAGGCCATGCGGTACTGGTCGGGATCGATGGCCAGGAGGCGGATGCGGAAACCCTCCTCGTCGAGCACCCCTCCGGCCGCCGCCTCGCGGTCGGCCTCGCTGATGGCCGCCGCCACCCACAGGGCGTCGGCCTCGCGAGCCAACGGGCCCAGGCTCGACACCAGGCCCCCGGCGCCCCGGCGCGCCTGGAGACCGTCGGGCCCCTTCGAAAAAGACAGCGGCCCGCGGTTGGAAACAACGACGATCGGGAGGGCGTCCTCAGGGATGCGCCACCATAACGGACGTGACCTGCGACTCCGAACCCCGGGTGGTGGCTGCGCCCGACAAGTTCCGCGGCACGGCCACGGCCGTCGAGCTGGCCGCGACCATGTCCCGCGCCGCCCGATCGGCGGGCTGGAGCTGCGACGAGGCGCCCGTGGCCGACGGAGGCGAGGGGATACTCGAGGCCCTGGGCGGTGACCGGCGGGTGACCACGGTGCGAGGGCCGCTCGGCCAGCCGGTCGAGGCCGAGTGGCGGGAGACCGCCGACGACACCGCGGTCGTGGAGATGGCGCGGGCGTCGGGGCTCGACCAGGCCGGCGGCGCCGAGGAGAACGATCCCCTGCGGGCCAGCACCTACGGCACGGGCGAGCTCATCGCCGCCGCCATCGCCGGCGGCGCCCGGCGAGTCGTGGTGGGAATGGGCGGATCGGCGACAACCGACGGCGGGCTGGGCGCGGTGTCGGCCCTGCGGGCGGCCCGGCTCGTGCACTCCGGGGACTACAGCCGTCCCGGTGCTCACCGGGCGCCGGTGAAGTTGACAGTGGAGGTCGTCGTCGCCTGCGACGTGACCACGCGGTTCGTCGACGCCGCCGAGCGGTTCGCCCCCCAGAAGGGGGCCAGCGACGCCCAGGTGTCGCTGCTTCGTCGGCGGTTGGAGCGCCTGGCGCAGGTCTACGAGCGGGACTTCGGGATCGACGTGCGCGAGATCGTCGGCTCGGGGGCGGCGGGGGGCCTGGCCGGCGGGCTGGCCGCAGTTGGCGCCACCCTCGTGGGTGGCTTCGACCTGGTGGCCACCGAGCTCGACCTGGCGGCACGGATCTCCACGGCCGATCTGGTGATCACCGGGGAGGGACGCCTAGACGCCGAGACGTTCTCGGGCAAGGCCGTGGGTGGGGTGGCCGCCCTGGCCGCCGCCGAGGGGGTTCCCGTGCTCGTCGTGGCGGGCGAGGTCGACACCGACGCGGTGCCCGGCGACTGGGCCGACCCCGAGATCGCCGTTGTCTCGCTCGTCGACCGCTTCGGTGCCGAAGAGGCTATGGCCCGCACCACCGAGTGCGTGGCGACGGTTGTGGCCGAGTACCTGGCCACCCACCCCGATCAGCCCCGGGCACCCCGCTCAGAGGGCCGCTCGGGCCCTGGGGGTCGGTAGGCGGGCACCTCCACGATGGGAGGGCGCTCCGACCCGTCGACGGCCAGCGCCTCCCGGCCCGGCCGCACGAGCACTGCGGCACCGTCGGGCGCCAGGTCCACGCCCGCCAGGTGCACGCCGGCCCGGTCGAGGGCGGTGCGCATCACTGCCAGTGCCTGGGTCGCCAGCTCGTCCAGGGGCCGGTTGCGGTGGGTGCGAGTGCCCAGATCGACCTGGGCAAGGGCGTCGACTCCGAACCGGGCGCTGACGTCCACCAGCAGCCCCAGGTCGACGCCGTAGCCCTGGACGAAGGGCACCTGCTCGAGGACGGCCCGGCGGGCGGCGAACTCCCCGGCGAGCGGCTGCACCACCGCCGCCAGGTCGGGGAACAGCAGGGCGAGGAGGGGCCGGGCCACCAGCTCGGTGACGCGCCCGCCCGTGCCGGAGACGCCCTCGAGGGGCCGGTCGTAGAAACCCTTGACGAACCCGATGTCGGCATCGGCCAGGAGCGGGCCCAGGAGGCCGGAGACGAACGCCGTGTCGAACTCCCTCAAGTCGGCGTCACAGAACGCCAGGAGGTCGCCCCTGGACGCCGCGAGGGCCTTCCAGAGGGCTTCGCCCTTGCCCCCGCCGTCTCCGCACCCGGTCAGCACCTCGGCGGCGGCCACAACCGTGGCGCCGGCCTCGGCCGCCACCTCGGCGGTGGCGTCGACGGAGCCGTCGTC
>Ga0183260_10003716_pt1 | contig 12278 bp, 11 predicted proteins | sample AntDrymUQ4972206_2_FD_129768 | JGI IMG/M metagenome (GOLD analysis project Ga0183260, IMG submission 129768) | Polar desert sand microbial communities from Dry Valleys, Antarctica - metaG UQ497 (22.06) (version 2) (version 2) | ecosystem: Environmental > Terrestrial > Soil > Desert | place...
CACGATCACCTTCGGGTGCGACCAGTACGGGTCGTCGTCGGGAAGCGGCTCCACGCGGAAAACATCGAGCGTGGCGCCGCCAAGATGGCCGTCGTCGAGCAGAGCGAGCAGATCGGCGTCGACGATCGTCGCGCCGCGCCCGACGTTGATCACATGTGCTCCTTCGGGCAGCTTTGACAAACGCGCGCGGTCGAGCAGGTTCTCTGTGTCGCGTGTGAGCGGCAACGCGTTCACGAGAAAGTTCGATCCGGCCAGGAAAACATCGAGCTGTTCGACTCCGGCGAAAGACTCCATGCCCGCGAAGGTGCGTGGCGTGCGCGACCACACGCGCACCGGATAACCGTACATCGCAGCCGCCTCCGCTATCTTGCTACCGATCGCGCCTTTCACAGCTCGAGGTTGGGTTGCTCGACGGGGCTGCGTGGCGTCTACGACGGGAATCGAGATATCGCCGGTGGCGGTCCTTGCTAGTCATAAGGCGGCTTGTTGGAACCTCTAAAATGAAAACATGAAAAAGCCAAGCCCGAGCGAAGGTGAGTCGGCATCGAAGCTCATTTCGAAAAGAATCGCTGAACTCGCGGACTGGCGAGGAAAGACCCTAGGCAGAATGCGCAAGCTGATCAAGGAAGCAGACCCGGACGTGGTCGAGGAGTGGAAGTGGATGGGCACGCCGGTGTGGTCTCACAGCGGCATCATCTGCACTGGCGAGTCCTATAAGGATAAAGTGAAGCTTACGTTTGCCAAGGGCGCGTCTCTGAAGGATCCCGCCCATCTCTTCAACTCGAGTCTCGACGGAAACACACGCCGCGCGATCGACATCCACGAAACAGAAGAGGTTGACGCGTCCGCGTTCAAGGCGCTCGTTCGCCAAGCGATCGCCGTCAACAGCTCTGGCAAGTCAAAATCTTCGAAGAAGGGGAAGCTGTAACGGATTCTGTCCGTTAACTTTCCGTGGTGCGACATCGATGCGCAGCCAGCACGAACTGCCGGCTGCGCGCGGCAGCAGGCCTTTCTCGGCGCGCTTCCAGCCGTCCGCCGGCAGGGCATCGGGCGTCGCGGCGGCGGCAGCCGCGTCGCAACGGTAGTCGAAGGGGACGGGCTCCTGCGCGTGTGCGCTCCCCACCAGCACGGATAGCACTACCGCCGCCAGGGCTGCGACCCACTTCACGCAACGCTCCACTGTGATGCAGCGACGGCGGCTGGCCGGCCGAGGTATTGCCGCAGCGCCTCGAATCCTGCTTCATAAACATTGCGGCCAACCTGCTCAGTCAACTCGCGCTCGCGACCGGGCGGTGTCGCGAACGTCGACTCCCAGTGCCAGAACGTGCGATCGCGGTCAGTGACGCGCTTCAGGCGCACGGTGGCGACATAGCGAAACAGCGGGATCGTTGAATCGAGAATGCAGTACGTCGAGATCCAGTCGCGATCGGACAGCGTAAGCAACTGTTCGCGCAGTTGCGCTCCGTCCTTCAATCGGAAGTTGCGAACGCACCCGAGCTGATCTGGCAACAGTCCGTCTTCGATGTGACTTTCGGCGATAGCCGGATGCCATTGCACGTGCGAGTTGAAGTCGCGCAACACCGGCCACACGCGCTCGATTGGTTGGTCGATCACCGTCGACCGGGTGACGCGCTGTAACGACATGCGCTTTTATGCAGCGGCTTTCAGGAAGCGCTGCTTCAGCGCGTTAAACCCGCCCTGAAAAACGTCCTGGCCGATTAGCTGCGTCAGCTCGCGCTCACGGCCCGGTGCGCAGTCGAACTCTGCGCTCCATTCGGCGAAGGTGCGATTGCCGTCGGTGATCGGCGTCAGCTTCAACGTGGCGATGTAGTTATCGACGCCCATCGGTGACTCAAGAATCGAATACGTGCATTCGTACTCGAAGTCAGACAGCGTCAGCAGCTGCTCGCGGATCACACCGCCGTCGCGCGTACGGAAGTTGCGCACGCAGCCGACGCGATCCGACGGCATGCCCGCCTCGATCCTTGATTCGACAATCCCCGGGTGCCACGCCGGTAGTCCGTTGAAGTCGCGCACTTGTTGCCAGACCGAGTCGGCGGGTGCGTCGATGACACTCGACGTATAGACCCGGATCACTCGCCGCCGCCCTTGCTTCCGCTTGGCAGCGCGGTCTTGCTGATGCTCTGCGCGATCTGCCCGAGCTCGCCTCCCTGCACGCCGATTTCGCGCAGCAGTTGATCGACCAGCGGTGCCTGCGCGCGGAAGCGCAATGCACTGTTGACGACGCTGTCGGTCAAGCCCGCGCCCGTATCACCGTGGGCACGACCGTTCCCGCCGCCGAATCCATCGACGTGCAGGATCTTGATCCCTTCGATGCGCTCCATCGGCTTGACGCTCTCGCGGATGATGCCTTCCATCTTGTCGATCAGCCGCAGGCGCAGCTGCGACGTGCGCGCGTCGGGCGTCAGCATGTTGTGCGTTTCGTTCATCAGACGCGCACCTTCGGCTTCGATCTCATGCCGAATCCTCAATGCCATCGTGCGGATCTGATCGGAATCGGCCTCGGCCTGAGCTTGCGCACGCAACGCGTGCCCGCGATCGGCTGAAGCCATCTTCTCCGCTTCAGCAGACATCGTCAGCCGAATGCCTTCGCGCTGCGCTTCCTTCGATGCTTCGATCAGGTCGATCTGCTTGCGGCGCTCTGCCATCTCGGTCTCGCGCGCGGTAAACACGCGCTCCTCTTCGGTGACGGCCTTCGCGCGAGCCTGATCGGCAGCGGCGCGCGCTTCGCTCTCGGCCTTGCTCTGTTGCGAGACTGCAATCGACCGCTGCTGTTCCGCCAGCTCCACGGTCTGCCGCCGCTGGATCTCGCGCGCCTGCAGGCCCATTTCCTTGGTGATGCGCTCCTCCTCGAGCACGCGGTCGGTCGTGAGGCGCGCCATCTCGATCGCTTCGCGCGCGGAGATCTGTGACGTCTCGACCTCGCGCTCGCTGGTCGACCGTTCGCGTGCAAGTTCGGTGCGCTGCTGAGCTCTTGCGACTTCTACTTCGCGCTCCTGAGTCAGGCGGGCGTATTCGGCTTCACGATCGATGTCGAGCGACAATTTTTCCGCTTCGAGATTCTTGCTGCGGATCGAGATCATCGTGTCCTGCTCAACATCGTTACGCTGCTTCTTGCGGCGCTCGATCGTCTCGGTCAGGCGCGTTAAGCCTTCCGCGTCAAATGCATTGCTCGGATTGAAGTACTCCATCGCCGTTTGATCGAGCTGCGTCAGTGAAGCGGCTTCGAGCTCAAGCCCGTTTTTCAGCAGGTCTTCGGCGACCACCTGGCGCACGCGCTTGACGTAATCGCCGCGCCGCTCGTGCAGTTCCTCCATGGTCATCTCGGCAGCTGCGGTGCGAAGCGCGTCGACGAACTTGCCCTCGAGCAATTCCTTGAGCCGCTCGGGCTCGAGCGTTCGCATGCCCAGCGTCTGCGCGGCATCGGCGACGGCATTGGCTTCCGCGCGCACGCGTACGTAGAACTCGGAGATCACATCCACACGCATCCGGTCCTTGGTGATCAGCGCCTTGTCACGTCCGCGCGCAACCTCGAGTCGCAGCGTATTCATGTTGACCGGTATCACGTCGTGCACGATTGGCAGCACGAACGCGCCACCGCCAAGCACGACTTTCTGCCCGCCGAGGCCGGTGCGCACGAATGCGCGCTCCTTTGAGGAGCGCAGATACAGCCAGTGAAACAACCACACGATCACCGCGACGACGATCGCAACGGTGACCAGGCTGAGGATGAAGATGCCGAAATCGGATCCACTCATGACGTACTCCCTTGAATAAGCTCTGCAAAACTACTGCGCGCCCCGATCTTGCGCCTCCGGTGCTCAACGTAGCTCACGTACGCCTCCGCTCCTCGGCGCAACCTCGGGGCTGCTCGCTACGTTTTTCAGAGCTTCTTGGTTAACCTTGATTCCGACGAACCGTTTCGTCTGCTCCGTCAGCGCAATTTCAGTCGGTAGCCGCTCCATGCTGGATGCACCGTAAAAGCCGTCGCACTGCGTGCACCGCTGAAGAATGGTCTGCGCATCCTCAGGCGTCGCAATCGGGCCGCCGTGACACAAGACGATCACGTTGGGGTTGACCTCGCGCGCTGCCGCAGACCATGCGTCGATGCGCGGTATGCAGTCTTCCAGCTTCAGCGCAGTGGACGCTCCGATGGCACCGCCCGTCGTCAATCCAAGATGGCACACGACGATGTCGGCGCCTGCGCGCGTCATCTCGCGTGCATCGCTCTCTGAAAAAACATACGGCGTCGTCAGCAGCTCAAGGGCGCGCGCCGCGCGAATCATGTCGACCTCGAGCGCGTAACCCATGCCTGTTTCTTCGAGATTGGCGCGAAACGTGCCGTCGATCAGCCCGACGCTCGGGAAGTTCTGCACGCCCGAAAATCCAAGGTCGGCAAGCTGACGCAGAAAGTGCGGCACCAACATGAACGGGTCGGTGCCGTTGACGCCGGCGAGCACAGGCGTATTGCGCACCACAGGCAACACTTCGCGCGCCATCTCGACCACGATGTCGTTGGCATTTCCGTAGGCGAGCAGGCCGGCGAGCGAGCCGCGGCCCGCCATTCGGTAGCGTCCCGAGTTGTAGATCACGATCAGGTCGATGCCGCCCGCCTCTTCGCACTTTGCAGATAGGCCGGTGCCGGCGCCGCCTCCGACGATGGGCTCGCCTCGCGCAATCTTGGCGTGCAGGCGTTTAAGTATTTCGTTACGGGCGATACGCGGCATAGATTGGTTGTCGGTTTCTTGTTGTTGTCAGTGTGGTCAGTGCACTGCACTGCGGGGCAAGGCCGCGCCCTCGGCGCAGACCTCGTGAAAATGCTTGACCAGAAGATCGGCGAAGGCCGGATCGTTCAGATGCAACGGGCTGCGGATCAGGGTTCGCCGGGGACCGCGACGGAAGTTCGACTCGATCGCGGTGAACAGCGCCTTGTCTGCCGCCGGATCCCAGAACGTCTTGCCCGGCGCGTCCAGCGACGACACACCGCCTTCGGGGATGATGAAGCGCACTGGGCCTTCCATGCGATTCAGTTTGGCGGCGATGAATTCGCCGATTGCCTTGCATTCGTCGGCGGTGGTGCGCATCAACGTGACGTTTGCGTTGTGCTTGACCAGGTTGCGGCCCTTGAACTTCGGCGGCACTGTGTCGAACGCCCAGAAGTTCGCCATGTCCAGCGCTCCGCATGAACCGACATAGGGAATCGGGCGACGCGCGAATGCATCGAATCGCTCCGGTCCCGCACTCAGCACGCCACCGACGATCTCGTCACAAACTTCGGTCGTCGAGATGTCGAGCACGCCGGCGAGCACGCCCGAGTCCACAAGCTTTTCCATCGATTGGCCGCCGGTACCGGTTGCGTGAAACACCAAACAATCGAATTCGTTTTGCAGCTGCTTGGTCACCGCCTGCACGCATGGTGTGGTGACACCGAACATCGTCAGCCCGATTGCCGGCTTGCTGTCAGACGAGGGCGTGCGCGTGTAAGCCAGCATGCCGGCCAGCGCGTGCGCGGCGTTCGCTAATACTTTTTCGCTGATGCGATTGATGCCCGAAACATCGGTTACCGAATACATCATGCAGATGTCGCTCGGCCCGACATAAGGGCGCACGTCACTCGAAGCGACGGAAGAGACCATCAGCTTGGGCATGCCGATCGGCAGTGCGCGCATTGCCTGTGTCGCCAACGCAGTTCCGCCGGAACCGCCGGCCGACACGATGCCACCGAGGTCGCGTCGGCCCAGTAGAAATCGTTCGAATGCCAGCGCCATGTTGCTGACCGACGATCCACGATCGCCCGTGAACACTGCTTTTTCGCCGTCCGGATGGTGACGCGCCACCTCGCGTGGATGCACGTTCGCCGTTGATGTGGCGCCCGAGGTCGAAAGGTCGACCGTTACCGTGCGCAATCCCAGCTTGTCGATGCATTGCTTCAGGAAGAACAGCTCGCGCCCCTTGGTGTCAAAGGTGCCGACGATGTACGCCGCGCGCTGTGCATTGCTTGCCACCGGAAACTCGAAGACACGAGCGCTGCGCGCGTTTGACGATGAGTCGGTTGCGGTTTCGACTGCCGGCTCTGTCCCTTTGGTGTCCTGCAGCGATGCGCGCACAGCGCGGTCATGCAGCGGGGCGTCCGGCTGCATCGAATTCCAGCGCGTAAAGCTGCGCACGGTTTGCGTCGGCGTTGAGGCGGGCAACGCATCTCCATGCGCGCGTTTGACGGTAAACACGCGCGATGGCTCGTCTTCATCACTGATCGCCGGCGCTTCTGCTTTCGGTTCCTCTGAAGCGGCATGCACGCCGAGCAATCGTTGCTGCAACTCCGTGTCTGCCGCCAGCTCGCTGGCTGACATCTGGCGCGCGATGCGTCCATTGACCATCACCGCGATTCGATCGGCCGCGTCGACTGCAACGCCGATGTTCTGTTCGATTAGCAACACCGCGATGCCGGCCACCTCGGAAGTCGTGTGTGCGAGCTGTTTCAGCGTTGCGGTGACCTGCTCGACGATCACCGGGGCCAGCCCTTCGGTCGGCTCGTCCATCACGAGCACGCGCGGGTTGAACAGCAGCGCGCGGCCGATCGCCAGCATTTGTTGCTCGCCGCCCGACAGTTCGGCGCCGCCGTGGCCACGTCGATCGGCCAGGCGCGGGAACAGCGAGTAGACGCGCTCGACCGTCCACGCGCCCTGACGTGCACTCTTCGCTGCCAGCCGCAGATGCTCGTCGACTGAAAGCGACGGCCAGACGCGCCGGCCTTGCGGCACATAGCCGATGCCGAGCTCGGTGATCACGTTGGGCGAGAGGCCAAGAATTTCGCGCCCTGCGAGTTTCACGCTGCCACGCGCCGGAACCAGGCCGGTGATCGCATTGCACAGCGTCGTCTTCCCCATGCCGTTGCGCCCGACCACACCGAGGACGCCGGAGTGCAGCGTGAGTGAGACATCTTGCAGCGCATGCGCGCGACCGTAATAGACGTCGAGATTGCGCACTTCGAGCGCAGGTGCCTGCGGCGACATGCCGGAGCCCATCGCCTCAGTGGACATGCGCAGCTCCGGCATGTCCCTTTTCGCCCATGTAGATCGCGTGCACTTCCGCGTCGTCCTGAATCTCCTGCGGCGAGCCGTGCTTCAGAACGCGCCCGTTGTGCATCACCGTGACGCGCTCGGCCACGCCGAGCGCGATATCGAGGTCGTGCTCGATCAGCACGAAGCCTAGATGGCGCGGCAATGCTCTCAAGAGTGCGACGAGCTCGCGCCGCTCGGCGGGCGACAATCCGGCCGCCGGCTCATCGAACAGAATCAGTCTCGGCGCGCCGGCCAGTGCCATGCCAACTTCGAGCTGCCGTTGCTGACCGTGCGATAGCGAGGCGACCGGTGTATCGCCGACAACATCGAGACGTACCTGATGCAGCAGTGCTTCGGCCGCGATCACGCTCGGGTCCGATTGTTGCGGGCGACGCATGTTGAAGCGGCCGCGCGTACCGCCGCGAACCGCAAGAAAGAGGTTGTCTCGCACCGACAGTTCGCGAAACAGCAGCGACGATTGATACGTGCGCCGCAAGCCACGCCGAATACGCTCGTGCGGCGGCAGATGAGTCACGTCCTCACCGAAAAAATGAACCGAACCGCCTGTGGGAGGAAAGTCGCCGGTGATTGCGTTGAATAGCGTGGTCTTGCCCGCGCCGTTCGCACCGAGAATCGCGCGCCGTTCGCCGGCCGGAACCGAAAACGTGATGTCGTCGATCGCACGCAGCGCACCGAACTGGCGCGTGACGCCATCGAGCACGAGCGCGTTGCCCGACATCGCGGCTGAGTGCACGCGGGTCGTGGCAGGCAGTTCGATCACGGCAGCCATACGTTATGGGCGTTGGCGAGCCGGGCTTTGACGCCCGGCTCTCAGCACCTTCTCTTACGGGCAGTCGGGCACGTCGCGCGTGCCCATCTTGAAGTCGGCCGGTTTCTGGCCGAAGGTCTGCGTGACGTTGTCGGTCTTGCCTACGACCTTGTTGTACAGCCCGCCCTTTTCATCCTTCGCCACCTCAGTAATAAACGTGGTGCCGATGGCCTGGCGGTTTTCATCGAGCTTGATGTCGCCGACCGGTGTCTTCAGCGTCATCTTTGCCAGCGTGTCGCGATATTTTTTCTGCCCGTCGCTCAGGTCACCCTTGACCGCTTCGAGCCCGTCGAGCGCGGCCTTCATGTTGATGTAGTAGGCGACCGCAAACAGGCCCGGACTTGGATAACCGTCCGGGAAGTTCTTCTTGTAGCTCGCAACGAAGGCCTTGTATTCGGGCGTGTCGATCGCGTCAGCGTTGGGACCGGCGGACAACGTGCCGACTAGAGAATCCCGCCGCTTGCCGCGGTAATTCAGAACGTCCTGGCTCACCGTGATCGAGCCGCCGATCATCGGCTTGTCGCCGCCGGCCGCTTCATATTGATTAAGGAAGTTCACTGCATCGGCACCGCCGAGCACAACAACGAGCGCGTCAACATCTTTCGGAACACGTGCGATGACCGATGAGTAATCCTTGCCACCCAGCGGCACCCAAGCCTTCAGTGGGACCTTGCCACCCGCCGCGCAGTATTCAGTCATAAATCCTTGCACTTGTGAGTATGGGAACGAGTAGTCCTCGGCAATGACCATCACTTTCTTGTAGCCGCGCTTCATCGCTTCTTTGCCGAGCCCGGCCATCCATTGGCCGCCATCGGTGTTGAAGCGGAAAAAGTTCGGTGACGGGCTGGTCAACGTCGTCGCTTGTGCGCCTGATGAGCCGTTGATGAATGTCACTTGCGGCTGCGTCTTTGAATAATCCTTGACCGCAATGCCTTCACCGCCCGACAGCGGGCCGACCAGGATGTCGACCTTGTCCTGCTCGACAAGCTTGCGTGCTGAATTCACTGCCACGTCAGGCTTCGCATCGGACGACGCTTTGATCATTTCAATCTTGCGCCCCGCCACTGTGCCGCCACGCTCGCGAATCGCAAGCTCTGCGCCGCGCATGCCGTCGGCGCCGCCGGCAGCGAACGGTCCCTCAAGTGTTGCCAGCACGCCGATCTTGACCGGCCCGGTCGACTGCGACCATGCGGTCGTGGCGAATGCGCCGACTACCGCACTGGCCATCAGCGTTTGCATCAAAATTCTCTTCTTCATTACGTGTCTCCTGGTTGCTAATGACGGCTCGTCGGCCGCGATGGGGTAGAAACGGAACTTGATCGAGCGATGCCCGCTCGCGATTGCGCTAGGCGCGCACGCGCGAACGACCACAGGCCGAGCAGCCCGTCAGGTGAAAAGAGAACAATGGCGAGAAACACTCCGCCGATCACAAGATTGAATCGTTCGCGGTCGATGACGTCGATCGCGAAGGTTTGCAGCAACACAAAAATCAGCGCGCCGAGGAAGGGGCCGATCGGATGGCGCATGCCGCCGAGCACGGCGATCACCAGAATGTTGATCAGCCACGATGTTCCAACCGAGCCGGGCGTGATCAGGCCGTTGTACCAAACGAAGAGCACACCACCGATGGCCGCGATGACGCCGGCAACGACGTAAGCCGCCACTCGGTGCGCGACGACGTTGAAGCCGAGCGATTCCATGCGCCGCGGGTTCTCGCGAATGCCCTGCAGCGCGATGCCAAACGGCGAACGCACGATGTATGAAATGAACGCGTAGCTCGCGAGCGCACAAGCGAGCGTGAGGAAATAGATCGGAAGCGGATCGCGCCAGTTGATGCCGAACACGGTCGGCGGATAAACTTTGTGCAACCCCTGCCAGCCGTTAAACAAGCTGTAGTTCTGCAGCACGAGATAAAAGAAGGCCACGCCGATCGCGAGCGTGATCATGATCGTGTAGATGCCTTCGGTTCGCACCGAGAGCCACGCGATGCCCGCTGCACACACCGTGGCGATCAACACTGCACACGGCACGACTAACCACCATGGCCAGTTGAGGCTGATCTCGGTGCCGCTGCTCGAGCCGAGGATGGCGACCGCATAACCGGCGATGCCAGCAACCGTCATTTGCGCCAGCGAGACCATGCCGCCATACCCGCCGAGAAAGGTAAGCGACAACGCGATTAGCCCAAGCGCGAGAGCCTGCGCGCCGATCTGAAATGTGATGAACGGCGATACGACAAGAGGAAAAATAACCAGGCCAGCGAGAACGGCAAGCTGCCAAGCTGAAATTCCGTCGATCCACCTTTGCAGTGCCAGCGGCCAGCCGTCTCTGGTGCGGACGCGCTCCGGTGAACTTGCAACGAGCTGCATGCGCCCAGGCAATGCCACCGCCGGCGCTACCGCACCCGTCGCCATCGCGCGACGCCACTTCGCGGCACTCATGCGGGGCTTCCCATCGCTTTACCCGCGTGGGTCATGCGGGGCTTCCCATCGTTTCCCCCGCGCGGGTCATGCGGGTCTTCCCATCAGTCCGCGCGGGCGGAATGCCAGAACCGCCACCAGGATGACAAACGTGAATACAACGCTGTACGTCGGTGCGTAAGCAAGGCCAAACGTTTCTGCGAGACCGAGCATCGCCGCGCCGATCGCGGCGCCGGCGACGCTTCCCATACCGCCAACGATGACGACGATCAGCGACGCGAGCAGAAAGCGCGTGTCTTCGCCCGGCACCATCGACAGCTCGACCGCGCCGATGACGCCGCCGAGCCCGGCCAAGCCAGCGCCGATCGCAAACGTGACTGCAAACACCAGATTCACATTGACGCCCGACGCCGCCAGCATCGCGCGGTCATCGACGCCGGCGCGAATCATCATCCCAACTCGTGTGCGGTTCAGAAACAGCCACAGCGCGACGCCGATCGCCACGCCCAGCACCAGCAGGCTCATGCGATAGGCGGAGTAAGCGTTGATGATCGGAATGCCGCGAATCGGACCTTTCAACCACGCGGGCGCTTCCATCTGATGCACTTCCGCGGTGAAACCCCACAGCAACAGATCGGCGATCAAAATTGATAAGCCGATCGTGACCATCGTCTGCCGCAGATCCTGGCCCTGCATGTGGCGCAGGATCACCGTCTGAATCAGCAGGCCCACGACCGCGGCGGTCAAGAATCCGGCCACCAGTGCCAAGACCCACCAACCTGTTTTCTCGGCGACGATGAACCCCACATATCCACCGAGCAGATACAGCGAGCCATGCGCGAGGTTCACATTGCGCATCAACCCGAAGACCAGCGTGAAACCGCTCGCGACGATGAAGTACAGCGATGCGAGCGTCAGCCCGTTGAGGACCGTCAGCAGAAACAGTCGCGCGTTATGCGTCAGGCCCCAGATGGAAAAGGCGAGCAGGACCAGCGCGAGTGCGCTCCAGCCGATGATGTTTCTTGTTCGATGCATCAAGCCGTAGCGGGTGAGTACGAGGGCGTGTAAGCAGGCGTTCGCGCTGACCGACTGGAGGCAAAGTTATTGGAGACGTCGGGCGCCTTGTGAAATACGCCGTCCTTCATGATCGCAAGCAAGCGCTTCTTGTCGAGCAGTATCGAAAGATCAGCAAGCGGATCACCATCCACTAGCAGCAGATCGGCTAAATAACCTTCCTTCACCTCGCCAAGCTCGTTGCCCATTAACATGATCTGCCCGCCGAAGCGTGTCGCAGACAGCAATGCTTCCATCGCAGTCATGCCGCAGTGCTTGACGAAGTACTGCAAGTCCATTGCATTCGTGCCGTGCGGCGCCCACGCGAATCCGTAGTCGCCGCCGGGCAATACGCGGATTCCGCGCTTATGCATCGCTTTCATCGATTCCACTGCAGCGGCGAGCTCTTCTTCGTAGCCGATTTCGCGAGCGCGGGCCGGCGTGTAGCCCCACTCTTCACCTTCGTACAGAAGTTTGAATAGCACCGACAGGCCGGGTGCGACAAAGACTTTGTTCTTGTTCGCTTCGAGCAGATCGAGCGCTTCATTGTCGGTAAAGCTGGCGTGATAAATCACTGCGCAGCCAAGCCGCACCGCCTGCTTGATCGAATCGGCGCTGCGCGCATGCACTGCGACCCGCTTGCCGCGCAACTTGGCTTCCTCCACCGCGACCTTGACTTCCGCATCAGTCATCCACGTAGTCTTGGCGTTTGCATGCGGCACCAGGTTGTCGCCGGACAAATTCAGCTTGATCGAGTCGACGCCGTATTTAAGGAACATGCGGCAGATGCCGCGCATGTCTTCCGGTCCATTGCAGTTCACCGAAAAACTGAACTCGGGAAATGGCAGATGCGGCAGCGTCTCGTCGCCGAGCCCGCCCGGCACGGTGATCTCC
>Ga0183260_10003717_pt1 | contig 12275 bp, 13 predicted proteins | sample AntDrymUQ4972206_2_FD_129768 | JGI IMG/M metagenome (GOLD analysis project Ga0183260, IMG submission 129768) | Polar desert sand microbial communities from Dry Valleys, Antarctica - metaG UQ497 (22.06) (version 2) (version 2) | ecosystem: Environmental > Terrestrial > Soil > Desert | place...
ACCCCGTTTGAGCTCGCGAACTGCACGAACCCACGCGAGATCGATGGCTGGCCGAAGGCGACGCCGTCCGGATTGCCCGCCGCCTCAGTGAACTCCGAGCCCGTGATGGGCTTGGCGTCGCTCAGCCGCAGGACGAGCTGGTCGCCGTTGTCACGTGTGACGTAGGCGTCTGGGCCCGTGACGATGGCGGTGGTGCGGCTGAAGCCGGTCGTGCCGGGCGTGAGCGCGGTTGAGCTGAGCGTCCCCGACCGGGTGAGGTCGCCGGCGCTCAGCATGAACAGGTTCTCGCCCGTCGTCACCACGATCTTGCTGCCCTCGCTGAACCCGGCGCCGATGGAGCGCTGGTCGACCGCGAGCGCGGGCGCCGGGGCACCGCCCAGAACCTCACTGCTCGCCGTGACGGCGAGCCGGCCGCGGTCACCGCCCGTGCCCTGCACGAGCCGGTGCGCGACCGTGGTAGCGCCTGCGGCGGCGGCCACGAAGATTGCCCCGGCCTGGCTGGCTCCGCTCATCGGGGCACCGGGCGTGAAACCGATGGGCGCCACTGGCACCGACGGGGTCTGCGCGTCACCGGCGAGGGCGTCGGAGACCGGCCCGGCGCTCAGGTTATTGACCGCGAAGGTGCGGACGCGGTCGTCGGTGGTCCCCACGGCGATGAAGGGCCGTGGGTTGCCCGACGATGGATCGGCGAGGAACACGAGGGTCGGACTCGCCAGCGGCGTGGCGTTGACGTCGCCGGTGCTCGTCGCCGGGTTGACGATCGACGCGTCGCTGTTGGCGTTGCTGGTAATGGCGATGCGGAAGAGCCGCTGGTCCGCTCCGTTCGTCGCCACGAAGAACAGGATCCGGTTGCCGGCCTCATTCGCCGCCGTGCCGGGATCATCGACGGCCGGCCCGGTGGCGACCGCCGAGCTCGAGATCGTGAACCCGTCCGTGCCCGGCACGGCGACGTCCTTGACCAGTTGCCCAGTGTTCTCGTTGACCTGCGCGATCGCGATGTCGTTCACCGTCAGGGCGCCGTCGGCCCCGCGTGAGTTGTCGTCGTTGTAGACGGCGTAGACCTGCGTCAGGCCGTCGCCGACGGCGACGGAGACATCGGCCGGGGTGACGCTGCCGCCCGCGCCGGTCCACGTGTCGGCGTCATCAACGCCGTCGTCGAGCAGCACGCCTGCCTCCGGGCCGACCGGCGCGCCGCTGGACAGGCGCTGCAGATGCAGGTTGCCGGCGCCCGCGCCCGCGCCTTCCGTGCCGTAGATGAGCTCCTGGACTCCGGGAACGCCGGTCGAGTTGATGATCGAAGTCTGGACGTTGACCTCGGACTCGCCCGTCTTGGCGTAGAGGAAGGGTACGGGCGGCGCGCCCTCGTCCTGCGGCTGAAGGCCGGAGCGGCCGTTGTCACCGCCGAAGAACGCCCAGTGGACGCCGAACGCGCTGCTCGCCGGCACCATCAGGGCGCCGAGTGTGAGGCCCGCGGCCAGCAGGCCGCGCGCAAAGTTCCTGGGCAACCGGACTCCTCGTGAAGGAACGACGGACGTGATGTTTTACGTCATCGCTCCTCCGAAGGTTCGACGCCGCTGGCTACATGGCGCGCCGGGCGCTCTGCCTGCTCCTCCGTCATCGCGGTGGGATGACGTCGCTACCCCCGCTAGGGCCCCCGCGCGAAGCCGGGGACCCACACGCTCGCCCAGCGGCTGGAGCTGTAGGCCTCGAGTGGTTGACGCGATCCGGACCATTAGCAAGTACTTCGAACTCAACAGCTTCACTCCGGAATCCTCATCGCATCAACGAAGCCGCTGACGCTCAGGCTCGATCTGCTCGATCTAGGACACGTAGGCCTTCCGCACCATGGCGGCCGTCCAGCGTTTCGTACCGTGGGCTGGGGGGACACCCTTGCTGTTCAGGGCCTCGGCGATCTCGGCGAGGGACTTTCCTTTCGCGAGCAGTGTTCGGATCCGCGTCCGCCATCCATAGTCCAGGTTGTTGCACCAGATGTGGGACAGCCGGACGTTCTTGGGGACGAGGTGCCCGCCGGCCGACTTGAGGATCGGGTAGTGGTCGGGCGAGGGCGCCCACTTCGTGCGCTGCGGCGTGACCGGATCGAACGCACCGCGCCCCTTGTGGTGGTAGCACTGCGGCATCTCGCACTTCAGGGCGAGGAGCTGGCCGCGCTCGGCCATCTGCACGAGAACACCCTTCGCACCCAGCGCGCGTAGCTGGTCAGCGACCGAGCTATCCGCGCCGCCGCCGCCAGAATCGTCCTCGAGCACGCGCCAGACAGGCTGCCAGTAGACGCCGGTGGCTTCCATCGCCACGTGCGTGACGCGATGCGCGGCCAGCCAGTCGCGCAAACGCCATCAGACCCGCCACCGTGGTCGCGAACTCCGCCAGATGCGGCTCGCGCTGCCCGTCAGCGCCGGGCACCCTGACGCACGCGGTCACCTGCGCCTTGTGCACATCGAGCGCACCAACGCGCTCAAAGATCGTCTCCGTCGCTCCTCCCCCATCGACGGTGTCGCCCGCAAAAGCCTTTAAACAGACGAGTCTGATGGGCGCGCTCGCAGCGGCAGTCCGGGGATCCGGGGGAAGCTCCCACGCCAAACTAGACACGGGCACACGGGCACCAAAGGCAAAACGGCGTCAACCCCGCGATCCTCGCCCATTTCACCCGCCCGCGGGAGCCCTCCGGACAGGAAAACTAGACCGGAATCGGCGCCGAGGGCGGATCGGAGATCTTTAGTCGCCGTACTATCCGCCATTCCCGCCACATGACAGTCAGCTAGCCCTACTCCGATAGGTTAGCGACGGATGAACGCAGGCCTACCCGATTCCGTGACAGACCGCGAAGCGCAGGTCCTCGAGGAGATCGAGCGCCGACGCGCTGACCTCGTGAGTCTGGCGAGCGACTTGATCGCCTTCGACACGACCGCAAGAGATGTTGGGGATCCGCCCAGGGATGAGGCGGCGCTTCAGCGCTACTTAGCTGACCGCCTGACGTCCGCCGGCGCGGAAACCGACCTTTGGGAACCAGAGCCATCGGAGCTGGTCGGGAGTCCGCTCGTGCCCGAGGGGCTCGAGTTCGACGGGCGCCCTCAGCTGATGGCTCGGATCCCTGGAGGCGGTGGTGGCCGCAGCCTGCTTTTGAACGGGCATATCGATGTCGTGTCGGTCGAGCCGCGTGATCGCTGGAGTAGCGATCCGTTCTCCGCCGACCTCCGAGACGGGCGCCTTTATGGGCGCGGCGCAGCCGACATGAAGGGTGGGATTGCCGCGATGGTCTTCGCGGCGGAGGTGCTCAGCGAGCTCGGAATCAGTCTCGCGGGAGATCTGATTGTTTGCACAGTGACCGACGAGGAGTCGACCGGGGCGGGGGGAGTTGCCGCCGTGGCACATGGCGTGGGTGCTGACGCAGGGATCGTGGCTGAGCCGTCAGACTTCCACGCTTGGGTGGCGTGCCGCGGCAGCCTGCTGCCTACCATCGTGGTGCCCGGCCGACCGGGGCACGCCGGCCGCCCTCAGCCGGACTGGCAGGAAGGCGGAGCGGTCAACGCGATCGATAAGGCGCTCGACGTCGCCGGTGCCCTGCGCCGCTTGCGGAACAGCTGGCGGGAGCGAGAGGACCAGCGCCACCCGTTCCTTGCGCCGGGCCATATTGTCCCGACTGTGGTGTCGGGCGGCGAGTGGATCGTGAGCTATCCCGCCTCGTGCAGGCTTGTGTACCACGTGGCGTATCTTCCCGCCCAAGCGGACGCCGCCGGGTGGGGCTCAGCGGTGAAGTGCGAGATAATGGATGCCGTCGCAGAGGCGGTGCGAGCGGATCCGTGGTTGGCGGAGAACCCGCCCGGGATCGAATGGGCGCCCGAGGTTCCGCCAGCCGAAATCGACGTTCATGAACCCATCGTCACGAGCGTTCGGGGCGCAGCGCAGACGGTCGGACGCGGCCGCCCGGTTTCGGGGTCGCAGTCGTGGTTCGATGGCGCGACGTTCACCTTGGCGGGTACGCCTTGCGTCGGCTTCGGGCCGGGCGATAACCGCTTCGCTCACCAGATCGATGAGCACATCGACGCGCGCAGCCTCGTAGCGGGCGCCCAGACGCTGGCGCTGAGCGCCCTGCGTTTCTGCGGGACGACTGAATGAGGAACTGAGCCGCTCAGCGCATGGTGGGCTCGGTGAGTGCTGTACCGTCGTCCGCGCTTATCTCCTTGCTGGTGGTGGCCCTCATCGTCGGCGTGCTCGTCGGCAGCACGGGCGTGGGCGGCCTGCCGCTTCCTCCCGCGCTCGTCTACCTTGGCGGGCTGCCTATCCACGCTGCTGTCGCCACCAGCGTTTGGGCGTTCCTGTTCACGGGGCTGGCGGGTACCGCAGCATACGCATGGCGACGCAGCATCAGCTGGACCACTGCCGCCTGGCTGGCAGCCGGCAGTGCACCCGCAGCCGTGCTCGGCGCAATCACGAGCGCTTCTTTCTCAGCAACGGCGTTGGCCTCCACCTTGGCGCTTGTGGTGGCGTCTGGGGGTCTCGTCGCCGTCGTGCGGCGTTCCGACGCTTCCAGCTCGCGCACTTCATTGCATCCGGCGGCCTTCCTCGCGCTCGGTGCTGGGGTCGGGTACTTCGCTGCCCTCACCGGCACGGGCGGGCCGGTCCTGCTCGTGCCAGTGTTGCTCGTGGCCCATCTCACCCTGGTCGCCGCCGTCGGCGCCGGCCAGGTGATTCAGCTCCCGATCGCCGCGGCTGCCAGCGGCGGCTATCTGCTCTACGGTGACCTGGACTTAATGCTCGGCACTATGTTGGGAGGGGTTGCGGTGGGAGGAGTGCTCCTCGGAGCGCAGCTCGCGCACGAGCTCCCCGTTGACCTGCTCGGGCGACTCGTCGGCCTCGTACTCATCCTCGCCGGCACGGCGATGTTGGCGGGCACCCTGATCGGCTGAGCAGGAAGGTCCCTAGTAATGCGTTAGCGCCTTCGTCGAGGTGAGTGCTCGTCGGTGATCGCGGCGGCGATGTGTTGCTGGAGGTCGCGGGGCCCGCCCTCTCCGAAGTAGACTTCCATGATGTCGCCGTCGAGGGTCGCGACGGCGGTGATAAACCCGCTGCCGTAGGCGTCGACCTTGGTGGTCTTGCCGTCGCGTAGCTCGTGAACGTTGACGCGGTGCGGGACGCGGTTGGAGGTCACGGGCCGCGCGGGTCGGCGGTCGTGGCAGACCGGCGAAGCATGCTGCTCGGTACCGGAGTGCGCTGGCGCAGCAGGTCTTCGAGCAGTGCGATCGGGCAGACGTCGTGTTGGCGGCTGGTGCGGATGACGCTCATCAGCGTCTGCTGGATCTCGGCGCCGTGGCTGGTGCGGTTGCCGCCCCAGCTTTTGCGGTTCACGACGGCCGGGCGGATCGCCTGCTCGGCGCGCCAGTTAGTCGCTTCGATCCCCGGCTCAACTCCTCCACAGCGACCGTGCAGCCCCTGCGCCGGCGCGTCGCCCGTGACTTCCGGCCCGACACCCCGGACCGCGTGTGGTGCGCGGACATCAAGCAGATCCGCACCGGGGAGGGCTGGCTGTCTGGCCGCGGTACAGGACCTCTTCAGCCGCCGGATCGTAGGCTGGAGCATGAACAGCCACATGCGCTCCGAGCTCGTCGTCGCGGCGCTGGAGATGGCTGTCAAGGCGCGCCGGCCCGCCCGGGGCACGATCCATCACTCCGACAGTGAGTATGTGCGGGCCGGCCGATTCGCTGGTCTGACCCGCACAGCGATCGACGCGAGCGATGGATCCGATCGGGTCGAGAGGATGCGGGTGCCGGTTGCCCTGGGATGGTCTGACCCGCACTCCGATCGACTTCCCTCTTCGTGAGGGGGTGTCCTTCCTTGGACCTGTCAACCATGCCGGGGCGGCCGGCGCTTCATGGCTCGCGGCCATGACCGCCAACGTGACCTAAGCTAAGCTAAGGAGAGCCTGACCAGAGGCGTCCCTTTACTGTCGTGTCCGCCGGCGGCCTTGGCGCGTGGCCGACCCCGCATCACGGCTACGAAGGAGAGGTCGACGTTGGAGAGCATCGCAGGCGCCGCCCGGCAGGTCATCGGGGGCGTCGACACCCATTGGACCTGCATTACGCGGCGCTCGTCGACCGCCAGGGCGAGATACTCGCTACGCGGTCGTTCGCGACCACGCGCGCTGGCTACCGGGCGATGCTGGCCTGGATGCGCGGCTTCGGCGAGTTGCTGCGCGTCGGCGTCGAGCAGTCAGGCAGCTTCGGCGCGGAGGGTGTCCGACCTTCTGTGTGTGAGGTCGAGGCGATGTGTGAGTTAGTGTGAATTGTATCGTTAGTCGGGAGTCGGTCTTCGAAGTGGATCTTCAGGGCGGCGAGTCCGGCGGTCCACGCTCTGACTGAGCGCCACTTGGTTTCGGCGCGTTCGATCGCGAGGTAGATCAGCTTGGTCGCGGCCTGTTCGTCGGGGAAGTGCCCGCGGGTCTTGATCGCTTTGCGGATCTGGCGGTGCATCGCCTCGATCGTGTTGGTCGTGTAGACGACGCGGCGCAGCTCGTCGGGCAGCGCCAGAAACGGGATGATGTGTTCCCAGTCGCGCTTCCAGGCCTGGGCGATCATCGGGTAACGGGCGCCCCCATCGCTCGTCAAAGCGCTCGAGCTCTTCGAGCGCCTGGTCGGCGTTGGCGGCGGTGTAGACGGGCCGCAGGTTCTTGGCGACCGCGCGCTTGTCGCGGTAGTTGACGTAGCGCAGCGAAGCGCGGATTTGATGCACGATGCATGTCTGCACCCACGCTTGGGGGAACACAGCGGCGATCGCGTCGGGGAACCCGGTCAGGCCATCGACGCAGGCGATCAGGACGTCATTGACGTCGCGGCGCTGCAGGTCATTCAGGACGGCCAGCCAGAATTTCGCGCCCTCGGTCTCCTGCCACCAGATTCCCAGGGCTTCGCGGTCGCCTTCGACGGTCACGCCGACGGCGAGATAGCAGGCGCGGGTGCGGACCGAGCGGTCTTCGCGGACCTTGACGTGCATGGCGTCGAAGTAGACGATCGGGTAGACGCGCTCCAGCGGCCGTGAGCGCCACGCGGCGCATCCTCGAGCACCGCATCGGTCACGCGGCTGATCGTGTCGCGGCCGATCTCGACGCCGTAGAGCCCCTGTAGGTGCGCGGCGATGTCTCTGACGCTCATGCCGCCGGCGTAAAGGTCGAGCACCCGGTCATCCAGGCCCGCCAACCGCGTCTGGCGCTTGCGCACCAGCTGCGGCTCAAACGTCCCGGCCCGGTCGCGCGGCGGCTGGATCTGCACCGGCCCAAGGTCCGTGGCGACGTCTTTGAGGTCGAGCCGTTGCGCACGTTTCCCGCTCCGCCCGGGGGCGCCTGCCCGGGCGGATACCCGAGATGGCCGGTCAGCTCGGCGCCCAGCGCGCTCTCCAGCACCCGACCGGCGAGCTGGCCCATCAAACCGCCCGGACCGGTGATCTCCTCCGGCCTCAACCCCGCCAACGCGTCCTCGAGCGCGTCGTCGGGCAACAGCCCCGCCAGGCGATCACCGACCTCGTCAACAGAACCCTCGGGCACCCCAGACTCAGACGAGTTCACTCACTCTAGAAATGATCTTCTGCTTGGTCATGGATGGCTTTCCCGGCCCCAACGGCCGTGTCGGTCATACCCGACCTCACACAGTTGATCGGACAGACCCTCGCGGGGCCTGACCCGTCACCTCGCGCTGGCCGGGATCCCGGTGCTCGAGGTCACCGGACCGGACCCAGGTTTCAGGCGCGCCAAGGGCAAGGACGACACGCTAGACGCGATCGCCGCCGCAAGGCCGCCCTGACCGGCCAGCGCGTCTAGATGGCCAAGGACCAAGGCGGGCAGGTCTAAGCGCTGCGCGTCACCCGCACGACCGCGGTCAAGTGCCGCCGCGCGACGCTGCAGACGCTGCGCAACACGACCACCGCGGCGCCCGACGAAGTCCGCGACCAGCTGCGCAACCTCACGCCCAAGCGGCTGCTGCGCACTTGCGCGGCCTGGCGCCCGGACCGGGTCACGTTCCGCGACCCGGTCACCGCGACGAAGATCGCCTGCAAGTCACTGGCCACCCGGCTGCTTGAGCTCGACGACGAGATCGCCGAACTCAACCACCTCATCGAGCCGCTCGTCGACGAGCTCGCGCCGGGCCTGCTCGAGCTTGAAGGCGTCGGCACCCACAACGCCGGCGAGCTCTTGGTCGCCGCCGGTGTCCCGCGTCAAGGAATCCGCAGGGTTTGGCGCGTTGCCGCTAGGGCGCTGGGGTCTTCGGCTGGGTCCGTGAGATAGCGCGCGATCGGCCGGTCGCCGTGCAGCGCTTCGTGTGGGCGGATCTCGTTGAACAGGCACCGGAACCCCTCGACCATCCGGGTCATCTCGGTGCCGTCGGCGGGCAGCTCGCGCCAGAGCGCTTCGATCTTGATCGCGCCGTGGTAGCGCTCGGTGACGCCGTTGGTCTGCGGCGACCGGCGGCGCGTGTGGACGTGGACGAACTCGGGCCAGCTGTCGATGAACCGCGCGAACGCGGCGGACTTGAAGCACGGGCCGTTGTCTGAGACCAGGAAGATCGGCGTGATCTCGCCGGTCGCCGGGTCGGTGAGATCGGCGAGCAGCGGACGACCGAGCAGCTGCTCGGCTTCCGCGATCGCCGCCCCGACGGACGCGACGGCGTCGCGAGCGGTCTGGATGGCGCTCACGGGCCCGGCCAGACGCATCACGGCTCCGCGAGCCGACCGTCTCAGTCACCTGCGGGGCCGGCCCGAGCAGCCGCACGATCAAGACTTGACATCTATAGGAACGTCCGGGGGAGGTCCAGACTGCTCCTCTCAGCGGCCGTGACCGCGTTCAGGCCTTCTGGCCCGCCTGGGTGACGTCGACTTGGCCCATCCCCGTCACGTTGACCCCGGCCACGGTGGGCTTGGTCGCCGAGAGGTAGAAATAGAAGTAGGAGAAGATGATCGGCACCTCGTCGAGCAGCATCTCCTGGATCCGTTTCGCAGCCGTGCGCTGGGACTGCATGTCGATCGCGGCGATGTACTCGTTGGCCAGCCTGTCGTACTCCTTGTTCTTGAAGTGGGCGGAGTTCCAGGTGCCGTCGCTCTTGAGCGGCGCACCGAGGAACACGTTCGGCACGCCCCGGTGCCCGTACTCGGTGATGCCGAACGTGGAGTCCAGCCACGGCGACTTGCCGTACACCGCATCGCCGTAGTAGCTGGCCGCGTCCGTGATATTGAGCTTGACCTCGATGCCCGCCGCCTTGAGGTCGTTCTGGACGAGCTGGGCGTACTGGGGGACCTCGAACACGTCCCAGGTGCGCAGCTCGACGCTGATGTCGCCCTTGCCGGCCTCTGACAGCAGCGCCTTGGCCTTCTCCTCGTCCTGCTTGCGCTGGGCCACGGACTTGTCGGTCGACGGGTAGACCGGGGCGAACGGGTTGTCGTTGCCGTAGTCCGACTTCTCCGCGAGCAGGCCCTTGACGAGGTTGTCGCGATTGATGAGGAGCGCCACCGCCTGCCGAACGCGTTTGTCGTTGAACGGCTGCTTGTCGGTGCGCATGTGCAGCTGCCGATGATGCGAGGCGCGCAACTCGATCACGTTGATGTTCGGGTCGCTGAGCAGCGCTTTGCCGTTGACCGCGGAGAACTGTGCGAGCAGGTCGATCTCGCCACCCTTGATGCCCAGGATTGCGGCCTCCTCCTGCTCGTAGTACTTGATCTCGTTGCGGTCGGGCAGGGGCTGGCGGGTCTTGTCCCAGTAGTCCGGGTTCTGCGTGTAGGTCACGCCCACGTTGGGCGTGTACTTCTCCAGCTTCCACGGGCCGGTGCCCTGGAAGTTCTTCGGCCACGTCGTGGGGTCGAAGCCCTTGGGCAGGACGATGAGGTTGTAGTTGTCCGAGGACGTGTTGAAGGGGAAGTTGCCGTTAGGCGCGTCGAGCTCGAACATCACGGTCGAGTCGTCGATCGCCTGGGCGCCGCCCTTCGACAGCACACCCCTGAACGCCGAGAGCGCGTTGGAGCCGTTGTCGGGGTCGGCGTGCAGGTTGAACGTCGCCGCGACATCTTCGGCCGTCATCGGCTTGCCGTCGTGGAACTGCACGCCCTGACGGATCTTGAACGTCCACTGGGAGCCGTCGCGGTTGGGCTTCCAGCTTTCGGCAAGCCGCGGCACCGGCTTGAGCTGGCTGTCCGAAAAGATGAGGTACTCGCCGGACTGCCCGAGCGTGCCGAGCGCGCCCTGGTTGTTGACCTTGATTGGGTCGAGGTCGCTGCCCGGCAGTTGGAGGCCCGACCTGAACACGCCGCCCGGCTTCACATCGGCCTTGTTCGCCTCGGCTCCCGCGGAGCCCGAACGCTGGTTCTCTGCGGAGCCGCACGCGCTGGCGAGGAAGCCCACCAGCGGCAGCGACATACCGACCACGGCGCCGCGGCGCATGAACTCGCGGCGGCCGATGTACCCGGCGCGATACTCGTCGATGATGTGATTCTCGAGCTCGCTCCGCTGCGCTCGAACCGCATCGACGCGTCGCTGAATCTCATCCTTGCGCACAGCTTCCCACTCCCGTCGCCGCCTTCAGTATCCGGTTATCGCATGACGCCCGGCACGTGTCAACGCCACCGCCGAGCCACGTAACGCAAGCCACACAACCAAGCCCAGGTTCGCCACCCTAGTGGTTCATCCTGCAATTTCGCTGTCAGTTTTCCTTGCGGGCGGAGCGGGCCACCCGGGGCGGGTGAAAATGGTGGATGATCGTGGCGTTGTCCGGTGACGTCGCGTTGTTCTTGGTGCTTTGAGGCGTGGTTCAGTTTGACGCGGGGACCTCGCCCGGATCCCGGCCTGCCGCTGCGAGCGCGCTCCCTGACGTGTTCAGCGGCACCTCGCCCGAGCCGTCGGCCGCGCGCACCCGCGGCCGAGCCGCCGGCACGCGGCGCCCGCCGAGCGTGACCTCGCCGCCCTCGTGGCCGTGACGCACCGCCGACCGGCCAGGGTCCTGGCGGCCCTTCAAACCGACGACCTCGTCGACTTCGGCCTCCATCAAACTCGGCCAGCACTCCCAGCCCGACGCCCACGCTGAGCGCCAGCAGCCCCTCCTTCGCCGTGCCCGCGAGCTCGCCCAGCGCCTCCTGCACCCGCTCCGGAAGCCGCTCGAAGCGGCCCTCTTCACAGAACTCGTCGGCGGCGTGATCTACGGTCCTCATGGCGGTTCTCCTGTCCTCGTTGGACTTGTTCGCACTCGCCAAGGTCCCAGCGGGACCGGACGAGGCGGGAGGACCGCCACCTACGAAGTTCTACGAGCTACGGGACAACCTCCAGATGGTTCGTCGGCGAGGCGAGCGTCGCCATCAGTCCTGGCTTGAGTTCGACGAACCGGCCGCTGAGGGCGTCGTCAGCTCGGCCCGTAGTGCGTGAGCCTGGGTTCGTTTGCGCAGAGCGAGCTCGGGAGGACCGAGGTGGTCGCAGTGGAGCAGTGGGCGGAGGTGCGTCGGCTTCGTTTCATACGGGGGCTGTCGCCGATGCCCTGTTCCAGGCCGGCGTTCCCGCGAGTGCTTGTCGAGGATAGGAGCTCGGTCGAGCGGCCGATTGGCTTCGATGTGGTGGAGGACAGCTGCTCCTCGGCGACCAACGCTCCGGGTGGGACGCCGGCGCGCGCTTCAACTTCCCCAACCCGAGCACCGCCGGGGTGCTCACTCCGCGGATGAGGACCACTCGGGCGGCTCGTAGACGCCGCCCGAGACGCCCCCGACGCAGAGCACCCGCAGGCCCTCCGGCCCGGAGGACACCACCCGTGCGGTGCCTGGGTCGACCTTGACCAGGTGCTCGGCGTCGAGCGGCAGGCGCTCGCCATCGATGTCGACCGAGCCCGAGCCCGACAGCGCGACGTAGAGCTCCTGTTGCCTGGAGTCGGACTCGTCGTGCGACTTGGTGGAGTAGTTGGGCGGCAGGTCCATGATGTTGGCGCCGAACGCGGTGATACCCAGGCCGGCGCGCACAAGCTTGGCGAAGCCGTCCCACAGGCTCGGCAGCTCATCGATGGACTTCGACGAATAACCCGACAAGATGGCGCACATACTGTCACCCCCCCCGCACCATGTTGCGCGCCACCATGGTCATCGTGCGGGTCGTGCTCCCCGACGGGGATGAGCTCGATCAACTGCACCGGCCCGAGGTCTGCACTTTGCCCTGCAGAACCGTCATCACCGTCCCGGGGGGTCCACGCCAGCGGCGCGCTCCGCACAGTTGCCGTACGTCGCCGTGAATGGGCTCGGCCCGGGACTAG
>Ga0183260_10003718_pt1 | contig 12273 bp, 10 predicted proteins | sample AntDrymUQ4972206_2_FD_129768 | JGI IMG/M metagenome (GOLD analysis project Ga0183260, IMG submission 129768) | Polar desert sand microbial communities from Dry Valleys, Antarctica - metaG UQ497 (22.06) (version 2) (version 2) | ecosystem: Environmental > Terrestrial > Soil > Desert | place...
GATGATGCGCAGCACCTCGAGGCCGGCCACCTGGCCCGCCTCCTTGGTGGCGGTGCGCTCGGCATCGTTGAAGTAGGCCGGCACGGTGATGACCGCCTGGTTCACCGTATCGCCCAGGTAGGCCTCGGCGTCGCGCTTGAGCTTCTGGAGGATGCGGGCCGAGATCTCCTGGGGGTTGTACTTCTTGTCGTCGATCTCCATCGTCCAGCCCGTGCCCATGTGGCGCTTGACCGAGCGGATGGTGCGGTCGGGGTTGGTGATGGCCTGGCGCTTGGCCACCTCGCCCACCAGCACCTCGCCGTTCTTCGAGAAGCCGACGATGGAGGGCGTGGTGCGCCCCCCCTCGGCGTTCGGGATCACGGTGGGCTCGCCGGCCTCCAGGACGGCGACGACTGAGTTGGTGGTACCGAGGTCGATGCCGACGGCCTTGGCCATGATGTGCCTCCAGAGGTGCTCTGCGGATCGTTAGTTGCCGACACGATAGCGAGGTTGAGTGACCTAGTAGCAACTTCCCTCAGCGGACCTGTTGGCCCGCAGGGAGGCGCCCCGGGTTGCCGTTCAGCCCTTGCCGAAGTCGTTGGCTTCGGTGACCGAGGCGACGATGGCCTCGACCTCGGCGGCGATGTCGGGGGCGGCGACGAGGTTGCTCGTCGTGGCCTCGAACTCGAGGGTGTACGGGCGGGCGGCCAGGGGGATCCAGTACTGGAGCACGGACCGCAGGCGGACCCTGTCCGGGGTCTCGCTGACCGGCTCCCGGACCGCCTCCAGCCGCAGGGCTCGGCCGAGGGGCAGGTCGACCTCCTCCAAGTGCGGCGGGAACTGGTCGAAGGGCTCCGGCTTGGCCAGGCGGTCCCGCAGGTCAGCGAGGTCGGCCTCGACGGGCTGGGTCTCGTCGCGAGCCGAGGTCAGGACGAGCAGCGTCGCGGCAGCCAGCCCGAACTCTGGGTCCTGGTCGTAGCGCATCGCCGCCATGGTCGCCCCCAGCTCACGAGCGGAGTCCCCCCATCCGAGGAACAGGTCGATCAGCGCCTGACGGGCTGGAGCCAGATCGGACTGCTGGGCGATGCGCTCGTCCACCTGGGCGGCCACCTCAACGGCGTCGACCTCCGGATCCAGCGTGAGGTGGCACCAGGTGCCCGGGAGGCGAAGGGTCAGGTCCTGGAGGGTGGGGCTCATCGCCTGCTGCACCGACGGATCGTGGGCGGCCGCGTCACCGTCATGAGGCCACCTTCCACCTGGCCGTCCGGGCCAGGAGGTCGAAGACCTCGGCAAAGGCGTCAGCCGCCGGGAGCGACGGCGTCGAGAACACCAGCACGAACAGCATCCCCCACTCGGCCATCGGCACGTAGAAGCGCACCTCGTCGATGCGCGGCTCCTCACCGGTGCTGGCCTTGACACCTGCGCCCATCCGCCCCCGGACCCGGACCGACCGACCGACCGGCAGCTCGACCACCGCAGGTGGCTCACGCAGCTCCTCTGCCTCGGGCTCGGCCAGCGTCGTCACCATCTCATCCACCCCGATGGGTTGGCCGTCCGCGCCGAGGGGCAGGGGCACGAGGAAGGCGAGCACGGAGGCCGCCAGCCGCAGGCCACCAACCTCCTTCCCCGTCGAGGCCGCGAAGAAGGCTCCCGCCTCGGCCGCGTCGTGCAGGAGGCTGCGGTAGGCGACGCCGGCGGCCCGGCGCTGCGGGGCGAGGCTGTCACCACCGCCGATCCTGCGCCTCAGGAGCCGGTCTGTCGACGCGTCACGGGTGGCCGGGTCGAGATCGAGGACCTCCCACTCCTCAGGCAGGATCAGCGCGAAGCGGACAGGGTCCGGCATCAACGGGCGGTGCCCCTGATCGGCTCGCCCCGTACCTGGGCGCCACGGGCCTCGGCCCGATCCACCTCGGACGGCTCTCCGCTCAACACCTCGGGTACCCGCTCAAGCGCATAGTCGGCCGGAGGAATGGACGTGACGATGGTGACCACCATGCCGTGGTTCGTGGCCAGCCTGTCGGCCTCCTGCGCCGCCTCCAAGGTCCCCTCAGTGCCTCTGACAAGCGTTCTCTGCGTCTGGTACGCCGCCTGGGTGGCCTGCTCGGTCTTCTGAGCGGCGGCCAGTGTCTTCTCAGCCGTTGCGACCCCCTCGCGGGCCCGTTCGACCCGAGCAGCCCCACGGGCGATTCGCAGCTGCTTCTCCGCGTTCTTGAGTGTGGTCACCGCGCCGGCCCTTGTCGCGGTGGCTGCCTTGCTCATCCCCGAGGTCACCTTTGCTCCGTCGCGTGCCAGTCTCAAGGCGTCGTCGGATACGCCGAGCGCTCCCACCGCTCGCAAGCCTTTGACGCCAAAGACGAAGCCCAAGGTGTCCAAGGCCATCGTCTTTCCGAAATCGGTCCAAGTGAACGTCCCCGTGTGGGCCTTGTCGAACTGGATGACCATGTCGCAGAGGATGGCGAGCCCGCCGAGCACCACTCCGGCGACCGCCAGGAAGGGGCCTGCGACGAACAGGGCCACGAGACCGGCGGCCGCCCCGAGCACCGCGAGCACGAGGGACACGTCCTCGAGGTTGACCCACCCCGCGACCACGTGGGCGCCTCGCTTTGCGTCACCAAACCAGCTCTCGTCGTTCTTCAAGTCGTCGTTGTTCGCGACGTCGATGGCCGCGGCTGCGGTCTGGCAGTGCTTGTGGAAGCTCTCCACGGTGACGCCGACCCCGTACCTGGCCACGGACAGCCTGGCCTCGGCATCCCGCAGGTTGGCCTCGAAGTCAGGGCCCCTCCACGGCTCGGGGCTCACCGGGGGGGTGCCAGGTGGCGCCGACATGTTGACTGAATCAGCGATGTACTGCGCGTCCTCGTTGTGCCTCCGCATGACCTGGACCCCCGCCGTGGCCTCCTCGAGGTCGGCCTGGGCCCGCTCGGCCTCGGTGAGCTGGCAGGCCAGCATCTCCTTGGCCTTCTTCAGCTCTTCGTTGAAGGTCTCCAGCGCCTCAGCCACCCGCTCGTACCGACGCTGCAGGGCGGCCAGGTCAGGGGGCAGCGCCTTCACGACCTCTTTGAACCCCTCCGCGGCATCGCTCTCCCAGTCCAGCATGTTGATCGTGCACTCGTTCGGAAGGCGATCAAGCTGGGCCTTGATGGTGGTGGCCACGTTCCGCAGGTGCTGGATCTGCTCGGCAACGGTGCTCGGGTTGTCAGGAATGGGGTCATCGGGTAGGCCGACGACCGCCCAACGCGTCATTTGGCCGGCTCTTTGTAGGCCGCCGCAACGGCTTCGTCAGCCGCCCGATAGCACTGGGAGGCGTCGATGGCGAATCCAGCCGCCGCGTCCATCCGCTTGATGATCCCCTCCTTCTTGTCCGTCCAGTTCATGCTGAACTCCCAGAGCTTGCGGCGCAGGTCCTCGTAGCTGGTCGTGGCGAGCAGGACGCCCATCGAACAGTGCCCTTTGCTGAACTCGTCGCGCAGGGCCGCGAGCTGATGACCGAGGTTGCTCAGCTCCTCGTAGTTGACGCTGAACCCGTCAGCACTCACCCTCCACCGCCTTGTCGCCCGAGGCCCCGTATCGGCTGCTGGAGCTCCCCTCCTACTGCGCCTTGAAGGCGCCCGCCACCGCGGCGTCGCTCTCCTGCAGCGTCCTGCTGGCCTCGCGGATGGAGGCGGCCAACGCGTGGAGGGTCTCCTGCACCGGCTGGAGCTGCTGCTTCGTCTGGTCGAAGAAGGCCTGGAAGGCCGTGCCCGACTGGCCGACCCACGTCATCGACTTCACCTCTCCCTCGAGCTGGGTGAGCTGCGCCAAGAACTGCTCGGCCGTGTCGTCGCTCTTCCTCGCCGCACCCTCGAGGGTCTCGTAGGTGACCTGCAGGTTGTCCGACATGGTGGCTCCTGTTCCTCTGACGACGGGCCCGGTCCCGCCAGCGAGGAACGTACATCGTCGGCATCGTCTTGTCATGCGCGATCTCCCGAATGACGACTTCAGCGCGGCGCCGCCGGGACCGTCTAGCCTTCAAGCGCGACTCAGTCGGCTCGGGGGTGGGTGCTCGGTGGAACTGCTCTTGACGGTCAGGTTCACGTCGAGCTCCACGTCCGCTGCCACGCAGAGCATCGATGTCGCGGTGGAGCTCGACCCATTCACGTCGGTGGCCACACTGCGTGACGCGCTCGTGGAAGAAGGGACCGCACGTGGACTCGCCGTGCCTGCTTCGCCAGTCCTGGCCAGCGCTTCCAGTGCGATCGCGGCGCCGCTCGCCGACGCTACGAGTGTGTTCGACGCCGGCCTGCTTTCGGGCCACGTCGTCGACGTCGTGGCCCGCGAGGCGCTGCCAACCACGGGAGCGGCGGGAGCGGCTCGAGACGCAGCCGAGCAGGTCCTGTTCGACGTCACCTCGGGCCCGGAGACGGGCCGGACGATCACCCTGCCCCCCGGCCGGCACGTCGTCGGCCGGGCCCCGGACTGCGAGGTCGTCCTCGACGACGGCTCGGTGTCTCGACGGCACTTCAGCGTCGAGGTGTCGCCCACCCAGGAGGTCACGATCCTCCCCGACAGCCGGGCCGCCAACGGGACGTTCGTCGCCCCCTCGTGGCTGGACGGGCCCCGTCGCCTGCGTCCTGAGGAGGCGGTGGTCGTCGGATCGACCCAGCTGGTGCTCCGCGCCGCCCGCCGGAACGCCGGTGGCGCCCGCGACCGGCTGGGGCAGCTGTCGTTCAACCGGGTCCCCTACCGGCGCCCGATCATCCGGGAGCGCAGCTTCGAGCCGCTGCCCAAGCCGCCGGAGCAAGCGAGCCGCTCTCGCTTCTCGATCGTCGCCGTGATCCTGCCCGTCCTCGGGGCCGCCGGGTTTGCCGTGTTGACCAAGCGGCTGGAGTTCCTGGCCCTCGCCGCCCTCAGCCCCATGATGATGATCTCCAACGCGGTGACGGAGGGTCGCCACTCCCGCCGCAGCTATGGCAGCCAGAGCCGCACCTTCAAAGAGGCGGTGGAGAAGCGGACAGCCGAGGTCGACGCCGCGCTGGCCGAGGAGCGCCGGGAGCGGATGGTGGCGTGGCCCGACATCCCGCTCCTCGGTCGTGAGGCCAGGGACCGCTCGGCCCGCCTGTGGGAACGGCCGCACGACGCGCCCAACTTCCTCGAGCTGCGCCTGGGCCTTGGGCGTCAGCCGAGCCGGGTGCAGACCACGATCGAGACCGGGGGGGACCCGCCCCTGCGTGACGAGGCGCTGGCCCGGCTGGCCCACCACACCGTGCTCGACCTGGTCCCCGTGCCCCTCACCCTGGACTCCGCCGGCACCGCCGGGATGGCGGGCGGGCCTGATGAGGTGCGGGCTCTCGCCGCCGCCCTGGTCATCCAGGCCGCCACCCTGCACAGCCCCGAGGAGATCGTCGTCGCCGCAGCCATACCAGCCGAGACCGCCGGGGCCTGGGGCTGGCTCAAGTGGCTTCCGCACACCCGCTCGGCCACCTCGCCCCTCGACGGTGCCCACCTCACCGACGAGCAGGGCACGAACGACCTCCTTCGCCGCCTGCTCGCCGTCGCCGCCGATCGGAGCGGCCGCCGGGACCACCAGGAGCGGCCCCGACCCCGGGTCCTGCTGGTGCTGGACGAGGACGCAGGCGTCGACCGGTCGCTGCTGTCCACGTTCCTCGAGGTGAGCCACGCCGCCGGGATCATCACGCTGTGGGTGGGTCGCAGGGAGGAGCAGATGCCTCGCCAGTGCACGGCGGTCGTGCGGTGCACGGACCCCCGCCGGGGGGCCTCGGTCCTCCGCTCCACCGACCCCAGCATCGACGACCAGGACTTCGAGCTGGAGGGCATCTCCGCCACCGTGGCCGCCACGATCGCCCGAGCGCTCGCCCCCGTTCGCGACACCAGCGGGTCGAGCGTCACCACCGGCATACCCAAGGTCGTCCCCTTCCTCGACGCAGTGGCCCTCCCCCTCCCTGACGGCGCCGCCGTCGCCCGGCGCTGGCAGGCGAGCCGGCCGTACGGGCTGGTCGGCACCCTGGGGACCGGCGCCGACGGTCCGGCGGCGCTCGACCTGGTGGCGCAGGGCCCGCACACGCTGATCGCCGGGACCAGCGGATCGGGCAAGAGCGAGCTGCTGCAGACCCTCGTCCTGGCGCTGGCGGTCGAGTACCCCCCGGAGCGCCTGGGCTTCCTCTTCATCGACTACAAGGGAGGCGCGGCCTCGGCCGACTTCGCCGAGCTGCCGCACACGATGGGCTCGGTCACCAACCTCGACGGCCGGCTCGCCCTGCGGGCCCTCGTCTCGCTCCGAGCCGAGCTGAGCAGGCGCATGTCCGTCCTCGAGGGCCGGGCGAAGGACCTGGCCGAGATGCTGGGGACCGCGCCCGCCGAGGCCCCGCCGAGCATGGTCATCGTCGTCGACGAGTTCGCCACCCTCGTGAAGGAGATCCCCGACTTCGTGGACGGCATCGTGGACGTGGCCCAGCGCGGCCGCAGCCTCGGCATCCACCTCGTCCTCGCCACCCAGCGGCCCGGAGGGGCGGTCAACGACAACATCCTGGCCAACACCAACCTCCGCATCGCCCTGCGGGTCCTCGACCCGAACGACTCCACGGCCGTCCTGGGCGCTAAGGACGCAGCCAGCATCCCCGTCCCCCTCCGAGGCCGGGCGTTCGCCCGAACCGGACCGGGTCCCCTGCTCCCCTTCCAGTGCGCCTGGACCGGCGCACCGTTCGCCCCCGACGAGCAGGCCAGCGCAGTCGTGGTCCGCCCGTTCCGCTCCTTCAGCGGACGGACGTCGAGCTCTCGCCAGCCCGCCGACAAGGGCGACGCGGCCACCGGCTCCACGGCGACGAGGGGCCGGGAGCCGCCCAAGGCCGAGTCGCAGCTGAACGTCACCGTGCGGGCCTGTCGCGACGCGGCCGCCGAGGTGGGGTGCGCCCCGATCCGGCGTCCCTGGGTCGAGCCCCTGCCAGAGGTGGTGACCCTCGACGAGCTCGATGTGCGTGACCCTGCGGGTGCCGGGCGGCGGCGGGCGGATCCGGGTCGCTGGGTCGCCCTCGGTCTCGGGGACGTGCCCCAGGAGCAGCGCCAGGAGGTGACGGTCGTCGATCTCGAGGCCACCGGTGGCCTGATGGTGTACGGCGCCGGTGGCTCCGGCAAGACCACCTTGGTGCGGTCCCTGGCGGTCGGGCTGGCTCGGCAAGGGGCACCTGAGGACGTGCAGGTCTACGTCCTCGACTTCGGGGGCCGTTCGCTCACCCAGGCCGAGGAGCTGCCCCACGTCGTGGCCGCCGTGGCGGGCGCCGACCTCGAGCGGGCCGCCCGGGTCCTCACCGTGCTGAAGGCGGCGCTGGACGAGCGGCGCCAGCTGTTCGCCGACGCCCGGGCCGACTCGATGTCGGCCCTCCGGGCCCAGCCGGGCGCTCCCCGCATCCCCCGCATCGTGGTCCTCCTCGACAACTTCGCCGGCTTCGCGTCGTCGTTCGAGGGCGGCAACCTCTACGCCTGGAGCCAGATGTTCCAGCAGCTCGTGATCGAGGGGCGGCAGGTGGGCATCCACTTCGTCATCACCGCCAACCGCCACCTGGGCATCCCGACCGCGCTGACCTCGGCCATGGCGGCCCGTGTCGTGCTCCGCATGGCGACACCGGAGGAGCTCATGACCCTCGGGGTGCCCCGCGACGCGGCGAAGGGGGCCGAGCTCGGCGACGGCCGGGGGTTCACCCACCGCAACATCGAGGTGCAGCTGGCGACCGTGTCGGGCGACCCCTCGAGCGTCGCCCAGGCGGAGGCCCTGAGCGCCGCCGCGTCGAAGATCACCGCCGGCGGCGCCACACCGGTACGCCGGCTCGTCCAGCTGCCCGACCTGGTCACCACGCTGCCCCCGCCGGAGCACCAGCTTCGCATCCCGCTCGGCGTGGCCGACCTGACGCTGGAGCCGGTCGAGGTCGACCTCGTCCGCCAGAACCTCGTTGTGTTCGGCGCCCCCACCTCGGGCCGGTCGTCGGCGGTCGCCACCGTCGCGCTGGGTCTCGCGGCTGCGCCCGGTGCTCCACCGCTGGTCGGCCTGGGCGGCTTGACGAGCCCCCTCGGCGACCTCGACTGCTGGAAGGTCTCAGGCTTCGGCCGCAGCCAGCATGCGGCCGCCATCGATCAGGCCGGTGCGCTCGTCGCCGGCTATGAGGGCAGCGAGGTGCTGCTCGTCCTCGTCATCGACGCCGTCGAGGACCTCGGGGCGATGGAGCTGGGTGCGCGCTTGGAGGCGCTGGTGCGATCCGACGCCGTTCGGGTCGTGGCCGTCGCCGAGCCGGTCACCATCGACCGGGCCTTCAGCGGGTGGGTCTCCGAGCTGAAGCGCAACCGCGCCTGTCTCGTCCTGCAACCGGCAGGCTCGAGCGCCGTCGAGGCGTTGACCGGGGTCAAGGCCCCGTTGCGACCGGGGCAGCCGTTCGTCGCCGGTAGGGGGGTGCTGGTCACTCACGGCCGACCGACGCTGCTGCAGGTGGCGTGGAGCGGCTCGCCCGACTGACCCGCGGGCCTGCGAGCGGGCTGAGAGGCCGCCTGGACCCTGCCGGTAACCTTCGCCAGGCCATGCCCACCCTGATCCTCCTCCGCCACGGTCGCAGCGACTGGAACGATCGGAACCTGTTCACCGGGTGGTGGGACGTCGAGCTGTCGCCGGCCGGTGAGGCCGAGGCGGTCGAGGCCGGCCGGCTGCTGGCCGAGGCGGGGCTCCTGCCCGACGTCGTGCACACCAGCGTCCTGGTCCGGGCCATCCGCAGCGCCGACCTGGCCCTCCACGCCTGCGGCCGCTCGTGGATCCCGGTGCGGCGCAGCTGGCGGCTGAACGAGCGCCACTACGGCGGCCTGCAGGGTCTGGACAAGGCGGAGACGCTGCGCCAGCATGGCGAGGAGCAGTTCCAGCGGTGGCGCCGCTCCTACGACGCGCCGCCGCCGCCGATCGAACCGGGCAGCCGCTACGACGTGGCCGGCGACCTCCGCTACGCCGACCTGCCACCCGAGGTCGTGCCTCGCACCGAGTGCCTGGCCGACGTGGTGGTGCGGATGCTGCCTTACTGGGCCGACGGCCTGGCCCCCGACCTGCGGGCCGGCCGGGTGGTCCTCGTCGCCGCCCACGGCAACAGCCTGCGAGCGCTGGTCAAGCACCTCGCCGGCATCTCCGACGACGACCTCGCCCACCTGAACCTGGCCACCGGCGTGCCCCGGGTCTACGGACTGGGCCCCGACCTGCGCCCGACCGGCCCCGCCCGGGACCTGGGCGACCCCGAGGAGATCGCTCGCCGGGCCGCCGCCGTCGCCGCCCAGGGCAAGGCCTGAGCCCCGGGCCGGAAGTAGCGTCCGGGGCGATGGCGACTGGGGCCCTCCACGCGCTGTCGCTGCTGCTGCTGGCGGCGGGAGGGGCGAAGCTGGTCAGCCCGCCCCGGGCGGTCGAGGCCCTGCGGCAGGCGAAGCTCCCCCGCCTCGCCGCTGCTCGTCCGGGGGTTCGCCGTGGCGGAGGCTGCCGTGGCCGTCTCGGTCCTGGTCGTCGGCGGCCCGCTCCCCGCCGTGGCGCTCGCCGTCATGCACCTGGGCTTCGCCGGGTTCGTCACCCGCCTCCGCTCGGTCGCCGCCGGCGCACCCTGCGGCTGCTTCGGCCCCGCCGACGCCCCCGCCGATCGGCTGCACGTCGTGGTGAACCTGGCCGCCGCGACCGTGGCCGCCCTCGCCGCGGCGGGCCGCCCCGAGTCGCTCCTGGCGACGTTGGCCGGCCAGCCGGCGCTGGGGGTGCCGTACCTGGCCCTCGTCGTGGTCGCCGCCGGGTCCACGCTCCTCGTCCTCACCGCCCTGCCCGAGCTGTGGGCGGCCGCCCGCCGACCGACGGCGCCCTGATGCCGAGCGCCTCCCCTGCGCAGGCCGGACGGCCAGCGGGGCGCCGGAGGCCCGCGCTCATCGCCATCGAAGGCCGTCGTCCTCATGCTGCTCTGCGTGCTGGTGGCCAGGATGCTGCGAAGCCACGCCACGATCCTCCGAACGCCGCACGAGCTCGACACCGACCGCGGGGTGGGCGGCGGCTGGCAGACCAGCGGGTGTGCCCACCTCTGGGTCTCCCGGGGACCAGAAGCGGGCAATCGTGCGGGGGGAAGGTTTCGGGCGACCCACCAGCCTGTGGCGATCAGGCCGTCGGCGGCGAGCGCAGCGGACCGCCGAAGACGAGGCGACGGCGACCCGTCAGGTCAGTCGACGACCACGGCCTCGGGGTCGAGCATCCACCCACGGCCGCGGACGGTCAGCAGGGCTGAGCCGCCCAGCGCCCGTCGCAGGGTGACGAGCAGGCTGTCGGCTCGGCGGGGTGAGGCGTGCCGGAGCCCGGAGAGGCGGGCCAGCTCCGAGCGGCTCACCACCCGCCCGCGGGCGTCGGCCAGGGTGGCCAGCACGGCGACCTCCTGCGGGGTGAGCGGCAGCTGCCGGTCGCCGTAGCCGGCGATGCCCCGCTTCCGGTCGACCCACAGGCAATCGGTCACCCGGGCGACGGTACGGCCGGCTTCTTTCCGGTCTGTTCCCGGCATGTGAACGGAACGTTGCCACCAGGGGCTGACCGGGTCAGGCCTCCTGCTGGGCGGCCGCGCAGCCCGGTTCGAGGAGGTAGCCGCGGCTGCGCACGGTGCGGATGGCCAGGCGCACCGGGGTGAGGCGGCGGCGGAGGCGCAGGACGTGCACGTCGAGGGCGTTGCGGCCGGGGGCGCCGTCGGGCCACCCTGCTCGGCTGAGGCTCTCCCGGCTGACGACGGCGCCGAAGCGCACGAGCAGGGCCCGGGTCAGCCGCGACTCGACCGGGGGGAGGGAGACCCACAGCGACCCGAAGCGCAGCACCCCGTCGGCGTCCAGCCGGGGGGCGGCGGCCGAGCGGGCGCGGGCGGCCAGGGTGGCCATCCGAACGTGGATGTCGATCTCCGAGGCGGGGACCCGCACCCAGTCCTCCAGCGGGTCCACGCCTGACGGCGGCTCAGCACCGTCCTCGACCAGGAGCAGGCGAGGCTGCCCCTCGGCGGCGATCAGGTCTCGACGTTGCCGCTCGACGGGCCAGCGAACCAGGACGACGTCCACGGGTGGGAACCTACGGACGGTACGTTGCGCGCACGTTTCCCGGCCGTGAACGGTGGCGCGGTGTTGGCGGGTCCGGGCATGGCCCGCTGCGCGCGGCAGCGAGTACGTTGCGGCCGCATGGCAGGACCGAGGCCCAAGCCGTCGCACCTCGCCCTGGCCGTGGGGGTGGGCTTCGCCGCGCTCACCGCGGCGTCGGCCACCGCCGCGGCCCTGCTGCGGTGGGACGACGAGAGCGAGGTGCACCGACCGGTCTTCTCCAACATCCCCGGGCCGCTGCAGGTCATCTTCTACGTCGCCACGTTCATGTCGTTCGTGGCCGTCGGCGCCCTGTTCGCCCAGCGGTTCAGGGGCTACGAGCGGGGAACGCCCGACAACCGGCGCACCACGCCCAAGAACGCCAAGCGCCGGGTCGACGACTTCCGGCGGGGCGTCTACATGCAGACGCTGATGCGGGACGGCGCCGCCGGCCTGATGCACAGCCTCATGTACTTCCCCTTCCTCGGCCTGTTCGCCGTCACCACCATCCTGGAGATCGACCACTCCCTGCCCGAGCGGGCCAAGTTTCTGCACGGCGGGGCGTACCAGGCCTTCTCGGCCTTCGGTGACCTGATGGGCGTCCTGTTCCTGGTCGGCATCGTGTGGGCGTTCACCCGCCGCTACGTGATCAAGGTGTACCGGGTCCGCATCAAGACCCGGCCCGAGGACGCCCTCATCCTCGGCACGCTGTTCCTCCTCGGCGTCACCGGCCTGCTGGTCGAGGCCACCCGCATCGCCCTGGCCGGCCAGCCCGACTTCGAGCGGTGGAGCTTCGTCGGCCATCCGCTCTCGTTCCTCTTCCGGAACTCCAGCTACCGGGTCACCGACCTCGGGGCGCTGCACCAGGGCCTGTGGGTCGCCCACATCGTCGCCTTCCTGGGCTTCCTGCTGATCCTGCCCACCACCAAGCTGCGGCACATGTTCACCAGCCCGATGAACATGTACCTGCGCGACCGGGAGCGGCCCAAGGGGGCCATGAAGCCGGTGCCCAACATGACGGAGACGTCGCTCGAGACCTTCGGCGCCGGCGTGATCGAGGACTTCACCTGGAAGCAGCTGCTCGACACCGACGCCTGCACCGTGTGCGGTCGCTGCACCAACGTCTGCCCGGCCCACGCCACCGGCAAGTCGCTCGACCCCCGCGAGATCGTGCTGAAGGTCGGCGAGGTGATGTGCGCCACCAAC
>Ga0183260_10003719_pt1 | contig 12269 bp, 15 predicted proteins | sample AntDrymUQ4972206_2_FD_129768 | JGI IMG/M metagenome (GOLD analysis project Ga0183260, IMG submission 129768) | Polar desert sand microbial communities from Dry Valleys, Antarctica - metaG UQ497 (22.06) (version 2) (version 2) | ecosystem: Environmental > Terrestrial > Soil > Desert | place...
CACCGTGGTCATCCCACGCCTGGAGACATTGAAGAAAGAGGGCCAGGCCGGCCAGACGAAGATCACCCAGTACACCCGCTACCTCACGCTGGGACTGGCGGTGTTGCAGGCGACCGGCATCGTCGCGCTGGCCCGCAGCCGGCAGCTGTTCCAAGGGGCGTGCACGGAGTCCCTCCTCTATGAGGAGGACAGCATCTACTCCGCGGTGCTGCTCGTTCTCACGATGACCGCGGGAACCGCCGTGATCATGTGGTTCGGTGAGCTGATCACCGACCGCGGCATCGGAAACGGGATGTCGATCCTGATCTTCACCCAGATCGTCGCGACCTTCCCGTCCACCATGTGGCTGATAGCGCAGCAGCAGGGTTGGTTCACGTTCGCCCTCGTGGTCATCGTCGGGTTGGCGATCATCGCCGCGGTGATCTTCATCGAGCAGGCGCAGCGGCGCATCCCCGTGCAGTACGCCCGACGAATGGTCGGTCGCCGCATGTTCGGTGGGTCCTCGACGTATATCCCGCTTAAGGTCAACCAGGCCGGCGTCATCCCGGTGATCTTCGCCTCCAGCCTGCTCTATCTGCCTGCGCTCGCGGCGCAGTTCAACCCAGACGCCAGCTGGACCGGCTGGATCGGCAACCTCTTCATCACCGGCGACCACCCGGTGTACATGCTCACCTACTTCGCCCTGATCATTTTCTTCACCTACTTCTACGTCGCGATCACGTTCAATCCGACCGAGGTCGCGGACAACATGAAGAAGTACGGCGGTTTCATCCCAGGTATCCGGGCGGGGAAACCGACCGAGGAATACCTCGGCTATGTGCTGTCCCGGATTACGCTGCCCGGCGCCTTGTATCTGGGTGTGGTCTCACTGATCCCGCTGATCGCGCTCGTGTTGATCAATGCGAACCAGAACTTCCCGTTCGGCGGGACGACGATCCTGATAATCGTCGGAGTGGGGCTCGACACCGTGAAGCAGATCGAAAGTCAGTTGCAGCAGCGCAACTACGAGGGGTTCTTGCGCTGATGCGTCTCGTGCTGGTCGGGCCACCGGGGGCGGGAAAGGGGACTCAGGCCAAATTCCTTGCATATCACTTCAAGATTCCACACATTTCCACTGGCGACATCTTTCGAGCCAATGTCGCCGTCAAGTCGTCGCTGGGCGTCAAGGCGAAGAACTTCATGGACGCCGGCGACCTCGTGCCCGATGCAGTGACGATCGCGATGGTCCGCGACCGGCTCGCTCACCACAATGCGAAGCGGGGCTACTTGCTCGATGGCTTTCCGCGCACGGTGCCGCAGGCCGAGGCGCTCACCAACACCGTCACCGACCTAGGAACCCAACTCGATGCGGTGCTGGAGTTGCGCCTCGATGACGAGGAGGTTGTGCGCCGGTTGTCGGGGCGTCGTACCTGCCACGGTTGTGGCCGGGTGTGGCACACCGAGCTGGACAAGCCTGAGGTTGAGGGGATCTGCGACGCGTGCGGTGGTGAGTTGTTCCAGCGCGACGACGACGAGCCGGAGACGGTCCGCCGCCGGCTGGAGGTCTACCGGGAGCAGACCGCTCCGCTGGTCGACTACTACGCCGACGCGCATCTGCTTCGTACCATCGATGCGTATGGCTCGGTCGACTCGGTGACCGCGCGCGGGATTGATGCGCTCGAGCAGGCTGCGGCCACCTGACCATCGGTTGCTGCTATGGGCATGCGTGACCGGGGCGTGGAGATCAAGTCTCCGGAGCAGTTGGACCTGATGCGACGTGCCGGCCTGGTGGTCGCCGAAACCCTGGAGATGCTGCGGGGGCGGGTGCGGGCGGGCATGACCACCGCGGACGTCGACGCGCTCGCCGAGGCTTGCATCCGAGACAGCGGAGCTATGCCCTCGTTCCTCGGCTACCACGGGTTTCCGGCGTCGTTGTGCACGTCGGTCAACGACGAGGTCGTTCATGGCATCCCCGGGCCGCGCGTGCTCGAGGAGGGGGATCTCGTCTCGATCGACTGTGGCGCAATCGTCGACGGCTGGCACGGTGACGCCGCGATCACGGTCTCGGTGGGCGACGTCACCGCGCGCCTACAAGCCCTCATGGCGGTGTGCGAAGAAGCCTTGTGGCGGGGGATCGCGGCAGCCCGGCCGGGTGGCCGGGTCACCGACATCTCGGCCGCCATCGAGAGCAGTGTCCAGGGGGCGGGAGAGTATGGCATCGTCGAGGATTACGTCGGCCACGGCATCGGATCGGCCATGCACCAGCAGCCGGCCGTGCCCAACTATGGTCGGCCGGGTCGCGGTCCGAAGTTGGTGCCTGGCATCGCCTTGGCCGTGGAGCCGATGATCACCCTGGGTGGCGTCGAGACCGACGTGCTCGACGACGACTGGACCGTCGTCACCCGTGACGGTGCCTGGGCGGCCCACTTCGAGCACACCTTCGCCATGACCTCGGCCGGCCCGTGGGTGCTCACCGCCCTCGACGGTGGCAGGGCGAGCTTGGCCGATCTGATCGGGCCGTAACCCGCGGACGATGCGGGGGGGAGTGCCGCGGGGTTCTAGGTGACGCACGTCAAGATGCCCGCGGGGTTTCTTCGTTGACTCATCCAATTTTGCCCGCGTGAGGTAGATCTGGTTCTGCTTGCCCCGGCGGGTGATGTTCTTGTGTCTGACCTTGTTGAGTAGGTCGCCTTGGAGGTCGCTGACCTCGCGGCGGAGTGCGGCGGGGTTGGTGGTGTCGAGCCGTTTGGCGAGTGTCTTGGTGTCGTTCGGGTCGATCTGGTCGGGGTGGGCGAGGAGCCGCTGGTAGGGCGTCTTGGCGGTGTCTCTTGGTGACCTTGGCCCCGGTGCGGGTCTTGGAGATCAGCTTCTGCTGTCCTGCGTCAGCGTTTCTGGCACGCCCGTAAGTTGGGCCTGACCGGAAGGGAGCGGCCCGATGGGGCGTCCTGCTCAGTTCGATGTGGAGACCAAGATCCGGGTCGTGCTCAGCGTGCTCGGTGGGGAGTGTTCGGCGGCGGAGGTGGCCGGGGCACGGTCCGGGAACGCACGCTGGAGGCCGATGCCGAGCAGCTCAAGCTGGCGCTGGCCGAGGCGCACGTGGCGCTGCGTGTGTGGCAGAAGGGCGCGGACTACGCGAGCAGGGTCCCTTCGAAGACCTCGAGATGATCCGAGCCGACGCTGGGATGCCGGTCTCGAGGTTCGCAGTCCTGGCCGGCATCCCGCTCCGCACCTACCGCCGTCGCCTCGCGGTCGCCCGGGCCGGTGGCCGCCGGGGAAGGGTCCGTGGCCGGCGCCGGTGGTGGACCTGCTCGAGCCGGTGGCGGCGAAGTACGCCGAGGACTGGCCGGCGTGGGGGCACCGCAAGATCGCTGCGATGATGCGCGCGGACGGGCACCAGATGTCGACCAGCACCGTGGAGCGAGCATTGCGGCGTCGGGATCTGCTGCTGCCGCAGGGTTTCCGGGCCGACCGCAGGGCCTGGGCGGTCGCCCGGCGGGAGGTGTTCGTGCACCCACCGGCGCGGCGGAACCGGGTCTAGCAGATGGACTTCTCCGACTTCGAGACCAGCACCGGTGGGATCTGGCGGTTGTGCGCGGTCGTGGACTACGCGAGCAAGTACTGCCTGGCCGCGACCGTGACCAGGTTCATGCGCGGGATCGAGGCCGAGACCTGCCTGCTCAAAGCGCTCGCGGAGGCGTGCCACTGCCTGGGCATCGACGACCTCACCGCCGAGCTCGGCGTCCGCGACGTGGTCGACGAGACCACCGGCGAGCTCGCCACCGTCCGGGTGCCGATCGCGGTGGTCACCGACAACGGTGGCGCGTTCAAGGGCGCCACCTTCGCCCGCGTCTTTGCTCGCCGCCCGGTGCTGCGCCACGTCCGCACGAGGATCAAGAGCCCGGGCACCAACGGCGTGATCGAGCGGTTCTTCGGCACCGCCATGTACGAGCACCTCTACCGCGAACAGATCACCGACGGCCTCGCCCTGGCCGCCGAGCTCGAACGCTCAAGACCATCTACAACACGATCCGGCCGCATCAGTACCTCGGTGACCGGACCCCGGCCAGCGTGCACCTCGCCGACAACGAGGCCCGCCCATGAAGATCAACAGTCAACCAATCCAAGCCCGACAGCGTGCCAGATTCTTGACGCAAGACAGGCTGGGGGGTGAACAGGTTCGTCAGTGGTGTCAGTGAGGTCCAGATCTGGTTCAGCACGGCCATCTCGCCGGGGGTCTCGTACCGTCAGTAGCCGGCGGTCCGGCGGGCGACGGCCCAGTTCTTCTGCTCCACGTGGGCGCCGTCGTTGCTGTTGTTGGGCCGAGAACGGGTGAAGGTGATCTGGTTGTCTTGGCACCACTGCAACAGGTGGTGGTTGATGAACTCCGAGCCGTTGTCGGAGTCGATGCCGAGGACCGGGAACGGGAACTGGCCCTGGAGCTCGACTAACGCGGCGAAGACCCATTTGGCGGCCTTGTTGCGTACCGTGCGGTTCTCGGTCCAGCCGGTGGCGATGTCGGTGGCTGTCAGGGTGAAACAGAACTGGCCATTGAGGTCGCCGCCGTCGTGGCCGACCAGGTCGACCTCGAGGAACCCGGGCACGTTGTTGTCCCAGTCGGCCCAGGTCCGCATCGGGATGTCCAAGACGGCCCACATCTTGACCAGCGCCTCGATCACCTCCGGCTGGTACCTCAGCACCGGAGACCGCTGGCGACGCTGCAGGGCCGCCGGATCGGGACACGCCGCAGCCTGACGCAACGCCTTCCGGGCGTGGTCTCGATGCCAGCCGTTGACCTCGCACAGCTGGCCTAACATCGCCGACTTCTCCGCCCGCTCGCCTTCGCGTACTTCCTCACCATCGTCGCGGTCACCCGCCGCCGCGTCGCCAAATCCAGCTCCATCCTCGATGCTCTCCAACGCGGGCATCTTGAGATGAGTCAACGAATCGGCCTACGCCGGCATCTTGGGTGAGTCAACGCGGGGTTTGGCGGGAGCTCGTTCAGTGACGTAGACTTGCCTGTCGGCCCTCGTGGCCGCGTTTATCATGCCCAGCGACCAAGCCGTTGCGGCTCACCCATGTTTGTACGACGAAGTGCGGAGGATATGCCGAAGAAGGAAGGCGTCATCGAGATCGAGGGCTCGGTCGTCGAGGCCCTGCCCAACGCCATGTTTCGGGTCGAGTTGACGAACGGGCACAAGGTCTTGGCCCACATCAGTGGCAAGATGCGCCAGCACTACATTCGGATCCTTCCCGAAGATCGAGTCGTGGTCGAGCTATCGCCGTACGACCTCACCCGAGGTCGGATCGTTTACCGCTACAAGTGATCACCGTTCACCCACTAAAGAGAGCTCGATGAAGGTCCAGCCGAGCGTGAAGAAGATTTGCGACAAATGTAAGGTGATCCGCCGACACGGCAGGGTCATGGTGATCTGCGCCAACCCTCGCCACAAGCAGCGGCAGGGCTGAACAGCCACCTCCTAGCGTGACCGCTCACATCATCCCAGCCAGGGGGGTGTGCACCCCCGGACCGGAGGCCGGGGCCCCTCGAGGCGGGGGACGCGGCACCTACGACACCTCCGCACGATAGAAAGGCATCGGTTGATGGCACGCCTCGTCGGTGTTGATCTCCCCCGCGACAAGCGAATCGAGATCGCACTCACGTACATCTTCGGTATCGGCCGCACCCGAGCACAATCCACGCTGGCGGCCACAGGGGTAAGTCCTGACCTGCGGGTTCACGAGCTCGGTGACGAGGAGCTAGTCAAGCTCCGCGATCACATCGAAGGCAATTACCAGGTAGAAGGCGACCTGCGGCGCGAGGTGTCGGCTGACATCCGCCGCAAGGTTGAGATCGGCAGCTACCAGGGCCGGCGGCACCGCCAGGGCTTGCCCGTCCGCGGTCAGCGGACTCGTACCAACGCGCGTGGACGCAAGGGACCCAAGCGCACCATCGCGGGCCGGAAGAAGGTGGGCAAGAAGTGACCCCTCCCAAGAGCCGGGCAGCTGCCGGTGCGAAGAAGGTACGTCGCAAGGAGAAGAAGAACGTCGCCGCGGGGCATGCCCACATCAAGAGCACGTTCAACAACACGATCGTTACAGTCACCGACCCGCAGGGCGCCGTCATCGCCTGGGCCAGCGCCGGCAGCGTGGGTTTCAAAGGCTCGCGCAAGTCCACGCCGTACGCGGCGCAGATGTGCGCCGAGGCAGCCGGACGCCGGGCAATGGAACACGGGATGAAGAAGATCGACGTGTTCGTCAAGGGTCCGGGCTCCGGCCGCGAGACCGCCATCCGGTCTCTGGGTGCGGTTGGCCTCGAGGTCGGCACCATCCAAGACGTCACACCCACCCCCCACAACGGATGCCGGCCGCCCAAGCGCCGCCGCGTCTGACCCCGGATCGAGAGGAGCGAATCGACATGGCCCGATACACCGGACCCATGACCAAGAAGTCGCGCCGCCTGGGGGTCGACCTCGTGGGTGGCGACCAGGCATTCGAGCGTCGCCCCTACCCGCCCGGCCAGCACGGCAGAGGACGGGTCAAGGAGAGTGAGTACCGGCTGCAGCTGCAGGAGAAGCAGAAGGCCCGGTTCACCTACGGTGTGATGGAGAAGCAGTTCCGCCGGTACTACGACATGGCGAGTCGGCGCCCCGGCAAGACCGGGGACAACCTGTTGCAGTTGCTCGAGGCACGACTCGACAACGTCGTTTACCGTGCCGGCTTCGCGCGCACCCGCCGGCACTCTCGGCAGCTCGTCGGACACGGTCACTTCATGGTCAACGGCCATAAGGTCGACATCCCGTCGTACCAAGTCGCCGCGCACGACGTGATCGACGTCCGGACCAAGTCGCTGGAGATGACGCCGTTCATCATCGCCCGGGAAACCCACGGCGAACGCCTGGTCCCCGCATGGCTGGAGGCGCTGCCCAATCGGATGCGGATCCTCGTTCACCAGCTGCCGGTACGCCAACAGATCGATGTGCCGGTCCAAGAGCAGCTCATCGTCGAGTTCTACTCGAAGAAGTAGTACGCCCGGGGGCGTTGCCTCCGGGAACCCCGTGCCCGAGGGCGACGTCTTCGGGAATCGTTCGTGACCGTCAAATGGTGGGCGGCGCGGAAAGGAAGTCATTGTGCTCATTGCTCAGCGTCCGACCCTGACCGAGGACGTGGTGGGCGACCACCGCTCGCGCTTCGTCATCGAACCTCTCGAGCCCGGTTTCGGCTATACGCTCGGGAACTCATTGCGCCGCACCCTGTTGTCGTCGATCCCTGGTGCCTCGGTCACCACGATCCGAGTCGACGGCGTGCTGCACGAGTTCTCCACCATCCCTGGGGTGACCGAAGATCTCACCGAGATCATCCTCAACCTCAAGGAGCTAGTCGTCTCCTCCGAGCACGACGAGCCGGTCACCATGTACCTGCGCAAGCAGGGGCCTGGGACGGTCAGCGCCGCGGACATCGCGCCGCCGGCCGGTGTCGAGGTCCACAACCCTGAGCTGGAGCTTGCCAGGCTCAACAACTCCGGCAAGCTGGAGATGGAGCTTGTGGTCGAACGCGGTCGTGGCTACGTCTCAGCGGTGCAGAACAAGGCGGGCGATCTGGAGATCGGCCGGATGCCGGTCGACTCCATCTACTCACCGGTGCTGAAGGTGACCTACAAGGTCGAGGCGACCCGGGTCGAGCAGCGGACCGACTTCGACCGGCTGATCATCGACGTGGAGACCAAGCAGTCGATACGCCCTCGCGATGCCCTCGCCAGCGCCGGTAAGACCCTGGTCGAGTTGTTCGGGCTTGCCCGGGAGCTCAACATCGAAGCCGAAGGCATCGACATCGGGCCCTCACCGGTGGACGAGGCGCTGGCGGCCGATCTCGCGTTGCCGGTCGAGGATTTGCAGCTGACGGTGCGCTCGTACAACTGCCTCAAGCGCGAGGGGATCCACACGGTCGGTGAGCTGATCTCGCGAAGCGAGCAGGACCTGCTGGACATCCGCAACTTCGGCTCCAAGTCGATCGACGAGGTCAAGGGCAAGCTGATCGAGATGGGTCTGTCGCTCAAGGACAGCGCCCCGGGCTTCGACCCCCGGGCGGTGTTGGATGCGTACGACGACGACCAGAGTTTCGTCGAGGACGAGCAGTACTGAGCACGTAGCACGGAGGAGACAGACACGATGCCCACGCCCACGAAGGGGCCACGCCTCGGCGGCAGCCCGGCCCATCAGCGGTTGATCCTGGCCAACCTGGCGACCAACCTGTTCGAGTACGGCCGGATCACCACCACCGAGGCAAAGGCGCGGCGGTTGCGGCCGTTCGCTGAGCGCTTGATCACCAAGGCCAAGCGCGATGACCTGCATCACCGTCGTCAGGTGCTTACGGTCATCAGGGACAAGGGCATCGTGCACACGCTCTTCACCGAGATCGGGCCGCGGTACGCGACCCGGCCCGGCGGGTACACCCGGATCACCAAGGTGGGCCCGCGCAAGGGCGACAACGCGCCGATGGCGGTGATCGAGCTGGTCGAGGCTCGCGAGTTCGCGCCTCGGACCGATACCTCGGCTGACACCGCCTCCGCCGCTTCCGCATCGGTCGCTTCCGCGGCTGGCGCCGCTATCGCGACCGACGCTCACGCGGCGGAAAGTGATGACGCCCAGCCTGAACCCGGTGACGAGACGCCCAGCCCCAACCCGGCTTCGGAGGAGTCCGAGGAGGTAACGCCGCAGGTGGAGCCGGAGCCTGAGGCGGACGACACGCCGCCTGTGGAGCCGGAGCCTGAGGCGGACGACACGCCGCCTGTGGAGCCGGACGAGGAGAAGTCGCCGACCTGAGCCGGCGACGGCGTCAGTGGTGCGGCTTCGGCTTGCCGTCGGCTATGACGGTGCCAACTTTTCCGGATGGGCTGCGCAACCGGGACTGCGGACCGTACAGGGAGAGATCGAGCGCGCTCTGGCGGTCGTGCTGCGCCTCGACGCGGTGGCACTGACGTGCGCGGGGCGTACCGACGCGGGTGTCCACGCGCGCGGGCAGGTCTGCCACGTCGACGTACCGGCCGCATCCGACACTGAGGTGTTGCGCCGTCGGCTAGCGGGCGCGCTGGCAGACGACGTGCGTGTCCATGCCATCGCGGCGGCACCGGATGGCTTCGACGCCCGTTTCTCAGCCCGGTGGCGGCGCTACTCGTACCGGATCTGTGACGACCCCGCAGCTTGTGACCCGCTGCAGCGGCATCACGTCGTGGCCTGGAAGCGTCCCTTGGACGTTGAGGCGATGAACGACGCCTGCAGCCCGCTGCTCGGTGAGCACGACTTCGCCGCGTACTGCCGCCGGCGTCCGGGAGCGAGCACGGTACGCACGCTGCGGGAGCTGACGTGGTCGCGAGACGATGACCGGCGGCTGGAGGCGCGCGTCGTGGCCGACGCGTTCTGTCACTCGATGGTGCGTTCGCTGGTCGGTGCCGCGGTGGGTGTCGGAGAAGGGCGACTGGCGCCGGAAGTGCCGGAGCAGGTGCTTGCGGCCGGGGTCCGGAACTCCCGAATCATGGTGATGCCTCCGCACGGCCTCACCCTGGAGGAGGTCGGGTATCTGGATGAGCGAGCACTACTTCTCTAGCGATCCGAAGTCTGCGTACGAGACGGCTGAGGTCGCCGTCTCAGCCTGGGGTACGCAAATGCAGCTGACGTCGGCTCGTGGGGTCTTCTCGCACGGTCGGCTGGACCTCGGAACATCCGTGTTGCTGCGCGCGACTCGGCCACCGGTGTCCGGGCGTACGTTCCTCGACCTCGGCTGCGGCTACGGCGTTCTCGGCTGTGCGCTGGCCACCACCCGAGCTGACGCCACCGTTTGGGCGGTCGATGTGAACGAACGCGCCCTGGAGCTGACGCGCCGCAACGCTGAGCGGCTTGGCCTTGCCTCGCGAGTGCACGTGGCGCAGCCGGATGAGGTGCCGTCGTCGGTGCGGTTCGACGGCATCTGGTCCAACCCACCGATCCGGATCGGCAAGGTCGCGCTGCACTCGCTGCTGCTCGCCTGGCTGCCGCGGCTGGCTGACGGCGGGGAGGCAATGCTCGTGGTGAGCAAGAACCTCGGGGCCGCCTCGCTGCAACGCTGGCTCGACGCACAGGGGTACGACTGCGACCGGGTCGGCTCCGCCAAGGGTTTCCGGGTCCTGCGCGTTTTGGGTGCAGCTCGATAACGATTGACCAGTGGCAACGCCTTACGGCTTCCTGCGAGTGATGAGAAACCGTTGGTGCCAACGCCGTGCACCAACGTCAGCTCGTCATTCGAAACGTCCTGAGGAGTTCCGCCGCTATTCGGTAACGACTGACTAGGCGGCGGCGTACCGGCCAACGGCGCCCATACTTTGGCATGGCAATCGGCCGGGTGGCCGTCGGAACACTGGCTGCGATCGTGCTCGCGAGCACCGCCGGCTGCTCCGATGGACCGTCCGCGTCGCCGGAGCCAAGGCCGACGCGGCCGGAGGCATCCGTCGCGTCACAGGAGCACCCGCTGCCCAAGGGATGGCGCTGGGAGTCGGACCGCGACGTGGCTTCGGCGTCCCGGGCGACTGGGGATGGGGGACGACGGGTAACGCGAAATGTCTTGAAGACCTGACCGATCGGACCGTCGGCAGGCCCGGCGTGGGTGACCTGCTCAGTTGCGAGGACACCAACGCCAAAAACGTCACGTTCCTGTGGTTCTCTGGCGCTACGTTCGGATACGGAGATCCGGTCCCGCTGCGTGAGGGCGGCGATCGGGAGGTCTGGATCATCGGCGACGTCGCACTGCAGCTGCAGGCACGGAAGCCGCTGCAGGAGCGGATCCTGGGGACCGTTCATCGGATCGACACCGACTACGCAGGCTGTCCGGTGACCGATCCGATCAGCATGGATCCAGCGAGACGACCTCCGGATCCCGTCGATGTCGCCCAGCTCAGCGGCGTCACGACTGTCTCGGCGTGCCAGTACGAGCTGGCGGAGTCTCGCCGTGTTGTCGAGCAGAATGAGGCGGCTCTGGTGGGCTCGGTCCTGTTGACGGGTGCGGACGCAGCTGCGGCCATTCGCAGGGTGGTGGCAGCGCCGGTGCGCCGTGGATGGAATCGAGCCACATGCTCCGTGGACTACGGGTCGAACACATCCGGAGTCGTACTGCGGATCGCCGCGACCAGGGCGAGCACCTGGTCTACATGCACTACTACTGCTCCCTGTGCGGACAGAATGGCTTCGACGATGGAGTGCGGCTTCGGTCACTTACGCCAAGGTCCGTCGAACCGTTCCTCGGCGATGCCAACGCGGTGACCTTTGGCAGCGAGGAGTGGCTCCCGCTCCCGGGCATGCGCAGCTGAGGTTTTCCCCGTACTTCCAATGGCTGAGGGACACTTCCAATAGGTTCGAACCCGTTGGAAGGGTACTTATCCCAGGTGAACATGGGATAGGGACGGGGGCATTGAAACCCGGTCGCGCCGGCGCCGCACACTGCCGCACACTGGATCCTTGTGTGCCACGTTGACCTAGCCGGCATCCGATTCGAGCTACCTGATGGCCGAGTCTTGCTCGACGACGTCTCGTTCCGAGTCGGTGACGGCGCCAAGGTCGCTTTGGTGGGTGCCAACGGGGCGGGCAAGACCACCCTGCTGCGCATCGTGACCGGCGAGCTTGCGCCGCACGCCGGCAGCGTGACCCGGAGCGGCGGCCTCGGCGTGATGCGCCAGATGGTGAGCCAAGGGCACAACGCCTGGTCGGTCCGAGACCTGTTGCTTTCAGTGGCCCCACCGCGAGTCCGTGAGGTGACCGCCGCTGTCGACGCGGTTGAACTGGCGCTGATGGAGCGCGACGACGAGAAGACGCAGCTGCGCTATGCCACCGCCCTGGCGGACTTCGCCGACGCCGGTGGCTATGACATCGAGGTGGTCTGGGATGCCTGTTGCACCGAGTCCCTCGGTGTCCCGTACGACAAGGCGAAGTGGCGCTCCCTGACCACGCTGTCCGGCGGTGAGCAGAAGCGGCTCGTGCTGGAGGCGTTGCTTCGCGGCCCTGACTCTGTGCTGCTGCTCGACGAGCCGGATAACTTCCTCGACGTCCCCGGCAAGCGGTGGCTCGAGGAGCGCCTGGCCACAAGCCTCAAGACCATCTTGTACGTAAGTCACGACCGCGAGCTGCTCGCGAACACCGCCACCCGGGTGGTCACGATCGAGCTGCGAGCCGGCGGCAACGGTGCCTGGATTCATCCTGGTGGCTTCGCGTCGTACCACGAAGCCCGACGCGCCCGGTTCGAGCGGCTGGAGGAGTTGCGCCGGCGCTGGG
>Ga0183260_10003720_pt1 | contig 12267 bp, 12 predicted proteins | sample AntDrymUQ4972206_2_FD_129768 | JGI IMG/M metagenome (GOLD analysis project Ga0183260, IMG submission 129768) | Polar desert sand microbial communities from Dry Valleys, Antarctica - metaG UQ497 (22.06) (version 2) (version 2) | ecosystem: Environmental > Terrestrial > Soil > Desert | place...
GAATCGGAGGTCCTCAACGCCGAGAAGCCGGTGCTCGTCGACTTCTGGGCACCGTGGTGCGGACCCTGTCGGCTCGTCTCACCGGTCGTCGAATCCTTCGGCGATAAGCACAACGACAAGATGCGCGTGGCGAAGGTCAACACCGACGAGAACCAACAGCTGGCGATGCGATACAGCATCTTCAGCATCCCCACGCTCATCGTCTTCCAGAACGGCCGCGAGGCTGCCCGACTAGTCGGCTTCATGCCCCAGGAGGTCATGGAGGAGCGGCTCAGCCAGTTCCTCGCCTAGGCACAACGCCAGCGGGCCGTCGCACACCCACCGTCACGCGGAGCAGCCGCTACACTCCGAGACCCGATGATCATCAAGACTGAACGACGCGCTGGTGGCGACCGTCGCGGCACGACGGATCCGTTCGCCCCGGAGCGCCGAGACAGCGACCGACGCACCATGTGCTGGGAGGTCGAGAACTGCGACCTCACCATCCGCTACCGGTGTCCGGCCTTCATCCTGCGGCGCCCGTGCTGGGAGCTGTGGGCGGTCGAGGGCATCGGACCAGCGCGCGCCTGCTGCCACAACGACAAGGAGTGCGAGCCCGGGCGCTGCGTCATCGCCGAGAAGCGATTCGCCGCGAGCCCTGCACCCGAACCGCTGACCGTGCACGTCGGCCGCCGCGGTATGCCACTCGGCTACACGAGGCCCCGTCGCCACCACTGCCCGCACTTCTACCTCACCCACGGCTCGAAGGGCAGGGTGCCGATCCAGGCGCCGCAGCTGATGCGCACGCTCCTGAAGCAGGAGGGAACGGTGGCGCGCTGCGAGCTGCGCGGTGGCGTGCATCTTGACTCCGGCTACGTCAACGACCTGTGCCTGACCGGCCAATTCAACGACTGCGTGTTCTACGAGGACAACGCGGACTGACTTCCGTGACCGAACTCCAGCGCCTCACGTATCGGCAGGCGGTCACCGCGCTCACCGAGCGCGGACGCTTCGGAATCAGCATGGGCCTCGAGCGCGTCGAGCGGCTCATGGCCGAGGTCGGGCACCCCGAGCGATCGCTGCGGGGCGCGCTGGTCGGCGGCACGAACGGCAAGGGCTCGGTGGTAGCCATGACGCGGTCCGTGCTCGTCGCCGCCGGGTATCGAGTCGGGACCATGCCGAAACCGCACCTCACCAGCTATCGCGAGCGCGTGGCGATTGACGGCCAACCCCTGAGCGCAGCAAGCTTCGCCGATGCCGTCGCGGCAGTCCTTCCGGCCATCGATCGCGTGGCCGCGGAGGTCGGTGCCCCGACCGAGTTCGAGGCTCTGACTGCCGCCGCCATCGGCGAGCTTGCACGACGCAAGGTGGACGTCGCAATCGTCGAGGTCGGCATGGGCGGGCGGCTCGACGCAACGAACGTGCTGGACCTCGGCGTGGCGGCCATCACCAACGTCCAGCGCGACCACGAGGCCTACCTCGGCTCGACGCTGACCGCCATCAGCACAGAGAAGGCGCCGATCATCAAGCTCGGCAATCTCGCGGTGACTGGTGCGTCCGGCCGCGGACTGCGACCGATCCTGGACCGATGCGCCACGCTGGGCGTATCCCTTCGACGAGCCGGCCCGCACCAGGCGTACCGAGCGCGACTGCGGGACTCGGGCTGGGAGGGCATCGTGATCGACGCGCGCACGCCGATACGCGAGCTGCGCGGCCTACGCGTCGGGCTCCTCGGCGCGCATCAGGCCGAGAACGCTGCGGTCGCCGTTGCGCTCCTCGATGCGCTGGCCGAACGATGGGGGGTGGCCGTGCCCGAAGCGGCCGTGCGCCGCGGATTCGCGTCGGTCCGTTGGCCGGGACGCCTGGAACTGCTGGACGGCACGCCGCTCGGTCTCGGTCGCGTCCTCCTCGACGGAGCGCACAACCCGGCCGGCGCGGCCGCCCTGGAGAGAGCGCTGCGCCACCTGGGCGTGACCCGACCCACCATCGTGTTTGGCGCCATGCGCAGCAAGAGGGTGCGCGATGTCCTCCGCGCGCTCGCTCCACTCCGGCCGCGATTCGTGTTCACCCGCGTCGACGACCCGCACGCCCACGAGCCGGCTGAGCTGGAACGCGCCTGGCGCGCCGTGAGCCACGGCACATCCCGGACGGCTCCGACGCCACGGGAGGCGATGGCCCTGGCAGACGGGGATCCGGTGGTCGTCGCCGGGTCTCTCTATCTCGTTGGCGCGGTACGAGGCATGATCACCAGGTGATGGCAACGGAGCTGCGCTGGGGCGAGCGAACCTACCTGATGGGGATCATCAACGTCACGCCCGACTCGTTTTCCGGCGATGGGCTGGCAGCGAACGGCCGCGATCTCAGCGAGGTCGTGAAGGCAGCGGTCACGCAGGGCCGCGCGTTCGTGGCGTCGGGTGCCGACATCCTCGACGTCGGCGCGGAGTCGACCCGGCCGCGGAGCGCCTACGGCGATCACCCCTCCGTCAGCGCGGAGACCGAGACGGCACGCACCATCCCGGTGATCCGCGCGCTGGTGGCGGAGCTTGGGGCATCGACCCTCATCAGCATCGACACCAGCAAGGGCACGGTGGCGCGCGCCGCAATTGATGCCGGCGCGCGGATCGTCAATGACGTCTGGGCCGCGCAGCACGATCCTGGAACCGCGGACGCAGCCGCGGCCGGCGAGACGCACTTGGTGCTCATGCACAACCAGGAGGGCAACGTCTATCCGGACGGGGTCTTCGACAGTGTGGTGACCTGGCTGCGCGGCGCCATCGACGCGGCCGCAGCGCGTGGCGTCCCTCGAAATCGGATCGTGGTCGACCCCGGCATCGGCTTCGGAAAAGGCACAGCGGAGAATTTGGAGCTGCTGCATCGGCTTGGTGAGCTCAAGCAGGCGCTAGGTGGTCTGCCGATGCTGGTCGGCACCAGCCGCAAGCGATTCCTGGGCGAGCTGCTCGACGGCGCCGCCCACGACGACCGGGTCGAGGGCACGGCGGCCACGGTGGCGCTGGCGATCGGAGCTGGCGCCGACATCGTGCGGGTCCACGACGTGGCCACCATCGCGCGGACGGTGCGGGTGTCAGACGCGGTGGTGCGTCGGTGAGCGCGGAGGGCTACCCGGATCGGCTCAGCCTGGTCGGCATGCGTTTCATGGCGCGCCACGGCGTCCTGCCGCACGAGAAGATCGACGCCCAGTCGTTCGAGGTCGACGTCATCCTCCACGCCGATCTCGCCGATGCCGCCGAGAGCGACCTCCTCGACGCAACCATCGACTACGCCGAGGTCTTCGAACTCGTTCGTGGCGTGGTCGAGGGCCGATCCCACAATTTGATCGAAGCGCTGGCCGGCTCGATTGCCTCCGCGGTGCTGGCGTCCACTGACCGGCGGTTGGTCGAAGCGGTCGAGATCCGCGTCCGCAAGCCAGACGCGCCGATCGACGGCCGCTTCGACACCGTGGAGGCGACACTCACGCGGCGCCGCTTCGGCTAGTTGTCGGCCGGCAGCTCGCCGAGGGTCACGTCGATCTCGCGAACCGAATTGTCGCGGAGGACCCGCAGGGTGATCGTGTCGCCCGGGGCATGCGGCAGGATCAGGGTCGATAGATCGTGCTCCATGGTGATATGCACGTCGTCCACGGCCACGATGACGTCTCCCACGCGCAGGCCCGCGGCCTCCGCCGGGCTGCCCTCGAAGATCGGGCTGCTCCCGCCATCGGTCGTTCCAATCAGGGCACCGGCATCGACTGGCAGATCCTGCTCATCCGCGATGGCTGCCGAGACCGGCACGTAGTAGACGCCGATCCAGGGGCGCGTCAGCGGTTCGCCGGCAAGTGCCTGGTCCATGATCGGACGCGCCACGTCGATCGGAATCGCGAAGCCCAGGCCCTGGGCGTTCGTGCTGACCGCGGTATTGATGCCGATCACCTGCCCCGCGCTGTTGACGAGCGGGCCTCCGGAGTTGCCGGGGTTGATGGCGGCATCGGTCTGGATCAGATTGCGCAGAGTTTCGGCGCTGGTCTGGCTGGCGTCCGAGGCGGTGATCTGGCGACCGAGGCCCGAGACGATGCCGGTCGTGACGGTGTTCTCGTAGCCCAGCGGGTTCCCGATGGCGATGGCCAGCTGACCCGGCTCCAGGCCCATGGACGTGCCGATCGGTGCCGTCGGCAGGTCCTCACCGTCGATCGTGACGATGGCAAGGTCAGTGAGCGTGTCGATGCCGTAGACCGTGCCGTCGAACGAGCGACCGTCATTGAGAATGACCGTCAGCGCCGACGCATCCTCGACCACGTGGCGGTTGGTCAATATCCAGCCGCTCTCGTCGTACATGACCCCTGACCCGGTTCCGCTGGCCGCCCCCAGCCCGTCACCCTGGGTGCGGATCGTCACGACCGCCGGAGCCACGCCATCGACCGCGTCGATCACGGCGCTCGACTCGTCGATCCGAACGTCGCTGACGCGGTCCGCGCCCGGCGTCGCAGCCGGCGCTGCGCCGACCTGCTCGACCGGCTCGGCCAGGAGGTTGGAGACGGCGACGGCCGAGAGGGCCCCCGAGGCGATGCCGGCGACGATCGCGATGACAATGACGGGCAGCGCTCCGAGTCCTCGCCGCACGGTCACGGCCTGAGACCGTGCGCCCGGGCGGTTGGACCATGCGGGTGCCGCCTGCCAGTTCGACCGGTACGGGTCACGCTGCGGGGTAGGCCCATAGCGCTGCACCTCGACCGGCTCGGTCGGGTCGCGGTCGGTAGATCGGTCTGCGTCTTGCATCATCGGGTCATCAGTGCCTGTGCTTCGGTTGGCTCGAATAGCTCGGGTAGCTCTCGCGGCGGATTACGTGTCACGGTAGCGAGCCCGGATTACGCGCGGGAACGTGGCCGCGTGAAGATTCGTTGACCTTCACCTCCTCGGCGCTCGCGTCGGCCGCAGGCGCTCGCGGCAGGGTGATGCGGAACGCGGTCCCCTGACCCGTCATGCTCTGTACGTCAATCTCGCCGGAATGCATGTCCACGATCGAACGCACGATGGCCAGCCCCAGCCCGCTTCCCGACGCCCTGGCCTGCCCGGTGTTCGTGCCGCGGAAGAATCGCTCGAAGATACGCGGCAGTTCCTCGGCCACGATCCCGGGGCCGGTATCGCGAACCTCGATCGACGCGGCATCGTGGGTATCGGTCAGGCGAATCGAGACCGATCCGGCGCGCGGAGTGAACTTCAGGGCGTTGCCGATCAGGTTGGTGAGGAGCTGCACGATGCGTTCGCGATCGAAGCGCAGCTCGACCGGGTCGGCCGGAACCGTGCTGTCGAGGGCGACGCCACGCTCCATGGCGACCTCGGACAGCGCCTGCACCACGGCCTGCACCGGATCGCGCAGGTCGCTGTCGCGCATGTCGAGCGGGAAGATGCCCGCGTCGATACGCGAGAGGTCCAGCAGGTTCGTGCTGAGCCACTCGAGCCGGCCGATCTGCTCCGTCGACCGCTCCAGGAACTCCCGGCGCGTAGCGTCATCAACGTTGCCCTCCGCCTGGAGCTCGGTGTACATGCGCAGTGCCGCGATCGGCGTCCGCAGTTCATGGCTCACGTCCGCAACGAACTCGCGCAGGCGGTCGCGATCAGCCTCGAGCATGCGCAGGGTGCCGGCCAGACGGTCGGCCATGACGTTGAACTGTGCCGCCAGCTCGTCGATCTCAAGGACGCCCGACGGCTCCGCACGCTCGTCGAGCTGACCCTGGGCCACCCGGCCGGCGACCCGTCGCAGGTGGCCGATCGGCACCGTCAGGCTGCGCGCCGCGACAATCCCGGTCACCAGCGAGACCGCCAAGGCCAAAACCCCGGCAGCCAACAGCGCGCTCTGGATGCGCTCGAGCGTCTCCTCGCGCGTCGAGAACGCGTCGCTGATCACGACGCGGTACTGCGTCACGGTTCCGCTGGGCAGCTCGACATCGACCCGCGCCTGAATAGGGCCGACGGCGGCATCTCTCCGCAGTCCCTGCGCCTCCAGGGCCTCGACGTCCGGAGGCGTCTCCCTGGCCACCGTTTCGTCACTTGCGTTGATGATCGTCACGGTGGCGCTGAAGATCTCGGCGGCTTGCTCCGCCACGGCGGGCACGATCCGGGCGTCGCGAAGCTCGGGAACTTCAGCGGTATTACGTCCGAGTTCGCTGCCGCCGAAGCGGGTGATCTCCTGGCGCAAGAGGATGCCGGTCGATGCAGCCGATGTCGCCACCCGCTCCTGTGTCTGCTCCGTGAAATAGCCCGGCAGGATCTGGTTGATGGCAAGCCCTGACACGACAAGGCCAACCAGCGCCACCATGGCCAGCGTCGTGATGAGCCGAGCGTTCAGCCGCTGGAGGACGGCGATCGGGCCCCGCGGGTCGAAGCGTGCCCATCGGCTTGCCGCTGTCGGCTCGATCTCAGTCCTCGGCGAAGGCATAGCCGACGCCGCGCACGGTACGGATGTAGCGAGGATGGCCCGGATCGGGCTCGATCTTGTCGCGGATGTGGCTGATGTGCACATTGATGGTGCGCTCGTCCTGCACCAGGGCATCGTCGTAGTCACGCACGAGCTCGAGCAGCTGGCCACGGGTGTAGACGCGCCCCGGCCGTGCGGCAAGGTGGCGCAACAGGTCGAACTCGGTCGTCGTCAAACCGATGCGCTCGCCATCGCGCGTGACGCGCCGCCGCTCGAGGTCGATCACCAGGTTCCCGCGGCGCAGCGTGCGTCCTGTCTGAGTATCCGCCAATTCGCCGTATGCCCGCCGCAGGAGCGCCTTGATGCGGGTCACGAGCTCGCGGACGCTGAACGGCTTCACGAGGTAGTCATCGGCTCCCATCTCCAGGCCGACGACCTTGTCCACCTCGTCCGCGCGGGCGGTCAGGAAGATGACCGGCGCCCGCGTCTCGCGGCGCAGCTGGCGCAGGACCTCGAATCCGTCGATCCCCGGCAGTCGAACGTCGAGCACCACGAGGTCCGGCGCTGCATCGGCAAAGTTGGCGACCGCATCCTCGCCAGTCGGCTGGACGGTGACGTCATAGCCCTCGCGCTCTAGGGCGATCTGGACGCCGCGTGCGACGGCGGGCTCGTCCTCTACGATCATGATGGTGCCGGGCATGTAGGTGAGTATAGGAAGCCGATCGCGGACCGGCGCGATCTGCGGCCCAGAGACTGGGCGAGCGTCCTGCGCAAGGCGCCGGCGGTGTATCGCCGCGCCCGAAAAATCGGCGGATGATGGCCGGAGGTGTTGGCCGAACGAACGGTCCGGCTTGCCCGGCACGCCGGGTCGCGGTACCATGCCGGAGCGCACTCGAATGCACATTCGATCAATTTGGTGCTGCCAGCCGTTCGAACAACGAGCGAGCGCAGGCGCCCGACGACAGAGAGGATGACGACCACCGATGGACTTGGAGCTCACCCTCGACGCGCGTAAGGCGCAGGGCAAGGCCAACAAGCGCCTTCGCCGCGAGGGAATCGTCCCCGGCGTCGTGTACGGCAAAGGCGAGGGCTCGACCAACGTCCAGGTCAACGCCAAGACGTTCGAGACGCTGTATCGCGCCGCGGGTCGAACGTCGGTCGTGAAGTTCCGCCTACCGGGCGCCAGCCGCGCCACCAGCGGCTTCATCAAGAGCGTTCAGCGCCATCCCCTGAGCCGCCAGGCGATCCACGTGGACTATTACCTCGTGAACCTCAAGGTCGAGATGGAAGTGGATGTCCCCCTCGTCTTCACCGGTGAGGCGCCCGCGGTCGAAGCCACCGGCGGCACGCTACTCCACAATCTGTCGAGCATCCACGTCAAGGCGCTTCCAAACGACATCCCTCATGAGATCGAAGTGGATGTCTCGGTCCTGCGCAGCTTGGACGTGGCGATCCACGTGCGCGATCTCAACCTCAACCGCGACCTGGTCCAAGTGCTGACCGATGGCGACGCGCTCGTCTCGACCGTGGTTCCGCCGCGGGTCGAAGAGGAGCCGGAGCCGGTGGTCACGGAAGGCGACGAGGTTGAGGGTGAAGGTGCCGAAGGCGAAGAGGGCGCTGCCGAGGGCGAGGGTGCCGATGGTGCCGAGTCTGGCGAAGCCGACGAGGAACCCGACCAGTCCTGACCTGTCGACGATATTTCGTCGATTTCCGGCCAGGGGCCCTTTCAGGCCACGTTTCGACGAAATTTCGACAACCCGCTGACGTGGACGTGGCCCCATGGCCACCTTCACGTCGAGACTTGGCCGAAGAATCGGTGATTCGCGGCCTGACACCGATCCAGGCCAGGATCCAACGATATTTCGAACGCCGGCCAATAGAGCGCTACTCGCCGATGAGTTCCTGAACCTCGGCCTGGATCGCAGGGAAGTCGGCCTCGAGGACGTAGCCGCGGCCGTCGTCACGATCTCCCTCGAACGTGATCAGCGGCGGCTCGATCAGCACGTAGCGGACCTCCGCATCAGCCGTGCGTCGCGCGAGCTCCATGAGCGTGCCGACCTGGTCCAGCGGAAGATCGGTCTCGAGTGAATCAAGGCCGTCGAGGAGAGCTTCGAGATCCACTTCGGTCTCCGGATTCACCAACTTCGCAACGAGCGCGACGAGCACCTCCTGCTGGCGACCCATCCGCCCGTAGTCCTGGTCCACGCGCGTGCGGACGTAGCCGTTGGCGGTGAAACCGTCGATCTCCTGCGGCCCCGCCTCTAGCTCCAGGTCGACGATCGGATCAATCAGTGCAACGTCGGGGTTGACCTCGATGGTGCCCACCGCCTCGACCAGGCGCGTGAAGTCGTCCATGTCGAGCACGATGTGCGCGTCAATTGGCACGCCGTACAGCGCCGACATGGCACCAACCAGCGCATCGATCCCCTGCTCGTCGTAGATGGCGTTGATCTTTCCGGGGTACACGCCGCCGTCGGGAAGCGGCACGTCGATGGTGTCGCGCGGCAGGGAGATGAGCGTCAGCTCCGACTGATCGGCTGACACGCTGACGACCATGAGCGAATCGGTGTTTGGCGCATCACCGTCCTCCTCGCGCGCGGCGTTGAGATCGGTCCCGACGTACAGGATCGTCCAGCGCCGGTCGAGCAGGTCGGCCGCGAGCGAAGGCGCAGCCGATGCAGATGCCGCAACACTCTCCGGAGGTGGCGAATCCGACGAACCGGGCGCCGGTGTGTCGGATGGCCGTGAGACGACGAGAAACCCGATCACGGCGGCCACGACCATAACGACAAGACCGATGACGATGGCGGAATTTCGTTGCATGTCGCCATTCTGGCCGGATCAGGATGCGATCATCATGGTGAATGAGCACCGACCAGCCGATCACCCTGTCCGACTATGAGCCGATGGCCCGCACACGGATGGATCCGGGTGCCTGGGACTACTACGCCGGCGGCGCTGGCGACGAGCGCAGCCTGGCCGACAACCGGCTCGCCTGGGATCGACTGCGACTGCGCCCTCGGGTCCTGGTAGACGTCGCGCAGTGCGACCTTTCGACCACGGCGTTCGGAGTGGCGCTTGACCATCCGATCATCGTGGCACCGATGGCCGCGCACGACCTCGCGCATCCCGACGCCGAGCGGGCGACCGCCCGGGGGGCCGCGGCGGCCGGCGCGCTGCTGACCCTTTCGACGATCTCATCAGTCTCGCTCGAGGAGATTGCGGCGGTCGAGTCGGCGGCGCCGCGCTGGTTCCAGCTCTATGCGCCCGTTGACCGGGCGGACACCGAGGCCCTGGTCCGGCGCGCGGTCAATGCCGGCTTTTCCGCGCTCGCCGTCACGGTGGACCTGCCCTTGCCGGGGAACCGGGAACGCGACGATCGGAATCGGTTCGTGCTGCACATGGGCGCGCACCTCCCGGCCGATCAGCCGACCGATGAGTCCGGGATCGTCGTCCTGCCCACCTTCGATTGGGACGAGCTGGCCTGGCTGCGCTCGATTTGCCCGATCCCGCTGCTGGCGAAGGGCATCCTGCGCGCGGATGACGCTTTGCGCGCCGTCGATGCGGGATGCGACGGCATCTGGGTCAGCAACCATGGCGGGCGTCAGCTGGACACGGCCATTGCGGGGGTGGATGCGCTGCCGGAGGTGGCTGACGCCGTGGGTGACCGGACGCTGCTGGTGGTCGACGGCGGCGTGCGGCGCGGGATCGATGTCCTCAAGGGATTGGCGCTCGGCACCGACCTCGTGGCCGTAGGCCGGCCGATCCTGTGGGGCCTTGCCGTCGACGGCGCCGCAGGCGTTCAGCGCGTCCTCGAGATCACGCGCGACGAACTCTCGCTCGCCATGGCCCTGGCCGGTTGCCGCTCCATCGCCGAGATCACACCGGACCTCGTGATACGGTGAATCCCACCTGTCACCCGATGCGGTGACAGCCGCCTACTCGCAGGGAATCTCGCTGCCCAACAGCGGCCCCCACTCCTGCTCGAATGTCGAGCCGGGGCGGATACTGCCGAGGTGGTAGCCACCTTCCCATCCATGCACGCCGAATGGCGGGTCGAGCTCGCCGACGGCCACCGCATACCGGAGGTCCCGATACGGTGGTACCCACTCCTCGAAGGAGAAGGCGACTCTCCCCTCCTCGAAACAGCGCGCCTCGGTCAGCCTTGGGTGGAGTGGCCGCGGGAATACCCGAGAGTTTCCGATGACACTTTGGCGTGCATCGTCCACGAGGGCGGCCACTGCAGTGGGAGCGGGAGCATCGCGCAACACCAGCGGCGGCAAGGTGAAGGCGGCGGCAGTCACGACCAACAACGACGCAACCAGCGCGATGAGTCCGCGGGCGACTCGCTTCATCGTTTGGACGCCTGATCCGCGCGCCTTCCGGCGAGCCGCCATACTCCGGGCAGAAGGCCGGCAGCGAGCAGAATCTTCAGGCCGTCGCCAATGAGGAATGGAACCATCCCGAGCAGGAGCGCGTCGGTCAGCCCGAGTCCCAGCGACAAGGCCAGGTACGGGACACCGGCGGCGTAAATTGCCACGTTGCCGAGGATCATGGTTGCAATGGTCCCGCGGACCGACCGGTCCGTTCCCCGCCGCGCCATCGCCCCGACGATCGCCGCGGCGATCACGAAGCCGGTGATATAGCCGAACGACGGGAACCCGAATCCTGAACGCTGCTCGCTGAACCACGGCATGCCGACCACTCCGGCGGCCAGATAGAACAGCATGGCGCCGCCGGCGCGGTACGGGCCGAGAGCCGCGGCGCTGAGAAGCACCGCGAACGTCGCGAGGCTGATCGGGACCGGGGTGAAGGGAAGGGGAACGGCGACCTGTGCCGCGGCACCGGTGAACGCCGCCACGCCCATGACGAGGGCGATGTCTCGCGCCACTCCCCCCGGAAGCAGGTCAGCCAGCACGCGCGGTCGGTAGGCAAGCTGCGTCGTCGTCATGCGGGCGAGCGTATCACTGTGCCGCCGGATAAATGAACGGTTGGAGCCGAGAGCGAGACTCGAACTCGCGACCTGAGCTTTACGAAAGCCCTGCTCTACCAACTGAGCTATCTCGGCCAGCGCCTAGGCGAGGGGCGATTCTAGCCGAATTCCGTCGCCGGCACGAATACCAGGCTCGTGGGTAAGCGGCATTGTGCGTGGGACGGGCGTATCGGCGAAAAAGTGGCCGAAATCCCACCCGGCGCACATCACAGCCAGGCATAGCGCCTCCTGCCTGTCCGTTCCTTCCACCGGACGCAAGAACAGCCAATGATTGTCCGATACGCCCGTGGGGCGAGAATCGACCAACGCGCCCGCTACTCCGGGGGCTTCCAGCCGTGGATGAGCTCGTCATGGAAGCGCGGTGGGGCGTCGGGAGCGGGCGAGCCCTTCGGGATCGGCGCCATTGGGGCACGACCGCGGGCGGCCAGGGGGTAGTAGGCGCAGACATCGGTCAACGGGCAGAGGCCGCAGATGGGGCGTGGCGCGCGACAGGTGTCGCGGCCGTGGCGAATCATCTCGACGTGAAACGCGTACATGACCTCAGGCTCGAGCACTTCCTCGAGCAGGTCATGCGCTCGCTCGAGCGGCGTGTTCGGGGTGAACATCCCCAAGCGCCACGCCACGCGGTGGACGTGCGTATCGACCGGCATGGCAGGACGCCCGAAGTTGAAGAGCAGGACGATCGAGGCCGTCTTTCGGCCGATCCCCGGCAGCGAGGTCAGCCACTCGCGCGCCTGCGCCAGCGGCAACTCGCCAAGAAACCGGAGGTCCCAGGTGCCACCGGTCGCCTCGTGCACTTCGGCCAGGACGTGCTGGATGCGCTTCGACTTGGTCGGTGCCAGGCCGCCAGGCCGGAGCACGTCCTCCAGCTCATCGGTCGGCGCGGC
>Ga0183260_10003721_pt1 | contig 12263 bp, 5 predicted proteins | sample AntDrymUQ4972206_2_FD_129768 | JGI IMG/M metagenome (GOLD analysis project Ga0183260, IMG submission 129768) | Polar desert sand microbial communities from Dry Valleys, Antarctica - metaG UQ497 (22.06) (version 2) (version 2) | ecosystem: Environmental > Terrestrial > Soil > Desert | place...
CTCGGCGGGGAGCCACTCCGGCGAAGCCTGGATTGCGCCGGCCAACCCGATCCCCAGCTCAGGAAGCTCGATTCGATACGATCCCGGATCAGGCGCGGTTACGATCGCTTCATAACTGCCCGGGGACTCAATCGAAAGGGCCGCGGATTGTGTTTCGCCGCCCGGCAGCACGATCGTCAGCGATTGCCCCTGCAGGTCCCTCGCATTGCCATCGGCGGTTTGGCTGTCGACGGTGACAACCATATTGGAACCCGTGCGGGCGAGGTCGACGGTGATCGCCTGATTGGTCGGGTCGGGGAGGCTCCACCGCAACGTCTGACCCCAAAACTGGTTGTATTGGTCCCAATCTGTCCACTGCGAGGCATAGTCGCTGCCATTGTCGGCCGTCCACGCCACCACACGGCCCAATCCGAGTTGCCATTTCGCCAACAGGGGATCGCCCCGGTCGCTGACGAGGTCGACCTGAGCGGCGGATCTGCCCTCGGCAAAATTGTAGCCGTCGATTGTGGGCATGGCGCCGATGTCGATTCCGTTGAGGATCGGACTGGCCTGCTGTTGCACCGGCGAAAACGCGCCCCGCAAAACCGATTGGCTCCCGGCATTTTGGGCTTCCTGGAAGGTGATTTGCGGAATCTCTTCCGGGCTGTTGGCGAAATGGTAACGGCCATTGCCTTCGATCGAGAGGAATTCCAGCAACTCAAGATCGGCATCGGTCCCAAGCGCCACGGTGGAGAGTGTGATGTTGTCGTTGCCGAGATCGTTGACGAGACGTGTGTAGGTTTCACGAGTGCCGCTGCGCGATTTGCCATCGGAGAGCAGGATGATGTGCCGCACGTCGGCGTCGACGTTGCGAAGGCTGTCATACCCCACCTGCAGCGCGGGGTACAGTTCGGTGCCGCCATCGGCGGCGAGCGCCGACAGCGCGTCTTCCACCTTGCCCAGATCGCCGGAGCCGCTGATCGTCATCATCGGCAAGGCCCAGATCGGCTCATCGTTGAACGCGATCACTCCCAGTCGATCGCCGGGGGCCAGGGCGCTGGTGGCGGTGACCACGCCATCCTTGGCGAGGTCGATCTTCGAGGTGTCGCCATCCCTCGGGTCGTAACTCATCGACCCGGACTTGTCCATTACGATCAGGAGCGCGACCGATGGGCGACGCTGACCGTCGATCACCTTAACCGTCACCGGCAACGCCCGCTCCAGGGGCGTTCCGGCGTAGGAACCCGGTCCGAAGCTGGCCGATCCCCCGACCACTATCAGGCCGTTCCCGGCTTCGGTGTGGTCGATCAACGCCGCCTGTTGCGCATTGCTCAAGTCCCACGCCGAGACATTGTCGAGCACAATCGCATCGAATCCGGCAAAGTCGGCAAGGCGCACCGGCACATCTTCCGGGGCGACGATGGTGACTTCCGCGCCCTCGGCGGTCAATGCCTGCTGAAGTCGGGCCGGATCCGCTCCGACCGGGGCCACGAGCATCACCAATGGTTGCTCGCGAACCATCACGCCCAGGTACCCACTGTTGTTTTCGGCGATTCGGTCGATGTCGGGCGTTCCCGAAACCCGCACCTCGACACTATGGAAGCCTGGGGCTAGCGCGGGAACCGACAACGAGTACACGGTTTGGCCCGGGTTGAGACTCACGCTTTCGGTGGACATAACCTCGCCATCGACAATGAGTTCGACGATCGCCTCGCCGCCGCCGCCCGATCCGAGCGAGACGAGCATTGGCAAATCGTCCCCTTGCCACAGGGCGCTGGGACCGTCTACCTGTTCGATGCGGAGATCGCCGTTTTCGACACCGGCGAGCGGCACGACATCGATCTGGACGTCATCGCTGGCCGCCTGGTCGGCCTGCTCAAGCGCATTGCCGACATTCTCGGCGCCATCGGAGAGCAACACGATCCTCCTGTTGTCGCCGACAGGCAGCGCACGCGCAAGGGACAGCGCCGAAGCCATATCGGTGGTCTCACCAACCGGAACCCCCGCGGTCCAGTCGTCGCCGAGCATGTTGGCGCTGGTTGCCGGTACGGTAAGATCGGGTTCCGCGCCGAAGGTGACGATCGCCGCCGAATCGTCGGCGCCGGCGGAGGACAACGCGTCCATGATCCATTCGTTGGCAAAGTCGCTCGAACCCTGCTGGATGCTGGACGAGCGATCGACGACGAACACGGTCGTGGTTTCCTGGGCGCCCTGGACCAGGAGCGGACCGGCCAGGCTGGCGATGAGGAAGGCGAGGGTCGTGACACGAAGCAGGATCGACCCGCGATGGAGGCGGTGCCCGCGCGAGAGCAGCGTTGCCACCATCACCAGCAGCGGAATCAGGACAAGCAGCCACCACGCCCACGGGCGAACGAATGCGAGGTCGGGAAACGTCATGGCCGACCCCCGATCCGCTGCAGCGCCGATGCCCACCCTCGTTTCACCGGAAATCGAACGACCCCGGCGCTGAACACGAGCCATTCGACGGCAATCACAAACAGGGCAATGCCCACCAACATCGGCCACAGATCGGCCAGCCCCTGTCGTTCGCTCACGGTCATGTTGGATGCCCCACGACCCGCCAGGTCGTCATCGAGCGAGGGGTTATGGCGGAGATCGGATTCCACCGGATGCCCGGCATTGACGACAAACGTCGATGCCTGGAGTGTTTGGCCGTCGGCATCGACCTCCTCGACCGTGTACATGCCCGCCAATCCCGTCCCATCGAACACAACAGAATCGACCGACTCCGAAACGCCCAGAAGTGTGACCTCGCCTTCCGGATTGGTGACCGAAACCTCAGGAACCGATTCCGAAACCCGGTAGAGGAGGGAATCGCCGAGCCCCAGTGTGCCCGGAATCGGGGCCACCGTGAGCTCGGCCACCGTCCGCGCGATCAGCACGGGAAAGGCGACGCGCTGCGTGACGTTCGACGACTCGAGATCGAACCCATATGCGACATAACGGGTGCCCTCGATTGTTCCGCGCCAGACGAGCGGACCGTTCAAATCGTTGGCCATGCCCCGAACCAGCACGTCGTCGCCCGCGCCGACCCGATAGACGGGGGTATCGCCGAAGGTCACGCCGGCCAGATCGACACCTTCCAGGATTGACGCTCCCGCGTCGATCCTGTCGATCGCCGGCGAGGTCATCACGCCCTCGGTCGCGAAGTGGTCGCCGCTCTGCATCGGTCTCACGAACAGCATCGGCGCCTCGGGCAGGTCATTTGGCGGGGGAGTGACCCCTTGGAAGACCACGAGGTCGAAACCGGCGGCGAGCGCGCGAACTCCGGGTGTCGACGTCGGGAACACGTCCACCCTGGCCTCCGGCAAAGCGCCGAGGGCGCGTTCCATCGCGCCCGGATTGTCGGAGATCAGCAGGATATCCAGACCGGTTGCGCCCGATCCATCCAGAAGCAGTGTTGCCCGGTTGTCCGCCGCGAAAGAGTCGCGCACTTCCACGGTTACATCGGCGCGTTGCGCGCCTTGCGGCAGCGTGACCTGGACAGACCGCGTTTCGCCGGAGAGCAGGTCGAGTTCAGACACCAGAACATCGACACCGTCGGCCTGCACGCGATAGGGGAGGCGCACGGTTTCCGGCGCGAACGAAGTCAAGGCGAAGGACAATCGGTAGGTTTCGTCGCGGTTCGCCGCCGGGCGCGATCCGATCGACGTGATCGCGACATTGGGCAATGTGTTTTCCGTTGACCCAACCATTCGCAACTCGATCGGGGCCTCGACCGCCGCCGCCGTATCCGGATTGACCCGAACCGCGCCATCGGAAATCAGCACGATCCGGTTGGCGCGATCGGGCATGATCAGATCGCCGCCAAGTTCGATCGCGGCGTCAATATCGGCGATTCCACCAGGAGCCATGGTCAATTGGAGCTGCTCGCGAAGCCGGCCGACCTGCGGCCGTGTCGAAGCGGATGTCGATTGCTGTCGGCTGCCGGTCACGATCACCGTGATCACATCGCCGGCCTGCCATTCCCGCAAGATGGCTATGGCTTCGCTGCGCGCCAGGCTCCACCTGGTTCGCTCATCCTCGTCGCTCGCCAGACCGAGCATGCTTGTCGAGCCATCGAGCAAGACGATCGTATGTTGCGGTGTCGAGCGTTGCTCGGCCATGCCGGGGAGCGCGTCCATCGCCGGTCTGGCCAGGGCCAACCCGATCGCCAACGCCGCCAGGAGCTGGAGCACCAGGGGCAAGCTCATCGGCGGTTTCCGAAAGCGACGTTTGTCGGCGCTATCGGCTGCCACCGGCTCCCAGAACCGCAGCGACGGCAGCATCAGCACAGGCGGCGTTTGCCGGCGCATGTGGATCACGACGATCGCGGCGAGGGCGACGAGCGCAACGAGCCCGATCGGGACCAGCAAGGTCAGCCCGGCGCCCATCACGACACCAGCCCGACGTTGCGCAGCAGTTGGACGAGCGACTGGTCGACCGGTTGGCTCGTCGGAATCTGGACGTGGAGCGTCCGGACTCCCCCGCCCAGCGTCTCCAGCTCTTTCAGCCAGGCCTGTCGGCGGTCAAGGTAGCCAATGACTGACAGAGCGTCGTTCCGGATCGGCATCCTCGAACTGGTTTCAAGGTCGATCGCCTGATTGGTTTCGTTCAACACCAGCATCGCCCCAGGATTCGCTTCCGCCGGGTCGTAGATTTGGAGGAGGGCGATTTCCCAACCCCGGCCAACGGCGCCGCGCATCGCGGTTTCAAGCCGTTCGAGGTCCTCCGAGAGAAAATCCGAGACGATCAGCAAAATTCCCGCTCGTCTCCGCTCGAATACGAGGCAACTCATCGCCGCGGTGAGGTCGCCCTCGCGTTGGGCGTGCAGCCGTTCCAGCCAGGAGAGCATCCTCCTGATATTCGTCCTGCCCTGAACCGGTCCGAACCGGCGCTGGGCATCGGAGCCGACGGGAGTGATCGAGACCCGATCGAAGTGCCACAGCGAGAGGTACCCAATCGCCCCGGTCAACTGCAAGGCGCGCCGCAGCTTGGTCGGCGTGTCGGGATTGCTCGACCAGTCCATCGAGCGGCTGACATCGACGAGCAAGTGCACATCGAACTCGGTCGTGATTTCACTCTCGCGGACGAAGAGGGAGTCGAACCTCGCATAGGCGCGCCAGTCGATCCGCCGGTAGTCGTCGCCGACGGTGTAGGCCTTGAAATCGGCGAACTCCGGCGAAGGACCCTTGCGCAGCGAGCGATGTTCGCCGGAGAGTCCCGCCCGCGCCAACCGGCGCGAGCGCAGGATCACCCGGCGCAATCGCGCCAGCACATTGTCGGTGAAAAGCGGTTCTACAGTGGCCCGCGCCAGGTCGTCGCGGATCATGGCACAGGATCCCCGAAGTAGTCCTTCACCACATCGCGAAGGTCTTCTGGCGCCCGATTGCTGTCGGGACCGGCGACACCGACATTGCCGGTGGACTGATCGCCACTGGCGGTGCTGGAATCGGACCCCGATCCCAAGCTTGAGGATCCAGAGTTGCCTCCTGTCTGGATGCCAGAGGAATCAGACGTGCCCTGCAGCTCGAGTGTTGTGTCCCCACCGCGCGTTGTACCCGTGCCGTCGTCCACCTCGCCGCGATCATCGCGGCTGGCCGGGGGCTCGCCGGCTTCACCAATGCCAGGAATCTCGGCGTCTGGATTCTCTGCGGGATCGTTCGGGTCGTCGACATTCTGGTCGCTGGTGTTCTGGTCGTTGGCTCCCGTTTGTCCGGTTCCGGCCCCCGATCCCTGGGAGGCATTCGTCTCTTCCTGGGGACTGCCCTGGAGACTCTGGTTTGAGGACGATGAGCCACCCTCGGAACTCGCGCCCGCCTCATCGCTCGAACCCTCGCCCTGTTGCCCTTCACCCGGTTCCTCTCCGGCGCCGTCGGAAGACTCCGAACCGCTGCCTTGTTCCGAACCGCCTTCAGCCGAGTCTGAGCTGGAGGACTGCGGCGGCGAGTCCGGCGATTGGTTCGAAACTCCCGGTTGCGCGGCGGCGCCCTCGCCCGGGTCGGAGCCGGAGCCCGGCTCGCCTTGTTGCTCGCTCGACGATTGGGACTGGTTAGATCCTGATTGATCGCCGTCGGCGTTTTCATCGCCCGACGTCGAGGGGTCACCGGAGCCAGACTGCGCTTCATCGAGGTCGCGGGCAAGATCCTGGTCCGATTGCACCTTCTCGCCCGTCTCGTCGATCTGGTCGGCGAGTGCCGTGAGCGCGTCCTCGGTTTCAGGGCCCCCCTCGCGCAAGGCCGCCGCTGCCTCGTTGGCGGCCTGCGCCAGCTCGGGATTGGCGTCGGAAATCTGGCGCGACGCCTGCTCCAGATCGTTGGCCAGCACGTCGCGCTCGTCCTGCGAGAGCGAGGCGACGGATGCGGATGTCGATCGCAGCGAATCCGCGGCGCTGGCATAGTCGCCGCGCGAAATCGACTCCGCCGCCGGTTGGGTGAGCGGTTCTCTCTGCAGGGCATCGCCGACGCGGGCCAAATCGTCGCGGGACGATTGCGAATTGCGGCCTCGCTCCTGGATTTCCGCAATGCTGGCCTGCTCGCTGACGGGTTGCTCGATCACTGGTTGACGAGGCGCGGGTTGATCGCGCACGGCAAGCCGCTCGCTGGCCTCTACAAACTGGGGAACGGGTGAATCGCTGACCGCCGCGATTCCCTGGCGCGGGACGTAGGCCAGCAACATCGTCACCAACGCGCCGGCCATGATCAGGTAGATCGCGGCTTCGCGCACCGGCAGGAACGTCGAGCGCGGGATTTCGGTCATGATTTCATCGAAGGTGTTTGCCGCATCCGCCAATTGAAGCCGGGAAATGTGACTCGAGTCGCCGGGACGATCGAACGCGGTCACGATCCGCTCCTGGAGACCGAAGGTGCGGTCGAGCATACCCGCGACCATCAGGCGATCCGGTCGAATCAGGTGACCGTAGACAACGCCAACGGCCAATCCGGCAATTGTCGCGACAATCACGGACGTCCACACCGGCAAGGTGGCGACACCAAGCACCGCCAGCAGAGACCAGAGTGTCAAGATCGCCAGCGCCAGCGTGAAACCGCGGAACAGCGCTCCTCCACGCCAGGCCCAGCCGAATCGCCTCGTGACGCGATCGATTCGCAAACCAAGCCAGGCGCCGGCGGCGTCGCTCGAATTCACCGCCGCCGCCACTCCTCGCTTCGGTAACTCCGGCGTCGGAGCATCGCTGCCGATCCAGAACGGAATCCACAGCATCTTCCAAACGAACAACCGCGGATCGTGCCTGGCGACCGCACGCCCACGATGCCACGAGTCCTGCGCCCATTGCCCAACGTCGACCCGTGACCAGGCGGGGCGCAGTCGAATCGGAATCTGACGGAAGACTGACTGAGCCACCTAGTCGCCTCCCGTGCCGGCGCGCCAGCGTGGCGACGGTGGCCCGAGTGGTCGCCACATCAACCGGCCCGGCGATCGTTGCCAGGTCCAGACGCCGAGCCAGGCGCACAACACCACCACCAGCGCCGAAAGAACGAAGACCATGCGCTGAATCCGCGTGTCGATTTCGCTCACGACCAGCGTCGCCGCCGTCACGCCATCGGCATTGCCCAGCAAGGCATACGTATCGCCAGCGGTGACGGCATCGCGACGGGCAGTCGTGACCGCGAGCCAGTTGTCGGCGGATCCACGAGCGCGTTCGAGCTGCGAATCCGCCGCCGCCCCGTCGTTCGCCAGATCGCCGTACCGTTCGATCGTCGTCACCGGGCGATGCGGGTCGGGCAACAGCGCGTAAAACGCATCGGCCTGGGTGAGAAGGGCGAGGACCTCGATGTAAGCGTTGGATTCATGCGCCGCCTGGGCATCGGCCATGATGCTGTCGGCCTGCAAGCCGATCGCGCACTGCGCCAGCAACGCCTCGACCCGGCTCAGGCCAACCTGATCGTCGAGGTCGGTGAACAGTCGTTGCGAGCGCTCCGCTTCGGCCGCCGCCGCCTCGTACGCGCCACGCGCGAAGAGCTCCTCGGCTCGACTAAGATCGAATGCCGAGACGGCGTTGTCGCGCCATCCAGAAGCGAACCATCGCGGCAAGAACTGGTTCCAGGCGGCCGCCAGGTCCACCTCGGATTGCCCGAACGTGCTGGCCAAATTCGCCGTCCACTCTGTGGTGCTCGCGAACCCCGCAATCAGGTTGCGCAGGCTGGCGACACCGTACCGATCGGTCAGGAACGCGACCAGCGCATAGGAACTGGCGGTTTGTTCCTCGGTGGAAAGGTCTGGCGCCGTGCTGGTTACGATCCGGGTCCAACCGGGGAGCGTGCCAGATTGGTCGAGTCCCTGAACCAGCGAACCGAGGCGCGCCTGACGAGCTGCTACCGGCGTCTCGACATAACGCGCGATGCCGTCGAGCAGGCCCAAGGGCACCTGGCCACCGGCCGCCGCCTGGACGAACCCGCGGCTGACGACATTGCGCAACACATTTCCGGCTTCAATTGGCGTCAGCCCCAGGAATGGGTCAATCGCGACAATCGTGACCGAACCGTCTGGGGACACGTACGTGAAATCGTTGACCCAGCGCATGCCAGCCTTGTGGGCCGGATCGACGGCATCGACAAAGACGATGATCTGTGGGGCGGCGGGTTCGGCGCCGAACAGCGCCGCATATTGGGGCCAGGCATTGGTAATTGCCGTACCGTGCTCCTGCACCAGGTCCCTGGCATCGATCGGGAGGTCCGATTCGACCTTGATCAGGACTCGCCCGGCATCGGCCAGGGTGTGAGGCGGATCGGGCTGGGAAAGGGCAGGGCTTGCCATCCCGCCAAGCAAGACCATCGCTACGAAAACGGCGAGAGGGACGAAACGGCGCCAGCGAGCAGGGGAATGAGTCGTAAGCATGTACCCTCCGTCGGTGGAGCGATCGCACATGCCGCGTACGCACGTGCGGCGTCGTTCGCAAGGCTCTCCTAGCCGGATACTCCAGTATACTTCACGCCCTTGGGCGCCCCGCGACGAGCGAACGCCAGCGAACCTGCTGTATTGTCTCCGCCACGGACCCGCGGCGCCGTGTCGGCTGGTTTCGGCGCCGTTGTTCACGAGGCGCGCGCTCCGCTTTCGCGAGGACAGGCATGTCGATCGAACAACCGGCCAATATTGCTGCGCCGGTGGGAGTTCCCGGAACGCGTGACGATGGTTCCGTCGCAGCCTCCATGTCGTCCGATTCTGTGCGCGACCGCGCCCTGAGCGCGGTCAAAACGGCCGCCCTCGAGCACAAGTTCCTCGCCCTCATCCTCGTGCTCTTCCTGGTCAAGGGTGTGATCGTCACCTTCGTCCATGCTCCCTACAGTGGGCACGATGAAGTGGCCCACTACGCCTACCTCCAACTTGTGGCCGAGGAATATCGCATCCCGGAGCTTCCCGAACTCGACGCCTGGCAAGACGTGTACGCGGCGGATGGCTCCTACACTCATGACCGGATGCCGGCCGAATTCTGGCAATATTGCCGGAGGACGACAATCGATTGGAGCCCCGGTTGCGGCGAATACTCCAACGTCGTCTATGCGATGAGTCTCGGCGGCCAGTTCTACCCAACCGGCTGGGTCTACACCGCCAACCATCCTCCGCTCTACTACCTGGTGATGACGCCGCTGTTCTGGTTGAGCGACGGTCTCTCGATCGAAGGCCAACTCTACATCCTGCGCCTGGCGGCAATTCCGTTCGGGTTGATGACGGTGTTGTTCGCGTTCCTGACCACGCGCACGCTCTTCCCGCGCGATCGTTTCCTGGTGATGACAGTTCCGGCTTTCGTCGCCTTCCAGCCGCAGATTTCATACGAAGCGGCGATGCTCAACAACGATATCTTCGCGATCGCCTTCACCAGCGCCGTGATCTATCTCCTGACAAAGGGGCTGAAGACGGGATTTCCGATCCGGACCTTGGCCCTGATCGGCTTGTGCTACGGACTGGCGGTGCTTTCCAAGAACACCTCGCTCACAACCGGCGGGATCATCGCCTTCGCCATGATCGTCGGGCTCGGGTTCCGCAATTGGCGGGCATGGCTGCCAAAAGGCGCGATCGCCGCGACGGTTACTGGCCTGATGATTTGGCCGTGGTATCTGTTCATGTATCGAACCTACGGCGATGTCACCGGGTTGACCCGGATCCGCGAGTTGCAATACTGGAACTATCGATCCGGCGACTTCCCAAACATTTGGGATCAGCTCAGCAACAGGGCGTTTCTGTGGATGCGCTGGCGCGAAACCTGGGGAGAATTCGGGTGGCGCCTGATTCCGCTCAACCCCGAGTTGCTGCGAGCGCTGCTTTGGATCACGATGGCAGGCATGATTGGCGTGGCCATTTGGTCGATTCGTTACTACCGTCTCAACGTCCAGCGCTCGAGAAATTCGAGCGGCATTCAGAGCGCCGCCTTCCCCACCGGCACAGACCCGGTTTACAGCCTCGAACGCTGGCAGGTTGTCGGATTGCTGACGATGGGCGTGACCTGCGTTTTGGCCTATCTCGCGATTCTGCAGTTCGGCACGACTTTCGCGCTGACCCAGGCTCGATACTACTTCACGGCAATTGTGCCGGCGGCTATCCTCCTGATGCTCGGTTTGCGCACACTGATCCCTCGACGCTGGCTTGGCTACGGTCAGCTGGGCATTTTTGCGGCGCTCGTCGTGCTGACCGTCGTCATCTACAGCGGCTACGTCATTCCCTACTGGTCGACCGCGGGACAGGCCTACCCCGACATCGACCCGTTTTATCGATAGGCGACAGGTGACATCGCACGACACTGAGTCTGGAGTCCTCCGCGGACTTTCCCAAACGTCAATCGAGCAAAAGTTCCTGGCGGTTCTGCTCATCCTCTACCTCGTCAAGGGCGTGACGATCGCCTTCGTTCACGAGCCGTTCTCGGGGCACGACGAGGTCATGCACTACGCCTATCTTCAATATGTCGCCGAGGAACACCGCTTGCCGATCATTCCGGATCTCGGCGTCTGGCGCGCGGAGGCGGCTGCCGGGGTCGAGGACAACTACGATCGAGCACCGGCAAACCTCTGGTCCTACTGCCAATTCAACACCCCGGATTGGAATATCGCCTGCGAAAGCTACGCATCGCCCACCTGGAAGGCGACACTCGGCGACGAACTCCTGCCAATGGGCTGGGTCTACACCGCGAATCATCCTCCCCTCTACTACCTTCTCCTGACACCGGTTTACTGGGCGATCGACGATCTCTCCGTCGAATCGCAGCTGTACGCCCTCCGCCTCGCGACGCTGCCGTTCGGTTTGCTGGTGGTGGCGCTTGCCTGGTTGACGGTGCGCGTGCTCTTCCCGCGAGACCGGTTCCTGGCGATGACGGTCCCCACGTTTGTCGCCTTCCAGCCGCAAATCTCTTACGAAGCGGCGATGCTCAACAACGACATGCTGGCGATCGCCTTCACCAGCACCGTAATCTACCTGCTCCTGCGCGGGCTCAGATCCGGTTTCCCCGTCGGCAACGTGGCGTTGACCGGGTTCTGCTTCGGGTTGGCGATGCTTTCGAAAAACACCTCGGTCATGGCCGGAGCGCCAATCGCCGTCGCCATGATCCTCGGGCTCGGCGTCCGCAATTGGCGCGAGTGGCTGGCGAAGGGCGCTCTCGCCGCCAGCATCCCGGCCCTCATGATTTGGCCGTGGTTCGCCTACATGCAGCGCACCTACGGCGACTTCACGGCCTTGGGCCGCGTCCGCGAGCTGCAATGGTGGAATTATTCCGGAGGCGCCACGCCCACGATCTGGAGTCAGCTCACCAATCAATCGTTTTTCTGGTGGCGCTGGAAGGAAACCTGGGGAGAGTTCGGCTGGCGCTTGATTCCGCTGAGCGATGCCTTGCTCAGGGTCATTCTTTGTGTTGTCGTCGTTGGCACGGTCGGGATCGGAGTCTGGGCAATTCGCGTACTCAGGGAGTCCCGACGATCGGTGCCTGGCGCGCAGAGAGCCAGCGATCGAGCGGATGCCGGCGCGGCGCAATCGGTGTTCACCCCCCGGAAATGGCAAGTTGCCGGCGCGATGACGATCGGAGTGACGTGCATCACCGCGTATTTCGCCGTGTTGCAGTTCGGCGTGACGTTTTCGCTGACCCAGGCGCGCTACTTCTTCCCGGCGATTCTGCCCGCCGCAATTTTGCTGATGCTCGGGTTTCGCGCGCTGATTCCACGGCGCTGGTTGGGATACAGTCAACTCGCGATATTCATCAGCCTGGTCGTGCTCAACATCGTCATCTACAGCGGCTGGGTGCTTCCGTACTGGGCCACCGCCGGCAAGCACCTGCCCCAAATCGA
>Ga0183260_10003725_pt1 | contig 12255 bp, 10 predicted proteins | sample AntDrymUQ4972206_2_FD_129768 | JGI IMG/M metagenome (GOLD analysis project Ga0183260, IMG submission 129768) | Polar desert sand microbial communities from Dry Valleys, Antarctica - metaG UQ497 (22.06) (version 2) (version 2) | ecosystem: Environmental > Terrestrial > Soil > Desert | place...
CAACGGCAGCGCCACAAGAGAAAGCGGCAACGGCAGCGCCACAAGAGAAAGCGGCAACGGCAGCGCCACAAGAGAAAGCGGCAACGGCAGCGCCACAAGAGAATGCGGCAACGGCAGCGCCACAAGAGAATGCGGCAACGGAAGAAGACGAAGACGACTTCGTTCGCGAGGACGATGCGGTCAAGGAACCGTATTCGAAGGCCCCCTCCGCCCCCGTCCCATCGGATGAAACACGGGTGGCGGTTGGAGAACCTGTCGAGCCGAGTGACACGACAGCCGGTCCAGAGGGCGAGACCGCGCCGATCGACTACTCCACTTTGAGGGGAACTCGCAAGAGCAAGGTGGCTTCGGAGAGGCTCTATTCGGTGCCGCCCTTGCCAGAGGGAGTAGGGCCCGGGCCCGCCGACCCCAAAGACATCGGCGCTCCCGATCCGAAAGCTGGCGAGCCTGTTCGAAGGCCGCGGGGGGCCGAATGATCAAGCAAACCCTCGTGGTTCGAAAAAGACTCGTCGACTTCCCCGAGGACTCCTTCACTTTTCAGCGCGCCTCTCTGACCGGTGGCTACGAAGGACTGCGAAAGGCCCTTGCGGACTTCACTCCACAGCAGGTGATCGAGCTTGTGAAGGAGTCGGGACTTCGTGGAAGAGGCGGCGCCGGATTCCCAACCGGCAACAAGTGGGCCTTCATCCCGGCGGACGTTAGCCCCCGGTATGTCGTGGTTAACGACGACGAGGGCGAGCCCTGTACGTTCAAAGACAGGGAGCTGACCGAACGTGATCCCCACGCGATCATCGAAGGCTCACTCATCTGCGCATACGCCATCGGTGCAGAGGCTGTGTACATCTATGTGCGCGGGGAGTTCGCGCTTGGGGCCCGCCGTCTGCAAAAAGCCATAGACGAGGCTCGAAGCCGGGGCTTCATCGGTTCTAACATCCTCGGGTCTGGGTTCGACTGCGAGGTCTTCATCCACCCTGGTGCCGGCGCTTACATCTGCGGCGAGGAGACCGCCCTTCTGGAATCGTTGGAAGGTTTTCGCGGCCAGCCGCGTCTTCGTCCTCCGTACTTCCCGGCCATCAAGGGCCTCTACCATCAGCCGACCGTCGTTAACAACGTCGAGACCCTCGCGACGGTGCCGCACATCGTTCTGCATGGGACCCAGTGGTTCCGTTCGATGGGCACCGAAAAGTCTCCAGGGCCGAAGATCTTTTCCATCTCGGGTTCGGTGGGCGCGCCGGGCAACTACGAGCTTCCTTTAGGTACGTCGATGATCGACCTGCTCGACATCGCCGGAGGGTTCAAGGGGGGCGGTGCGTTCAAGGCGGCTATCCCCGGTGGGGCCAGCGCTCCATGGCTTTCGTCCCCGGAGATGACGATGGACTTCGAGGCTCTCGGCGAAGCAGGCTCGATGCTCGGGTCCGGCTCGGTGATCTTCATCGACGACCGCTCATGCGTGGTGGAGATGGCTCTCATCTCAACGCGATTCTTCAACCATGAATCTTGTGGCAAGTGCACTCCGTGCCGGGAGGGGACATGGTGGCTCGTTAAGGTCTTGGAGAGGATCGAGTCGGGACTCGGGCGCGCCGACGACCTCAAGATCCTTCTCGATGTCTGTGACCAGATGTCCACTCCCGGTCCGATGTACGTTCCGAAGGGCCAATGTTTCTGTGCCCTCGGAGACGGCGCCGCTTGGTCGCTCCGCTCCGCCGTTCAACTCTTCACCGATGACTTCTCAGCCCACATCGAGCAGGGCCGCTGCCCCGCCAAGTCCCTCTCGCGGGGAGCGGCATAGATGAAGTGGTTCGCAGCTGTTGCCGCGACCCTCGGGTGGGTCTTCTCCTGGTCCCAGCTTCGGGGCATAAGGACCGAATACATCGAGGGAGATCTTGGCCCGGTCCCTCTCGGGCTGCTGGTGATGCTTGGGCTGACTTCGACTCTGATGCTGGCGTTGGCCGTCGCCGCCCTTATGAACGCCGACTTCTGGCCCAGGTTGTCCGTCGCAGTTGGCGTCCTGTTCGTGGCAGCCATCTATCTGTCGCACCTGGCACTTCTATCCGACACGGTTCGTCGGTTCGATCGGCAAGGCACAGCCGATCGCCGGGAAACTTCCAGCATCGCCGGCGATTCGTTGGAGGCGATGCTCAAGGTGACCCCCGCGGGGAAGCCCCGCTCCCAAGCGGCGGTCGCGATCTTCATCGCAGGCGTTCCCACCGCCCTCATCCTGTCCGGGCTCTCCATGCTTATCCGCCCATCGGGGCGGTCCCAGGAGGTGACCGTTGGCTGAACAGATAACGGTCACGATCAATGGGGTCGAGACCCAGACGGAACCAGGCAGGCTGTTGATAGACCTCGCCGAAGAACAAGGCGTATTCATCCCCCGGTTCTGTTATCACCCCGGGCTCGAATCGGTGGCCGCGTGCCGCATGTGTTTGGTTCAGATCGAAGGCAGCAAGCGTCCGCTGGAGCCTGCATGCGCTACCCAGGTCGCCGATGGCATGGTGGTGATGACCGACAGCGATGTGGCCGAGGAAGCCCAGAGGTCGGTCCTTGAGTTGCTGCTCATCAATCACCCTCTCGACTGTCCCATCTGCGACCGCGGTGGCGAATGCCCACTGCAGGATCAGACGTTGCGCTTTGGCCCGGGCAAGAGCCGCTACCGCGAAGAAAAGCGCCACTTCCCGAAGCCCATCGCGATCTCCGAGTTGGTGACGCTCGATCGCGAGCGTTGCGTCCTTTGCTGGCGCTGCGTTCGGTTCGCAGATGAAGTGGCTGGGGACCAGTTCATCGACCTGATGGACCGCGGCAGCCATGGTCAGATAAACATCTCAGCCGACAAACCGTTCGATTCCTACTTCTCGGGAAACACCATCCAGATCTGTCCCGTGGGGGCACTCACCTCTTCTTCCTACCGCTTCTTATCGCGGCCGTGGGACCTGCAGAACTCTGCAACGACCTGTTCGTATTGTTCGGTCGGCTGCCCCCTTTCACTGGAGCACCGCGCCGGAGAAGTCCTTAGAGCCCAGGCCCTTCCGAACGACAACGTCAACTCCTTCTGGAATTGCGACAAGGGCAGGTTCGGGCATGCTTATGTTTCCCACGAAGACCGACTCAAGGCCCCCGTCGTGCGCACGTCGGAGGGTCTCGCCGAGGTCTCTTGGGACGAAGCGATGCTGAAGGCCGCAACCGCTCTTAAGGATGTCTTGACAACAAAGGGACCAGAAGCAGTGGGGTTCATCGGTGGTTCGCATGCAACCAACGAAGACCTATTCGCTGCGTCGAGATTCATGCGAGAAGTGGTCGGCACGCCGAATGTAGATTTCAGGACTTTCGATTCCGGCTTTCCATATCTTGGATGTGTTTCGAAGGGCATCGCCGGATCGACCGCCACCATCGACGATCTGGACTCTGCTTCGACGATCCTTTGGATCGGGCCGGACCCTAAAGAGGAACTACCGGTGCTATTCCTAAGGATCCGCGCTGCGGTAAGGCGCGGGGCGCGATTGGTCGTGGTTCACCCACGCAGGATCAGCCTTTCTTCGATGGGAACTCACCTGCGCCCCCGCCCGGGTGAGGAGGCCGAAGTGATCGAGGCTCTTGGGCAAGGTGTCCAGTCACCATCAGGGCCACCATCAGGAATAGATGGCGATCTGTGGGGCAAGGCAACCGACGCGCTTTCCGCTAAGGGGCTCGTTGTGTGTATCGGCCAGCAGTTCGTTGGACGCCCTTCCACTTACGCGCCTGCGGCAGCCACCCTCGCCGAGCAGATGGGAGGAGCTGTTCTTCTCTGCGCTCCGAACGCCAACTCCCAAGGCGCTATCGACATGGGCCTCTTGCCTGGAGTACTTCCAGGACACCGGCCAGGACCAAAGGGACTGTCCACGACCGAGATGCTTCGTGGGGCGATAGAGGGCTCTATCAAGTTCCTGTTCATCATGGGCGCCGACCTCATGACCGATGTTCCGGGAACTCGATCGGCCGCAGAGGCACTTGAGTCATCGGCGTTCGTAGTCGTGTCCGAGCTTTTCCTTACCAGCACCGCGTCGAAGGCCGACGTGGTTCTACCGGCTGCTTCGTTCGCGGAGAAGGAGGGCAGCTTCACCAACCTCGAACGCAGATCGCAGAAGGTGAATCCAACCGTCGCTTCACCGGGCGTTGCTCGCTCCGACTGGCGGATCTTCCAAGACCTTGCACAGCGCCTCGGCAGAGACTTCGGATGGGCCTCTGCGGCGGACGTAGCGGCGGAGCTCAGCTCGGCGGTTCCAACCCATAGCGGGTTCAGCTGGTCCGTCCTCGGCGAAGCCCCCGATCCCATGCCTCAGATCGCATCTGCATCACCTCAGCGCGGCGCTTGGCCATTGTCCTGGGAACTGCGGGCCGTAGATGCCACACGCCGCAGGGGATGGGTTTGGGAACTGGAAGATCGCGGGGAGCTTCAGGGCAGCCATACACAGACGAAGCGAGATGAAGCCGACGGGGGCCTGGTTCTGTTGTCATCGCGGGTTCTCTATGACGGCGGGCAGATGGTGTCGCGCTCGGTCGAGCTGGCTCATATCGCCAACTCTGCGTTCGTAGAGCTGAACCCCGAAGAGGCATCCAGCCGGGGCCTTGCCTCAGGCCAGAAGGTGCGCGTCGTTGGAGCGGAGGGTTCGTTGAACCTTGAGCTTCGTGTTTCCGAAGACACCCCCATCGGCGCGGCCTTCATCCCGTTCGATCTGCCAGGAACCAGAGTCGCATCGATCATGGGCGAAGGCTTCGCAGGAAGCGTGCGGGTGATGGAGTGAGTGCGCTGCTGGTCGTAGCGGCGATCAAAGTGGGCGTCGTGTTCGGTGCCATCTTGGGGATGGTCCTTTTCATCATCTGGTTCGAACGCAGGGCGGTCGCAAGGATGCAGAGCAGGATAGGCCCTAACCGATGGGGTCCATTCGGCATCCTCACGAGTGTCGCCGATGGACTCAAGCTGTTCTTCAAGGAACCCATAACTCCGGTGAAGGCTGACAGAGCTGCCTACTTCCTCGCGCCGATCGTCTCCGTCATCCCGGCGATCCTCGCCTTCGCTGTCATCCCATTCGGCGAGGGGGCCACGATCTTCGGCCAGAAAGTCACCTTCGAGATCGCTGACCTGAACATCGGTCTTCTGTGGGTGCTCGGCATGGGTTCGCTCGCCGTCTACGGGATAGTCCTTGCGGGTTGGTCGAGCGGTTCTAAATACCCCCTTCTCGGGAGCATCAGGTCGAGTGCGCAGATGATCTCTTACGAGATTGCTCTGTCGCTTTCGCTCGTGCCGATCGTCCTATTTGCGGGCACACTGTCGATGCGGGGCATCGTAGAGGCGCAAGTAGGGATGATGGGTCCCATCGGATGGCTCCCGGATCAGATCGCCGCCATCGGGAACATCGTTCCCCGGTGGTACATCGTGTTTCAGTGGCCAGCGTTCCTCATCTTTCTGTTCGCTGGGATCGCCGAGACCAACAGGGCTCCCTTCGATCTTCCTGAGGCAGAGACCGAGTTGGTCGCGGGTTTCCACACGGAGTACTCAGGTATCAAGTTCGCGATGTTCTTCCTAAGCGAGTACATCCACGTCATCACCATCTCCGCTCTAGCAGTGATCATGTTTCTCGGCGGATGGGATGGGCCTCGACTCGGCTTCCTTCCGTGGTTATGGCCGATCATCTGGTTCACGGGAAAGACGTTCACTTTCGTCTTCCTGTTCGTGTGGCTTCGCGCGACCCTTCCACGACTTCGCTACGACCGCCTGATGACCGTTGGATGGAAGGTGCTCATCCCACTTGCGCTCGCATGGCTCTTCGTTTCGGCAACGGTTTCTGCTCTAGGACTCATGGTATGAGCGAGAAGCGTTCGGCCCTTATCGCGAAGGGGCGTCTTGCCGCGCAGAAGATGATGAAGCCCGCCGAGCCCTTGTTTGAAGTGGGCGATGCGGTCCTGGCGTCGATGAAGGGCCTGCTTCTCACTTTGCGTCATCTGGGCAGAGGCCCTGTCACTATCCAGTACCCGGAGCAGCGACGAGAGCCCTTCTCCAGGTTCAAAGGCCGACACATACTGGATCGCCACCCCGACGGACTCGAGAAGTGCATCGGGTGTGAGCTGTGCGCTGGAGCTTGCCCTGCCGACGCGATCTTGGTGGTGGGGGCCGAGAACACCCCCGAGAAGCGTCTTTCGCCTGGGGAGCGCTATGCGGAGATCTACGAGATCAACTATCTGCGCTGCATCTTCTGCGGACTTTGCGTCGAGGCGTGCCCGACCGAGGCTCTTGTGATGTCCAACGCCTACGACCTGTCGGCTGACTCTCGCGAGGAGATGATCTTCACCAAAGACATGCTCATCGTGGATGCCCCTTTGCAGCGCCGCCCATCGAAGCATGACTTGCCTGCTGGGCAGGAGGTTGGAGAGTTCAAGTCGCTGAAGAAGCATCTGGACGAAGAGCGTCAGGAACAAGGGCAGTGACGCAGCAGATCGTCTTCGCGGTGGCTGCGCTGTCCGCTCTCGTCGCCGGCGTTTCGATGGTGCTTGCAAGAAATGCCGTACATGCGGCCCTGTTCTTAGTCGGCACCCAGATCGCCCTCGCGGTCCTGTTCCTACTCCAAGGCGCATTCTTCATAGCAGCGCTTCAAGTGATCATCTATGCAGGAGCGATCATGGTGCTCTTCATATTCGTGATCATGCTCCTCGGGGTGGACCGTGAAGAAGTCCTGTCCGAGCCGCTGCCTATGCAGAGGGTCATCGCTGTGGGGCTGGGGATCATCCTTGTTGGGGAAGCCCTGTATCTCGGGATGACCAAAGCCTTCCAGAAGGTTGCGGCGGCGCCAGTGGATGCGGCTCTGCCCGGAGAAGGAAACGTCGAGGCCGTGGCGAGGGCCCTCTTCACTCGATGGGCCTTTCCCTTCGAGCTGACTTCGGTTCTGCTGACAGTCGCCATCGTCGCTGTGATGTTGCTGGCCAAGAAGAGGCTCGACTGATGAACGACGGCCTCTACCTCATCGTCTCCGCGCTTTTGTTCACTATCGGGGCCGTCGGGGTTCTCGTGAGACGCAACGTGCTCATCATGTTCATGTGCATCGAGCTGATGTTGAACGCTGTGAATCTGACCTTCGTGACTTTCGATCACATGATGGGCGGGATCGATGGACAGGTGAGCGTCTTCTTCGTCCTCGTCGTGGCCGCTGCCGAGGTCGTTGTTGGACTTGCCATCATCGTTTCCATATTCCGACGCAGGGCATCTGCTGATGCCGACCAGGTGAGCCTTCTTCGATGGTGAGAGCGATCCCTTTCATCCCCGCTCTGCCAGCCTTCGGCGCCCTGCTGTTGTTGGTCTTTCCGAAGCCCTTGCGACGCATAGCCGGTCCGCTGGCAACTTCACTCGTGGCAGGCTCGTTCCTGTTGTCGCTGGTCGTTTTCGGAGAACTACTGAACAGGGGCGAAGAGAACAGGGTGCTCACCGTGACCCTCTACGAGTGGTTCGCTGCGGGTTCCCTTCGCATCCCTCTTTCGTTCCAGGTCGATCAATTGACCGCGGTGATGCTGCTCGTCATAACCGGTGTAGGAGCACTGATCCATATCTACTCGATCGGCTACATGTCCTCGGATGAGCGGAAACACACCTTCTTCGCCTATCTCAATCTGTTCGTGGCTTCGATGCTCGTCCTGGTGCTTGCATCTAATTTCGCTGTCATGTTCCTGGGCTGGGAGTTGGTCGGCCTGTGTTCATATCTGTTGATCGCTTTCTGGCATGAACGGCCCTCTGCGGCGGGAGCAGGCAAGAAAGCGTTCATCGTTAACCGCGTCGGAGACCTTGGGTTCCTGCTGGCACTTTTCCTCATCTTCCAGCACTTCGGAACGCTAGACATGAGAACGGTCTTCGAGGGTGCCTCTGCGCCATCGTGGACCGGAAGGGTTGCGACACTAGTTCCGCTTTTCATGTTGCTTGGCGCCACCGGTAAGTCAGCTCAGGTTCCTCTTTACGTCTGGCTTCCAGATGCCATGGAAGGCCCCACTCCCGTTTCGGCCCTGATCCATGCAGCGACCATGGTCACTGCTGGCGTCTACATGGTGGCGCGCTCCCACGTCCTCTTCGAGGCATCTTCTCTCGCTGCGGCGCTGGTGATCATCGTCGGCATCGTTACCGCCTTCTTCGCTGCAGCGATCGCGATGGCGCAAGACGACATCAAAAGGGTCCTAGCTTATTCAACCGTTTCTCAACTCGGCTACATGTTCGTAGCGGTTGGCGTCGGTGCATTCACCGGTTCGGCGATCGCATACGCGGCAGGTATCTTCCATCTGGTTACGCACGCGTTCTTCAAAGCGCTTCTGTTCTTGGGGGCCGGATCCGTCATGCACGCCATCGGAGACGAGACCAACATGAAGAAGATGGGGGGATTGATCAAAGCGCTGCCGGTGACCGGCACTACCTTCATCATCGGATGGTTGGCCATATCCGGCATCCCTCCACTTTCGGGCTTCTTCTCCAAAGAGGCAGTACTCGCATCGGCCTTTCAGGGCGGGCTTCCAGCGGTCTGGCTGGCTGGTGTGGTGGTAGCTGGGATGACCGCGTTCTATATGTCTCGGCAGGTCTTCCTTACGTTTTTCGGAACTTCGCGCTTACAAGAGGGCATCCATCCGCATGAGGCCCCCGACACCATGAAGCTCGTGCTGCAGGGGCTGGCACTGCTGGCGGCGGTCGCGGGTGCGATCAACTTCAGCGCCCACTCCGGAGCCCTTACACGTTTCCTGGAGCCGGTGTTCGGTGGGGCTCCGCACGTGTCCGAGGTGGCGGCAACTCCGCTGGGCGCGCCAGAAGCTCTCGTCGCTTTATTCATCACCATGGTTAGCCTTTCAGGGATCGCCGCTGCCTACTGGTTCTATCTAGGCCCCAGGGCTGAAGCACGAAGGACCCGTGTGAAGGGTGCGCTTGGGGGACTGGTCGGCCTTGTCCGCAACAAGTTCTATGTGGATGAGGCCTATAACAACATCTTCGTCTGGCCGGGCAAAACCCTGGCGCGAATGACGGCATTCGGATTCGATGTCCGCGTGATCGACGCGGCGGTCAATTCGGTCGCCGGGATCGTTACTGGGTCGGGGGCTCGGATGCGACTGTCGCAGACCGGGCTTGTCCGACGCTACGTAGCCGCCATGTTCGGCGGAGCGGTGGTCATCGTTGCTCTGTTCCTGATGAGGCTCAGATGACCGACTGGCCATTGCTTTCGGCCGTCACCTTCCTGCCTTTGGCGGGGGCGTTGCTGATTGCGCTCATCCCCAAGGAATCGGAGCGCCTGGTAAGGACCGCCGCTCTGGCGGTTTCCCTGGCGACGTTTGCAGTCTCGGCTGTGATCTTGCAGGCGTTTCAAGCTGGAGTTGCCGAGTTCCAGCTTGTCGAGAAGGTCCGCTGGATCCCTTCCAGCGGCGCGTCCTATCACCTTGGAATCGATGGCATCAGCTTGTGGATGGTGATGCTCACGACCTTGCTGTTCCCGCTCTCGATCCTCGCGTCGTGGCAGGTAACCAAGAAAGTCAAGACCTTCCATGTCGTGCTTCTCGTACTTGAGACATCGATCCTTGGAGTCTTCCTCGCCCTCGACCTTCTTCTCTTCTATGTCTTTTGGGAAGGGATGCTCATCCCGATGTACTTCATCATCGGGGTCTGGGGTTACGAACGACGCGTCTATGCGGCGATCAAGTTCTTCCTCTACACCCTCACGGCGAGCCTGCTGATGCTCGTCGGCATCATCGGTCTGTATTCCCTCGGCGGAGGCACCTTCGATCTGACCCAGCTTATGAGTGCGCCGATCCCGAAAGGGACCCAGATGTGGCTCTTCCTCGCGTTCTTCCTTTCGTTCGCGGTCAAAGTCCCGATATTCCCCTTCCACACATGGCTCCCGGACGCGCACACGGAAGCTCCCACCGCGGGAAGCGTCATCCTTGCCGGCGTTCTTCTGAAGATGGGTGCTTACGGTTTCCTTAGGTTCTCGATCCCACTGTTCCCAGATGCAGCCCGCGAGTGGGCGCCTTGGCTGGCAATCTTGGGGGTGATCGGAATCATCTACGGGGGCCTGGTTTCGATCGTGCAGAAGGATCTGAAAAGGCTGGTTGCATATTCCAGCGTCTCCCATCTCGGTTTCGTGGTTCTAGGGATATCGGCCCTGAATGTCGTGGGCACCTCGGGAAGCGTCCTTCAGATGCTGAACCACGGCTTGTCGACTGGAGCCCTCTTCCTTCTGATCGGCATGCTGTACCAGCGGGCGCACACCCGTCAGATAGAAGACTTCGGCGGAATCGCCCAGCTGATGCCAGTGTTCTCCGGTCTGTTCCTGTTGGCCACCTTCGCGTCTATCGGACTTCCGGGACTGAACGGGTTCGTCGGTGAGTTCTTGATACTTAACGGAGCATTCGAAGCGAACGAGTGGACGGCAGGGATAGCCGCCTTCGGGTTGGTGCTCGCCGCGATCTACCTGCTGTGGGCGTATGAGCGTGTGTTCCACGGCGAGATAAGGGCCCCCCATCACGACCGTCCGAGCGTCTGGCGCGATATCCGCGGACGGGAGTTGATCGTGATCGCGCCGATCGCTTTCCTTCTGGTTTTCGTTGGCCTTTATCCCAAGCCGATCCTCGACCGTATCGAACCGTCCGTCGAGCAGATGCTCGTCCGCATCACCGCGCCGTCCGAGGTGGCAGCACGATGATGCTTGCGCAGGAAGTTCGCCTGCTCGAGGTCGCTGGTTTCGATATTCGGGCGGTTCTTGCCGAGATCATCCTTGCGGCGGGAGGGATGGTTGTGTTGCTCGCAGGAGCATTCCTTCCGCGCCGTCGTCGTGGTTTGGTTACTGGCCTCGCCCTGGCCGTGGTCCTTGGCGCTGGCACATGGGTGGCGCTTTCGATCGGTGACCTGGTTCCCATCAGGGCTTTCGACGAAGCAGTTGCGTTCGATGGATTCGCCATGTACTTCAAGCTCCTACTTCTTTCAGGAGCAGCCCTCAGCATCATCGCGGCCCAGAGCTTCCTGCAGTCCGAGGACGGCTCAGCCGGCGAGTATTACGGACTCGCTATCTTCGCGACAGCAGGGATGATGCTGATGGCGTCAGCAACCGATCTGATCGTTCTTTTCCTGGCTCTCGAGACGTTCTCACTAGCGCTATATGCACTGGCAGCTTTTCGGCGGAACAGGCTCGACTCGCAAGAAGGTGCCCTCAAGTATTTTCTCACAGGTTCATTTTCGAGCGCGTTCTTCTTGTACGGGACGGCCCTTCTTTATGGAGCGACCGGAACCACGCGGTTCATCGGGATAGCCGCCGCTGTCAGGGATCTGACTGTTGTCGATCAGGCCCTTCTAGCTGGAGGACTTGCTCTCGTATTGATGGGACTGCTGTTCAAGGTTGCCGCGGTGCCTTTTCACATGTGGACCCCTGATGCTTATCAAGGTTCCCCAGCCCCGGTCGCAGGTTTCATGGCGGCCGGTTCTAAGGCCGCAGGATTTGCGGCTCTGCTCAGGCTGCTGGTCGTTGTCTTCCCTGCTCTCGTCTGGGATTGGAGGCCGGTCGTCAGCGGAGTTGCAGTGCTCTCAATGGTCGCGGGCAGTGTCATCGCGGTTGCCCAGACCAACGTGAAAAGGGTTCTTGCCTATTCGGCCATAGCTCACAGCGGGTTCTTGTTGGTGGGCCTTTCCTCCGCCAACAGCCGAGGGATCTCAGGCTCCCTCTTCTACCTGGGCGTTTACAGTTTCACCATCATCGGGGCTTTCGCGATCGTTTATGCGGTTGGAAAACCCGGGGAATTCAGTGTGGACATAGATGACTTCCGCGGCCTTTGGAATCGGCGCCCGTTCCTGGCGGTGACGTTCGCTCTTCTTCTTGTGTCACTTACGGGGATACCGCCAACAGCGGGTTTCTGGGCGAAGTTCGAGGTTTTCTCGGCGGCCTATTCGGCAGGGCAGGAACCATTGGTGGTCGTGGGGATGATGTCGAGCGCGGTCGCATCGTTCGTATATCTAAAGATCATCGTTGGGATGTTTCTGGAAGACGAGAAGCAATGGTCGGCTGACGAGCATCCCGCGACTGCGCCATCGATCGGAACAGTCGTACTTCTTGCCGGGGCTGTCGTCGTTGTACTAGGAGTCTTTCCGGTCCCCTTGCTAGACCTCGTGCGTTCGGCTGGGTTCGTCTTCAGGTAGGCCCCGGGCGCGCTCGATCGCCCTGTCGGCTCTTCTTCGAGCAGATCTCCCCTCGGAACTCCGGCGGATCATCGGCGTAGCAA
>Ga0183260_10003726_pt1 | contig 12249 bp, 9 predicted proteins | sample AntDrymUQ4972206_2_FD_129768 | JGI IMG/M metagenome (GOLD analysis project Ga0183260, IMG submission 129768) | Polar desert sand microbial communities from Dry Valleys, Antarctica - metaG UQ497 (22.06) (version 2) (version 2) | ecosystem: Environmental > Terrestrial > Soil > Desert | place...
GCGTCGATTCCGCGACGCGGTCCAGGGCGTGTGCCACGACGACCAGATACCTGCCCTGCGACGTATCGGCCGCAGCAGCCACGGCGAGATAGTCGTCGTCGTCGATGGCAACCTCGATCGTCGTCGAACTTCCCGGTGCCACGATCACCAGCCGTTCCGAGCCGATCTGTTCCGAACTGGAGGCGACCACCTGGTTGTCGCCGTCCAATACCTGGACGAGGCGATCGTCGTCATCGGGCAGGTCCAGTCGCGTCGGCCCAGATTCACCGACAGCTGCTGCGACCTGGTCGGCCTGCGCCTGAGCGCTCGCACGCACGCTGTCGGTGAGCATCGAGCTCAACAAGGAGACGAGGACGACCGAACCCGCGAGCAGGGCCAGGCCCACAGCCGCGGTGGCGACCAGAGTGGTCCGTACCCGGACCGTTCCCCACCGGGATCGCAGCCGATGCCGCGTCAGGGCCTGCTCAGCCGCCATCAGCGGCCAGCCGGTAGCCCGCGCCGCGGACCGTGGTGATGGACTCACGGCCGAATGGGCGGTCCAGCTTGTTGCGCAGGTGCCGTACGTAGACCTCCACGATGTTGGGGTCGCCCTCGAAGTCGTAGTTCCACACGTGGTCGAGGATCTCCCGCTTGGAGACCACTTCACCACGTCGTCGCAGCAGGTACTCCAACAGCGAGTGCTCCCGCGCCGTCAGCCCGATCGGCATTCCCCCCCGGGAGACCTGTTTGGCCGCTGGATCCAGCGCCAGATCACCGGCCGACAGCACGGATGGACGTTCCTGCGCGCCGCGCCTGATCAACGCGCGAAGTCGGGCAAGCAGCACCGCGTAGGAGAAGGGCTTGGTCAGGAAGTCGTCGGCGCCGGTGTCCAGCGCCTCGACCTCGTCCCATTCCCCGTCCTTGGCGGTCAGCATGATGATCGGCGTCCACACCCGCTCCTGTCGCAGCGTCCGGCAGATCCGGTAGCCGTTGATGCCCGGCAGCATGAGGTCCAGCACGATGGCGTCGTAGGTGTTCTCTCTGGCGAGCCACAACCCGTCGGTCCCGTCCAACGCGACGTCGACGGCGAAGCCGTCGGCTTCCAGTCCGTTTCGCAGACCCGCTGCAAGCCGCTTCTCGTCCTCCACCACGAGTACTCGCATCGGTCCTCCCTCGCTCTGCCGGTTCGCTGGGGTGCCTCGTCTTACCCACCGTCGTACCGGTCAGCTGAATGCTGGCTGAAGATCAGCGGACTCTCCGGCCGGCTCAGCCGCTGGCATCCTCCGCGTCCAGCCGGTCGGCCTGATCGGGGTGCGCGAATGCCTCGGCCAGCGCGGCCCGTAGCGGCCAGCGGTCGTACCGCCAGGCCAGCGCGCGGCCGAGCGCGGGCGGACCGGCGGCTTCCTCGACATGGTCGATGTCACCCTCAGGCCACCACGAAACGGGTCGCCCGCCGGTCACCAGCAGCGAGTTGTGCCGGCCGACTCGGCCGGGCAGCGAGTCGAGGCCGAGCCGTCGTGCGGCGAGCGACGCACCGGGGATGTCTGCCCAGTCGATGACCGATTCGGGGCCTGACGTGACGGCCGCCGTCACGATCTCGGTGGCTAGTGGCAGGTCCAGCAGATCAGCGACGGCCACGGAAGCGCCGGCAGCCGGCACGGGAATCCGGTCCAGCAGCGGCAAGAGGTACGGCGCATCCAGCACGACTGCCCGGTCACGGTCCACGGTCAGGTCCGGCGCGACGCGGACCCGCTGCGGCGGCTGCACCTCGATCCCGTCCAGGGCCGCGGCCAGGCGCGGATAGATGTCGGGCAGGAGCTCTGCCCGTACGGCACGATCCGGCCCACCCAACCGGGTGAGTAGTTCGAGCGCGGTCTCCAGATCGGCCATTGCGTCGTCCACTGTGGACAAGCAATGTACGAGTCGCAGGATTTCCGGTGCCACGTCGGCGACGTCGAACAGGCCGGCGAGAAGCTCTGCGTCCGGTGCTCGGAGGCGGTCGGGTCGCTGGCCGGCGAGTATCGGATGCGTGGACAGCCACCATCGCGTGTAGGAGGGGACCGCGACCGCCAACGCGCCGTCGCCCCTTGAATACCCTCCGCTGGGACCGCTCGCACTGACAGTCACGAGGGTGTCGGCGAACACATCGTCGGGGAGCTGAGCCAACAGTCGTAGAGCGGCTGGCCAGCGATCGGAACGTACGAGATCGAGATCCCGTACGGCAGTCAGACTGTCCAGAGTCGGCGGCCGCTCACTGGGCGGTAGCCGATCGAAGACCGCGTCGTACCACCGACTCTCGGCGTCGAGGTCGTGCTCTACCTCGCCTAGGTCCGCACTCCCGGATCGGAGAACTGCGAAGCCGGCCAGCACCCCGACTGCCACCAGGGGTTCAGGTCCGTACGCCGCCACCCAGTTGCGGTCCACGCGTCCCAGCGCCTCCGGGTCGAGGACCGAGGCAAGCGGTGATCCCGGTAGTACCAGCTCACCGGCTGGCGTCCATTCCCCTTCACCGTCGGGAAGTGCGAGGTCGGCAAACCACGGGTGGTCACCGACCGCGGACTCGGCCGCGCGGACCAGCTCGAGGACGGCTCTGGCTGTCGGCTCCGGATCATCGTCGTCCAGGCTCGCCTCGACGGCCGCCTGGACCTCGGACGAGGCAAGGATGCTCGGGGCAGAGGCCGAGTTGGCGCCCAACCGCTCCAGGAGACGACGGGCATCGTCTGCACCGAGCGCCTCCGGGTCGACGATCCGAAGTCCCAGCGCACTGAGGTCGAGCGCGCCCAGGTCACGGTCGGGCAGCAGCAGACCGCGCGCGCCGTAGGCCATCCGGCCGTCGGTCAATGGGACTGGGATAGCGGAGAGCGCATCCCGGTCGTCCGGGGATTCGATGCGCTCAAGGGCGGCGTAGAGAGCCGACCACCAGCTTCCTGGCCGATCGAGGGTGGACACCAGCTCGATGACCGAGGCCAGATCCATCCGCCGGATCCCGAGCGCTGCTAGCACTGGGGCATCGCTGCGGCGAGACCACGAAGCGGGCAGCAAGCCGGCGATCACGTCGGCAAGCGCGGTCACCAGGTCGTCACTGGAGGGGTCCAGTGCGGTGGCCCGGGCCGGGCGAACGCGGTCGACCGAAGTCAGGGCGTCCTGGCGCGGGTCTCCGGGGGTCTCAGGTAGCCATTCGAGTCGGCGGAGCTCGTCGATGATCGCCGCCCCGATCGCCGCATCCAGAGCGGCGCCGGCCAGCCCGACTCTCGGCAGCAACCGGAGAACCGCCGGGTAAGCGGGCAGCCCTAGAACGAGGTCGCCGAAGACCCGGGCCGCCACGGCAGTGAGGTAGTCCGTCACCGCCCCGGGAGCGACGTGCCGCCGGTCGGGGGCCAAGGGATAGGAGACGATGAGTCGGAGGGGAAGGGACAGCGGCTCATCACTCGGAGTCGGTGCGTGCAGGACCTGGCGACCGGGCAGTGGGGCAGGAACTCCGTCCTCGAGCGGGACCGCCCAGGAAATCGTCCACTGTGGACGCTCGCGCTCCTCGATCGGTCGGCCGGCGAGCAGTTCAGCTGGCAGCTCCCCGGTCTCGGCACACACCCGCCAGCGTTGCGCGCGGTCTCCGTCGTGCAGGACGACGTCGGGACCGTCCTCGCTACGCCGCAGCACCCGGCCGTCAATCTCAAGTCGAGTGAGCCCGGGGAGTCCGAGCAGCACGTCAGCGGAAAGCTGGTCCAGCATCGCCCGGACCAGGTCGTGCGCACCTGGGCGCAGCGGCAACTGCACTTCGGTGTCGAAGTCCGTTCGCGGCTGTTGTGTCGAGGCGTCGACCGGGAACGGCAGCCGCAGGATGGGCACCGACCCGCGCTCTGATCCGCCGCGCCGTGCGAGTTCGGTTGTGAGCGAGGGGATCCCAGCGACGGCGGCGCGCGTGTCCGCGGCACTGAATCGCACTCCCCCATCGCGGGAGACGACGGTCGGCTCGTCGGAGACCGCGAGCACCGCCGCGAAGCCGACCCCATACATACCTACCGAGTCCGACCCCCTCTTGGCTGAAGCCCGCAGAGTGGACAGCCCCTGGACTCCGTCGAAATTCAGGGGTGCTCCGACGTTCGCCGCCCGGAGCACCTCGCCGTCGAGAGTGATCCGGAGATGTCCAGGGACACCGGCGGCGGTCGCCGCGTCGGCGGCGTTCTGGGCCAGCTCGATAAGCAGTCGGTCGCGGTATCCGCCGAGGACCAGATCCTCTTCGGCGTTGGCGTCCTCGCGAAACCGCGCCGGAGACGCTGCCCAGGCATCCAGGACTCGCTCCCGGATCTGCGCCGTACCGAGCGGGTCCTCGATCAGCCAGCCCACCGCCACAGTTTTCAACGACCTGGCACGTGAGGACACCCGGGCATCCTCTCGCACCGATCACCCACTGCTTTGCCTACCCACAGAGAACGCCAGAAGGCGGACCGAGTGACCCGGTCCCGCCTCCGACATGCTGCGACGTCTCGAGTCGCGCCTAGCTGCAGCCGCTGGTGGAGCCGCAGCCTTCGCAGACGTAGCAGGAACCCGCTGGGCGCATCTTGACCCCGCAGGTCATGCACAGCGGTGCGTCGTTGCTCTTGCCGGTGACCGCTTCCCACAGTTCCGCCGAGGATCCGACACCGCGCGGTGCCGGCTTGGCGGCCACCTCAGAGGCCAGATCGGCCGTCGCGACCGGCTTCTCGACCGGAGCCGACGACCGCAACGCGTCCAGGTCGACCTCATCGCCGTCTTCGAGGAGAGCCGGCTCGACCGCCGCACCGGCACTGGCCACCGTTGCCTGAGCGATCCGCTCGTCGGCGGTGAAGATGCCGAGCCCGGCGCGCTTCTCGTACGGCAGATGGTCCAGTGCCAGCCGGCGGAAGATGTAGTCCATCACCGACTGGGCCAGTCGTACGTCGGCGTCGTCGGTCATACCGGCCGGGTCGAAGCGCATGTTGGTGAACTTGGAGACGTAGGTCTCCAGCGGCACGCCGTACTGCAGCGCGATCGAGATCGCGATCGAGAAGGCGTCCATCAGCCCGGCCAGGGTTGAGCCCTGCTTGCTCATCTTGAGGAAGACCTCGCCAAGACCGTCGTCCGGGTAGCTCGACGCGGTCATGTATCCCTCGGCGCCGCCGACGCTGAACGAGGTCGTTCGCGCGGGGCGGGACTTCGGCAGCCGCTTGCGGGTCGGACGGTTGACCTCGATGACTTCAGGCTCGGCCGCGGCCTTCTTGGCCTTGCCGTCGGACAGCGGCTGGCCGACCTTGCAGTTGTCCCGGTAGATCGCCAGTGCCTTGAGGCCCATCTTCCAGCCCTGGAAGTAGATCTCCTCGACATCTTCCACAGTGGACTGTTCGGGCATATTGACGGTCTTGCTCAACGCGCCACTTATCAGCGGCTGGACTGCGGCCATCATCCGTACGTGCCCCATCGGAGTGATCGAGCGTTCCCCCATGGCGCAGTCGAAGACGTCGTAGTGCTCGGGACGCAGGCCTGGAGCGTCCACGATGTGGCCGTGTTCCGCGATGTATTCGACGATTGCCTCGACCTGTTCTTGCTGATACCCGAGTGAGGTCAATGCCCGTGGAACTGTCTGGTTGACGATCTGCATTGAGCCGCCGCCGACCAGTTTCTTGAACTTCACTAACGAGAAGTCGGGCTCGATACCTGTGGTATCGCAGTCGAGCATGAAGCTTATGGTGCCGGTCGGAGCGAGAACGCTGGCCTGTGCATTCCGCCAGCCGTTCTTCGCGCCCGCCGCCAGGCCCTCTTGCCATGCCTTGGTGGCGTGTTTGAGCACCGCAGCGTCATCGGCACCGAGTGGTCGGATCGCGTCGTTGGCCGCGGCGTGCTTGCGCATCACCCGGGCGTGCGGCGCCGCGTTGCGGGCGAAGCCGTCGTACGGTCCGACAATCCCGGCGAGCTCGGCCGAACGCTGGTAGGCCGCACCCGTCATCAACGAAGTGATCGCGGCAGCAAGCGCCTGCCCACCACGCGAGTCGTAGGCATGCCCGGTTGCCATTAACAGCGCCCCGAGATTGGAATAACCGATACCAAGCTGGCGGTAGGCGCGAGTGGTCTCGGCGATCGGCTCGGTCGGAAAGTCGGCGAAGCAGATCGAAATGTCCATAGCGGTAATGATGATTGCGACAGCCTTCGCGAACGTCGCTGCATCAAAGGTGCCCTCGTCGTTGAGGAACTTCATCAAATTCAACGAGGCCAGGTTGCAGGAGCTGTTATCCAGGCTCATGTACTCGGAGCACGGATTAGATGCCGTGATCCGGCCGGTCTCGGGATTGGTGTGCCAGTCGTTGATCGTGTCGTCGTACTGGATGCCGGGATCGGCGCAGGCCCACGCGGCCTGGGTCATCGAGCGGAAAAGCTTCTTGGCATCGACGGTCTCCAGGACCCGGCCGTCCTGTCGCGCGCGTAGCCCGAAGTCGGCGCCAGATTCCACCGCGTGCATGAAATCCTCGTTGACCCGGACCGAGTTGTTCGCGTTCTGGTACTGCACGCTGGTGATATCGGTGCCACCGAGGTCCATGTCGAACCCGGCATCGCGCAGGGCCCGGATCTTGTTCTCCTCGCGGGCCTTGGTCTCGATGAACTCCTCGATGTCGGGATGGTCGACGTCGAGCACGACCATCTTCGCTGCTCGGCGGGTCGCGCCACCGGACTTGATCGTTCCGGCACTGGCATCGGCCCCGCGCATGAAGCTCACTGGGCCCGACGCGGTGCCGCCAGAGGAGAGCAGTTCCTTGCTGGAGCGGATTCGGGAGAGGTTGAGTCCGGCACCGGAACCGCCCTTGAAGATCAGACCTTCCTCGCGGTACCAGTTCAGGATCGAGTCCATCGTGTCGTCCACGGCGAGGATGAAACAGTTGTGCACTCGCAAGTTGGCCGACAGGTACTCACCGCTCTCCGTCTGGATGTCATAGACCTCCATCTGTCCGAGAGCCTCGATGCGAACAATCTCGACGCGCTCACGATCTGATCCACCCACGTCCGGCGTGACGTGGAGCAACGCGTCACCAATCGCCATGTCTCCCGCCGCAACGAAGCATCCCGTTTCAACCTCGTCCGACTTCCAGACCAAGTGATCTCCGGTCACGTCCAGGGTGTGGCCGGCCTTGGTGTGCAGACGTAGGACGTCCTTCATGCCATTGGCCTTTGTGGCCACGATTCGGGTAAGCCCGTCCGGGTCGTAGACCTTCATGCCGACCGCGTTGTCCTCAACGAGCTTGCCAATTGGAACGAGACCGGCGGGCGTACTGACCAATGCGTCATAGGGCTGGCAAGCCGATACCTGTTGCGGAGAGGAGGTTCCCACGTTGAACCAGACCGGAGAGTTGAAGCTGAACACCTGGTGCAGGAGCATCCAGGTGAGCTCGTGCTCGAAGATCTCGACGTCCTCCGGTGAGGCGAAGTACCCGTTGTCCCGGCCGGCCGCGGTGTAGGTCAGCACCACCCGGTCGATCAGCTGGCGCAGGCTCGATTCCCGCTGCGCCGTGCCGACCGCGCCGCGGAAGTACTTGGTGGTGACGATGTTGGCCGCGTTGACGCTCCAGAAGTCGGGGAACTCCACCCCGCGCTGCTCGAAGTTGATCGAGCCGTCGCGCCAGTTCGTCATCACGACATCGCGTCGTTCCCAGCTGACCTCGTCGTAAGGGTGCACGCCGGGAGTGGTGTAGACCCGCTCGACGACGAGTCCCTTCGCCGGGTAGCTCGCGGCCCGCTTGCTGCCTGGGGCTGGGGAATGCGCGATGTCGGTCACGATGGTCCTCTCTAAACGCTTGCTGGGGTGTGCTTGGGATCTTTCGAGCGCCGGAGATCGGCGATGGCTGCTTCGAAATCGGCAGCTGAGGTGAAGGAGTTGTAGACGCTGGCAAAGCGCAGGTAGGCGACCTCGTCGAGTTCGCGCAGTGGTCCCAGGATGGCCAGGCCGACCTCGCCGCTGGGAATCTCGGCGACCCCACTGGCGCGGACCGCGTCCTCGACCTCCTGGGCGAGCTTGGCCAGCGCGTCCTCGTCGACCGGTCGGCCCTGGCAGGCGCGGCGGACGCCGGCGACGATCTTCGACCGGGCGAAGGGTTCGGTGACTCCACTGCGCTTGATCACCGCAAGCGTGGCTTCCTCGACGGTCGTGAAGCGTCTTGAGCAGTCCGTACAGGATCGGCGACGCCGGATGACTTGCCCCTCGTCGACCTCACGGGAATCCAGGACTCGAGAGTCAGGATGACGGCAGTACGGACACCGCATCAGCGCACCCCTTCGACGTCACGAGGGCGTCCTCCGCAGCGGTCCTGTGGACGACGCAGCGGAGAAGCTGTGCGTCGCCTGTGGGCGAGCTGTGGGTAGAAACCCCCACGTGTGGACTAACTACATCAGTGTAACCACTAGATGTAGGGGTCGACCATAGATCGGCGCACCGGATCGCGCAAGCAGTTCCGCACTCGGGCTGGCCTCGGCGTGTCGCGAGCCGCTACTGCAGCCGGTCACGGCAGGAGCAGGACCTGACCGGTCTGCAGGGCCGAGGACTCCAGGTCGTTGAGTCGCATGATCGCCGCGATCACCTCTCGCGGGTCGGCCGCTGGATCCACTCGCTCCGCCAGACTCCACAGGGTGTCCCCCGGGCCGACAATGACCGACGTTCCAGCCACTGGCACCAGCCCACCGGAGCCCACTTCGGCGCCAGACGCGATGTAGGGGGCTTCCTGTGCGACGTAGGACGTCGACGTGGAGAACGGGGCCAGCGCTGTCGCAACGTCAACAGCGACAACTCCCAGCACGGCGCAACCGAGGAAGACAAGGCCGGCCAGCAACCGGCGGGCACGCATCGTCAAGCGCACGCGGCCGGTCTGCACTGGCCGAGCGGCCTGTCGGACAGGCGCCGAACGAGTCGCGAGTCGGACAGACCGCGGGCAATCAATCGACGGAGGGACCACACCCAGCCGGATCGGTTCGGCCGATGCAGGTCGGACGGCGCGGAGGGCCGGCGCCTCGACCGGGCGGCAGACCGGCTGACTGGTGGGACGCTCCAAGGTGGCGAGCATGGGATCCTCCTCAACACAGACGCCCGGGGAAGGGGATCGAACGGTTGTTCGATCGAACGTCTGTGCGATTTCTACCAGGCGGGTCCGACAAAACCCAGATCTACGGCGAACATTTTCGAACAGATGTTCGCACTGACCCTTCGAGGGGGCTGAGTTGCGGATCCTGAGCATCGGGGAACGCGCGCTCTTGGTCGAGCTCGATGATCTCGACTCAGTCCTGGCCCTGGCCGCCGAGCTGCGCGCAAAACCGCCGCCCGGAGTCCTGGAGTGCGTGCCGGCTGCACGAACGGTCCTGCTGCACTGCGATATCGATCACACCACCCTGCGAACGGTCGCTGACGCCGTACGCAGGATCCGGTCGGCATCCCGACCGGAACCGCCGAGCGAGGTCGTCGAGATCCCGGCCTGCTACGACGGACCAGACATCGGCGACGTGTTGGCACGAACGGGGATGTCCCGCGACGAATTCATCGGGTGGCATACCGCTAGCCAGTGGCAGGTAGCCTTCTGCGGCTTCGCTCCCGGGTTCGGCTATCTCGTGACTCCGCATGCCCTGTCGATCCCACGCCGGCCCACAGCACGCACCAGTGTTCCGGCGGGTTCCATCGGTGTGGCCGGTGAATTCAGCGGCGTCTATCCGCGCGCTTCGCCCGGCGGCTGGCAGTTGATCGGCCGTACGACCGCGACCTTGTTCGACCTTGCGGCCGATCCACCGGCGCAGTTGCGTCCGGGCGTAGGCGTCCGCTTCGTGGACTGCACATGAGACACATGAGCGCGGACAAACCCGGGAACGATCGGCAACTCTTGGTGCTGCGAACCGGGCCATTGACTACCGTGCAGGACGCCGGACGACCAGGGTTCGCCCAGCTCGGCATCGGGAGGTCTGGCGCAGCCGATCGCCGGTCGCACCGGCTGGCCAATCGGCTGGTCGGCAACCTCGAAGACGAGGCAACCCTCGAAGTGACCCTCGGCGGTCTGGCGGTGCGTGCCGACCACGACCTGCTCATTGCCGTCACCGGCGCACCTACCCCGATCACCGTGAGCGGGATCTTGTACGGCACCAACGCGCCGATTGCCCTCCCGGCGGGCCAGCAGGCAGAACTTGGGCCTCCACTGCGCGGGCTGCGCAGTTATCTCGCGATCCGAGGCGGCATCCGGGTTCCGGAGGTGCTCGGGTCCCGGAGCACGGACATCTTGTCCGGCATCGGCCCGGATCCGCTGCGGGACGGCGACGTTGTGCCGATCGGTACGGCGTACGGCGCCGCTCCCGATCTCGATCTGGCAGCCGTCGCTGAGCCGGCTGAGGGAGAGCTCACCCTGTCCGTGCGCATCGGACCGCGCGACGACTGGTTCACTGACGCGGCGATGCGCGCTCTCCTACACGACCGGTACGAGGTCACCGCCGAATCGAATCGGGTGGGGATGCGGCTGGCCGGCCCGATCCTCGAGCGGTCCCGTACCGAAGAACTGCCGAGCGAAGGAATGGTCGTCGGCGCCCTGCAGGTTTCCCCCGACGGTCAGCCGACACTGTTCCTAGCCGATCACCCGGTGACCGGTGGGTACCCGGTCATCGCAGTGATCGGTCGAGCCGACGTGGACGACGCCGCCCAAGCCAGGCCCGGCCAGCACCTGCGGTTTCGCCTGGCCGGCGACCCCGACGCCGGGTCGGCTATCTCGGAAGCGGCTGCTAGGAAGGCGCATAGTCGTCGAAGTTCGCTGCCGTGAGTTGCCGCTGCCTGGAGCCGGCCGCGCTCATCAGCCAGAGAGCCGACTTGGCGGTGGCGCCCGCACTGAGCTCCCGGCTGACGAAGACGACCATGGAACCGTCGGGTGACCATGCCGGGCTCGAGTCGCTGTACGCCGCCCGGGCCGCGAGCCGGCGCTGCCCGGAACCGTCCGGCGACCAGGCCGGCGCCGAGACGTTCTCCACGTTCGTGAGTCGACGGACTCCGGAACCGTCACTGTTCATCACGTGGATGTCCCCGTAGGAACTCTGGTCGTCCACGAACAGGATTTGCGACCCGCTCCGCGACCACGCGGGCTGGGTTGCCCGATACGGGTCGTTGTCCGACTCGTATCGTTCCGCGCCCTGGTTCCGTCGGCGTTGGCCAGGTAGATGTCGTCCCCGATCTCGCCACAGCTGTAGGTGTAGGCGATCTTCTTGCCGTTGGCCGAGTAGGCAGGTGAGAAGGAGGCGGTGCCGGTACCCGGGCCAAGCGACTGACGACCCGTACCGTCGGCCTGCACGCTGGTCAACGTCGACTGCCCACTGCCATTTGTGGAGGAGAAGGCGATCCTGCCGTTACCGCCGGGGAAGGCCGCTTGGGCTGGCTCGGTACCAACGGCGAGCAGAGTCAGCCCACGATCAGGACGGGCCTTGGCACCGGTGGCAGCCCAGAAAACCGGCGTGTCGTTCGAACACATGTTTGAACATCTGATCCAGGCAGGTTAGCGTCACTGCCAGCGATACAGCCAGTTGGGAGGCGTAACGATGGGCAAGCAGAGCGGTACGAGCAAAGGTCGCATGGCCAGGGACAGCAACGTCCAGACATTTCCCGACCGGTCCGACGGGGGCGACGGGCTGACCGTGCGGCAGCGTCGCATCCTCGAGGTGATCCGCGACTCGATCGACCGCCGCGGCTATCCGCCCTCGGTACGGGAGATCGGCGAGGCCGTCGGACTGTCTTCGGCGTCCTCGGTCGCTCATCAGCTGAGCACCCTGCAACGCAAGGGCTTCCTCCGCCGTGATCCGAACCGGCCTCGAGCCTTGGATGTGCGTACGCCGGAGGAGACCGCGGACGATATCGCCCTGGGCGCCTCCAACGCCGGGGTCGTCAATGCCGCCGCCCAGGACGTGTTCTCCGACGACGGACAGCACCTGCCCAAGCCGTCCTACGTGCCGGTGGTCGGCCGGATCGCTGCCGGCGGTCCGATCCTGGCCGAGCAGGCCATCGAGGACGTGTTCCCCCTGCCGCGCGAGATCGTCGGCGAGGGCACGCTCTTCCTGCTCAGGGTCGTGGGGGACTCGATGGTCGAGGCCGCCATCTGCGATGGGGACTGGGTGGTCGTGCGTCAACAGCCGACCGCGGAATCCGGCGAGATCGTGGCCGCGATGATCGACGGCGAGGCGACGGTCAAGACGTTCAAGCGCCGCGGCGGGCACGTCTGGCTGCTGCCGCACAATGCCGCCTACGAGCCCATCCCGGGAGACGAC
>Ga0183260_10003727_pt1 | contig 12246 bp, 9 predicted proteins | sample AntDrymUQ4972206_2_FD_129768 | JGI IMG/M metagenome (GOLD analysis project Ga0183260, IMG submission 129768) | Polar desert sand microbial communities from Dry Valleys, Antarctica - metaG UQ497 (22.06) (version 2) (version 2) | ecosystem: Environmental > Terrestrial > Soil > Desert | place...
TCGCTCTGCTGCGCCGTGAGCCCCTCAGTCAGCGCGCGGCTGAAGCTGGCGATCACGCCGTTGTTCCTGGCGAGCTTGGCGTTCGCATCCTCTCGGCTGTAACCGCCGGAGAGGGCGACGACGCGCAGGATGTTCGGGTGCTTGACGAGCTCGGCGAAGAAGTTGTCCTCATCCGGGAGCGTCAACTTGAGCATGACCAGCTGGTCGTCGAGCGCGTCGAGCTGCTCGACGATTGCGGCCTTCAGGAGCGCTTCGGCGTCGGCTTTCTGCGGGCTCGTGATGTCGACCTCCGGCTCGATGATCGGGACGAGCCCCGCGGCGAGGATCTGCCGGCCCACCTCAAACTGCTGGCGCACGATCGCGGTGACGCCGTCCTGATTGGCGAGCTTGATGACTGAGCGCATCTTCGTGCCGAAGATCCCCTTGCCAGTCGCGCGAGCGAGCAGATCGTCGAGATCGGCGATGGGCTTCATCACCTGGACGCCGTCGGACTCGTCGCTGAGGCCCTTGTCGACCTTGAGGAAGGGCACGACCTGCTTCTCCGCCCACAGGTACTCGCCCGTGGGGCGACCGTCGATCTCACGATCCATCGTGTCCTCGAACAGGATGGCCCCGACGATGCTGTCGCCGTTGAAGCTCGGGCTCGTGATGATGCGGGCCCGCATCGCGTGCATGGCCGCGAACATCTCCTCGTCGCCCGAGTACGCGTCCTCCTCGACGCCGTAGATCTTCAACGCCTTGGGCGTGCTGCCGCCACTCTGATCGAGCGCTGCAATGAACCCGGCGCCGTCGCGAACCTTGTCGAGTTGTTCTGCGTGCATGGGCCGATCCTACGAGTTCGGATCGAAGCGGCCGCCCTGTGTCAGGAGCAGCCGCTCGTGGAGCCGCAGCTTCCGCACACGTAGCAACTGCCGGCGCGCTGCATCTCGTTGCCGCACGAGTAGCACAGGGGCGCGGTCGACTCGGCCTGCGCGGCTGACGCGGCGGGAACCGCGACGGCCGGGGTGGCCGGTGGTGGGACCTCGGTGCTCGTGACGTCGACCACGTGCGGCGCGTCGGCGCCGACGACGCCGTGGTCGACCACGCTGGCCTCCTCGACACCCGGCAGCGTGGGCTGGGTCCGCTCGTCGGTGGTGAAGATGCTCAGTTCGGCCCGCTCCTCGTAAGCGAGGTAGTGCAGCGCCATGCGCCGGAAGATGTAGTCCATGAGCGACGTGGCGATGCGCAGCTCGGGGTCGTCGGTCATGCCCGCAGGCTCGAAGCGCGTGTTCGTGTACTTCTTGATGTAAGTGGCCAGCGGAACGCCGTGCTGGAGGCCGAGGCTCACCGAGATCGCGAACGCGTCCATAAGGCCGTTGAGCGTCGAGCCCTGCTTCGACACCTTGATGAACAGCTCGCCGGCGCGCCCGTCGTCGTACTCACCGACGGTGGCGTAGCCCTCGCAGTCGGCTACGCGGAACGCGAACGTGCGCGAGCGGCGTTGGCGCGGGAGGCGCTCGCGCACCGGCTGCTTGACGATCACCGTGTGGCGCTCGAGTTGCGCCTCCAACTCGGCGACCTTCTTCGCGAGCCCGGCGTCAACGGCCATGCCCTCGCCGGTTGACGGCACGGCCGTCGACGAAGCCGTCGAGGGAACCGGCTCGCCCTTGTCGCCCTTCTTGGCGGTGGCGAGCGGCTGCGCCACCTTGCAGTTGTCGCGGTAGATGGCGACGGCTTTCAGACCCAGACGCCACGCCTCGAGGTGCAGGGCCTCGACGTCCTCAACAGTGACGTCCGCGGGCATGTTCACGGTCTTGGAGATCGCGCCCGAAATGAACGGCTGCACCGCCGCCATCATCTTCACGTGGCCGAGGTAGTGGATCGTGTTGTCGCCCATCGAGCACGCGAACACGTCCAGGTGTTCCGGCTTGAGGTCGGGCGCGCCGAGGATCGACTTGTGCTCGTCGATGTAGGCGATGATCGACTCGACCTCGGCCGGTGCGTACCCGAGGCTTTCGAGCGCGCGCGGCACCGTCTGATTGACGATGGCCATGTTGCCGCCGCCCACGAGCTTCTTCATCTTGACGAGCCCCAGGTCGGGCTCGATCCCGGTGGTGTCGCAATCCATGAGCAGGCCGATAGTTCCGGTAGGCGCGAGGACACTGGCCTGGCTGTTGCGCACGCCGTGGGCGTGGCCGAGGCGGACAGCGTCGTCCCACGCCTCCTGCGCGGCCGAGAGAATGGCGGTGGGGACGAGCTCCTCGTCGATGTGCGCGGCCTCGTCGCGGTGCATGTCGAGCACTCGCAACATGTGCTCCTTGTTCTCCTGGAAGCCCGCGAAGGGCCCCATGCGTGCGGCGGTGCGCGCTGAGGTCGCGTAGCTGGTGCCGGTGAGGAGCGCGGTGAGCGCGGCCGCCCATGCGCGGCCAGCGGCGCTGTCGTAAGCCAGACCGTTCGCCATGAGCAGCGCGCCGAGGTTGGCGTAGCCGATCCCCAGCTGGCGGAAGCGGCGCGACGTCTTCGCGATCTTGGCCGTCGGGTAGTCGGCGTTGCCGACGAGGATCTCCTGCGCGGTGAACACCGTCGCCGTCGCCGCCCTGAAGCCCTCGACGTCGAACACATCGTCATCGCTCAGGAACGTGAGCAGGTTGAGCGACGCGAGGTTGCACGCCGAGTTGTCGAGGTGCATGTACTCGCTGCACGGGTTTGAGCCGTTGATGCGCCCGGTGTTGTGCGCCGTGTGCCACTTGTTGATGGTGGTGTCGAACTGCATGCCCGGATCGGCGCACTGCCACGTCGCCTCGCACAGTTCGCGGAAGAGCTCGCGTGCGGGGATCGTCTCCACGACCTCGCCCGTCGTCACCGCCTTGAGGTGCCAGTCGGTGCCGTCGACGACCGCCTGCATGAACTCGTCGGTGACGCGCACCGAGTTGTTGGCGTTCTGGTACTGGATCGAGTGGCTGTCCTTGCCGTCGAGATCCATGTCGAATCCGTTGTCGCGCAACACCCGCGCCTTGCGCTCCTCGATGGCCTTGCACCAGATGAAGTCGTGGATGTCGGGGTGGTCGACGTTGAGGATGACCATCTTCGCGGCCCGACGCGTTTTACCGCCCGACTTGATCGTGCCGGCGGACGCGTCGGCGCCGCGCATGAAGCTGACCGGGCCCGACGCCGTGCCGCCGCCCTTGAGATGCTCCTTCGACGAGCGGATCCTCGACACGTTGACCCCGGCACCGGAGCCACCCTGGAAGATCACGCCTTCCTCGGCGTACCAGTTGAGGATCGACTTCATCTGGTCGTCGACACTGAGGATGAAGCACGCACTCCCTTGTTGCGGTGTGTCCGCGACCCCGATGTTGAACCACACCGGCGAGTTGAACGCGGCCCGCTGATGGATCAGCAGGTACTTCAGTTCGTCGGAGAACGCGGATGCCTCAGCGTCGTCGACGAAGTACCCGTCCTTGGTACCCCAGCCGGTGATCGTGTCCACGATGCGGTCGACGACCTGCTTGAGCGACGTTTCGCGCTCCGGCATGCCGAGCGTGCCGCGGAAGTACTTCTGGGCGAGGATGTTGGTCGCGTTCAGGCTCCAGGTGCTCGGAACCTCGACACCGAGCTGCTCGAAGGCGACGGATCCGTCCCGGAAGTTGGTGATCCGGGCGTCGCGGCGCTCCCACACCACCGTGTCGTACGGGTCCACGCCCGCCGTGGTGAAGTTGCGGCGGATGCCGATGCCGAGCTGATCTGCTGCGATGGCCATGCTGGGAAGTGCCCCCTTGTCGAAAGCGCCGGTTTCCAGGCTAGACCACAAGATGTTGTGGTTGGTCCTGCGCCGACCGCGAGATGAGGGGGAAATACAACACCGGAATTACACCCGTGTCAACGAAAGCGTCCACGGGAAAGTGCAGGTCAGAGGCCGTTCGCGAAGGTTCGCATTCGTGACCTTGTGCACGAGGTGGGCCGGTTCGACCCATTCATCGCCCCTGTAGCCTCCGCTGCGTGGGGGTCGTCATCGCCATCGACGCAGGCACCACAGGCGTTCGCGCCTTTGCAGTCGACGAGCAGGGCGCGCCCGTGGGGTGGAGCTACCAGGAGTTCCCGCAGCACTTCCCCCGCCCGGGCTGGGTCGAGCACGACGCCGACGACATCCTCGCCGCGGTGCGATCGACGCTCGCCGATCTCGTCGCCAGGCTGGGCGACACGCCGATCGCGGCGATCGGCATCACGAATCAGCGCGAGACGCTCGTGGCGTGGGACACCTCCACTGGCCACCCGGTGCATCGCGCCCTCGTATGGCAGGACCGGCGAGGCGCGCAGGAATGCGATCGGTTGCGCGCCGAGGGGCACGAGCCGCTCGTGCGCCAGAAGACGGGCCTGGTCCTGGACCCGTACTTCACCGCGACGAAATTGGGTTGGCTCCTCTCGGCCGAAGGCGGCGCGGTCTCCCCTACTGCGGAGCTCGCGGTCGGGACGGTCGACAGCTGGATCCTGTGGCATCTCACGGGTGGCGTCGACGGCGGCGTCCACGCCACGGACGTTTCGAACGCGTCGCGCACGTTGTTGTGCGACATCACCTCACGGACATGGGACAAGGACCTGGCCGAGGTCTTCGGCGCGTCGGCGGCATTCGCGGCGCTGCCGGAGATCCGTCCGTCGTCGGGCGTCTTCGGCAGGACCGCGGCTGGCAACGGCGTACCCGCGAGCATCCCTGTAGCGGGGATCGCCGGTGACCAGCAGGCAGCGCTGTTCGGCCAGGCGTGCTTCACGCCCGGCATGACGAAGAACACCTACGGCACGGGCAGCTTCGTGCTCATGAACGTCGGGCCCGACTGCCCGCCACCGGTCGAGGGCCTGCTCACGACCGTCGCGTGGGAGTTGGACGACGGCACGGTCGCGTACGCGCTCGAAGGCGCCATCTTCGTCACCGGCGCGGCGATCCAGTGGCTGCGCGACGGCCTCGGCATGATCAGCGAAGCCTCGGAAGTCGGACCGCTGGCCGCATCGGTCGCCGACACCGACGGTGTGTTCATGGTCCCCGCGTTCACGGGGCTCGGCAGCCCGTGGTGGGACCCATATGCGCGCGGCACGGTCACGGGGATCACACGCGGCACGAATCGGGCGCATATTGCGCGAGCGGTGGTGGAGGCGATGGCGTTCCAGACGCGTGACGTCGTCACCGCGATGTCGGCTGCCGTCGGACGGGACGTGATCGCGCTACGGGTCGACGGTGGCGCGTCCGTCATGGACGTCCTGTGCCAGTTCCAGGCTGACCAGTTGCAGGTGCCCGTGGCCCGCAGCGCCGTGCAGGAGACCACGGCGCTCGGCGCCGCGTACCTCGCCGGCCTCGCGACCGGCGTGTGGGGTTCGCTCGACGAGCTCGCCTCGCACTGGCAAGCCGAGCAGGAGTTCGGGCCCGTCGCAAGCGCAGCTGCGGCGGCGGCGAAACACGGCGCGTGGCTCAAGGCAGTCGAGCGCTCGCTCCGCTGGGCCGAATCCACCGCGACGTAATCCGTTCAACGATGGGCGGCGAGGCGCCATCCGGCGATGCGCGCCAGTGCGACGAGCTGGCGCCTTTCGCGCGCCCGGAACACTCGGCCTTCGCGTCCGACGGCCAGCACCGCGCCGGTGGACGACAGCGGTGCCCACGCGACATCGTCGGGGCCGTGCTCCTCGTGCGTGCCGGTGGAGGCGTCGCGACTGCCGCTCACGAACGCCGACAACCACGCCGGCGCCGGCGCTCCGCCTGCGGACGCGACGATCGAGGGTGCGCTACCGGCGTCGAGCACCGCCGCCCAGTCGGCTTCGAAGTCGAACCGCGCGTGGCCGACGAGAGCGACGCACAATGCGTCGCGGTCGGGTTGCTCCATCAGCGCGGCGGCGGTCTCGAGCGCCGCTAGTCGCGCGTCGGGAAGTTCTCCCCCCGCGGGACGCACGTCTTCCACATCGACGCCGTCGACCTGCTCGATCTCCTTGACGAGCAGGGGGACGAGCTCGCTCGACGGCAGGCTGACGACGAGTTCGTCGATTGCGCGCCCAGCTCCGGTCTCGAGAATGTCGATGCCGACGAGGTCACCGCGCACCGCGCCGATGCGGCTGGCGACTGCGCCGAGCGCGCCCGGGCGGTCGGGCAGCCAAACGCGCACAACAAAGATCGAGGCCACGTGCGCAACGTAACGGTCGCGTGTGACGCCAATGTTTCGCGCCGTTGACTACCGGGTGACGCGCCTCAGGCGACCTTCGCCGGTTCTGCGGCCGGCATCGACTCGGTGTCCTTGCGCTTCGCGTAGTGGTTCACGTACTCCTGGCCCGACAGCTCGCGCAGCTCGTACATCACTTCGTCGCTGATCGAACGCAGCACCATGGGGTCGTCGGCGGCGTTGGCGTAGCGGTCGTAGGTGAGCGGACGACCGAACTTGACGGTGATCGGCATGAACAGCTTCGGGAAGGCCTGGCCGATCGGCTGCGCTTCGGCGGTGCCGATCATCGCGACCGGGACGATCGGCGACTGCGTCTGCAGCGCGAGCCGGGCGACGCCGGTGTGGCCCTTGTACAGGCGGCCATCGGGCGAACGGGTCCCCTCCGGGTAGATCCCGAAGAGCCCGCCGTCGGTGAGGATGCCGTGCGCGGTTTCGAGTGCCCGCTGGCTGGCCGACCCGCCTTCGCGGCGGATGGGGATCTGACCGACGGCGCGGAAGAACCACGCGGTCTTGGGGTCGTCGAAGTACTCGGCTTTCGCGACGAATGTGACGCGGCGCTTGAGCACGAGCGGCAGGAAGATCGAGTCGCAGAACGAGACGTGGTTCGACGCGAGGATCATCCCTCCCTCACGCGGGATGTGCTCGAGCCCCTCGACGCGGACGCGGAAGAACAAACGCAGCAGCGGTCCCAACGTCCAGTACACGACCCAGTAAGCCAAGGCCCGCGACAGTAGACGTACCCGACGGCGCACGTCTTTGTTGGTGCGGTGATCTTGACCGGTCGGTCAAGTCTGCCTACGTTGCCCGAGGAATGACTCGCCGACTCACCCAGCGCGGTCGCGACCGGCGTCGCCAGCTCATGGACTACGCCGCGGGCCGCTTCGCCGAGGGCGGCTACCACCCGACGTCGGTGGCCGACATCGTCGGCGGTATGAAGGTGGGCAAGGGCGTCTTCTACTGGTACTTCTCCTCGAAGGAGGAGTTGTTCCTGGAGATCCTGCGCGACGCGCAGCACGCGTTGCGCCGCGCGCAGCAAAAGGCGATCGAAGGCGAAGCCGACCCGGTGCGTCGCATCGAGGCCGGTATCCGGTGCTCGATGGAGTGGCTGGCCGAGAACCGGCACTTCTTCGCCCTGCTCCAGTTCGCCGGTACGGAGGAGCGGTTCGCGCCGCACCTGCGCCGCGGTCAGGAGGTGGCCGTGGCCGACGTCGTGCGCCACGTGCAGGAGGCCATCGCCGCCGGCCAGCTCGCCGACGTCGACCCGGTCGTCATCAGCCACGCGATCCTCGGCGTTACGAATCATCTGGCCCGGACCTTCATCCTGGACCGGGGCGAAGACGCCGCCAGCGTGGCCGACGCCGCGGTGGCGTTCTGCCTCGACGGCCTCCGCGGTGGCGTGCTCGACCCCGCGTAGGGTGCGTGCCGATGAACCAGTTCACCTGCCCGCGGTGCGCCGCGGACACCAGCGCGGAGTTCTACGGGCCGTGCGAGTCGTGCTGCAACCAGTTGCACACGACGCAACGCATCGAGCCGAAGATCGTCGAGGGGTCAAGCGGTGAGTACAAGATGAACGTCACACCGAACGCGGTCGCGCTCAAAGCCGACGACTAGCTCTGACAACGCGAAGCTGGACCTCAAACCCGAACTGGTCATGGAAACGCGGCATTCCTGACGCGTTTTCATGACCAGTTCGGCGTCAGTCGGCGCTGAACGCGCTGGCGCGGGCGGGGTGGAGCCGGGCGCCGACAGCGCTGGCCAAGGTCGTCAACCCGCCGGCGATCGCGGGCACGGCGAGCACGAGAAGCGCGATGACCAACCACGGGATCACGAACCGGCGGTCAGGCACCGACGCTCGCGTCCAAACCCACACCGGCACCAATGCAGTCGGTATCGCGAGGACCGCTCCGACCAGAGCCATCACGAGGGCCTTCGACCCGGCGATGCCGACGAGCGCGCGCGGGCGCGCGCCCACAGCGACGAGAACATCTCGCTCGGCCTTGCCCTCGGCCGCCGCGAGTCCGAGCGCGATCGCCACGACCAGCAGCGTGAACAGGAGCGCGCCGGCGACCAGTCCGGCTTGCGCGAGAAGCGAACCCGTTCCGCTGGCGACCTCCCGGAAGCGGACACCGCCGATCGGGAACGAGTTGAGGCGGGTGTCGTCGAGGGCGCGGTCGACGCTCTCGTCGTCGATGAGGCGCAATTGGCTTCGCTGTTCACCCGACAGTGGCTGCGGCGCGCGCAGCAAGACCTCGTCGGCGTCGGGGGCGACACCGAGTTGATCGGCGACGGACGCCGGGACGAGCAGGTCCGGCAGCACGAAGGGGTCGTACGCGCCGTCGACCACGACGACTGTCGTGTCCACCCTCGGCGCCAGTGACCGGTCACCAGGATGGCCCGAAGACACGAGAGCGAGCGGAGCCGTGTGGAGCTTCGCGCCGGGCCGAATGAGCACGGGCTGGCCCTGTGCAAGGGCGGTCGCGGCCGCGTCGCCCGCGCCAAGGAACGCGACCAGCTCGGCGGTCCCAATCGCCGCGTTCTGGGGCGTCGTGAAGGGGCCGACCGTCAACCCGCTCGGCGCGGCGACGACGCTAAGTGAGTTCGCGACCGCCCGCTCCTTGGCGTGAACGGTGTTGGCCGCGGCTTGCACCACGGCAGCCTCGGGCGCGTCACGCGCCACCGCATCGTTCTCGTCGAAGGTCGTGACGCCGCGCACCGCCACCACGTCGCGAACCTGGACCTCATCGCCGGGCACCTCTGACGTCGCCGAGAGCGTCCCGGCCGAGGCGACGATGGCGAGCGCGGCGGTGGCGGCGATGGCCGCGACCACGCCACTGGTACGCGACCGCTGGCGGGCGAGGCTGCGGGCCGTTACCCGCCACGTCCCGCGCAGCCGGGCCGCGAGCGGCTCGAGCCGCGCCACCGCCGCCGGCGCGGTGGCCGTCATCCCCAGCACCACCGAGACACCTCCCGCTATAGCGGTCAACGTCAGCCCGGTCGTGCTGCCGTCGGCGTCATCGGCGCCGGCGACGGCAAACGCCAGCATCCCGAGCCCGGCGGCGAACGACGCGAGGCCGAGCGGCACGAGCCACCGCGGCACCGCGCTGACGGGGCGCTGGCCGGCCAGTGACTGGAGGACGCTGAGCCGCGTCGCCGACCGGGCGGGCTGGGTGGCCGCGAGCACCGCGGCGGCGATGCCGAGGAGCGCGATCGGCACGAGATCGACCGGGCGCACCGTCCAGGACTCCGCGATCTGGCCGAGCAGGCGGTTCCGGTGGGGGGCCAGCAGAGCCAGGCCGGCGGCGCCCATGGCGAAACCAAGCACCACGCCGAGCACGCCACAGAACGCCCCTTCGCACAGCAGCACGCCGCGGAGCGCGCCGCGCTCGGCGCCGTTGGCCGCCAGCATCCCGAGGGTGCGCAACTGGCGCCGCGCGCCGACGGCGAACGCGGCGGCGATGACGATCCCGGTCACGAGCAGCAGCAGTGAGCCGCCGACGTAGGTCCAGTTGGCCGCGACCTGGGCATCGTCGTCGTCGCTACCAAAGGGCTGCTCTCCCGCGACGGGCGGCGTCCGGTACCCGACGCTTCGGATCAATCGTGCGGGAGAGGCCCCTAAGTCGACCGCTGCCTCCGCGGCGCCCAGGCTGTCGACCGCTCGCTTCACCGCGGCGACGCCGGCGCGGCCCGGTAGGTCGATGAACACCTCGTCGCTGAACACGAAGATCGGCGCGGCGGGCGAGAAACCGTGTAGGACGAAGAGGGTGGCCGTGAACTCCTCAGGTGCGACGGCCGAACCGACGACGCGCAGCTTGGCCGCGGGACGCCGCAAGTCGACGACGTCGCCGATACCGGCGCGCAAGCGACGGGCAGCCGACGGTGACAACGCCACCTCTCCGCCCGTGCGCGGCAGACGGCCCTTCAACACGTGGATGACACCGCGCGCCGGCGCCGCATCGACGTCGCCGGCCATCACCTGCGTATTGAGCCGCGTCCCGGACTTCGTCTGCAAGTACTGCGTGCCCCGGAGCACACGCGCGGCGCGCGCCCGCGGCACTACCGCGGTCGCGTCGATCGGCGGTGTCAAGTCGGCCTCCCTGCGGTCCGCGACGTACCGCGACACGACGATGTCGGCGCGTCCGAAGCGGGCTTCGAGGTGGGGCGGATCGGTGCGCACGAACGCCGACGCCATCACCATGGCCATCACCGGCACGGCCACGAGCAGCGCGACCAGCAGCGTCCTCACCGGCCGCTCCCGTAGCTCGCGGCGCGCCAACCGGGCGGCCAGGCGGTGGGCGCTCAACGCGACACTTCCGCGGGCGAGCGGGTCTCGTCGACGACCCGTCCGTCGCGCAGGAACACCACGCGGTCGGCCCACGACGCGAAGCGGGGCTCGTGCGTTACCAAGAGCACCGCGGCCTGCCGCTCGATGCACAACTTGGCCAGCAACTCGATGATGCGATCACCTGACGCGGTGTCGAGCGCGCCCGTGGGCTCGTCGGCCAGGACGATCTGTCGTGGCCCGGCGATGGCGCGGGCGATGGCGACGCGTTGCAACTGGCCGCCCGACAGCTCGTCGGGATAACGGTCGTGGGGCCGCGGCAGCTCGACCGTTTCGAGCGCCTCGGCCGCGACACGGCGGGCCTCGGCCGTACGCGTGCCGTCAAGCTCCAATGGCAGCATGACGTTCTCCAACGCGGTGAGGCTCGGGATGAGATTGAGGCGTTGGAAGACGTAGCCGAGGCGCTGGCGGCGCAACTGGGCGCGCGCTTTGGCGTCGAAGCCCGCGAGGTCGGCGCCGTCGACGAGCACGTGGCCCGCCGTCGGGTCCTCCAGCGCACCGGCAAGGTGCAGCAGGGTCGACTTGCCGCAGCCGCTCGGGCCCATGATGGCCACCAGCTCGCCGGGCGCGACCGCGAGCGACACGCCGGCGAGGGCGCGGATCTCCTCGGGCCCTTGCCGGAACACCTTCACCACGTCGTCGAATTGCAATACCGGACTTGTCACTGGTCCTCCCGAGACCTAAGGCGTTGTTCGCAGTTGTCGAGCCAGCGCAGATCGGCTTCGGCGCGGGCCACCAACGCTTCGGCGACCAACGCCGCGGCCAGCGAACCGTTCGCGGTCCGCGCCGCGGCGCGTTGGGTGCGCCGGTACTGCTGAAGCCGCTCGAACAGGGTCGTGCGCTGTTGCGTGATCACGTCGATCGCGTGTTCGGGATTGACGTCGACAGCGAGCAGCACTTTGAGCATCAACTCGTCACGCGGCGGCGCGTCCTCGGCTGGGTTGGCTTCCCACCACTCGCCCAGCGCTTCGCGTCCCTCCGCTGTCAGCGAGAACTCGCGCTGGCCGCCGTCGCGCTCGGCGGCGTCGACGAGGCCGTCGCGCTGAAGCCGCTCGAGTGTCGTGTACACCTGCCCGACGTTGAGCGGCCACACCTTTCCCGTCGCCGTTTCGAACTCCGTCTTCAGCTGGTAGCCGTGGCGCGGACCCCGCGCCAGCAGCGCCATCAGCCCGTCCCGAACGCCCATGCATACGCATTATGCATACTCGGTATGCTTAGTCAAGCATTGGTTCGCTGCCGAGGGCTCGGAGGCGCTCGCGCTCCTTCGGCGTGTGGTTGCGGTCGCCCAGTCGCCACTCGACGAGCGCGGGCATGGCCGACTGCGCGGCGGCGCGATCGAGCGCTCCAAGGAACGCACGCAGCATGAGCCGACGGCCTACTGCGGCGAACGAGCGGTCGACGATCCCGCCGGGCGCCTCGCCGCACGCCAGCAGCGACCACGTGTTGGCGACATCGGTCGCGGGATCGCCGCGGCGCGCGTTCGCCCAGTCGATGACGACGAGGCCGTCACTCGCGGCCATCACGTTCAGCGGGTGCAGATCGAGATGCACGACCCGATCGCCCCGCGGTCCTGGCGCGGGGTCCATCCACGCAGGCGCCTCGATCGCGCCGAGTCTTCGGTGCAGATCGGCCAGGCGGCGGCCGGCGTCGGCGACGCCGCGTGGCGTACGCCGCATCGCTGCGAGCATGTCGCCGCCTTCGACGCGCTCCATCACGAGCCACCCCTCGCCA
>Ga0183260_10003728_pt1 | contig 12246 bp, 10 predicted proteins | sample AntDrymUQ4972206_2_FD_129768 | JGI IMG/M metagenome (GOLD analysis project Ga0183260, IMG submission 129768) | Polar desert sand microbial communities from Dry Valleys, Antarctica - metaG UQ497 (22.06) (version 2) (version 2) | ecosystem: Environmental > Terrestrial > Soil > Desert | place...
CGACTTCACGGTGGGGGTGGCGGCCTTCCCGGAAGGACATCCGGAGGCGCCGAGTCTCGTGCACGATGCTCGGGTGCTCGCCGCCAAGGCTCGGGCGGGGGCGGACTTCGCCGTGACCCAGCTACTACACGCTCAACCGTTCGACCGCGACCCGCCAGATTCACGCCGCCCTGGGGTTGGGGCGCGCGGCTCGGGGCTTCGCGAGCGGGCATCGCCCAGACTGACCAGGCGAGCCACCCGACCGGACCCTTCACCGAACCGTTCGGAGGTCTCGTGGTGTGTCGTCGCGTATCAGGGCGCTGGGACAGCGATCCTGGCCGACATGCGTGTGCGGCCCTCCGTCGGCAAGGTGTCCCTCGGCCTGGTGGCCGTGGTCGCCGGTCTGGGCTGCTGCGTGCTCGTGGGCGCCCTGGTCCTGGAGCTGCTTGCGGCCGACGTGCGGCCCCGCGCCGTGCTCGCTGCCTGGTCCGCCGGCATCACCGCGGTCGTGCTGACCATTCTCGCGCTGCAGGAGCACGGCGACCCCGACGACGACCCCCGATACTTCGCCACCCTGGTCCATGGCCTGCGTCAGGAGTGGCACCGCTGACGCTCGTGCCTGCTTGCCGCCATGGGCGAACCGGGCCGCCCACGCGCCGGCATCGACCCGGGCGAGGATCAGCCGTCGTCGCCGGCCTCGTCGTCGCTGCCCTCGTCCTCGGTCGACACGACCTCGAAGTTCTCGTCGAGCTGCACGTCGACCTCGCTGCCGTCGTCGCGGGTCACCTCGACCTCGTACTTGCTCTCCTCGTCGTCGACCTCCGTGCCCGTGACCTCGCCCTCGCCCACCTCTGCAATCGCTGCCTGCTCGGCCTGGTCCCTTGCCGCGCTGGTGATCGGCTGCTCGGAGGCGTCGTCGTCGGCGACGCCCGTGGCAGAGACCACGCCCGTCCCGATGCCGGCGAGGGCCAGCACGCCCGCTGCTGTCACGGCTACCTGCGTCCGTCGCTTCACCTGTTGCCTCCTGGGGAATCATCGCTGTTCGTCCCTGGCGACACTAGGGCCGTCTCGCTGACGGGAGCCTGAACGGTCCCACCGCGGGGGAGCGTCACCGTGAACCGGGCCCCGCCGGCCGGCGACTCGCCGACCTCGACCGTCCCCCCGTGCGCACGCACGATGCCCTGCACGATCGCCAGGCCGAGCCCGGCGCCGCCACGGTCGCGGCTGCGGGACTCGTCGAGCCGGACGAACCGCTCGAGGACCCGTGCGCGGTCGGCGACGGGAATCCCGGGCCCGTCGTCGTCGACTCGCAACGTGACGCTCCCTGCGTCCTCGCTGAGCGCGACCACGACGGCGGACGCGGCATGCCCGACCGCGTTGTCCAGCAGGTTGGCCACCACGCGGCGCAGCATCAGCGGGTCGCCCTGCACCTGTCCGCCTGAGACCTGGCTGGTGTCGACTCGTACCGAGACGGTGGCGCGCAGCCGACTCGCCTCTTCCAGCACGAGGTCGTCGAGGTCGAGCGCATGTCGGCGAACCGACGAGGTGACCTCGTCGGTACGCGCGAGCCACAGCAGCTGCTCGACCAGCTTCTCGAGCCGGCGGCCCTCGCTCAACATCACCGCGGCGATGTCGGCGGCGGTCGTGCTGTCTGGGTAGGCGAGAGCGACCTCGGCGTGCTGACGGATGACCGTCGCCGGCGAGCGCAGCTCGTGGCTCGCGTCGGACACCAGCTGACGCTGCCGGGTCTGGGCGGCCTCCAGCCGGTCCAGCATCTGGTTCATCGTCCGCGCGAGCTCACCGACCTCGTCGCGAGCGAGCGGTACCGGTACCCGTCGCTCCAGCCGGTCGGCCGTGATCTGCTCGACCCGGGCGCGGATCGCCTCCACCGGCCCCAGAGCGCGGCCGACGAGCCACCAGGTCACGAGTCCGATCGTCACGACGACGGCGGGCACCGCGATCTGGAGGGTCCCGGTCAACGCGTCCTGCGAGTCGGTGACCTCGGACGCCTCCTGGGTCACCACGACGGTGAGCGGACCTTCCGCAGTCGTTACCTGCTCGGCGACGACCGCGTAGACGTCCTCGCCGTCCTCGGTGTCCACAACGGCCGCGAGATCGGGGATCGGCTGGTTGTCGGGCGGTACGGCAGGCGGCCTGGTCGGGCCGTCCGGACTGGCTGCGACAACCGAGCCGGCGGGATCGACCACGTGCACGAACCGGTCGTCCTCGGGGACCAGCGCCAGGTTGGCGACCCGGGTGCCGTCGGCCAGCTGCTGGGCGACCTCCTCCGCTCGGGTGTCGGCGCTCAACAGCACGCCGTCGGCGAGGCTCGCCCCGAGTGCCGCCACCAGCGCATACGCCCCGATCGCCGCGGCGATCGCGGTGGTCACGGTTACCGCCAGCGTCGTGCGCACTCGCACGCCCGAGGTCCGGATGCGCCACCGTGCTGGCTCAGCCATCGCCGACCTCGAGCCGGTAGCCGGAGCCGCGAACGGTGGTGATGGTGTCTCGTCCGTACGGTCGGTCGACCTTGTTGCGCAGCCGGCGGACGTAGACCTCGACGATGTTGGGGTCACCCTCGAACCGGTCGTCCCACACGTTGTCGAGCACGTCCAGCTTGGAGACGGTCTCGCCCTTGCGGCGCAGCAGGTACTCCAGCAGCGAGGTCTCGCGGGCGGTCAGGGCGAGCTCGTCGGCCCCGCGCCATACCCGCCGGGCGCCGGGGTCGAGCCGCAGGTCGTCGGCCTGGAGCGTTGTCGGCCGTTCTCCGGCGCCGCGGCGCAGCAGAGCGCGCAGCCGGGCGGACAGGACGACCGGGCTGAACGGCTTGGCGAGGAAGTCGTCTGCGCCGGTGTCGAGCGACCGGGCCTCGTCCTGCTCTCCGTCGCGGGCGGTGAGCACCAGCACCGGGGTCCATCGACCGGCCGCGCGCAGCTCGGCGCAGACCTGGAGGCCGTTCTTTCCGGGCAGCATCAGGTCGAGCACGATCGCGCCGTAGTCGTGCTCGGTGGCGCGCCACAACCCGTCGATGCCGTTGTCGGCGACGTCGACGGCGTAGCCCTCGGCCTCCAGCCCCCGCCGGATGCCGTCGGCGAGCCCGGCCTCGTCCTCGACCACGAGCAACCGCATGTGGGCTCCTCCGGACGTCCGTCCGATTGACGGAAGTCTTGCCATTGTGAGTGCTCGGACCGCCGGAACGGCACGACATGCCTGGACCAGCCACGGGCAGCCGGGGCTGGTGTGGAGCATGCTGCCCGGTGCCTGCTGACTGCGGCCTGAACGCGCGGGTCGCCTACTCCACGTCCGTCGGGGTGCCGCCGGTCAGCGCGAGCAGCTCGGCGTACGAGGTCGCGAAGACCGCGTGCGGGTGGCCGCCCGCGGCCCACACCGAGTCGTGACGCTCGAGCCAGGAGTCGACAAAGGTACGCACCGGCACCGGGTGCCCCACCGGCGCGACGCCACCGATCGTCTGCCCAGTCGCCGTGCGCACGAAGTCGGGAGTGGCGCGACGCAGCGACGGCAGTCCGTGCTCGGCGGCCACCTTGGCGACGTCGACGCGGTGGGCGCCCGACGTGACGACGAGGATCGCCTCACCGTCGGCGTCGAAGACCAGGCTGCTCGCGATGGCCCCGACCTCGCACCCGAGCGCGGCTGCAGCGGCCGCAGCAGTGTGGGTCGAGTCGGGAAGGAGACGGATCTCACCGGTCGCGCCGTGGCGTACGAGTGCGTCGGCCACCCGGCGGATGGCTGGCCGGTCCATCGTCGGCTCACTCACCGCCCACCTCCCGCCGCCGCCGACCTGGTGGGTCTCATTGCCGGGACCGTAGCGCCCTCAGCGCCGGCTCCAGCGGTGGGCCCGATGTCGTGCCGTTGTGGGAGGCGCCCCGGACAGCGCACGAGGTCGGTCGGGCGGCAGCCCGGGGTTGACGCGCTGTCGGTGCCGGGGTCTACTGTGGTGGTAGTTCGAACGCATGTTCGAACTACCACCCGGGACGGATGTTTCGCGGCGCCGTCTCGGAGGCGGGCTCCGCTCCGTCGGCCGTGACCTCGACCCCCACGGCCGGCGGCGCGGTCCGGGCCGTGGCGGGGTGTGGGGAAGCTCCTCGTCCCGGCCCGGTGGCCCGCGACAGGCCGGATGGCGGGCCAGGTCACAGGTCGGGACACGAAGGGACTACGGCATGCGGTGCTACGACGATCCGGTCGAGGTGCGTACGGGCGTGGTCGACGGTGTGGAGGCGCCGGCCCAGTTCGTGTGGCGCGACCGGCTGTGGCAGGTACGTGCGGTCGCGGGGCACTGGGTGGAGACCGCGCCGTGGTGGCACCAACCGGCAGTTCAGGGGCTGCTCGGTCTCCACGACGGTCCGCTCGACGAGCCGACCCACTGCCTGGGCGGGTCAACGGGCGAGCCCGCCCGGGCGGGCTCGGTGGGATCGGTCGCGTCGCTCGTCACCGACCACGAGGTCTGGCGGGTGCAGGCCGCCCGTGGCCGGTTGGGTGCGTACGGCGGCTTCGAGCTGGTCCGCGACGGCGAGACCGGTCGGTGGCGGCTCACTGGGTGCGAGGACTGAGGCGTGCCGATGACCGCGCTGAAGCCCACGTCCTCGCCGTCGGCCCAGCCGCCGGGGCCGCCGGGCTCGGCCGTGGCGGCGGCTGACTGCCTCGCCCGGGCGCAGCACGCGCTGCACGAGGCAGGGTCGGCCCCCGACCACACCCGTCGCTATGCCTGCGCCCATGTGGCGGCGTTGCGCGCGGCCGCCGCGGTGCTCGCAGTTCGCGCCCGCCCGCACCCGCGGGGTCAGCGCAACGCCTGGGTGCTGCTGGCGGGGGTGGCGCCCGAGCTGGACGAGTGGGCCGCGTTCTTCGCCGCCGGCGCCACGAAGCGTTCCGCGGCAGAAGCCGGGCTGACTCGATCGGTCACCGTTCGCGAGGCCGACGACCTGCTCCGCGACGCGGAGTCGTTCTGCGAGGTGGTCGAGGAGGTGCTGGGCGTGACGTCCCAGCGGCTTCTCCCGGCTCGCGGGAGGCGGTGAGGCCGGACTCGGGCTTCTCGTCGGGACCGCCGAGCCGGATCTTGGCCGTAGCGGCTGAAGCGAGGTAGACCGCGAACACCAAGAAGAACATGGTGAGCAGCAGGTACGCCCAGCCGAGGGTGTCGATGACCGCGCCGCTGGCTTTGCGCAGCGCCTCGCCGAAGGGGTCGGTGAACAGGACGCCGACAGCCCCGAACACTCCGGTGAACCAGTCGGGTGGGCAGGACGGCCAGAGCGGGGTAGCCTTCCATCCTCGAACACATGTTCGACATATGGGGAGGGACCGCGACCCCCTCGCCACCCCGCGCCGCTTCCCTGGCGCCCGACCACCAGGGGACACGCCATGTCAGTGGGGTCGTCGGCTGCGGCCGACCCGTTCGTTCACCTGCACGTGGCCTCGGGCTACTCGCTGCGACACGGTGCCTCGCACCCGTACCGGCTGGTCGAGCGGGCGGCCGAGCATGAGCAGGACACCCTCGCGCTGACCGACCGCGACGGGGTCTACGGCGCGGTGCGGTTCGTCAAGGCGTGCGTCCGCGCGGGCATCCGCCCCGTGCTCGGGGTCGACCTCGCGGTCGAGCCGTCCGGGCTGCTCGACCCGTCCCCACCCCGTCCGACGTCGTCGGCCCGCACTCACACCCCTGTACGCGGCGGCGCCACCCGCGACGCGAGGCTGCCCAGGGTCACCGTGCTGGCCGGCAGCAGGCGGGGCTGGGCGTCGGTGTGCCGGCTCGTCTCGGCCACCCACCTGCGAGGCGAGCGGGGCCAGCCGGTCACCACCTTGGAGACGATCGCTGCGTACGCCGAGGACACCGTGATGCTGCTCGGTCCCCATTCCGAGCTCGGCCGGGCAATCACCGGCCACCGCGACGACCTCGCCCTGGCAGTGCTCGCCCGCTGGCGCGAGGTCACCGACCCCGGCTCCCTGCTGATCGAGGTCGTGTCGCACCGGATGCCAGGGTCGGGTCCGGGCAGCACCGTGCACGCCGCCCGGATGGCGGCGCTGGCCGATGTCGCCGGCCTCGACGCCGTGCTCACCAACGCGGTTCGCCACGCCGACCCCGCCGACGCCGCCGTGCTCGACGTGCTCGACGCCACCCGGCGGCTGGTGCCGCTCGACCTGCGCCACCTCGACCGGCGCAACGCCGAGGGATTCCTCAAGTCCGGCAAGCAGATGGCCGAGGTCGCCGACGAGATCGGCCGGGCGGCCGGGCTCGGCGGGCAGGCCGGTCACCGGCTGCTGGCCCGCACCCGCCAGCTCGGCGAGCGCACCGCGCTCGACCCGGCCGCCGACCTCGGCCTCGGCAGCCTGCACCTGCCGGAGTTCACGCCCAGCGACGTCAGGCCCGGCGCCACCGCCCAGCGGGCGCTGCGGCAGCGCTGCGAGGCCGGCCTGACCCGACGCTACGGTTCGGCGGCACCCGCCAGTGCCCTCGACCGGCTCGACCACGAGCTCGCCATCATCGAGCACCTCGGCTACGCGTCGTACTTCCTCACCGTGGGCGACGTCTGCGACCTGATCCGCGCGATGGGCGTACGGGTCGCCGCCCGCGGCTCGGGCGCCGGCAGCCTGGTCAACTACGCGATCGGCATCTGTGGCGTCGACCCGCTCGCACACGGCCTGCTGATGGAACGGTTCCTGTCCCCACTGCGGCAGGCACTGCCCGACGTCGACATCGACGTCGAGTCGGCCCGTCGGGAGGAGGTCTACACCCAGATCCTCACCCGCTACGGCGGGGAGCGGTGTGCCTGCGTCGCGATGATGGACACCTACCGGGTCCGGCACGCGATCCGCGACGTCGGCGCTGCGCTCGCCATGCCGCCCGGCGAGGTCGACACGATCGCCAAGGCGTTCCCGCACATCCGCGCCCGCGACGCCCGGGCGGCGCTGCGCGAGCTGCCCGAGCTGCGTGCCTCGGGGCTCGCCGAGGAGCGGCTCACCGTGCTGTTCGATCTGGTCGAACGGCTCGACGGGCTGCCACGCCACGTCGCGCTGCACCCGTGCGGGGTGCTGCTGTCCGACGCCACACTGCTCGACCGCACCCCGGTCGAGGCCAGCCACGCCGGCTTTGCGATGAGCCAGTTCGACAAGGACGATGTCGAGGACCTCGGGCTGCTCAAGCTCGACGTGCTCGGCATCCGGATGCAGTCGGCGATGGCGCACGCCACCGCCGAGATCGTCCGCGTCAACGGCATCGAGATCGACGTCGACGACCAGCAGCAGGTGCCGCTCGACGACCCCGCGACCTACGAGCTGATCGGCCGGGCCCGCACGCTCGGCTGCTTCCAGATCGAGTCGCCGGGGCAGCGCGAGCTCACCGGCAAGTTCGGTCCCGAGACGTTCGAGGACATCGTCATCGACATCTCGCTGTTCCGGCCCGGCCCGGTCAAGTCCGACATGGTGACGCCGTTCCTGCAGACCCGGCAAGGGTGGCGTGAGGCGGTCTATCTGCACCCGGCGCTCGAGCCGGTGCTGCGTCCGACCTCCGGCGTGGTGGTGTTCCACGAGCAGGTGCTGCAGATCATCGAGCAGCTGTGCGGGTGCACGCTCGCCGAGGCCGACGAGCACCGCCGCGCGCTCGGCGACCACGAGGGCAAGGCTGACGTGCGGGCCTGGTTCTTTCCCGCCGCCCTGCGCCGCGGCTTCCCGACCGCCGTGGTCGAGCGGGTGTGGGAGGTGCTCGAAGCCTTTGCGTCGTTCGGGTTCTGCAAGGCGCATGCCGCCGCGTTCGCGCTGCCCACCTACCAGTCGGCGTGGCTCAAGACCCATCACACCGCAGCGTTCCTCGCCGGTGTCCTCACCCACGACCCCGGCATGTATCCCAAGCGGCTGATCCTCGACGACGCCCGCCAGTTCGGGATCGCGGTGCTCGGCCTCGACGTCAACGCCTCCGACGGCACCTACCGGGTCGAGCGGGTCGGCACCGGCACAGCTGCCGCGCTCCGCGCGGGGGGATCGAGGGTCGCGCCGCCCGCCGGGCTCCCCGACGCTCGCGCGTACGGCATCCGACTGTCGCTCGGCGACGTCAAGGGCATCTCCGACGCTGAGGTGGCCAGGGTCGTCGCCGGGCGGCCCTACCACTCGCTCACCGACTTCTGGCACCGCGCCCGGGTGTCAAGGCCGGTCGCCGAGCGGCTGGTGGTCGCGGGCGGCTTCGACACCGTGTACGGCATCGGCTCTGCGGTGCCCGTACGCCGCCGCGGCACCATCACCCGGCGAGACCTGCTGCTGCAGGTGCTGGAGCTGGACCGGTGGAGCCGGGTCGCGGCCCGGGGCCAGGGCCGGCCGCGACGGAGCAAGCCGCTCCCGGGTGGCGATCCCGGCGACGTGCGCTCGCTCGCCGCCGCCCAGTCCCAGCAGGCAGGGTCGGTGCAGGGGCCCACCGCCGTCCAGCTGGCGCTCGACCTGGGTGACGCGCCCGGCGAGACCGAGCCGACCGGGCTGTCGGAGATGACCGACGCCGAGCGGGTCCGGGCCGAGCTCGAGGTGCTCGGGCTCGACGTGAGCCGGCACGTCGTCGACTTCTATGTCCCGTTGCTCGACGCGCTCGGCGCCACCCGCTCGCGCGACCTGCTCGACCGTCGCAGCCGCAGCACGCTGCTGGTGGGCGGGGTCAAGGTCGCCACCCAGACGCCGCCGATCCGTTCCGGGCGCCGGGTGGTCTTCCTCACCCTCGACGATGCCACCGGGCCGGTCGACGCGACCTTCTTCGAGGATGCGCAGGGGCCGTACGCCGCCACCGTGTTCCACTCCTGGTTGCTGGTGGTGCGTGGCGAGCTGCGGCGTACGGGACCGCGCGGGGTGTCGCTGCGGGCCACCGGGTGCTGGGACCTGACCGCTCTGTTCGCCTTGTGGCGCAGCCAGGGGATCGAGGCGGTGCACGACCACCTGGCTGCCGTGCCCGAGGGGTTCGGCGCGGCCAGCGGTGAGCAGGCCGTGCACGGTGCTGCCGAGAGCCGGTCCAGCCGGCCGGTGATGGCACACCCACCCGACCTCGGCGCCCCCGGCTCGGGGCTCGGCGACGACGTCGAGGAGCAGGGGCCTGCCGCCGGCGGCAGGGGGCGGCGGCGGGTGCTGGTGCACGCGAGCGGGTTCCGTCAGTCCCCGTACTCCGACGTCAAGCCCCCCGGCGAGGACGTGAAGACCGCACCCCGCAAGCTGTGGCACGCCAGCCCGGGGAGCTCGGGCCGGTGACCTGCGTGAGCATGCCGGTGACCAGGGCGATGACGTCACTACGCTGGTCGTCTCGGGCGCGGATCCCCCGCCACCCGTGGGGAGGACCTCCGTGGTGGACCATCGGCGCAGCGCGGTGCGTACCGCAGCCGTCTGGGCCGTCGTGGAGGCAGAGCTGGGCCAGCTCGGCGGCCTCGGCCGGGTGGTCGACCTGGGCGGTGGCACCGGTGGCTTCGCGGTCCGGCTGGCCGGGCTGGGCCACCAGGTCACCGTCGTCGACCCCAGCCCCGATGCGCTGGCCGCGCTCGACCGGCGCGCCGCCGAGTCCGGCCTGGCGGGCCGGATGCGCGGGGTGCAGGGCGATGCCTCGGACCTGGTCAGGCTGGTGGGGGAGCAGGCGGTCGACCTGGTGCTGTGCCACGGGGTCCTCGAAGTCGTCGACGACCCCGCCGACACGCTCGCAGCGACGGTCCGCGTGCTCCAGCGCGGTGGCGCGCTCAGCCTCCTGGTCGCGCACCGCCCGGCGGCCGTGCTGGCCCGGGCGCTCGCCGGCCGGCTCGACGAGGCCCGAACCCTGCTCCGTGAGGGGGCTCGTGCCGTGCCGCGGCGGTTCACCGAGCCAGAGGTGCGCGCGCTGCTGGCTGGGGCGGGCGTTGCCGACTCCCCTTACCTGCATGGCGTCCGGGTCTTTGCCGACCTGGTGCCTGGCGTGGTCGTCGACAGCGAGCCCGGCGCCGTCGAGCTGCTGCACGAGCTGGAGCTGCTGGCCAGCGACCGCCCCGAGCTGCGCACCATGGCCAGCCAGCTGCACGTCCTCGCCCGCCGCCGCTGACCGGATGCAGCTTTCGCAAGGTCACCTGCGAAAGCGTCACTACAAGGGGGCTATAACCCCCGGGCAGGGCGGCTTTCGCAAGGTCACCTGCGAAAACTGTGGTGGGTGGGTCGGGTGGCGGCGATGACAGCCGGGGCGCGGGCTGGCGACGAGCACTGCCCAATTCTGCACGTCGACATGGACGCGTTCTATGCGTCGGTGGCGATCCGGGACCGCCCCGAGCTGCGCGGCGTCCCCGTCATCGTCGGTGGGGGACACCGGGGGGTGGTGCTGTCGGCCAGCTATGCGGCCAGGCAGTACGGGGTGCGGTCGGCGATGCCGGCGATGCGGGCGCGCCGGCTGTGCCCGCAGGCCGTCGTGCTCCAGCCCGACTTCGCCGTGTTCAGTGCGGTCTCAGCGGCGGTCATGGAGACGTTTCGGGCGGTCACCCCGCTGGTCGAGGCGATGTCGCTCGACGAGGCGTTCCTCGACGTGTCCGGCGCCCGGCGTCGGCTCGGCAGCCCCGCCGAGGTCGCTGAGCAGCTGCGCGGTCGGATCGCCGACGAGCAGAACATCAGCTGCTCGGTCGGTGTCGCGGCCACCACCCACCTGGCCAAGCTGGCATCGCGCCGGGCCAAGCCCGACGGGCTGCTCGTCGTGCCTCGGGAGGGGGCTACCGCGTTTTTGCACCCGTTGCCGGCAAGCGAGCTGTGGGGGGTGGGCGACAAGACCGCCGAGCAGCTGGACCGGCTCGGCCTGCGGACCGTCGGCGACATCGCGCACACCCCGGTGGGACTGCTGCGCCGTGCGCTCGGCCCGCTCACCGCCGACCACCTGCACGCCCTTGCCTGGGGCGGTGGAGGCACCACCGTCACCCCGCGCCGCAGCATCGACGAGCCCGACCGCTCGATGGGTGCCGAGGAGACCTTCTCTCGCGACACCGACGACCCCGACGTGGTCCGCCGCGAGCTGTTGCGGCTGTCCCACCGGGTCACCGGCCGGATGCGAGCGGCCGGTGTCGTAGGGCGCACGGTGACGCTGCGGGTCCGGTTCTCCGACTTCACCACGATCACCCGCTCGCGTACGCTCACCGACCCCACCGACATCGCGGTCGAGGTCTATGTGGCCGGCTGCGACCTCTACGCCCGCCTCGGCCTGCAGCGCGCCCGGCTCCGCCTGGTGGGCGTACGGGTCGAGCAGCTGGCCCCGGTGATCGGCAGCCATCGTCAGCTGAGGCTCGACTCCAGACCGCACGGGTGGCCCGAGGCCGAACGGGCGGCCGACCGAGCGGCCACCCGGTTCGGGTCGCACGCGGTCGTGCCAGCCACGCTGGTCAGCAGTCGCCGCCCTTGACGCCACCCATTCTCGCGACCCCCTACGACCCCGCGGCCTGTCACCGCCAGCCGGCGCAAGACCCTCGCGTCACGATGACAGGTCGACGTGGGTGGAGGTCACATCAGGTCGAGCGAGCGGGTGCCGACGCCCGGACCTGCCATCCGGTCCCACTTGCCGTAGATGTGCACGTTGAGGTTGACCCTCGACGTCATCGACCACAACTGACGGGCGTCCTCGATGTACATGTTCACGCAGCCGTGGCTGTGGTCCTGCCACGGATCGATCATGAACGGTGACCCGTGGAAGGCCTGCCCGCCGGAGAAGAACTGCGAGTAGGGCATCGCGGTCCCGTAGATGCCGCTCACGTGGTCCTTGTCGCGCATGTAGACCCGGAACGTCCCGACCCGCGTCTCGTAGCCGCGTTTGCCGCCTCGTACGAGCCACGAGTTGCGCAGGTTGCCCTTCTTCCACAGCGTCACCTGGTGGCGGTAGCGGTCGTAGCAGATGTGCCAGCCGATGCCGTCCTTGCACTTGTTGTGGATCAGCGGCCGGGCCTTGACCGTACGGGGGATCAGCTTGGCCCACGTCTTGTGGTTGGCGATGCCGTTGACGTGCAGACCGACCCGATGCTGGAACCTGCGCACCGCGGCCTTGGTCAGGTCGCCGAAGTAGCCCGTGACCGGGCCATTGAAGGCGCCCACCCAGCGCAGCCGGTACTGGAGCTCGGTGACGTGCTCGATCCGTCGCGGCGAGCTGTCCTCGTCCCCGTAGCGGACCACCTCACGGGCGAACCGCTTCTGCATGTTCCAGTCGCCGCCCTTGCCCGTGGATGCCGGGGTGGATGCTGGCGATGCGTCGGCCGTCGTTGCGGCGGGCACCGTCGCACCTGCTGCGCTCGAGGCGCCGGTCACCAGCAG
>Ga0183260_10003729_pt1 | contig 12242 bp, 12 predicted proteins | sample AntDrymUQ4972206_2_FD_129768 | JGI IMG/M metagenome (GOLD analysis project Ga0183260, IMG submission 129768) | Polar desert sand microbial communities from Dry Valleys, Antarctica - metaG UQ497 (22.06) (version 2) (version 2) | ecosystem: Environmental > Terrestrial > Soil > Desert | place...
AACGCCGGTGAGCTCAGGCCATCCAGCTTCCTGGCGAAGCCCACGATCTGATGCATGGCCGTGAACTGCCCGGCATGCGAGATCGGGGTCGACATGTCCGGATCAGAGATCGCGATCGCGTGGTTCGTGGTGAGACCTCATCCGTGTTCGGCGGCGGCCGCGGCCGAGTGGCCAGGGCCCCCGGGGGTCTGAGCACGAGGATCCCGCCCGAGCAGCGGTTCGGCTGAAACGTCGAGGCCCGCTAGGCCTGCTTCTCGCGGAAGCGCTCGCGCGAGGCCTGGATCTCCTCGATCGCGTCCTCTCGCGAGTACCAGCCGTCGACCTCGACGGTCTTCTGCTCAAGATCCTTGTAGATAGAGAAAAAATGGGCGATCTCGTCGCGCAGGCGATCGGGCAGGTCCTCGAGCTTCTCCATGATGTTCCAGGCGGGGTCCGACAGCGGCACGCAGAGCACCTTGTCGTCGATGCCCATGTCGTCCTTCATCCGGAACAGCGCGATTGGCTTAACGTCGATCATGCAGCCCGGGAAGGTGGCCTCCGAGACGCAGCACACCACGTCGAGCGGGTCCCCATCCTGGCCCAGCGTGTCGGGGATGAAGCCGTAGTCCATCGGGTAGACGACCGAGGAGAACAGGAAGCGGTCGAGCACGAGCGCCTCGCGCTCGTGATCCCACTCGTACTTGTTCCGGCTTCCCTTCGGGATCTCGATGATGCAGGTGAAGAGGTCCTTCTCCAAGGTGCCGGTGAGCCTAACCGGTACGATTCGTCCCCGATGAAGCGCCTGACCGCCACCCTCTCCACGGTCTGCTTCGCCGCCCTGGCATGCGCGGGGCCGGCGCTCGCGGCCGGCGGCCACGACAACGGCGAGGGCCTGCTCGGCGAGACCAACGACGCAATCATCACCTTCTTCTCGCTCGGCGTGGTGCTGTTCTTCTTCACAGTCGTGTGCCTCGGGTCGTTCATCCAGAACCGGCTCGAGAAGCGCAAGGAGGCCCGCAAGGCCTCGGGTTTGCGCCAGCGAATCGGCTGGTAGCAGCGCCGCTTCTCAGCCTGTTCACACGACTGGCGTCCCTGGGCCTCAGTCTCCCCGGTGCAGATCCCTCCTCGTACGTACTGCGGCCCCGGCTCTCCCCGGGGCCGCAGTCTTTTCGGATGCGATCGCCGAGGCGGGGGTGTTATCCGCACCCAGGTCCACCCCACGCCCCGATAGGTTCCGTGAGATGTCATCCGACTACGCCGTCGAGGCCGAAGGGCTCGTCAAGTCCTACGGCGACGTGAAGGCGCTTGCCGGCGTGGACCTGCGCGCGCCCGCGGGGAGCGTGCTCGGACTGCTCGGGCCCAACGGTGCCGGAAAGACCACCGCGGTGCGCATCCTCACCACCCTTCTGCCTCCTGATTCCGGCTCGGCGCGCGTGGCCGGCCTCGATGTGGTGGCTGACGCCACCGCCCTGAGGTCCCAGATCGGCCTGGCGGGCCAGTACGCCGCTGTCGATGAGAACCTCACCGGCGCCGAGAACCTCGAGATGGTTGGACGGCTGTACCACTTGGGCAAGGCCAAGTCGCGCGAGCGGGCACGGGAACTGCTGGAGCGCTTCGAGCTCGACGAGGCGGCCGATCGGCTGGCGCGCACCTACTCGGGCGGCATGCGCCGCCGACTGGACCTGGCCGCCGCGCTCGTGGCTGCCCCGCCCGTGATCTTCCTCGACGAGCCCACGACGGGCCTGGACCCGCGCAGCCGGGCGAACCTCCTCGAGACGATCGAAGGGCGCGTGGCCGAGGGAACCACGGTGCTGCTCACCACGCAGACCCTCGACGAGGCCGACCGGCTGGCCGACAGCATCTCGGTGATCGACCACGGGAAGGTCATCGCCGAAGGCACGTCCGACGAGCTCAAGGCCCGTGTCGGCGGCGAGCGTCTGGAGGTCACCCTCACCGAGGGGTCCCAGCAGGAGCAGGCGATCGAAGCCCTCGTGCCACTGGCCGAGGAGCGGCCGGCCTGCGAGAACGGGATCCTCAAGCTTCCGATGCGCGATGGCGCGGGCGGCATCGCCGAGGCCGTCCGCCGGCTGGACCAGGCCGGGGCCGGGATCGAGGACATCGCGCTGCGCCGGCCCACGCTGGACGATGTGTTCATCGCGCTCACCGGCCGCGCAGCCGAGCATGAGCAGCGCGAGGGCGAGGAGCGCGAGCCCGCCGAGGCGGTGGCCGCATGAGTGCCCTCCAGTACGCCGCATCGGACACGCTGGTGCTCGCCAAGCGCAACCTCGCCCGCATCCCGCGGGCGCCCGATCTCCTGATCTCCTACACGGTCCAGCCGGTCATGTTCGTGCTGCTGTTCGTGTACGTGTTCGGCGGCGCGATCGAGCTGCCGCCCCAGTTCGGCGACTACACCGACTTCCTGATGCCCGGCATTGTGGTCCAGACGATGGCGTTCGGCGGCTTCGTCACGGCCATCGGCCTTTCCGAGGACCTGCGGAAGGGCCTGATCGACCGCTTCCGGTCGCTGCCGATCGCGCGCTCGGCCGTGCTCGCCGGCCGCACGATCTCCGACATCGCCCTGAACCTGCTTTCAATCGTGATCATGATGGGCGTTGGCCTGCTCGTGGGCTTCACGTTCGAGGCGAATGTGCTGGAAATCCTGGCCGGCGTGGGCATCCTGCTGCTGTTCGGCTACGCCTGGTCGTGGTTCTTCGCGCTGATGGGACTGACCGCGTCGTCGAGCGAGTCCGCCCAGGCGATGGGCTTCATCGTGATCTTCCCGCTCACCTTCGCCTCGTCGGCCTTCGTACCGCCGGATTCGATGCCGGCCGGGCTGCAGGCATTTGCCGAGGCCAACCCGTTCAGCACGGTGACGGATGCCATCCGGGCGCTGTGGCTGGACCTCCCGGCGCACACCGACGTCTGGATGAGCGTCGTCTGGTCGGTAGGCCTGATCCTCGTGCTCGCGCCGCTGGCGGCCTCGCGGTACCGCAAGGCCACCAACCGCTGATTTTGGCCGCGGAGGCCGTCACCTACGAACGGGTCGGCGCCGCCGCGGTCGTCACGATCGATCGCCAGGAGCGCCGCAATGCCGTCGACGGCCCGACCGCCGATCTGCTCACCGAGGCCTACCGCCGCTTCGAAGCCGACGACGAGGCACGCGTCCTGGTGCTCACCGGCGCCGGCGGCGTGTCCTTCTGCGCCGGAGCCGACCTCAAGGCGATCGAAACCTTCGCACCGCGGCTGGAACTGCCCGACGGCCCACTCGGTTTCACCCGCCTCACCCCCACCAAGCCGGCGATCGCGGCCATCGGCGGCTGGTGCCTGGCGGGCGGGTTGGAGCTGGCGCTGTGGTGTGACCTGCGGGTGGCCGGCGAAGGGTCGCGGCTGGGGTTCACCGAGCGGCGATTCGGGGTTCCGCTGATCGACGGCGGCACACAGCGCCTGCCGCGCATCGTGGGGCTCGGCCGGGCGCTCGACATGATCCTCACCGGACGCATCGTGGACGCCGGAGAGGCCGAGGCGATGGGCCTGCTCACCGAAGTGGTCCCCGAAGGAACGCACCTCGATCGAGCCCTGGAGATCGCCGAGGCGCTTGCCCGGTTCCCGCAGGACACAATGCTCGCCGACCGGCGTGCGGCGATCGAGGGCATCGGGCTCCCGTTCTCCGAGGGGATGGCGCTGGAGGCGCGCAGCGGACCGCTCACCTTCGGCACCGCCGCCCAGGGCGCGGCGCGCTTCGCCGGCGGCGAGGGCCGCGGCGGCCAGGGCGCGGGCGCCTGAAGGGGAAACGTCCGGTGCTCGCGCGATCACCGATCGCGCTGCGCTCCTCCTCGTGCCTTCCGACTAGCGCGCCACGCGCAGCTTGCCGCGCATCTGCGTGTGGATCGTGCAGCGGTATTCCACGTCGCCGGGCTCGTCGAAACGGTGGCTGAAGCTCCCGCCCGGCTCCACCTCGCCCGAGTCCAGTTTGCTGTTCAGCTCGCTGCCCACCGTGACGGTGTGGGCCACGCCGTCGCGATTCACCCAGGTGACCTTTGCTCCCGAGCGCAACGGCACCCGCTCGGGCCCGAATGCGATCTCGCGCATCGTCACTTGCGCGCTGTCGCGGGGCTGCCCACCAAAGTCCTCCTCTAGCCCCGGCACCGACGCGAAGCCGTTCTTCTTCTCCCCGCAGCCGGCCGTGCCGAGCGCAATCATCGCCACAACCGCGATGGCGCCGACTCGCCTCATGGGCGGATGTAGGGCCCAGCCAGCCCGCGGATCTGGCTCATGGAGAGCGCCTTGTCGAATGCCCCCGGCGTGATGTCCTCGCCGCGCTCGAAGCGGATCAGAGCCGCGTGGCGCGCCTCTACCTGCACGATCTGTCCGGCGGCGTCGAGTATGTCGTCCTGCTCCACCAACGGCGCAGCGCCGTTGTAGGCGCTCACGCCGGTGTCCTCCAGCGTCTGGGCCAGACCGAGGAACGCCCGCTCGGAGCGCAGGGCGTCCCCGAACTCGAATCGCGGTGGTTCGTCCGGCGTGGCGCTCAGCTGGACTGCGAGCTGGGAAAGCGTCTCCACGTGCTGAGCCTCGTTGGCAGCTATCTCGCGGGCCAGCTGGCGCACCGGCGGTGAGAGGTCGGGCACCTCGCGCAGCGCGCGGCGGTAGTAGTCGGCCTCGAGCTGCTCCAGCAGGAGGGCGAACTGCACGATCTCCACGTCGATCCGCCCGGACTGGCCCAGGGCCTGCGCGACGAACGGTCCTACCGCCGCCATTCCGCTGGCCGAGGCCGCGCCCAGCGCGCCGCGGAGCAGCAGCTCTCGGCGCGTAGTGCCCGGCACGCGAATGTCCGCGCTCATACGAGGTACTTCGCCACCCGCCCCATCACGTCAGCGCGCTCGAGCGCCACGGCGAAGGCTCCGTCCGGCAGCGGCGGCTCGCCCGCCAGCCGGTTGAGGATCGCCGCGTGGCGCGCCTCGACGGTGTGGATCGACAGCGCCGAGGCGAGGATCTGCGGGTTCTCGATCTGCCCGGCCTCCGCCAGGTAGGCGCCGGCGCCTGTGTTCTCCAGCTGGGCCGCCACGCGGATCACCTCGTCACGCCCGCCGTCGAGCACCTCGGAGAAGTCCGTCTTCGGGCGCTTGGCCACCCGGCCGCCGAGCTGCTGTGCGGCCGAGCGAAGGGCCACCACGTGCTCACTCTCGTTCTGGCGGATCAGCTCCGCCAGGGCCGCCTCACGCCCTGAGAGCACACCGGCCTTGACCACCTGCTTGTAGTAATCCTCCTCGAGGTACTCGAGCGTGAGCGCGTAGTTGACGATGTCGAGGTCTGCACGCGGAGGCCCTTTCGCGGGGTCGTTGGAATCGTCGCCGCACCCAGCCGCAAGCGCAGCCGCGCCCACCGCCGCCGTGGAAACCAGGCCGCGGCGGGTGAGCTCTCTCACGGCGCGGCTCGCTCGGTGCCCGTCCGCCCCGTGGGCGCGGGCACCACCGGCGTGCGCCCGCGGCGCAGACGCGCGTACTTCTGGTTCTGGTAGAGCGAGCGCGGGGCCTCGAAGCAGGGGGGCTCCGACCCGGCGTTGAGGAACGCGAGCGGTCCGGGAGTCTGCGAGTCCTTGGGATCGCGCTGCTCGCCGTTGGGGCAGTCCAGACTCTCGAGCACGCCGAGCGGGATCGACCGCTGGTATGCGTTGGGCTGCGGGTAGGCGTTCACGCGGTCGGTGGAGGGCCGGCTGGTGTTGCGCCGGAACGACTCGCCGTCGACCAGCGCGAGCTGGGGCAGCCAGTGCTCGGCCCCGCGCGGCGATTGGTAGCCGCCGGTGCCGTTGCCCGCGAGAGCGGCGCCGCCCACGGTGATGAACTGGGCCACCTGCTGGCGGCTGAAGCTGAGGTATGCCAGCACCGGGTTGAGCTCGGGCAGGAAGTTGTGCAGCGCCGTGAACACCGGCTGGGATCCCCGCAGGAAGCGCTCGCCCTGGGGCAGGCCGCGGTTGCCCGCGTCGATCAGCGGGTCGAGGTCGCGGTAGAGCTGCTGGAGGTCGGGTGCGAGGTCGCCGAGGTCGCGCACCGTCGGGCCGAGGTCGTCGGCGGGCCCCTTGAGGTCGTTCACGAGGGGGCGGGTGTCACGCGCGAAGGTCTCCAGCCGGCCGAGCGTGGAGCGCGACTCGCGCAGGAAGGTAGGGAATACCTGGAAGGTGTCCGCCAGCGCGTCGTCACGGGAGGCCAGCGCGTCGAAGGTCTCATTGCCGTTCTGGATCAGGCCGCTCAACTGGCCCTCCTCCGCCGCCAGGGCGTTGAACACTCGGCCCGTGTCCCGAACCACGCCTCGTACTGCCCCCTTCTGGTCGTCGAGGATCTCGAGCAGCCGGGCGCCGTCGGTGGCGAACGGGGCGAGGTTGCCGATCGCGTCGTTGAAATCCTCGGCGTAGTCGCCGGCCACAACCACCGAGCCCTCCTTGACCCAACCGCGGAAGTCCTTGCGGGTGGGCTCGTCGAAGATCCGGTAGATCTCGTCCAGCTCCACCGCGAGCTTCACGTTGGAGCGCGGCAGCCGCTCGCCATCACCGAGCATCCCGCCGTCGGGGTCGCCCGGCGTGAGCTCCACGTAGGTCTCACCGAGCAGCGTCTTCTGGCGCAGGATCGCCTTGCTGTCGCGCGGGATCGGGGAGTAGGCCTCGGTCAGCTCGATCTCCGCCACAGTGCGGCCGCCATCCTTGGCCAGCTCGCGCGTCTTGACCTTACCCACGTTCACCCCGGCGAGGCGAACGTCGGCCTCCTCGACCAGCGTCGAGGCCTCCGGGAAGGCGGCCGTGAAGCGATAGGCCTCCGGGCGCAACGGGATTGTGCCGCCGAAGGACAGCCAGAGGAACAGCAGAATCCCTACGCAGGAGAGCGTGAAGCCCACCATCGCGGCGATCCTGCCGACGCTTGGAGTCTCCTTGACCATCTAGAACTCACACGTCCCGAAGCCGGAGGACACGACGGAATCGATGATCTGAGGCACCTCGGTGAGCTGCGTTGGGTCGTTCTGCACGAGCTGTCCAAGCGCACCCTGGAGCTGCGAGGCCGCCGAGGGCAGGCTCACGCCGCAGAGCGTGGTGCGGCGGAAGGGACCCGTAGCGTCGGAGGTATTGAACAACGAGACGCCATTCTGGGCGGCCCACGCGACCCAGTAGAGGTAGCCCTCCTCGCGGTCGCGGTCGCGCCCGATGTCCCCGGACAGCCCCTCGGCCCCGCCGGGGTTGTAGGCGCCGATGTTGAAGAAGCGGTTGAGCTCTGAGAACGACTTGGTGAGGTCGGGCAATGCCCGCGAGGTGTCGCGGGCGGCGCGCCCGAGATTGGCGGTGTAAGGCTTCGCGCGGCGAGTGAAGGGCCTGATCTGGTCGCGCACGATCGGCGCGGCCTCAGTCACGAACGGGCGCACGGCCGCGTTGGTCTCGTCCAGGCGCCGGAAGGGTGGGCGCAGCGCGTTCAGCGCGGGGCCGAGGCGATCGCTGAATGTGTCCACCTTCGAGAGCGTGGACTCCGTCTGGCGCAGCGCCCCGGGCAGCTTGTTCACCGCCGCCGATACGTTCGACTCCTCCGCGGCCAGCGCCGAGAACACCTGGTTGGACCCGCGCACGAGGCGGACCAGCTCCGTGTCCTTGCCGTCGAGCTCCTGCACGATCTCGCCGTAGTCGCGGATCAGCTTCTTCAGGCTCACGCGACGGGCCGCCACGGCGCCATTCAGCCGCGCGAGGTCGCGGTGCAGCGGCTCGAGGCGCAGGAGGGTCTTACGCAGGTCCTCGCCGCGGCCCTCCAGGCCCTGGCCACCGGAGCTGATCAGCACCTTGAGGTAGCTGCGGGTATCGGTGTCCAGCGAGGCGAAGATCTCGTCGGGATCGATGTCCGGCGAGGTGTTGGACACCGGGAGGCGGCCGCCGTCGGGCACCGGGCGGCCCTCGCCGGGGTCCACCTCGAGCAGCATGTCCTTCAGGGCGGTCTTGGGCCGCAGGAGCACGGTGGCGTCCTGGCGGATCAGGCCGTTGTACTCGGGCAGGATCTCCATGTCCACCACGGCCACCCCGTCCTCGACGTTGACCTTGCCGATGGCGCCGATCTCTACGCCCGCCACGCGCACGGTCTGCCCCTGGCCCGGGGTCACGGCCTGGGCGTCCTCGAGCTCGACCTTGATCACCTGCGGCTTGTCCTCCACGAGCGGGAAGCGCAACCGCTGCTGGGAGAGGATGTAGCCGCCGATCCCCACCGCGAGCAGGAACAGAGCGAGCATCGCCACCGCATCTCGCCAGTACTTGCCGATCGCGCGCCTCATCGCTTCACCTCGGCCCGCTCGCGGGCGCGGGCCGCGAGCCGCTCGTAGGCGTCGCTCTTCAGGTAGCGCTGCATGATCGTCCGCAGGCGGGCCTCGTTGCCACTCGACCGGGAGCTGGCGCTGGAGTTGGTGAACTGGGCCGTGGCGCCGCGCGGGGCATTGAGGTTCGGCACCTGCTGGGTCTCGCACGGCACGTCGGGACGATGGGGCGGCGGGGTGTTCGGATTGCTGGGAGGCACGGGCTCCACCTGGCCGGCGGCGAGCTTCTGTGGCGGCACACCCTGCACGCGGAACCACGGCGTGTTCGCGTCGTTGGTGAGGCTGTCGCCCGACAGCCCAACGAAGCTGCGCTGAATCTGCTCGCGCACCAGTGAGCCGCTGTTGCCGGCCTCGCCCGAGGGGATCGGCGTCCGCGAGTAGGGCACGAGCACCTCGTTGGTGCACGAGGCCAGCTCGCGCTGCCGGCCCAGGAACGGGATCAGCCGACGGTTCAGGCGCACCACGTTGGGGATCTGGCGGCGCAGCTCCGCGGCGGTGCCCTGGAGCTCGTCCGGGGCGACCAGAGCGCGCGCCTGGCGCAGGAAAGGCAGCGAGGCGTCGATCGTCTCGTCGGAGGAGCGCACCCCCGGCAGCGCCTCCTTGGCGAAGGCGCGCAGCGGCGGCAGCGCCGAGTTCAGCGAGGCCAGGGCGGGAGTCCCTGCGCGCAGGGTGTCTCGCAGCGCCGGCACGGCCGCGCGCAGCGCCTGATCCTCGCGTGCCACGGCGCCGGCCACGGTGTTTAGGTCGGTCACAAGGTCCTTCAGGGCAGGCTCGTCGACGGTGAGCGCCTGCGCCACGCCCTGCTGGCCCTTGAGCACACGCCGCAGGTCACGGGTGGGGTCCACGCCGAGAAGCGCGTCGTTGGCCAGCGACGTGCTGCGGTAGGCGGGTTCGAAGAACGGAATGGAGTCGTTGAAGCCCTCTGCGCCACCGCCGCCCAAGCCCTTGAGGGAGAACTCGGCCAGCAGCGTGCGCAAGTCGCCGCGGACGTCGGCCTTGAGAACGGAGAGGATCTCGGGCAGCTGAACCGGCTGCGCCGTCTGGCTCATGGGGATCGGCTTCTCGCCGTCGCCGAGCACCGGTGCGTTGGGCGAGCCCGGCCTCAGGTCCACGAAGAAGTTACCCTCGAGCAGGATGCGCGGCCGGATCTTCAGCTCGGCGTCCTCGTGGATCGGGAGCGCGGACGCCTTGATATCCATCTCCACGCGGGCGGCACCGGTCTTGCGGTCGATCACCTCGACCTTCGAGACCTTGCCCGACTCCACGCCGGCGATACGCACCGGGGAATTGCGCTTGATGCTGTTGGCGTTCTCGAAGACGGCGGTCAGCTTGTAGGGACTCGAGAACGGGTTGCTCTTGGTGAAGCCGAAGTACGACCCCGCCGCGATCAGGAGGATCGCGATCAGGCCGGCCTTGAACGGCGACATGCCGGCGTCGCCGGGGTGGCGGCGCTTGCGGTTGAAGAGCGCCATGGCTAGGGCACGTCCTTGAGGCTGTCGATGCCGAGCTGGCGCGACTTGAAGGTGCCGCCGCGCAGGCCCGGGGTGTCGGGGTCGAGCACCACGTTCTGGCCACCGGGCTGGCCGGCGTAGCGCGTGCCCTCGGCGAAGCGGCCGGCCGGGTAGCCCGTCTGGCCGGCCTGGCAGTCCGCGCGGCCGCTGGAGTCGATGGCCGGCCCGCCGTACTGGGTGTGCAGCGCCGCCGGCGGGTTGGGCCCGGGCTCCTTCGGTGTGGGGGTGTCCACCGGGCGGGAGGCGCTGCGAGCCGTGAGTGGGTTGGCCTGCTCGCGGTCGGCCTGCTTGAGCAGGATCCGTTCCACGGTGCCGCCGCCGCCAGGCTGGGAGATGTGGGTGCCGAGCGGGTTGAAGAAGTAGACGGCGTAGTTGCAGACGGTCTGGTAGGGCGCGATGAACCGGACGGCGGGGCGCGCGACGTCGATCGTCTGGTCGAGGTCACGCAGCGCGAGCAGCGTGTTGGGGTTCTCGCCCAGGGCCTGCAGCTCGCCGAACAGCCCGGCCAGGTCGTTCGTGAAAGAGGGCAAGCGCCGCGACACCGGGGTGCCGGTGGCGAGGGCGGCATTGAGCGGCGGCAGGGAGCGCGGCAGCTCCCGCGCAGCGGGCCGCAGGCGCCGGGAAAGGTCGGCGAAGTCGGCCAGGAAGGGACGCTGCACGCGGAACGAACGGATGGCCGTGACCTGGGTGGGCGGCCCCTCCTCGATCGTCTCGCGGAGCGCGTCGGGGTCGCGCGAGAACGCGTCGAAGGTATCGGCCATGTTGGTGAACAGCTCGGCCTGCTGCCGCGCCACGGGGGCCGCCTCGCCGGCCGCGGCGCCAAGGCCCCGGAAGAAGCCGGCCAGCTCGGTGTCCGGATCGTTGAGGTTGCGCATCACTGGGGTGAGCTCACGCAGGAGCGGGTTGAGCGAGGAGATGGCCTCGTTGATCGAGCCGCCCCGTCCGGCCAGCGCGGTGCCGAAGCCCTCCAGGCCCACGCGCGACGCCTCGCGGGTCTCCGCGTCGAAGGTGGACAGCACGTCCTCGAGATCCTCGGGCTGCTCCGTATCGGCCACCCCGGTGGCCAGCTTCACCGTGTCGCCCGTCGCGAACATCTTCTTGGAGCGCCCCGGGGTGATCTCCACGAACTTCAGGCCGAGGGCCGATCGCGGCCGAATCGCGAAGGCCGTGTCCACCGGCAGCGGCTCAGCCGTCTTGTCGAGCTTCATATCCAGCACGGCCACCGAGCGCTGCTCGTCCCCCTTGCCCTCGCGCCGGGCCGTGATCTTGTTGACCACGCCCACCCGGTAGCCGCCCAGCCGCACCTCGTTGCCCTCCACCAGCTTGGCGCCGTTGGGCACCTCGGCCTTGAGGTCGTAGGTGGGCACGAACGGCAGTCCCGCATTTGCGTTGTAGGCGATGAACACGGCGATGATCGCCACGAGCACCGTCACCGCGCCCACGAGCACGGGGCTTGCCACGACCGATGTGCCGCGATTGCTCCTCATGGTGCCAGCAGGTAGTCCAAGAGCGGGGCGTCCCGCTCCTGGGTCGGGTTCGGGGCAGACGGCGTCTGGGGCGCGGACGGCACGGACACCTTGGGCGCAGCGGCGTCGTCCGTTCCGGGCAGCTGGTGGAACAGCTTGCGCACCGTCTCGTCGGCGCTGTCGGCCTGGCGATCGGCGGGGCTGGTGGCCGAGCGGATCTTGGTGGCGCTGGAGGCCGATGCACTGCCACCGGCCACCGGGTCGGGCGTGTTGATGCCCGGCTGGTCGGGGCCGAGGAACTGGTTGCAGCGCTTGAAGGTCTCCTCCTCACCCTCGTCGCTCGCGTAGTAAGGCGTGCAGTCGGGATCCTCGATGCCGATGATCTTCAGCACGTGGCCCACGTCGTCGCGGCCGTTGATGGCCAAGCTCTGCCAGAAGAAGTAATCAAACAGGCCCTCGAAGCCGGTGAAGCCGCCGCTGCCGCTGATGGCGGTCTTGTCGGGAGCCGGCGGGGCGGTGGCCTTGGCGCGCGGGTCGTTCTCCACGGCGCGCTTGCGGTCGTCGAGGGTGACCAGCAGCTGGCGCAGCGGCTTGGCCAGCCCCGGCGCGTTGCGCGCCAGCTCCCGCAGCTTGGCCACCTCTTCGTCCGTCGCGGCGAATGCCTTCGATCCAGCCACCGATGCCTTGCCCAAACCGCGGAAGGCGGGCCGAGAGGCGTCGGAGAAGGGGCCGAGGCGGGCGAGGAAGGTGTCGAGGTCGGGCCCGGCGGTCTCGAGGTCCGCCAGCAGCGGGACCTGCTCGTCGGCCAGCTCTCCGAGCCGCGCCATGTACGGCTTCAACTCGTCGAGAGTGTCCGGCAGGAGCGCGAAGTTGCGCTGCAGCGCGGCCCGGCGCGAGGCCGTGATCGTGGCCGTGTCGCCGGCTTCCACTACCCACCGTGCGACGTCGGCCTTGC
>Ga0183260_10003730_pt1 | contig 12241 bp, 14 predicted proteins | sample AntDrymUQ4972206_2_FD_129768 | JGI IMG/M metagenome (GOLD analysis project Ga0183260, IMG submission 129768) | Polar desert sand microbial communities from Dry Valleys, Antarctica - metaG UQ497 (22.06) (version 2) (version 2) | ecosystem: Environmental > Terrestrial > Soil > Desert | place...
CGATCATGTCGTGCGCCGACAACTCCGGGTCATCGACCGCCGCCAAGACTGCGCGCGCGGTGGAGATGGACAGGCCGCCGGTTCCGAGCAGGGCGCGGATCAGTCCGAGCCGCGCTACGTGCTCCTCGCCGTACTGCGCCTGCGTTGCGGACGTGGGCTCTCCAGCCGGCAGCAGCTCCTCCCGCAGGTAGTACTTCACGGTTCCGACAGGTACGCCGCTGCGTCTGGCCAGCTCGGAGATCCGCATCGTCCACCTCGCGTCTCTTGACATTGGAAAGTCTGACTGTCCATTATTAGCAAGTGGAACTATCCAATCATCGGAGGACAGCATGACAGACGTGATTCGCCTCAACCCGGCGTCGTTGCCGCAGGCGATGGGCTACTGCCAAGTCACCGTGGCACACCCTCTTGGGCGTCGCAGCGTTAGCCGATCCGCGCTACCTGGTCGAGATCGAGGCGACCGCAGTCCTGTCGTGACATGGCAGCCCGCGCCGGTCATCTGATGCGCAATGCCGACTTGGAGAAGAACATGGCCGATCTCGCCCGCGGGCGCTGGACTCATGAACACGATGGAGACCTCACGGTTTTCCTGATCGGAATGCGGATCAACCGCGTGTGGCGCCCCGACGCCTGGGGTCCCGTGGTCGCGGCCATGGGGCCGATGCTCGCCGAATTGACCCGCGATCCGGACTCCGGCTTCCTCGGCTACCAGATGCAGGTCGGCCTTCGGGGGCCGGTGCTGATCCAATACTGGCGTTCTCCACAGGACGTCTACACCTACGCCAGCGACCGTGATTCAGCGCACCGGCCGGCCTGGAGGGCGTTCAACAAGCGGGCCCGAAGGTTCCCGGCGCCGTTGGTGTCTGGCACGAGACCTATCAGGTCGCCCGGGTGGAGACGATGTACGTCGACATGCCACCGACCGGCCTGGCAAAGGCGACCACTCCGCTGCAGGTCACCGCGCGGCTCGACCGCGCTGCTGCCCGCCTCGCCATCTGACGCCGAGTTGATCATCAACTCTTGAGACGCGCAATGTTGTCCTGGCAGCGCTTGATCGAGGCGGAATCCATCCAGAACTGCCGCAGCAGCCCTTCATAGATCGCGATGGCCTCGGGCACGTGACCCTGCTCGACCAGCCAGACCGCCTTGGATTCGCGCATAAAGCCCCGAAGTAGCCGGTCTTCGATGGCGATGCCCTCGTCGAGGGCGGCTTCGGCGTGGGCGAGGTACCCCATCCGCATGAACCCATGGGCGAGGTTCTTGAGGTTTCTGACCCGGGCGGGGAACTGCAACTCCGGGTCCGATGCCATCATCGAAACTGTGCGGGTTCCGGTGATCGACTTTCTGGGACTGGGACCCGCTCAGGCGGCGTCGTGCAGGACCAGGCCAAGTGTGTGCCGGACACCGGACCGAACCGTGCTGACCCCGTGTCGGACCGGTGCGGCCGACCATCCGCGGGCCGACCTCACCGGCCGATCCCGGGTGGTGAAGATCAACGCGTGTCCCTGTCCCAGCAGGATCGAACTGCCGCGCGACTGAGCCCTCGGCCGCTGCTCGACCAGGAGGAACTCCCCGCCGGTGTGATCGACACCTGGCTCGTCCAGGCCGACTACGACCTGCAGGGGGAACACGAGGTCGCCGTACAAGTCGCGATGCAGGGCGTTCCAGTCATTTGCTTTGTAGCGCAAGAGGATCGGGGTTGGCTTCGTCTGCCCGGCGGCATGGCACATCTGCAGCCATTCCGCCAAGGTGTCCGGCCACGGTGCAGGCTTGCCAAGCTTGGCCGCCCAGTCCCGGGCGATCGGCAACAGGTACGGGTACAACGCCTCGCGCAATTCGGCCACCAGCGCGGGAAGGGGCCGGTCGAAGTACCGATACTGCCCGGATCCGAAGCGGTAGCGGGCCATGTCGATGGTGGATCGGAACAGCTGCGCCTCGTCGTACAACGCGGAGATCGAACGGCACTCCGCTGCGTTCAACAATGGCGCGCTCTGGGCCATGCCGAAGTCGTTGACCTCAGCGGTGAGCGCGGGCCAATCGAAACGGCCCACCCGTACAGCTGGGGCTACGTCGGAGCCGGCGCCCGGGTTCCTACGACCGGCGCTCACGCTGCGGACTCCAAGGCCAACAGCGCTCGCTTGGTCGCGGCCCCACCGACGTACTGACCGATCGTCCCGTCGCTGCGAACCACCCGGTGGCAGGGGACCACGACCGGGAGCGGATTGGTGGCGCAGGCGGTCCCGACCGCGCGAACCGCCTTGGGGTTCCCCGCGGCAAGAGCGATCGCCGCGTAGCTGGCCGTCATGCCGTACCCGATTTCTGGCAGGTGCGACAGCACCGTACGCCGGAAGCCTTGCGACAGACGGAGATCCAGCGGCAGGTCGAACGCTGAGCGCTGCCCGGCGAAATACTCCTCGATCTCTCGGGCAACCGGGTCCAGCCGCGCGGGGGCCCGCAGGACGCGTGGGCTGATCGTGTCGGCGAGTTTTCCGAGTACCGCATCGTGATTCTCGACGGCATAGGCCACCCTGACCAGCCCGTTCTCGGTCGCGGCCAGCAGCAGCGGGCCGACCGGGGAGTCGATGATTCGGTACGCGACATCGAGGATCCCGGCATCGGCGGCATCGGCCACCAGCCGGGCGTGTAGCCGACGCTGGGTGTCCTCGTCGGTCAGAGGCAGGGACGCGAACAAATCTTCGTTCCTGCCCGGGGGAGGCGCTGTGCTCATCATCGGTCTTCTCCTACGGGCTGTGGTTCGAGGTAGGTCCTGCGCAGGGCAGCGATTCCGTCGGCGGCGGCCCGGCGAGCAGCCTCGGTGCTCCCGCCGAGGACGGTTGCCACCTCGGCATAGGGCAGACCGCCGAGGTAGTGATAGGCCACCGTCTGGCGCTGCTTGGGCGGCAATGCCTTCAGGGCCGCCCACAGGTCTGATTCCCATGTTCCGGGTACGCCGTCGGTGCTCGCCGATTCTTTCGGCTCGGGTAGTTCGGCGACCGGGATGGCCCGCCGCGACCGGCTGCGCCATTGATCGATGGCCTTGCGGTGCGCGATCGTGACCAGCCAAGCCTCGACGTTGCTGCCTGGTCGCAGATGGGGGTAGGCCTTCATCGCCGACAGGAACGTCTCCGACCAGGCGTCGTCGGCGTCGGCTGGGCCGAGCACGGCACGGCAGACCCGCAGCACCATTGGCCCGTAGTTCGCGACGATCGTCTCGAATGGGTGTCGGCTCACCCTCGGAAGACGTCTGGAGGCGCCGGATCGTGAGGTCATCGGAGTCGGCCGTTAAAGGACATCGGAGTTCGCCGGCCGCTAGTCCCGCACTGTGCCGATGACCAACCGCGCTCTCACTGCTCGGGTGCTTCTCCGGTGTCCGGGGAGTACGGACTGCCCTTGTCTCCCTCGCCGGGCTCGCGTTCCTTGCGGCGCAGCAGAAAGGCGGTCAGGCCGAGGAGCAGGACGAGAACGCCGAGGACGCCGATCTCCCACATCTGGTCGCGAAAGACCGCTCCCTTACCGATCTGCTCGGCTGCCTTGACCGACAGCACGATGATCTCCTTGATCGAGGCGATGATCCCGGCCAGCAGGAAGGGCCCGGCGAGTAGCTCCCGCTTGGCGATGGTGACCCGGACGGCGAAGAGCAGTTCGACCACGATGAATACCAGCAGGAGTGTGTCGAGGAGCTCGAGTGCAACGTTGGAGGCGTCCTTGCCGAACAGCGGAAAAACGCTGCGGGCAGCCAGGAAGAGCAGCCCGACCGCGGTGATGGAGAGCAGGATCGCGATCCCCACATAGACGACCGTCTCGGCCACCTCGATGGCCAGCTTGCCGATGCGGGTGTGCAGCGGGACGTCCTGTTCGTCCTGACGCTTCTCCTCGTCGTTCTCCCCGGCCATGCCGGGAATGATGCCTGATCGCCTTCTGGACGGCCCACAAACACGGCAACGGGGCCGGTTGTACAGCGAACCGGCGCTACGCGAGAACGGTCACCAGATGCGGACCCGGTTCGCTGGCGCCAGCCACATCCCGTCTCCTTCGACCACGTCGTAGGCGGCATAGAACTCCTCGAGGTTTCGGACCACGTTGGCGCGGAACTCCGGCGGCGAGTGCGAGTCCACGGACAACCGGCGGACGGCCTCGGCGTCCCGGGTCTTTGCCTTCCAGCACTGTGCCCAACCCTCGAAGAATCGCTGAGCACCGGTCAGCCCGTCGATCACCGGCGGCTGCTTGCCCTGCAGGGAGATCAGGTACGCCGCGAAGGCGATCGTCAGCCCGCCGAGGTCCCCGATGTTCTCGCCCACTGTGAAGGCGCCGTTGACCAGATGCTGGTCGTCCAGGTCGCGCGGCGAGAAGCTCGAGTACTGGGCGATCAGGGCCTGCGCGCGTTCATCGAAGTTCACCCGGTCGGCATCGGTCCACCAGTCCAGGAGGTTGCCGGCCCCGTCGTACTTCGAGCCCTGGTCGTCGAACCCATGCCCGATCTCGTGACCGATCACCGACCCGATCCCTCCGTAGATTGCGGCATCATCGGCGTCGAGGTCGAAGAGCGGCGGCTGCAGGATCGCGGCTGGGAAGACGATCTCGTTCATGCCGGGGTTGTAGTAGGCATTGACGGTCTGCGGCGTCATGAACCATTCACCTCGGTCGACCGGCTCGCCAATCTTCGCGAAGTCGCGATCCAGCTCGAAAGCCGAGGCGGCGCGTACGTTTCCGACCAGGTCGTCCGGTGCGATTCGCAGTCCCGAGTAGTCGCGCCAACTGTCCGGGTAGCCGACCTTGGGGGTGAACATCTCCAGCTTCGCCAACGCCTTGCGCTTGGTCTCGGCGCCCATCCAGTCCAGCGACTCGATGTTGTGGCGGTAGGCCTCCACGAGGTTGTCGACCAACTGCACCATGCGCTGCTTGGCAGGTGGCGGGAAGTGCCGCTCGACGTACAGCTGACCAACCACCTCACCCAGCGCCCCCTCGACGAGGGAGATGCCACGCTTCCAACGGACCCGCTGCTGCGGGGTTCCACTCAGCGTCCGGCCGTAGAAGTCGAATCGTTGCGCACTGAGCTCTGCCGACAGGTACGGCGACCGGCTGCTGACGACCTGCCAGGCAAGCCAGTGCTTCCAGTCCGCGAGTGGCAGCTCAGCCAGCGCCTCGGACCAGGCACTCAGATAGCTGGGTTGGCGTAGGACAACCTCGTCGCAAGCGTTGCCGGGAGCGCCGAGACCGGACAGCCAGGCAGCCCAATCGACTTGCGGTACTTGAGCTTCCAACTTGGCACGGTCCAGAAGGGTATAGGTGGCAACGGCATCCCGGCTTTCTACGACGTCCCAGTGCCCGGCGGCCAGCCGTGTCTCCAGCGCCAGAATTCGCCCGGCGGCCTCCGTCGCGGTCGCTGCGGACGCGGCGTACCCGGACAGTTCCAGCATCCGCGCCATGTGAGCGACGTAGGCCGCTCGGATCTCGGCGAAGGAGTCCTCGCGGTAGTAGGACTCGTCGGGCAGCCCGAGGCCGGCCTGACTGAGGTGCACGAGATAGCGGGAGGAGTTCCGGGCATCGGTATCCACGCACAGGCCGACCGCATCGCTCACGCCGGTCCGGTGCAGGCGTCCGGCCAGGCCCAGCAGCGCCGAGACGTCCTGCACCGTACGAACGTCGGCGAGTTCTTCGCTGATCGGTGCGCTTGCCAGCGCGTTTGCGCGATCGACATCCATGAAGCTCGCGAACAGATCGCCCACCTTGCGAGCAGCAGATCCAGCCGGCGCGTTCCCGGCCGCTGCTTGTTCCACGATCACGCGTACGTCAGCCTCCGCGGTGTCGCGGAGCTGCGTCATGCTGCCATACGTTGCCCGGTCGTCCGGTATCTCGGTGCGCCGGACCCAGGAGCCGTTGACGTACCCGAAGAGGTCGTCTTGCGGACGTAGCTGGAGATCTCGATCTGCGATGGTGACGCCTGATTTCACTCGTACCTGCCTCATCGGCGGCTGCAGCCGCGCTCGTCGGTTCGATTGCCGGCCTCCGACGATAGCCAGCGGGCCAGCGTTGACCATTGAGGACCAGACCACATGAACCAGCGGGCTCAGCGAATCCGGTTGCGGTTGATCAGTTGCCCGACGATGACGTTGCGTTGGATCTCGTTCGTACCCTCACCGACGATCATCAGCGGCGCGTCCCGGAAGTACCGCTCGACATCGAACTCGGTCGAGTAGCCGTACCCGCCGTGGATCCGGACCGCATCCAGGGCAATCTCCATGGCGGTCTCGGAGGCGAACAGCTTGGCCATCCCGGCCTCCATGTCCGCACGCTCGCCGGAGTCGAACCGGCGGGCGGCGTGCAGCACGAGTTGGCGCGCGGCGGTGAGCTTGGTGACCATGTTCGCGAGATAGTTGCCGATGGACTGGTGCTTCCAGATCGGCTGGCCGAAGGTCTCGCGTTCTTGGGCGTATCGGATCGAGTCCTCCAGGGCGGCGCGGCCGACCCCGACCGCTCGGGCGGCGACCTGGATCCGACCGACTTCCAGGCCGCGCATCATCTGGCTGAATCCGAGTCCCTCGGCTGACCCGAGCAGCGCCGTACGCGGCACCCTGAAGTCGGCGAATGCGAGCTCACAGCTCTCGACGCCCTTGTAGCCGAGCTTGGGCAGGTCGCGCGAGATGGTGAAACCGGGCCCGTGCTCGACCAGCAGGATGCTCACGCCGCTGTGCGCCGGTTCGGCAGCTGGGTCGGTCTTGCACAGCAGGGCGATCAGTGCCGAACGCCGGGCGTTGGTGATCCAGGTCTTGGATCCGTTGACGACGTAGTCCTCACCGTCTCCGCGTGCGGTCGTTCGGATGGCCTGTAGGTCCGAGCCGCCGCCGGGTTCGGTCAGCGCCATCGTCGCCCGGATCTGGCCGGTGGCCATCGCGGCCAGGTAGCGGTCCTTCTGCTCGTCGGTCCCGTACGACTGGATCAGCTTGGCGACGACTGTGTGCCCGCCCATGGCACCGGCCAAACTCATCCAGCCGCGGGCCAACTCCTCGGTCACCAGCGCGTAGCAGGACGTGGACACCTCGGCCTCGCCATACGGCCGGCCGATCGCCAGGCCGAAGATTCCGAGCCGCTTCATCTGGTCGATCAGATCTTCGGGATAGGTGTCGGCGTGCTCGAGTTCGCGGACGACGGGACGTACCTGGCGGTCCACGAAGTCTCGTACGGTCTCGACGATCGCCCGCTCCTCGACGCCGAGCTCGTACTCAGTCATGTCTGACGGCTCGCTCGCTGCGGTGCGCCAGCCCTGTGGGTTGTCACGTGTCCATACTGCTACTCGTGAACGATGCGGAGGCGGCTAGGAACAACGCCAGCGAAAGCGCGCTGCAGGAGGTCCGTACCGAGATCGACCGGGTCGACCGGCAACTCGTCCAGGAGATCGCCGAACGTGAGATCTGGGTGCGTGCCGCGGGCAAGCTCAAGGCGATGGCCCCGGCCGTAGGAGATCCCGAACGGGTGGAGCAGGTCGTGTCCCGCGTCCGCGACATAGCCGCCGACATGGGTGCGGACGCCGACGTGGTCGAGCGCACGTACCGCACCATGATCGCGGCTTTCATCGACCTGGAGCTGGACCAGCAAGGCTTCCTGGACGCACCGGTGATCGGGCGCTTGTCCGTCGCCGATGCCGGCGAGGTGCTCACCCTGCAGCGAGCCGCGTACGTCTCCGAGGCGCAGATCTACGGCGACCCGGCTTTACCTCCGTTGGTCCAGACCCTTCCTGAGCTCGTTGCTGAACTGTCCGATTGCCTGGGGCACAAGGCTCTTCGCGGTTCTCGGCTGGTTGGCGCGGTGCGCTCGGTCATGGACGGCGAGACGCTGCACATCGGCCGGCTGACTGTTGCGCCGGATCTGCAGGGCAGCGGACTGGGTACGGCGCTATTGGCCGCTGCCGAGGCTGACGCGGGCCCGGAGGTGACCAGTGCAGCGCTGTTCACCGGCCACCTCAGTGCCGGGAATCTCCGGTTGTACGAGCGGAACGGGTACGTCGAGGAGCGCCGCAAAGAGCTCAAGCCGGGTCTGACCCTGGTGCACCTGCGCAAACCGCTGCCCTGAGGGACCGGGCTCCTCTGCTGTACGTGAGACCGGCTCGTTTTGCATGATCGTGAGCCCAGCAGGTGCAGCACGACTGCACTCCCGGCGCTCATGATCTTGCTGCTCAAGTCGAATCTCAGCCGGCGTACGGCAGCAGTTCGTCGCCAGTACCTACCGTGCCGGGCGCTGACACGACCGCACCGATGGCCAGGCAGCCGCCGAGCTCGCGGTGGATCGTGCGTAGGACGTCGAGGTCGCGTTCGATGCCGCCGGGCTGTGGTCGGGTGACCATGACGCAGCGCGAGAGCCGCTTGCGTACGTCCAGAATTGCCTCGCCGAGCGCCATCCGCGTCCCGGCGAGCTGATCTTCGCCGGCCCCGTCGAGCACGATGTTGGCCCGGAAGCGCTGTTGTTCCCAGTCGCGCATCGACGCCCTCGACAGCAGCGAGACGGCCGCGTTGCCGGAGTCCTGGAAGGCGCCGTTCGATCCCTCGAACGGCTCCCACCTGCCGGTCGCCTCGTTCTCGAAGTCCTCCGGGTTCTCGAAGCGCCGCTGGGTCACCTGCTCGGTCGAGCGGAGCGCAACCTCGCGGCCAAGCCAATCCGAAAGTGCAGCATCGTCGGTCGCGACCGAACCGTCAGGCAGAGTGATCTCGGCGTTGCCGTCCGGGCGCATCCGGGCAGCGGCGAACAGCAGTTGCGGCGCCCTGCGAGCGGTCAAGCCGAACCCGGTCCCGACGTCGAAGATCGCGTACCGCCGGTCACCCTCGACGCCTTCCAGGCCGATTCGGGCCTCGTCTAGCTGCTCGCCGCGCAGCGACTTCACCGGATAGCGCCAGACCTCGAGCACCCGCATTCCCGCAGGCTACCGACGGCAGGCGGAGAGCCCGCCCGCCCCGGTGGTAGGAGTCGACAAGAAGCTATTCGCCGCTGAACAGCGTCAGCTGCAGTCCGGCCGGGGCATCCAGGCGGGAGTTCGACGAGCCCCAGGGAGTGGTGGTCGGGGGCGCAAGAACAGTCGCGCCGGCTTGCCGGGCCAAGTCGGTCGCCGCAGCCGAGTCAGCGACTGCGAATGCGACGCGGATGTGCCCGGCCGAACGTCGACCGACCTCGACGTCGTCGACGTAGGCAGCATGGCCGGGTTCGGCCAGTTCCAGCGTCGCCCGCCCGGCCCCGAGCAGCGTCACTCGACCCCCCTCGGAATCGAAGACTGCCTGTTGGCGCAGGCCCAGCACATCGCGATAGAAGTGCAGCGCCTGCTCGTAGTCCGGCGCGGTCACGACGAGCCGCAGCTCGGTGACCTGAGCGTTGTCGGCCATGCGGTGTGTCCTTCGGTCACGAGGTTGAAAGACCCGGCGAAACGAGAGTTGCGGTCCCCGCCCGAGATCAACCTGCCGAGCGCCCCTGCCATTCCTCGCGCAGCACGCCGTCGAGATCGTCGAGGCGCCAATCGCGCAACACGCAACGTGAACCGGGCAACTGGCCGCCGTCGCAGTCGGACATTCTCCTAGTCTCGTGCTGGCGGCAACCTGGTTCGCCGATGGCGCCGGCAGTGATCAGGGAAAGATTGGTACCGACCTAACGTCGCAGGGGTCCCCTGAGTCGGATAGGTGACTGCGTGACTGGGGCGGAGAGGACCGGCAACTGGTGGCAGAGCGCATCGTCTCTGAGCTGTTCGACCCGTTGATGTGGCGTACGGTCAGCGGCTTCGACTTCACCGACATCACCTACCACCGGCAGGTCCTCGACGGTACCGACCAGCCGGTCGTCCGGGTCGCCTTCGACCGGCCGGAGGTACGCAACGCCTTCCGGCCGGGGACGGTCGATGAGCTCTACCGTGCCCTGGACCACGCGCGGATGACCTCCGACGTCGGCTGCATCCTGCTCACCGGCAACGGGCCGTCCGTACGGGACGGTGGGTGGGCGTTCTGTTCCGGTGGCGACCAGCGGATCCGCGGGCGTACGGGATATCAGTACGCCAGCGGGGAGACCGCCGAGACCGTCGACCCCGCGCGGGCCGGGCGGCTGCACATCCTCGAGGTGCAGCGGCTGATCCGGTTCATGCCCAAACTCGTGATCGCCGTCGTGCCAGGTTGGGCGGCCGGGGGCGGGCACTCGCTGCACGTGACCTGTGACCTGACGCTGGCCAGCGAGGAGCACGCGCGGTTCAAGCAGACCGACGCTGACGTGGGGTCCTTCGACGGCGGGTTCGGGTCGGCCTACCTGGCCCGGCAGGTCGGTCAGAAGTTCGCCCGGGAGATCTTCGCGCTGGGCCGGACCTACACCGCCGAAGACATGCACCGGATGGGCGCGGTCAACGAGGTCGTCCCGCACGCGGAGCTGGAGCGGACCGCCCTGCAGTGGGCGGCCGAGATCAACGCGAAGTCGCCCACGGCGCAACGGATGCTGAAGTACGCGTTCAACATGATCGACGACGGCCTGATCGGCCAGCAGCTCTTCGCCGGCGAGACGACCCGGTTGGCGTACCTGACCGACGAGGCAGTCGAGGGCCGAGACGCCTTCCTCGAAAAGCGCGATCCGGACTTCAGCCCGTACCCCCGCTACTACTGACCGGGGCACACCCCGACGCCGCCCCGAGTTGATGATCGGCATGTTGGGGGGTTTCGCCGCTCATCAGGCTCAGAAAAGACCAACCTTCCGATGATCAACTTGCGTTGTCGGCGGTGGAGAGCAGCACGAGGGTGTCGCCGCGGCTGTCCCACTCGATCAGGCCCTCGTCGGCGAAAGCGCGCAGCCAGCCCTCCATCGGCCACGTTCCCCATCGCCGGCGGAAGACCTGCGCGTTCTGCACGATGTCTGCCAGATGACTGCGTGGCGGGTCCTCGATCGGGTGGTGCTGGTGCCAGGCCCAGGCGCCTCCGACCCAGGAGAACTGCATGCCCAACTTGCGCGCGGTGAAGGCCAGGTCGGTGTCCTCGCCGCCGTAACCGACGTAGTCCTCGCAGAATCCGCCGAGCTCGGCATAGTCGTTCCGGCGGATCGCGAAGGACAGCGACCAGAACAGTTCGTACCGGCATTCGGGAACGAGGACGCCATCATCGGGCACCGGGCGCGCGGGGTGCGGTACCGCACGTCGAGCGAGGTCGTCGGGATCGGCATCGGCGCCACGCCCGCCGATCGCCGCGGGCAGGTAGCCGACGGGTCCGGACAGCAGCCCGCCGGACTGCTGAGCCACCCAGCGGTAGCGCTCGACCAACTCAGGGCACGGGATGCAGTCGACGTCGAGAAATATCAGGAGGTCGGCCGAGGTCGCAGCCGCGCCGGCATTCCGCGCCGCAGCCAGCGGAAGGCGATCGCGGTCAACGCCCGACGGCTGGACCATCTCCACCTGCACGACCGGGGGACCCTCCGGCATGTCCCGCCACGGATCAGCACCGCCCATCCGGACGATCACATGCTCGACCTCACCTGGGCCGCGAATCAGCCGCTGTACGGCCAGACCGCGACGCATCCGCTCCAGGTGCGCGATCCGGTCACGAACAGTGGTGATCACGGCTATCTCGGTCACGGGTCAGCCCACCGGCAGCCGCGGAGACGGCGCGACTTGTCTGCCGCCGGGTACAGCGGATGCACCGGCTTGAGCGCCGCCTACGGCCGGGGCTGCCGGCTCCAGATCATGTACGGCGGACGGGTCGGCATGTCGCGTTCCACCGCGCCCAGCCCCGGCTACCTCGAGCATGGCCGCGGCCATCCTGGCCGAGCCGCGACCGTCGTAGTACGCCGACCAGCCTGTCCCGCCTAGGGACTGCGCCCGGTCGAGCAGTCGCGGCCAGCTCTGCCGGTCGGGCCAGGTCGGCACCGAAAGGCACAGCCGGTGCCGGACCAGAGCCGCTGCCTGGGCCTCCTGCTCGCCGAAGGGTCGGTGCTGGGGTACGGCGATCAGGGGCCGGCCGGCGGCCGCGACGTCAGCGATAGCCGCGTCACCCGGGGCGGCGACCACGACGTCGGCTCGGCAGAGCATCGGCCACGGATCGGCCAGCCAGCCAAGACGTTCGACGATTCCTGCACTCTCAGGGGCGGCGCCGATTCGGCCCGCAGCACGGACCGGCTCCCTATCTGCGCAGGTGCCCAACAGATGCCAGTGCGTATCGGGTACGGCCGCTGCCTCACGCAGCACAGCCTCGGTCATCGAGTCCCCGCCACGACCGAGCATCAGTACGACGCAGCGACCCGC
>Ga0183260_10003731_pt1 | contig 12241 bp, 15 predicted proteins | sample AntDrymUQ4972206_2_FD_129768 | JGI IMG/M metagenome (GOLD analysis project Ga0183260, IMG submission 129768) | Polar desert sand microbial communities from Dry Valleys, Antarctica - metaG UQ497 (22.06) (version 2) (version 2) | ecosystem: Environmental > Terrestrial > Soil > Desert | place...
GGAGTCCGGCTCCGCGACGAGCCGCACGGCGCGCACCGCTATCGCATCGAGCCAGGATCACCGGCAGATGGCTGCACGATCGCCGAGCTCCCGTTCAGTTCCGATGACGTCTGGATAAGTTTCATCATTCGCGATGGCGAGCTGCTGCCGGTTCGGGGTAGGACCACCCTTGAGCCAGGCGACGAGGTGCTGGTTCTTGCCGACCCCCGGCACGCAGGCGAACTGGCCGCGTCGTTCACCGAACGCCACACCTGACGCCCGACAGTTGAGCTCTCTGGCCCGTCATCAGCTCCCCCCACCGTCGACGGGCCGTGCGGGTCCCCAAACCGTTCACCTGCACGAAAGTGCGACGGCAATCGCAGCGCAGCGCCCCCAAACCGTTCACCTGCACGAAAGTGCGCGCGGAGGTGCGACGAGCCTGATTGGGAGTCGACGCGCCGTAGAATGCACCACCGATGCACAGTGTTGGCTGACGCCGTAGGGTTTGCCCGAGAAGTTGCTAGCTGGGCGGCCGCACTGCATCTCGAAGGCCGGTCGGCCCAAACCACGAGGAGGCCCGAAAGATGTCGACTGAGTACAGGGGCCCGACCGCGCCGCTCCACACAACGGACGACGAACCCACGATCGGGCGTCTCATCGCCGAAACCACCAGGGACTTGTCCCTGCTGGTTCGCAACGAGATCGAGCTGGCCAAGTCTGAGCTGAGGTTCAGTCTCAAAGCTGGTGGTATGGGTGCCGCCCTGCTCGGCGCGGCTGCCTTCCTTGCTGTACTTGGGATCATCATGTTGTCGATCTCCCTCGCCTACTTCTTGTGGTGGCTGGGATTCCACCCCGCGCTTGCGTTCCTGACGATCTTCGCCATCTACCTCCTGTTCGCAGGGATTCTGGCGTTTGTCGGGCTGAAGAAGCTCAAGCAGGTGCGGGCACCCGAGCAGACCATCGCCGCCGTCAAGAGCAACAAACAGGTACTCCGGCGTGGGTAGCGTTGTCCCGCCCCGCTGCAAGCAAGGACCCACCCAACCCCGACCCGGCTCCACCCAACCACTCGCTCAACCCCGACCCGGCTCCACACCACCACTGGCTTGACCCTGACTCGTGGACCCGTCGGTTCATCTCCGCCAACGGGTCGCGATTTCATGTAGTCGAAGTGGGCAGCGGTCCACTTGTTCTGATGCTGCATGGGTTCCCACAGTTCTGGTGGGCCTGGCGACACCAGCTGCCAGCGGTCGCCAGGGCTGGATTCCGAGCCTGCGCCATGGACCTCCGAGGATATGGCGACAGCGACAAGACCCCGCGCGGCTACGACCCCGTTACGCTCGCGGACGACGTTGCCGGGGTCATCGAAGGGCTCGGAGCCGACAGTGCCACGCTCGTCGGCCAAGGGTGGGGCGGGTATGTCGGATGGGCCGTTTCAGCTGCCCACCCCGAACGAGTGAACGGACTCTGCGCCGTAGGAGCGCCGCATCCCTCTGAGCTGCTGCATCCCGCACGCGGCCTGCTCACCAAGGCACCTCTCGCGCACCTTGTCGCCATGCAGGTCCCGTGGCTGCCCGAGCGGCGCATTATGGCTGGGGACTACGTCGAGCGCCACTTGCGGTCCTGGTCAGCGCCCGAGTCGGCGTTCCCTTCGCCGGCAGAGGTGGCGCGCTATCGCGACGCCCTCGCCTCCTGGCCCTCACCGCACTGTGCGCTGGAGTATCACCGCTGGCTTTGGAGATCTCGCCTGCGCGCCGATGGTCGAGCCTTCGCGCGCCTCATGCGGCGACCGATCCGGACTGGCGTCCTCCAGGTCAACGGTTCGCACGACCCAGCCGTGCACCCGCTGGCGATCGCATCCTCGCGACGGCATGTCCAGGGTGACTATGGCGAGGCCGTTATCGGCAACGCCGGGCACTTCCCACCCGAGGAACGACCCGATGAGTTCGCTCGCCTACTTATTGACTGGATCGTCCGCCTGCACCGCCCGCTGTAGCCGCAGTGAGTCGCCGAGCTCTGCTCTGCCTCCGCTGGTCTCGGTCGACGGATCCCCGGCCGAGACGGCTCGCGCTCTCAACGGCCCGTTCACAGGGTGCACGCCCCCGTACTCACCGGATTCGTAGCCGTCGAACCATCTTCGGCTGCCGCGGAGACCTGGCCGGCGGTCAGGGCATAACCGGTGCGTGCGTCGGTCACCGAAGCGGCGAAGATCACCCCGAGGATCTCCCCCGACGAGTTGACCAGCGGCCCACCTGAGTTGCCCTGTCTGACTTTGGCGTAGATCGAGTAGGTGTCCCGCGAGACGGTGCCTTCGCCGTATATGTCCGGGCTGCGCAGCGTCAGCTGATCTCGCACGCGAGCCGGTTGTACGTCGTACGGGCCGTTCTCAGGAAAGCCCAGTACTGCAGCCGAGTCCTCCGATACCGCCGGCGTGGTGGCGAACTTCAGCGGAGGGAGGTGGAGGCGTGGGACCCGCAGCACAGCGACATCCACCTGTGGGTCATAGTGGACGACCCTGGCGCTGTAGCTGTTCTCTCCGACCGCCACTACCGGGTTGGCGACTCCCGCCACCACATGAGCATTGGTCATGACCGTGCCGCGGCCGACAGTGAAGCCGCTTCCCGTCAGAGCGCGACCACAGTCGTCGGCGGAACCGAGGACCTTCACGACACTCCGCCCAGCTCTGCGAACTCCTGCGCTGGAAACCGTCCCCGGCGTTGGAGCCGGCACCTCCTTGATCCGCTCAGGTGCAAACGGCTCGAGGTAACGAGGGAAGCCTGAGGAATCGACCAGCGAGTTGAAGGTGGACAGGACCCGCGAGGTACCGCTCGGCATGGCGTCGTCTACAGAGCCAAGCACCGCTGACGAGCGGATCGCCTCGTTGAGGCCGCGCAACTGCGCGCCACTGGCTGCGACGCCGAGCACCCAGGCGATCAGCAGCATGGCTACCGCACTGAGGGCGGCTCCGCTGAGTGCATCGACAATTCGAGCGGGGCGCCAGGTGATGCGGCGGCGCAGCTCCCCTCCGACGAACGCGCCCACTGCCTGTCCGAGAAATGCGCCGGCCAAGACGATCAGCAGGGCTGCGACGGAGACGGAGAACCCGGGTTGGAAACCATCGAGAAAAAGCGGAGTGAGCGTCGCCGCCAAGAAGCCACCAAGCAACAAGCCGCCCGTCGAGGCAGCGCCTACAATGAACCCTTGCCGGTAACCGGAGAGCGCATAGATGGCCGCCACCACCACCAGCACGATGTCGAGGGCGCTCATGCGTTGTCGGTCGCGTCCGGAAGGGGAAGCCTCTGAGGGGACATCCGGTGGTGGTCGCGGCGTGAGCTCGCCACCATCGCGTCGGGCAGAGCCATCACCCGAGACTCGTCCCAAGGGCGATCCCAACCGCAGCGGGCAACGAGCCGAGCGATCAAGCCGGCAGTGAAGCCCCAGATGACAAGCTCGCCCACCAAGAACGCCGGGCCCAGGTGTCCCGAGACATGACGCATCGTCACTCGGTTCTTGGGATCGAGGAGGTGATCGAGTGCAACCAGATGAACGGACGCAGTCTCAGCCGGGTCGACGGGGAACACGTCGACCGGCGTTTGCCAATAGCCGACCACTGGAGTTACGTCGAAGTTGCTCGGAGGCAGCCACAGAGTCGGCAGCACTCCAACGATGTCCACGCCGCAAGGGTCGAGGCCCGTCTCTTCCTGCGCCTCGCGCAGAGCCGCAGCGACGGCATCGCCGTCAGCCGGGTCTCGGGCCCCACCAGGAAACGCCATTTGGCCCGCGTGCGAACGCATACCGTAGGCACGCTGCAGCATCAGGAGCTGAGGTAAGGGTGAGACCGGGCTGTCCGCGAACAACATGAGCACGGCCGCATGGCGGGCTCCGTTGCCGGCCGGTGGGGTGAAGGATGTCAGGTCGCTGGCCACCATTTCGGCAGACGCCGACTTGAGCTGGTCGAGCCATTCTCGATCTGGGTGGTTGGTCATCACGCGATCAATGCCCGGCGTTGGTCAAGCTGCGACTGAACGAGCCGCGCTCGCAGCCTCTGGAGCCGACGTCGACTTTAGCGGCTGGCTGGGCCCGGGACAGCTCGGTGCGTGCCGAGGTCACGCCCGCCCCTCCGTGCGGACCAGCTTGGCGGCGTCAATCGGGTTGGTCGGTCCTTCACCAAACGCTGGGCACAGCCGCGCCAGCGGACAGGCGCCGCACGCCGGATTTCGCGCGTGACAGCGGCGTCGACCGTGCCAGATCAACTGATGGCTGAGCTGGGTCCACTCAGCCTTGGGGAACAGCGCTCCCACCTCGTGCTCCACCTTGACGGGGTCGGTCTCGCTGGTCCAGCCGAAGCGACGCACGAGCCGACCGAAATGGGTGTCGACCGTTATGCCAGGAACACCGAAGGCATTGCCCAGAACGACATTGGCCGTCTTGCGTCCGACGCCAGGCAGTGTCACGAGGTCCTCGAGGTGGTCCGGGACGGCGCCGTCGAAGCGCTCCACGAGAGTCGCCGACAGCCTCATGATGGAGTCGGTCTTGACGCGGAAGAAGCCGGTCGGGGCGATGATCTGCTCGACGTCCTCGCGCTGCGCAGCCGCGAGCTCAGCCGCGCCGGGATAGCGGGAAAACAATGCAGGGGTGACCTTGTTGACGCGCTTGTCGGTGGTCTGGGCCGAGAGCACGGTGGCGATGAGCAGCTGAAAAGGACTGCTGAAGTCGAGCTCGCACCGCGCTGCTGGATAGGTTTCGGCCAGCTTCCGGGAAATGCGTCGAGCCCGACGGACTCGGCTGGTACGGCTCTCCTCGACCTTGGCCGCTCTGGCCGCGGGTGCAGTGGTGGCAGTTGCGGCGGGCATGAGCCAAGGGTACGACCAGCCTGACCGGCGTCCCTGCCAAACAGGCAGTCAGGTGAAGCGTGCTTCCGCCAGTTGGGGCCATGCGCCAGACTGTGACAAGGAGCATCGCAAAACAACCTGCGAGGGATGGCGAGGAGGACACAGTGAATACCGAAGTGCTGCTCGGAGCGCCGCTGTTCAGTGGACTCGACCCCGAAGCCGCAGCGGCGCTGAGTGCTTCGATGGTCGAGACCCGCCTTCGCCGTGGGGAGGTGGTCTTCCGCCAGGGCGACGAGGGGGATCGGCTCTATGTCGTCACCGAGGGCAAGGTCAAGCTCGGCCGTACCTCCGCGGACGGACGCGAGAACCTGATGGCAATCTTGGGCCCTGGCCAGATGTTCGGTGAGTTGTCACTGTTTGACCCAGGCCCACGCTCCGCCACCGCCACCGCTGTCACGGACTGCACGATTCACAGTCTTAGTCACGACGAGCTAGGTAGCTGGCTGGACGGGCGACCCGAGGTGGCTAGAGGACTCCTGAACCAGCTCGCCGGCCGGCTGCGCAGAGCCAATGATGTCGTCGCCGACCTGGTCTTTTCCGACGTACCGGGCCGCGTTGCCAAAGCCCTGCTGGACTTGTCGCAGCGTTTCGGCCGCGTCGCTGACGACGGGGTGCACGTTCACCATGACCTGACTCAGGAGGAACTCGCTCAGCTGGTGGGCGCCTCCCGCGAGACGGTCAACAAGGCGCTCGCCGACTTTGCCTCTCGTGGATGGCTGCGCCTCGAAGCTCGATCGGTCGTGCTGATGGACGTCGAGCGCCTCACGCAGCGCGCCCGCTGACCGGCGTGCTGCGCCAACTCCTGCGTTGGATCGCGCGTCCTAGCATGGCGGGATGCAGATCACCACACTTGGCCACGCCTGCCTACTCGTTGAGTCGGCCGGCACGAGGCTGCTGATCGACCCGGGGGTCTATTCGGCGGGTTTCGAATCGCTGACGGCGTTGGATGCGATTCTCGTGACGCATCAACACACCGACCACATCGACGCTGAACGACTGGCCGGAGTCGTGGCCGCCAACCCCCGCGCCAGACTCCTGTTCGAGCCCGAGACGGCCGCCGAATCGGCTCTCGATTCCGTGACCGCCTTCGGGCCCGGTGAAACCGCCCAGCTCGGGAGTATCAACGTGTCAGCCGTGGGCGGCCAGCATGCCTACAACCATGATCGGGTCCCCCAGGTCGGGAACGTCGGCCTGGTGATCGGCACCGGCGAAGGTCAGACGCTCTTTCACCCGGGGGATTCCTATACCGATTCGCCCAGTGATGTCGATGTACTGGCCCTGCCGCTCAATGCGCCGTGGACGCGGGTCAGCGAGACACTCGACTTCCTCCGCCGCGTGTCACCACGCATCGTGATCCCGATCCATGACGGGCTGCTCAACGAGGCCGGTCGAGCGGCGTACCTCATGCATGTCGAGAACGCCGGGCCGGATCAGACCGAGCTGTGGGACCTGGCGAACCGGGCGCCAGCCAATATCTGACGCTTGCGCACAGAGTGGCGACGCGGAGCCGCCTCAGCTGCGAAGACCTTCGCCCTGGGCAAGGTACGCCAGCTGAGCCCGCACGCTCAACTCCGCCGCCGGCCACAACCCTGGATCGACGTCGGCATAGACACTACGTACGACGGCTGCCGCGTCCCGCGCACCAGCCGCAACCGCTGCTCGCACCTGGTCGAGCCTCTCTGCGCGGTGCCGTATGTAGTAGTCGAGCACCGGGATGGCCTGGTCGATCACAGGCCCGTGGCCGGGCCAGATCCGCTTGATTGAACGGGCCTCGGCCAGGTCACGCAAGCGGTGCAGCGACTCGAGGTAGGCGCCGACGGTGCCGTCCGGGTGCGCCACCACGGTGGTGCCGCGCCCCAGGACGGTGTCCCCTGTCAGGACCGCGTGTTCTGCCGGCAGCACGAAGCTCAAGGAGTCGCTCGTGTGGCCGGGCGTCGCGATGACGCGAAGCTCGAGGCCGTCGACCTCGACCACGTCGCCGTCGCTGAGGACCTCGTCGCCGCACGCGAGCTCGGGATCGAGAGCTCTGACGCCGCAGCCCATCCGCTCGGCAAAGGCACGGGCGGACTCGCTGTGGTCGAGGTGCCCGTGGGTGAGCAAGACCGCGCCTACCGGTCCGCAAACCTGGCCGACTCGGTCGAGGTGCCCTGCTTCGAGCGGACCAGGGTCGATCACCAGGCTGCGGTGGGCTCCCGGTTCTCGCAGAATCCAGGTGTTCGTACCGTCGAGCGTCATCGGTGAGGCGTTGGGCGCCAGCACACAGAACGCTCGCTCCCCGAACTCGCCTCCCTTCCACCGCTCCTGTGCTCGCCCGGACAAGCCCGGTCATCCCGCCTGAGGAGATGTGTCGGACAGTTCAGGTCTGGAGCGAGCCCGCTCGGATGGTGAGACAGAAAAGAACCCGCAGCCCTCCGTTTCGACGAACATCGGCACCCCCTCGACCAGTTCGACCCTCGGCATGATCGTCGAGATGTCACGCTCAGCGGCGGCCGCAAGCACGTCGAGCGGCTCGGCGTACCGGGCGAGCTCGCTCAGGCTGACGTATGTCGGCAGGAGCATGGCCATCTCACCCTCATCGGCAGCCGTGACCGCGTCAGCCGGCCTGACCCACATCACGCGGTCCGCTTCGCCTGACACGTCCCGCGGGCGTTGTCCCTCGGGCATGACCGCCACAAAGAACCGGGTGTCATAGCGCCGGGGCTCGAACTCCGGCGTTATCCAATGCGCCCAGGCTTGCAGGAGGTCGGCACGCAGCACGAGTCCTCGTTGAAGCAGGAAGTCGCTGAAGGCCAGACTGCGATCGACCAGCGCCGCCCGGTCTCGCTCCCAGTCATCGCCGGTCGTATCGTCGACGATGACGCCGTCGGCTGCGCCAGCGAGCAGCACTCCTGACTCCTCGAAGGTCTCGCGTACAGCGGCACACACCAATACCCGCGCCTGCGACTCATCACACCTCAGTCGGCGAGCCCACTCGGCGGCGCTGTGTCCGGCCCAGGCAATTGACCTGTCGCAATCGCGCTCATCAACGGCGCCGCCGGGGAAGGCGTACATCCCGGCGGCGAACGCCATGCGTCCATGCCGCCGAAGCATGTAGACCTCGAGTTCGGAGCCAGCCGACTCCGAGCCTGAGCGGGCGGGCACCCGGAACTCCGAGCGGGTGGCACTGCGCAAGAGCATCACGGTCGAGGACCCGCGAGCGACCGCGGCCTTTCTCTCACCAGCTAGGTAGGACCGGGCGTGTTCAAGAAGAGCGTCGGGGACTCTGCGTAGCAACTCCATCGCTATCGTCGACGTGTCAGACGCCGGCACAGGCGGAGCCGACTGAGCGGCTGGGTAGTCGGCGGCGGTCATCTCGTCAGGACACCTCGACCACGAGCTCCACCTCGACGGGGGCATCGAGCGGAAGCGCGGATACGCCCACAGCTGACCTGGCGTGCTGGCCAGCTTCGCCGAAAATGTCTCCGAGCAACTCACTGGCTCCGTTGGCGATGCCGGGCTGGCCAGTGAAGTCCGTCGTACTGGCAACGAAGACGACCACTTTGACGATACGGACGACGCGCGACAGGTCGTCGACCAGCGATTTGACAGCCGCCAGGCCATTGAGCGCGCACTGCTGAGCGCATTCGACCGCTTGCTCCGAAGTGACATCGCCGCCGACCTTGCCGGTGAACATCAGGTGGCCGTCGCGGATGGGTAGCTGCCCGGACGTGTAGATGTAGTTGCCAGTGCGCACCGCGGGAACATAGGCCGCGACCGGCTTGGCAACCTCTGGCACCGACATGCCCAGCTCGGCCAGACGATCCTCCGGTGTCGCCACGTCAGCTCTTCTCGCGCTTGAAGTAGGCAACCAGACTCTCCGGGTTGAGACCGGGCACGATCTGGACGAGCTCCCACCCGTCCTCGCCCATGTTGTCGAGGATCTGCTTGGTGGCGTGGACGAGGACAGGAACGGTGATGTACTCCCATTTGGTCATGGCGCTGACTCTAACGGGCGGACCTCAGCCGACTTCGAACGAGAGAGCACTCAGGTTTGCCGATGGGCCGCAATTGCGTTCCAACCGGGATGGTTCTGCTTGACCACAGGCAGGATCCGGCGCAGCGGTAGCGTCTCCGCTGTGGATCCGAGGGAGGTACTGAGCCGGCACGCGGAGGGGCCCGACGTCATACTGCGCTATGCCGATCACCCCGACGGCCTCATCGATGTCTTCCTGCCTGCGACCTTCGGCAGACCGAAGCAAGCTCGTCCGCTGGTCATGGTGGTTCACGGTGGCTTCTGGCGGCAGCAGTACGACCGCATCCACGTCCGGCCTCTCGCGAACGCTTTGGCGCAACATGGCCTGGTCGTCGCAGTGCCGGAGTACCGCCGTGTCGGCGGGCTTGGGGGGTGGCCCGAGACGGCCTACGACGTGGAGACGGCACTGGCAGCCACCCTCTACATGGTCAATGCGGTAGCACCCGGCCAGCTCGACCCCTCAAGCCCCCCAACGGTGGTAGGGCACTCAGCAGGCGGTCACCTCGCGATGTGGGCCAGTCTGCGAGCCGGTCCGCAGCACGTTGCCTCGGTCGTGGCTCTGGCACCGGTCAGCGACCTGCGACATGCCGCTGCCGCTGGCGTGGGAGGCAACGCCACCGCCGACCTGCTCGGCGGCGGCCCGGACGACGTCCCCGATCGGTATGCGGAAGCGGACACCGCCCGCATGCTGCCAGGCGACGTCCCTGTGACGATCATCCAGGGCGCCGAGGACAGGCAAGTGCCCGCAGAGATGAACCGTCGCTTGGCCGCCTCACATCCGGAGATCGCCTACGTCGAGCTCGATGGCGTCGACCACTTCGCTCTGATCGACCCGCTCTCAGCGGCGTTCAGGAATCACGTCCTGGGCCGGCTGCCCGCTCCACCACCGGGTACCAAGCAAGGTCCTCACCAACCGGCGGAAGGCTGAGCGGGGCTCACATCAGGGCGTCGACGTCCACGCGTGGCTCGGTCTTGTCGAGCACCTCCGAGACGGTGACGTTGGGAGCGAGCTCCCGGAGCGTCAACCCGTCGTCGGTCACGTCGATAACCGCCAGGTCGGTGATGATGCGCTGGACCACACCTAGGCCGGTGTAGGGCAGGGAGCACTCGTTGACGATCTTGTACGACCCGTCGCGCGCAACATGCTCCATCAAGACGATGACGCGTTTCGCCCCGTGAACGAGGTCCATGGCCCCACCCATGCCCTTGACCATCTTGCCGGGGATCATCCAGTTGGCGATGTCACCGCCCGCCGAGACCTGCATGGCCCCGAGGATGGCCGCGTCGATCTTGCCGCCCCGGATCATCCCGAATGAAGTCGCCGAGTCGAAAAAAGACGCGCCCGGCCGCAAGGTGACGGTCTCCTTTCCTGCGTTGATCAGGTCAGGGTCCTCATCCCCCTCGAGCGGGTACGCGCCGACCCCCAGGATGCCGTTCTCAGACTGGAGCACGATCTCGATGTCGTCCGCTACGTAGTTCGGCACCAGTGTGGGCAGCCCGATACCGAGGTTGACGTAGGCGCCGTCCTCGAGTTCTGCAGCCGCACGAGCGGCCATCTGCTCACGCGACCAGGCCATCAGCCCTGCTCCCCGCGAGGACGAACCGTGCGCTTCTCGATGCGTTTCTCCGCGGCTTGCTCAGGGGTGAGAGGCAGCATGCGCTGCACATAGACACCCGGCAGGTGGATCTCGTTCGGTTCGAGCTCACCTGGCTCGCAGAGGTGCTCGACCTCGGCGATCGTCACCCGTCCGGCCATGGCGCAGAGGGGGTTGAAGTTGCGGGCAGAGTCGTGGAAGACCAGGTTGCCGTGCCGGTCACCCTTCCACGCCCGGACAAGACCGAAGTCCGTCACAAGCGCCTTCTCCAACACGAAACTGCGTGGCCCCTCGGCGGTGTCGAACTCTCGCACCTCCTTCGGAGGGCTCGCCTTGACGACGGTTCCGCTATCGTCGTACCGCCAGGGAAGCCCGCCGTTCGCGACCTGAGTACCGACACCGGTCGCCGTGAAGAACGCCGGGATACCAGCGCCGCCTGCGCGCAGCCGCTCTGCCAAGGTGCCCTGTGGAGTCAGCTCAACCTCAAGCTCGCCGGACAGGTACTGGCGTTCGAACTCCTTGTTCTCGCCCACATACGACGCGACCATGCGGCGGATGCGCTTGTCGCGGAGCAGCAGTCCGAGTCCCCAGTCGTCGACACCGCAGTTGTTGGACACCGCCTCGAGGTTCGTGACCCCTGCATCGAGGAGCGCCTGCACAAGCACGCTCGGGATCCCGCAGAGGCCGAAGCCACCTACCGCCAGTGAGGATCCGCTCGCTATTTCTGCTACCGCCTCTGCGGCGCTCCGGACGACCTTGTCCACGACCTCTCCTCGTTACCATCAGCTTCCCCAAGACCAGGGCGTTGCTCAGGTCTTGACGGGAGTGCTTGCAACCTACTCCATCACCCTCGGCTGAAGATGACTAGAGGCGTCCAAGACGGCGTTTGGCGGTCACCGTGTTGTCTTCACTCGAAGTGAAGGGTCAGGCTGCGGACGCCACCTCAGCTTCGGGCGCGCGAACTGGAGCAAGCGCATCGCTCCAGGCGACGAGCTGGTCGAGCATGCCGTCGACGGCATCCTCTTGGTGAGCACCTGGTGCGAAGGTGGAGAAGTTCTCAAAGTCGGTGAACAGCGACAGCGCCACCTGCGCACGTACGTCGGCGATCTGCAGCTCACCAACGATCAGGCGCAGCTGCTCTACTGCTCGGGTGCCGCCGGCTGCTCCGTAGCTCACAAAGCCGGCCGCCTTGTTGTTCCACTCGGCGTAGAGGAAGTCGATGGCGTTTTTGAGTGCCCCGGAGGTGGAGTGGTTGTACTCCGGTGTGACGAAGACGAAGCCGTCGAACGACGCGATCTTGGCCGCCCAGGTGCGGGTGTGCTCCTTGGCGTACTGGCCCATCGAGGGCGGCAGTGCCTCGTCGAGCAGCGGCAGGTCGAAATCGGCGATGTCCACGACCTCGAAATTGGCGTCACCCCGACGCTCGGCGATCTGGTGAACCCACGCGGCGACGGCGTCAGCTTTGCGTCCTGGTCGGGTGCTTCCCACGATGATGGCAATCTTGGTCATGGTGTGCTGCTCCTAAGAGTGTTGAGTGGGGGGTGAAAGATAGTTGACTCTTCAACTAAGTATCCCACGGCCTAGGGCGAAGACCAAATCGACACTGCGGTCGTCGACTCAGTAATCTGAATGACTACGCTCGATCCAATGAGCCAGCCGTCCGAGCCGTCAGACGTGCGCCTGCACGTGGTCACGGGAAAGGGTGGAACGGGCAAGACCACCGTGGCGGCAGCACTGGCGCTGGCTGTCGCTTCCGGTGGCAAGAA